>ULSD01006099.1_pt1 | contig 19092 bp, 9 predicted proteins | sample 1956051 | NCBI WGS metagenome assembly ULSD01 (sample SAMEA4835699, study PRJEB28245) | human gut metagenome | biome: gut microbiome; material: fecal sample | place: Denmark | collected 2008
ACACTTTTACAGGACAGCGCATTTTAATGCGTCGGCCCTGTTTCCTGCAATATCTTTCTTCATGAATTTTTCAACCCAGGCATCTTCCAGCTCACAATTATAGTCAAATTCAGTAGTACCGGAGTTTATAGCTAATGAAGCCTCTTTCAAAGAATAATCAGCTTTTGCAGATTCCTCTTTCTGAGTTGCATCCGTAGCAGCCCCTTTGAAAGAAGCAGGGTTTACAAATGGGGTCGCATCTACAACATTATTACTATTCGTTGCTTCTCCAAAATCAATCTCTGTATCAAAAGCACTGTATTCTATCCAACACTGTTCGTTATTAGCTGCAACCTCCACTGCTTTTTCTCTACTTGCCTCGTTGTTTACTACAATATTATTATACCAGAAGGGGCTACCGGCACCATCAATATACAAAGTACCTTTATTATTGGCAATGGTATTATTCAACTGGGTACCTCCCTGAATGTCTATCAGTAACTGCTTACTTGTATTATTCACTATCAGATTATTAGCAAGAACCATATTGGAGACCGTTGTAATAAGAGCACTTCTCCATTCGTCTCCACTTTCTGCTGTATTTTGATTATTACGAATAATGTTGTTAGCAAAACTTGCCTGCACATTTGACTTTCCGGAAAGCACAGTACCAGAAACAGTCGTAGCATTTCCTTCAAACAGACAGTCGGTTATCGCCATCGTACCTTCTGACCAGTCATAAGCAATTCCAATACATTTATCTGTATTATCTTTAAAAAGACACTTGGTAATCAGTACTTCGTCTGATTGATTCTGTGGTCCGCCATTATAATTATAAAGTCCAAAAGATTGCATTTTGTTAGCTTCAAAAACACAGTTCTCCATACGATTTGGCAAACTGCCTACTGCATAACCACAAAAATAAATCACTGAATTAGTCTTCGTCAAATCACCTAAATTGCTGTTATTCGCAAAATAACAATCACGTACTATGAAATTCTCTTCACCATAAACAAGAGTAGCATTAGCTGCGCAATTAATCACTTTATTATTCTGGAAAGTAACTGAATTTCTAAAATATAAAAAACGCCAGTCCTTGGTTACCTTATAATTATTAAAAGTAATTCCATCCACATACAGCATATCCCAAAGAGAACTTTTATCCTCACGTTCCATCAAACGGTTTTCATTCTCACCAGTAAAAATCGTTTCATTTGTAAAGTTCCAAGGTTCAGTTTGAGGATTAGGCCGTTGACGTACATCGACAGAGGTTTCCCCTTTGGCAAATCCACCATAAAAGCTTACTCCATTTTTCATCATAATAGATGTATTGAAAACGTAGGTACCTGCAGCAATATAAATATCATCACCTTTATCGGCTTTACTTATTGCTACATTCAAATCTTTCACTGCCGTCTCCCAGGAAGTCCCGGCATTGTTGTCATTACCATCAGTAGTTACATAGATTACTTTCGCACTCATGCCTGAGCAGAGAAACAAAGCACACATTGCGGAGAATAATGTCTTTTTCATACTATAAATTTTAAAATTGATAAGTTTTACATCGGTTTTTGATGCAACAAAAGTGGAATAAATATGAAAGAGAGGGATGCATATTGCGTACTTAAAGGAGGCACATCAAGTACAATTCACCGATACACAACATGCAGGAATTATTCTGTACGCAATGTGCACCTGATTGTACGCATAGTGCACATTCATTTAATAAACTTCGTATTAAACTTACTCCTGCTATTACATTAACATTATTAACACCTTTCTTTAACAAACTCCCTCTGCCTTGTAAGAGTGTACACTTTTGCACTACAAAACTGTACATCTTTGCATAACAAGAATGTACAATTAACACATGAATAAATGTACACTTTTGCAATACATTAAACAAGAGGTTATTATCTGTTATAAATCAGATGATTACATAATATCAGCGAAGTCTATTCTACCCAAAATTTTCTTTTGAGAAATATCTGTAATTACTTTTTTGACTACTACATATTTGCCGAATGAATCCAATATAAGAGGTGAAGAGAATATCACGTACATAAAAAACGACTGATACAGAATAGGGCATATATCATACACCAAAGACTTATACGATGATGAACGCCTCTTTACCCGCCAGTTTCCTCTTCCGTTTCTTCCACATCCTCGTCTTTATTACCCGTGCGATAGAATAATGGGCTGATGCCATATACTTCCTTAAAGCAACGGCTGAAGTAACGGGGAGAGCTAAAACCTGTCTGGTCTGCCACCTCAGCTATTGACAAGAACAATTCATTCTTCAGAAGATAAGCGGCTTTTTTCAAACGAATTGTCAAAATGAAATCGTTCGGAGTTTGTCCGGTAATAGCTTTCATTTTAGAGAAGAAGTTGGTGCGAGAGATACACAACTCACGAATCACGTCATTCAGACTAAACTCTGCATTATCCATATTCTTTTCAATAATGGCAACGGTACGGTCCAACAGATCTTTATCCATCGGATTGGTTGCTAACATCTGAACACGGGTCTGTGGCTGTTTACTAAACTTCTCCTGCAATACGATACGACTGTTCACCAGATTATTACACCTGGAAATAAGCAGGTTCACATTAAAAGGTTTCGTAATATAATCGTCCGCACCAATACGCAGGCCTTCAATGGTATGCTCTATCGCAGTACGGGCCGTCAATAGAACAACCGGAATATGACACGTTTCGAAATCCTGCTTTATCTGTTTGCAGAGTTCAATACCGGTCATTTTAGGCATAACCACATCGCTAATAATAAGATCAGGCATTCTATCACGAGCCTCTTTCAATCCTTCTTCTCCATCCGCAGCGGTTATTATCTCATAATAAGGCTCAAACAGACCCGCCAACATTTCTCTTAAAGAGTCATTGTCCTCCACAATCAACACCTTCGCTCCTTTGATACGTTCCTTCACCGTATCATCCAGCACCTGCTGCTCAACCATGAATTTCGATTCGACTATGACTGCTGCTTCCTCTTCTTTCGGCTCCTCTGTCTCTATCTGTTCTGCGGTGAAATGGGCATTTCCTAACTTTAACGCAATAGTAAACGTTGTTCCACTCGTCTGATTGCTACTAACCTCAATCCGCCCCTTATGTAACTCCACAATACCTTTGCTCAAGGCCAACCCAATACCTGTTCCCTGAGTATTCTCCGGATCATTGCTGGTTTGATAGAAGCGTTCAAAAATCTTCCCTGCTTCTTCCGGCTTGATTCCTTTACCACTGTCCTGCACTTCAATAATAGCTTCTTCTCCTCTTTTACTGATGTTGATGGAGATACTTCCTTTCTCTGGAGTATACTTAAAAGCATTTGACAGCAAATTATTAATAACTTTCTGCATCTGACGCGAGTCATACCAAACCTCCAACTGATCCTGATCTTTATTGAAATAGAATTTGATATGCCGGGTAGATGCATATTCGATATAAAGCAGATAGTTTTCATATAAGAAGTCAACCAGATTATGCCTGCTCACCTTTATCTTCATATGACCTTGCTCCTGCTTGCGAAAATCAAGTAACTCACTGATCAATCCCCGTAACTGGAGCCCGTTCTTATAAACATTCAGAAGTTTATTGTAAATAGCCGGTGGAAACGACTGTACCTGCAGTAACATTTCAATCTGCCCCACAATAACCGTCAACGGAGTACGGAACTCATGAGAAATATTAGTAAAGAAACGGAGTTTAGATTGGTTCAGTTCTTCTACATCCCGAATGTGCTGTTTCTCGTATTTAAGAGATTCCTGCAATTTTATTCTTCCATGATAGGTCCTCACTATATAATAAAGAAGGCTAATCGTAATGACAACATAGATAAGATAAGCCCAGATCGTTTTGTAAAAAGGAGGAAGAACGGTTATGTTAAGACGATATTCCGGTTGGTACACATTATTAATTCCTGCCGGTTTTACAATCAGGGTATAGTCACCCGGTGACAGATTGGTATAAGTAATAGTACGTTGCTTGTATATCTTTGTCCAACCATTGGAAAATCCCTCTAACCGATATACAAACTCATGCTGATTGGCAGCAATATAGTTAGAAACGGCAAATTCCAGATTCAAAACCGAATGATCACTTTTCAGCGTAATAGCAGAGGTGTCATAAAAAGAAGATTTCAGAATACCTGTCTTGTCATTGATACCCACTTCTTCGCCATTCACCCAAAGTCCTACCGGAAAGATATCATAAGGTTTAGGAGGAATATTGAGACTTTTTTCATAGAATGAAACCATCCCTTTGATACCTCCCAGAAATATTTCACCATCTTTACATTGATATAATGAGTTCTCATTCAGCGTAGTGAAAGGAAAGCCATTCTCATTATCATAATTGTAAAACAACTTCGTGTAATAATCAAAAAGGGTGAATCCCTGATTAGTGGTCAGTAACAATTTGCCGTTTAAAGACTCTGTTACAGCATAGATACAATCACTGCCTAAACCGTTCTTCTTAGAATTGAAATTCTCAAATTTACCTGTCTCCCGGTAATAAACGTCAATGCCGGAACTAATCGTTGAGAACCACAGATTGCGATGACGATCTTCGGTTATACAGGTGATCATATTATCGCTTAAACAATTTGTCTTCTCCGGATCATATCTGTAATTCACCAGCTCCTTCGTATCAAAATGGTAAGCATATACGCCATGTCCCTCTACCCCAATCCACAAGAGTCCCTCCGAATCTATTTTCAAACGATGAGAAAACAGATTTAATAACAGAGTAAAGTTTCCCGTTTCGGGATTGAATTGAAAAACACCATCATAAGAAGCCAGCAGCAATTCATTTTTATAGGGAATAATGTCCAGTATTACATTAGACAATTGCTTTCCTGCCACATCAGGAAGTTTATAAGTGGTAATTCTGTCTGTTTTTAAATCCAGTTTGTTAAGCCCCTCCTGATGAGTACCGATCCAAAGTGCCTCTCGCTTTTCGTCATAGTACAAAGCTTTTATGTTATTATGCGAAAGAGAGTTGTGTCCCTCTTTATGCTTATACCACTTGAAACGCTTGTTGGTACGATCATAGAAGTCCAGCCCACCTCCTTCGGTAGCAATCCATAAATTTCCACTCTTGTCTTCTGCAAAACAACCGATCACCGGAAAACTAAGTCCCTCGTTCTCGTGCAATCCGGGACGATAATGGGTATAAATTTCATATTCGGGATTAAAATAGTTCACCCCACCGAAATAAGTGCCTACCCAGAGAGTTCCCTGGTGATCTTTAATAATGCAATAAACAGAAGCATTACTCAAACTTCCCGGTATATCTGTAGAAGTATAATAGACAAATTCGTTTTTCTTCTTATCAAACTTATCCAAACCATTGAAAGTTGCAATCCATAGGTTTCCCTGATTATCTTCACAACAATCTCTTACGGAGTTGGATGATATACAATGTGTTCTATCTGCTCCTCCATCCGTATAATGTACTGTTCCATTGTCAGATATGTGGTAAAGTCCGTCTTCCCAAGTACACACCCAAATGTCACCGGATGAATCCTGATAAAGATTAAAAACATTACATTGAGGTAAAACACACAACTGCTTCATTTCTCCTTTCTTCAAGCAATACAATCCATCCCCCCGGGTCCCAAGCCACAACCGTCCGGTTTTATCTTTCAATAAAGAAGAGACCTGTATATCTCCCTCTAAAGAACAATAAGGTTTTACCTGATGATTCAGAACATCATAATAATAAACAGAACCATTACCACCTATCAATAATGTATCAGAACTATAGGTAATTGAATGCCCCGGCCCTTTCTGGATTGTTTCAAACGTTTCGGAATACATATCAAAAATACATATTCCCTCAATTGTCTGTATATATAAATGTCCCTTACCATCCCCACAAATCCTCCTGACATCTTTTCCAACAATAGAATGTTCATTCCCACGCTCCGGCTTATAACTCCGCACCCAATTACCATTGTATACATTCAATCCGTCACGTGTTCCTATCCATATCCTGCCAAGTTCATCTTTATATAAACAGTAGGCTGTGAACTGTGAAAGTCCATTCTCAGTAGATAAATAGTTGAACGATATGTCTTGTGCAACAAGCTTGGTAACCCAAAATAGTGAAATAAGGAATAAGGTAATCCTACTTATATTCTGATGCTTTATGTTTTTCATACCAGAGACGAATTAGATTCTTTATTGCACAAAAATACGATAAATAAGAATCACGCCCAACTCTCTCATTAATAAAAAGACAAGCAGATTATTTACTACGCACCTTCTTCATCCTTTTATAAGACCGGTGTCCATATATAGTTACCACTACAAAACAAATAAATGGAAGTATAAACGACAAATTCACTGCCGGCATGCCAAACAAAACCGATTGTAAATCGGGCATAATAACTTATAGATTATATCAGTTATCACTATCCCAAAGTACCTCTTTTTCAATAGTACATTTATTTCAGGAAGTGTAAATACTACAATCTTCAGCTACTCTCAGAAGCAATGCCGTTTCCACAATTTAAAATAAATAACAAAATTAACAGACCAAACATCAAAACATACATGACAACCGATACAAAATCCGTCTACTTTTGTAAAATCCATTAAAATTAATACTATGTACACACACATGGCAAAACTATTAAGAGTCTTATCGATTATTATACTTATATTAACAAGCATCGCAATCACATTCGATAGCGGCATATTCGTTTACCCCTCCTTATCCAACACCTTATTTTTTTCTATATTAGTATCTTTATTAACTTTAATAACAGCGTTTTATGCGATACATAACACCAGTTATGAAAAAGTATCTATATATAGCTGTATTGTGTTTTTTTGGGGAGTATACATTCTGTTACACTGCTACCACACTAATGGCGAATACTACCGTTCTCTCTATTTAATTTCAAGTATCATCTACCTGATAACACTTTCTTTTTTAATACGGATACAAATCATAAACATTACATTTATAAAAAACATTCTTCTCTGTATTGCAATTATCCAGTTGGTATTTATGCTCGGACAATCTTTAAACATTATTGACTCATACAGTAAATATTTCCCTATTTCCGGCACAAATGAAAATCCAAACACGAATGCAATTTTCATACTTTGCTGTTTGCCCATTCTTATTGAAAGAATCAGGAATCTTGATAAAACATTTATTTACAAAATTCTATTCGGATGTATACTTCTATTTTTATTCATATTGAAATGCAGGACTGCTTATATTGGAGGTGCCATCCTATTAGCCACTTACCTCCTTTCCGGCAAACGTATCCATCGTTTTTGGAAAAAAAGCAACTATATAAGAAGAGCCTTATTACTCTCCCTTTTATGTACAACAATCTTTTTTACCGGAATACATATTTATCAAATTAAGAAGGATTCTGCCGACGGGCGTTTACTCATTTGGAAACTTAGTACGGAAATGGTTGCAAAAAATCCGATTGAAGGCTACGGATATGGATTATTCGAGAGAAACTATAACTTGAAACAAGCATCCTACTTTTGCAGCCAACCATCAACAACAGAACACCAAAATGCTTCTTTAGTTGCAATGGCCTATAATGACTATCTGGAACAAGCCATAGAAGGAGGTATCACAGGTTTCATCTGGTATCTGGGATTTTTCATATTACTTGGCTATCTGGCTATTCGACAAAAAAACAGAGAAGCATTAGCTATTGTATTAGCCATTGCCATAATGGCGTTATTCAACTTCATATATGCTGCAATAACCACTTGGTTTTTACTACTAAACTATGGAGCTATTTTATTGGCTGCATCCAATAACCGATTTAGTCTCCCTACCCTAATTAAAAGACTAATCAGCATTATCTTTTGCTGTATCGCATCCATACTGCTATATCATCAATGCAGAGTAATCAATGCGCAAATAGGGCTTAAAAAAAGTATCGGACTAATTAAAGAAAGACGATTCGAAGAAGCCGGCAATCTTTTAGCCCGACTTTTAGAACAAGCAAGTACTTCCGAAGCCTTCCTTACACAATATGCCAACTCATTAGCTAAACAAAAACGATATGAAGAAGCTATACCCATATATAAAAAAGCTTCCCTGTATACTTCCAATATATCTCTTTACTATCGTATGGCCGATTGCTATGCCCATTTATCACAATATAGCGATGCATTAACCACTTTGAAAACCATAGCTGCCATTATACCCACAAATCTACGTTCCAGATATCAGATAATGTGTTTACAACGACATATTCAAGACATAGAAGGAGCCCGCCAAACTGCCTTGGAAATTATAAATATATCTCCCAAGGTCTATAACCCCAAAGCAGAGCAATATAAAAAGCAAGCTCGAGAATTTTTAGAACATTCCAAATAATAAATCTGCAATAATATGAGAATCAGAATCACTTTTTTACTGCTGCTGTCTTTCACTGTTCCTTCGTATAGTATAGGACAGATAACAGAACAACTGAACAAAGTATTGGCCCATTATACTACCAGCCCGACAGATAGCTTAAAATACAAAGCCGCCTTATTCCTTATAGAGAACATGCAAGATTACAAAGCTCCCTATGGTAAAGCGATTGATAGTTACAAACAGAAAATCCATGCTTTAACCCCTCCTGTCAGCACCAAAACAGTAAAAGCTGCCTGGCAATCATCTATAATGGAATACTCCCCCAAAGAAATAATATGGGTTAACGATTCTGATACCATCTCATCCGAATTTCTGATAGAAAATATCGAACAGGCTTTTCTGTCATGGGAAAATGCCCCGTGGCATAGCCAGATATCATTCGAGCAGTTTTGTCGTCTGATATTACCTTATCGAACAATGAACGAACAACTGACCTTAGGATGGAGACAAACGCTACAACAAAAATACGGCGCCATTATAGAAGGAATAACAGATATTAAACAAGCTTTTTCTCTCCTATCCGATTCTATTATAAAATCCGTTCGACAAGCAACCCCCTTATGCCCCTATTCACCGGATGTATTAACCATAGATAAGCTGCAACAAGCCAATTGCTCCCAACGTTGTATTCTGCAAACCGCTATTCTTCGTTCACTGGCTATTCCTGCCACATTAGATATGGTACCCAGATGGGCTAACTATAGCACCCTTGGACACACTTGGGTGTCATTAGTATTAAACAACGACGAAACCTACACACTTTATGAAAAAGACAAAGAAGCAAAACGATTCAACAAAATCGATGCGTCCGAGTTTCCTGTAACTTATCGACCTGCACCGACAGACAGATATCCGTTTCGCATAGACTCTATAAAAAAAGTATCAAAAGTTTATCGTACCACATTCAAAACGCAGTCCTACCCGATAGAAATGCAAAAGGTTCCAAGTCTAAATGATAGTCATATCTACGATGTTTCAGCAGAATATGGTTACACAGATTCTATATCCCTGAACATCAAAGAAGCAAACAACGAACTTTTATGTTTATGCACTTTCAGTACAGGAAGGAATTGGCAACCTATAGCAATAAGCCGCGCTCAAGATAACCTAATCACATTCAATAATATAGGAACAGATATTGTATACGTCATTGCACGCCCTCATGGCGATCATATCCATGCCGTATCCTATCCTTTTTTATTACAGGACAGCGGCAATATAAGATATTTCATTCCGGATACCATACAAAAGGAAACAATAACCCTCTATCGTAAATATCCAGTATTCTCTAATTGGAGCAATCAATGGGGTAATATGATTGGAGGGCGTTTCGAAGGAGCAAATAGCCCCGACTTTAGTGATGCCGTTTTACTTAACAGCATTCGTACAATGCCGTTTGGAGGTAATATTCTACAAATCAACAATTCTAATTCTTTTAGATATTTACGCTATAAAACTCCAATTACAAGCAGAACGTCTTTAGCCGAACTTACTTTCTATACCCAAACACCAATTGGTATAAGAAAAATAATAGGAATCCCAATAGGTTATAAAGTTCCAAACGAAGAATTGCATTTTGCTTTCGATGGCGATCGCGAAACAGTAGCCAATACTAAAAGTACTAAATATTGGATTGGACTTGATCTAGATGAAAACAAAGAGCAATCTGTATATATAATTAAATTCACCCCAAAGTCTGATACAAACAGTATGGAACCCGGACATCTTTATGAACTTTATTATTTTGATAAAAAATGGCATTCATTAGGACGTCAAGTTTGTACAGACGATTTTCTGATTTATGAGCATGTACCTAAAAATACCATTCTATTATTAAAAGACCGAACAAAAGGTAAAGAAGAACGAATATTTTATCACGATGCCGGACTACAAATCTGGTATTAATTTAATAACTCAAATATTTAATAATTATGAAGAAGAAAAAAGTATTAATTACATTGCTTCTAAGTATATTCGGGAGCTACGTAAACGCTCAATTCAGCAAGCAACTTACCCCAAAAGAACTAAACACATTTCAAATCCAAGGAGATACGTCTAGAGTATGGGAAGCAAAAAAACAGTTTTTTCTCATTTTACCATTAATGACAATTATATAAAAGAAGTAAATTCTATTATCGATTACTACGAAACTAAAAAACAACTTTTAGAACACAAAAGTACAGAAATGGATAATATATCGGAAGACCTTAATCGCCTAAAAGAAGAATATGGCAAACATATTTGCACTATTCTATTTTTGAGCGGAAATTATTTATCAACGCCTAATTATCAACTGGCATTTTCTCTACGCAATAGTCTCCATTTATCCGAAGAAACTTTGAGAAATCTAGCTCAAAAAGCCGTCGAGATAAAAATAGATGAAAAAGAAGAGCAAGATTATTGGCAGATAGAATTTAAAGAATTATCTAGTATTTTAACTAATGAGCAAATGGATTATTTCCTCCGAAAGAAAAACTCTCAAGAAAGTTGGCAAAAGACACATCGCGCATGGGAACTTTTCCGCAAATCACGAAAGTATAATAACAAAGATAGCATTGCTATTTGTGGAAAATTATATAGTTATTATAGTAAAATAGCAATTGCAAATGAATTATATGCTAATGACCCAATACTAAAAAAAGAAGCATATATCGGAATTAAAAAATTTGCCCCATCTATCATTTTTTCCATTGAAGCACTGCAGAGGAGACAAAAAAAGCAAAAGAAAAATAACTCCTCAAAACATACTGAAAAAGCTATTCCTACAATAAAAGAACAATATTTATGGGCAGAACATTCAAATCAATCAATTGAAGAAGACTACAAGGCCAAACGAGCTATAATGTTAGCATTAGGAGCACAAGGAAGAATTGATAGAAACACTGCATTCACAAATCTTTCCGAATATTCTCGTCAAGGTAATGCCACGGCTATGAATGCAATAGGATTAATGTATTTAAAAGGATACGGAACCCAAGCAGACACTATTATGGCTCTAAATTGGTGGGAAAAAGCAGGAGCACACGGGTGTTCTGATGCTTACAATAATATTGGATTATTCTATAAAACAGAAGACAATTATTTAAATCTTGAAAAAGCCTACTCATATTTTTCTAAAGCTGCTGAAAAAGGTAATCTGATAGGATGCTATTTTACAGGTTACATGCTTTACAAAGGATTAGGATGTGAACAAAGTTATGAAAAAGCAATAGAATATTTTAAAATAGGCGCCAAAGATAGCTATGCACCTTCACTATATATGCTTGGACTTTGCTATCGTAATGGGTATGGAATAGAACAAAACGAAGCAACAGGAAAACTATTCTTACAACAGGCTGCATCTCAATCATACAAACAAGCTTTAAAAGAACTAGAACAACCTATGCCGGAAAACAACCATTCTACTTATAGAATCTTAAAACAAAAAACAAATCAAGTTCCAGCGTATCCACAAATCAGAATACCTTCAAAAGAAGTAAAACAAATTAAAAAAGGAGAATATACTGGTAGTTTAATAACTTATGACTGGAGTGGAAAATATATAGTTTCAGAAGTTCCATTAAAACTAATACTCTCTTCACAAGGAAAACAAATTACAGGCGAGTGGTATGAAGGAGAGAAAGAGCCAATTTCAATAGCAGGAGAGCTTAAAGGGAGCAAACTTATTTTCACAAATAGCACAAATAGAGCAAAAAGAATTAATGGAAGATATAAGAATATGACACAATCATTTTATCTTCAAGAAGCAGACATACAAGTAATAGAAGTAGAAAATGAAATATCAATATTAGGAACAATACAGATGTACTCTGTATCAGCTAAAGAGAAAGAGCGTCCAATGTATTTATCCATCACCAAAAAGAATAAGAAAACTGAAAAAAATAGACTAACAGCATATCCCAATCCTTTTGCTCAGGAATTAAATTTACTTATAAATATGCAAAATACAGATAAAGTACGTCTATTTATTTATAGTATAAAAGGAGAACCAATTTATCAATATGATGCAGGTGTAATTTCAATGGGAGAACAGCACATCACTGTCTATCCCAATTTAACAAGAGGAACTTATATAGTAAAAGTCTTTATAGGAGAAGAAGAAAATCAATTAACAATAATATCTAAATAATCAGTATTATGAAAAAGTTTATTATAGCAACAATTTTAATATTAGGTATAATTCCTAATTTTGATGGAAATATTACTCTCGTATCAGAAGCAAATGCACAGATGATGGCTTATGAATTTCCTGGAGAAGATGATTGCAGTAATTCAGATGAGACCATGTGTATATTTTGTGGGACATGTTATGATACATATACTTACAGTTCTTGCCCATCGTGCGGTACCCTCGTAAAATGCGACGTTTGCCAAAATCATTATTCATCAACCGAAGGACACGATTGTCCTGGTTCAAGTTCAGGTTCAGGCTCAGGTTCTGGCAGTAGTTCAGATGGATATCGATATGATTGTACATCTTGCGGCAGATCATTTTATTTAAAAAGAAATGTTTTCTACGCTGAATGTCCATTTTGTCATGGCATACTAGAACCATATTATTAACCATAAAGAAAAGTATAAACGATTAAATAACAAAGTTTAAGTATATTCAATAAAAAAATGAATGAAAGTACATAAAGTGCAGACAACTTATGCAACTCATTCATTTTTTAGCACCAATAATAATGTACTTATTTCTCATATATCCAAATATATAAATTATATGATATACCGATATTTTCTTTTTTTTATTATATTATTATATAGCAGCATTACAACAAACGCACAAAACGCTCTGAATAAAATCAATTCAAAATTCATCAACTATCTAACAGCTACTCTACCCGAAAAAATCTATCTGCAAACAGATAAATCCTGCTATGTAGTAAAAGACACCGTTTGGATGAAAGCATACGTAATCAACGCACAAATCCATCAGCCCTCGCCAAGCAACTTTGTGTATGTGGAACTTATCAATCAACTGGATAGTATACAGAGTCGAATCAAAATAAAAAAAGATTCTATCGGATTTCAAGGATATTTAAAACTAAACAAAGAACTACCCACAGGCGAATATGCACTTCGCGCCTATACAAGCTGGATGAGAAATGAATCGCCAGAATACTTTTTCCAGAAAAACATAACAATAGGAAAAGTAACAGAGGCACCACGGGTACTCACAATAGAATATAAGCCAACAGAAGGAAACGAAATTCAAGCTATAACCAAATATACTTACAATGACGGTTCTCCAATTAAAAATTATAGAATAGACTTCTCATACAACAAAGACGGAAAAAAATACAGAAAAAGATATACTCTTACAGACAAAAAAGGAGAAATAGAACTTGGTATACGATTGGAAAACAATGCAGCTCCCACAAAGCAGATACTAACAGCCACTGTTTTTGACTCGGAAGGAGGTATTCTCAATAGCCAACAATTCACAATTCCACAGATAAAAAATGACTTTGATTTACAATTCTACCCGGAAAGTGGAATTCTCCTTAGCGAAACGCCACAAACCATAGCATTCAAAGCTATTGGTTCAGACGGACTAAGTATTTCTGTAACCGGGAAAATAATCAGTGAAGGTGGAATCACATTAGCAGACATAAAAACAATGCACAATGGCATGGGAAAGTTCTTCTTATGTGCACAAAAAGACACCACCTACTACGCATTGGTAAAAACTCTAAATGGATCCGAAAAGAAATTCAGAATCCCCAGCGCACAGGCAGAGGGAATAATATTATCACTAAACAAAAGAGGAAACAATTGTATCTATTCATTTGAAAATCGAACTCCATATCCTACCGACAGTTTATTACTACTCGCTCATACACGCGGAATGCTTTCAATCACAAAATCTCTAAATGATAAAGAAAAAGTTGGAAGGTTTTCGCTAAATCAAACACCCGAGGGTATACTTAATGTGGCAATTGTCAATCGGGCAGGAAACGTCTTCTGCGAACGAATGATATATATAAAGAAGAACAACAGACCTGTACCAACTGTAGATACCGACTCTCTTGAATATAAACAAAGGAGTAGAATAAAACTAAATATAAATGCCTTAAAAGGGAATTTCTCTTTATCTGTCACTGATGCCGAAATCGTAAAACATAACCCCTTAGAGAACAATATCATTAGCCAATTTTTATTAACATCTGAATTAAAGGGATATATAGAAAATCCCGGATATTACTTCACGGCCAATAACAATGAAGTAAACGAATATTTAGATTTACTTATGCTCACACAGGGGTGGAGACGCTATGATTTATCTGCAATCCTCCAAGGGCAAATACCGGAAATAAAGGAGCCTTTGGAACGGGGACAATCATTAACAGGCAGAGTTAAACCTATTTTATGGAGAAAGACAGACGGTATAGAAGTGGTTGGATTTACCAACAAATGGAAAGCCATACGGGCCACATTAGACACATTGGGAAATTATGTGTTTAATGGTATCGAGTTTCCTGACAGTACGGCTTTCACAATCAATGCAGTCAACAAAAAAGGTAAAGCCAAAGGAGTTATGATTTATCCTGATCCGGAAAGATATCCGGAAGCGCACCTTTTTATAGCCCATCCCCAGCCAGAGCAGAAGAATACAAGAAATAAAGTATTAGAAAACTATCAGGATCTTTACAAAAAAAACAATAGTAACTTACAAGAAATTATATTAGATGATGTAACAATAACCGCCAAATACATTAGCAAAACAGGAAAATTAGCTGGTGAGTTTGCAGCCCACGCAGACTATCTCATTATAGATCAAGATATAGAGACAAAATACAGAAATAAATCAATAACTAATATTGTCAATGAAGCCATCATACAACGTTTTCCTGGAATTAGCACAGCTAATATGGACACACTTTATTATCGCGGCAAACCTGTACGTATTGTAGTTGATACGAAAGTCATTGAATTAGATGAACTCCAATTTTATATGGCCAACGAAGTTGCATCTATCTCCTTTTTTAAGGATGCTTCGGAAGTACCGTTTTTTATGCCTGTCCGCAATGGAGACCAGATGGAAAAAATGGATGAATACAAAGGAGTGATCCTAATCGAATTAAAAAATGGAGGTACCGCCCACTATTATCGTCCATCATTGGGACTGGCAACTCTCTACCCATTAGGCTATCAAAAACCTGCAGAGTTTTATTCACCCAAATATGATGTACCCGATTCATTACAAACGACAAAGACCGACTTCAGAACAACCGTTTACTGGAATCCACAAATACAGACCGATTCCACCGGACATGCTAAAGTGTCTTTTTATACTACGGATATGAAGCACGACATGGACTATGTTTTGGAAGGAATTACCGAAAAAGGGATACCATGCAGGGCTACAGGACGGATAAAAGCGAAGAAGGAATAAAATAAGGTCCCCAAAGAATGGGAAAAATTCCTTTCTGAAAGGGATTTTCCTTATTTATCTTTGAAGAATCGAAACGGAATAATATGAGACACACAATCATCTTAGTAGCTTGCTTGGTTAGTTTGCATTCGCAACCACAAGAAATACAGGTTCAAAAGTTTTTCAACCGAAAGCTTATCGACTATCTGACCACTACTCTTCCTGAGAACGTTTATCTACAAACAGATAAACCCTACTATGTAGTGGAAGACACCATCTGGCTAAAGGCCTACGTAGTAAACGCACAAATCCATCAACCGTCACCCAGTAACTTCGTGTATATAGAACTGATAAACCGGTTGGACAGTGTGGAGAAACGTATCAAAATCCGAAAAGAGAATCATGCTTTCTGCGGATATCTGCCACTCGATAAGAAATTAATTCCGGGGGAATACGTTTTAAGGGCATACACCAACTGGATGCGAAACGAATCACCGGACTATTTCTTCCAGAAAACCATTACAATAGGAAGAATCATGCAGACACCCAAAATTCTGACAGTAACCTATTATCCGGACGAAGAGGGAAAATTACGAACCATAGCCAAATATACCTATAACGATGGCTCACCGGTAAAGAACTGTAGGATTGATTTCGATTACAACAAAGGTGGGAAAAAATATCGAAAAAGATACACTCTGACCAACTCTCAAGGAGAAATCGAATTACAGATTCGACAAGGTGACTCTCCGGAAAAGCAACAATTATCGGCTACGGTATTTGATGACAAAGGAGGTATTGCCTATGAACAAAAGTTCATTATTCCGGAAAAAGGAGGAGATTACGACGTGCAGTTCTTTCCGGAAAGCGGAACATTATTGACAAATATACCGCAGGTTATCGCATTCAAAGCTATAGACACAGATGGGATGAGTACAGCAGTGACCGGAAAAGTATTTAGCGCAGGAGGGATGTTTATGGCAGATATAGCGACCCAACACGACGGAATGGGGAAGTTCCCGCTCTTGCCACAAAAAGACAGTACTTATTTTGCTGTAATAACAGACAATAAAGGGGTTGAAAAACGATTTCAACTGCCGAAACCACATGAAAAAGGGGTAGCTTTACAACTTCGACGGCAAGGTGGAGCATGTATATATATGTTCCAAAACCAAACAGACTATCCTACAGACAGCCTGTTTCTAGTAGCCCATACCCGGGGAATGCTTACGACTGTCAAACAGCTAGACAACAGCAGTAAAACAGGAAAATTTTCTCTGACACGCGCACCGGAAGGAATTTTAAATGTGGCAATCGTCAACAAGAAAGGCAACGTATTCTGTGAAAGAATGATATACGTGAAAAGAGGCGCTCATTATACCCCTCAAATACAATCCAACCAGGATTTATACGGACCAAGAGAAAAGGTGGAATTGCAATTAACATTGCCCGGCAGAGGGGATTTCGCTCTTTCAGTCACCGATGCGCAACTCGTAAAAGGAGACTCACTGGAAAACAACATTATCACCCAGCTATTAATACAATCGGAACTGAGAGGATTCATAGAAAACCCTAACTATTATTTTACACAAAACACAACGCAAGTAAATGAACATCTGGACTTATTGATGTTAACTCAAGGTTGGAGAAAATATGATTTATCTTGCATCTTACAAGAACGTATTCCCCAACCCAAGTATCCATTGGAACTTGGACAGTCACTTACCGGAAGGGTGAAACCACTCCTATGGAAAAGTATGGATGGGGTAGAAGTAGTTGGTTTCAGCAATCACTGGAAAGCCATACACGCACAAGTAGACAACTCGGGAAACTATACATTCAATGGAATTGAATTTCAGGACAGTACCGCATTCACCATTAATGCAGTCAACAAAAAGGGAAAGGCAAAAGGAGTCATAATTTATCCGGATGCCGAAACATTCCCTGACTCAAAAGTATTCATTCCACATCCAAGAGAGGTCATACAAAAAGAAATCGGCAATGCTTTGGACGAATATCAACAGACCTATCGACAAAGCAATATATGGAAAGAAATTACATTGGACGAAGTGAATATAACAGCGAAATACATCAGCAAAACAGGAAAACTGGCAGGAGAATTCGCATCTTTTGCCGACTATGTCATTACAGACAAAACGATTGAAAGTGAATATAAAAACAGATCAGTATGGGATATTATAAAAGAAAACTTCATAGACAAGATACCCGGAATCGTCCAACTAAAAGAAGATGAATATATTTATCGGGGTACTACATTAAGATTTTCGGTTGACTTAAAATTGATAGAGCCTAAAGATCTACAATTCTATATGGCAAGTGAAATAGCTTCTATTTCTTTCTTTCGGGATGCACAAAGCGTACCGGTTTATGTTCCAAATCTAATGGTAGGAGTGGTTGTGCCAGAAGGAGGGCTGATTCGTGATCCCAAATTAAAGCCCGGCTCCATCATTAAAGATGTTGACAATCCAGATTTTGAATATCTTTCCGGATGGGACAAAGATGACCTACTGCGATATACAGCCGAAATGAGTAAATATAAAGGGGTAATCCTTATTGAATTAAAGAATGGAGGTTCAGCCCATTACTTCCGCCCTTCACTCGGCTTGGCAACTCTCTATCCGCTGGGTTATCAAAAACCGGCAGAGTTTTATTCACCCAAATATGATGTGCCCGATTCCACACAAACCGGTAATACCGATTTCAGAACTACCCTTTATTGGAATCCACAAATAAAGACCGATTCCACCGGACATGCCAAAGTATCTTTCTATACTACGGATATGAGGCATGATATGGATTACGTATTGGAAGGAATTACCGAAAAAGGGATGCCATGCAGAACAACAGGACGGATAAGAGCAAAAAAAGAATAAGATAAACCACTATAATAATAGGGAAGTTCCTTTGGAGAGAGGGTGTAAAAAGCAAGACCTGCTATCATCCAATTACAAATTCACATTAATTTACGCAGATTTCATTTAAAACCTGTTAAAATTTTGCGTAAATCAACGTGAATCTCTGGTTTATAAAGTTACCTCTTCATCCTTTTATAAGACCGGTGTCCATATATAGTTACCACTACAAAACAAATAAATGGAAGTATAAACGACAAATTCACTGCCGGCATGCCAAACAAAACCGATTGGTCAATAATGCTTGCCTGAACCGGAGGTAAGACAGAACCACCCAGAATGGCCATAATCAATCCGGCAGCACCAAACTTGGCATCATCACCCAATCCCTGAAGGGCAATACCATAAATGGTAGGGAACATCAACGACATACAAGCC
>ULSD01015697.1_pt1 | contig 18984 bp, 10 predicted proteins | sample 1956051 | NCBI WGS metagenome assembly ULSD01 (sample SAMEA4835699, study PRJEB28245) | human gut metagenome | biome: gut microbiome; material: fecal sample | place: Denmark | collected 2008
AGGCCGCGCTGGCCCGGGGCGAACTGCCGGAGTTCCTGCGGGACAGGGCCGTCTTTATCGACGAGTTCGACACCTTCAACGCCCCGAAAAAGCGGCTGATGGGCGCCCTGCTGGCCTCGCTGCCCACCGTGACGGTGGCCCTCTGCGACGACGGCACCCCGCTCGTGCCGGGGGACATGAGCCTTTTCTCCGGCGCGAAGCAGGTGGCGGCCCAGCTGCGCCAGCTGGCCCGCCGGAACGGCACTGATGTGGCCGTGCCGGAACTGCTGCGCCGGGATGTGCGCCACGCCGACGCCCCCGGCCTCGCCGCTGCGGCCCAGCTGCTGGCCGCGGGCCGGTGTGACCCGCCCACGGCCTGCCCAGAGATAAAGCTTTTCGCTGCTCCCAGCCGGGAGGAAGAAGCCCGCGCCGCCGCTGCCGCCATCCGCCGCCTCATGCGGCAGGGCGTCCGCTGCGGAAAGGTGGCGGTGGTCTGCCGCGACATCTCGAAATACCGCGCCGCCGTGAAGTACGAGTTCCGGATGGCGGACATCCCCCTCTACTGTGACGAGCCGACGACGCCCGAGTTCAGCGCCCCGGCCACGGCGGTGCGGTGTCTGCTGGCCATTGCCCGGGGTGCGGAGCTGACGGAACAGCTCACCACCCTGGCCAAGACCGGCCTCTGCGCCCTCACCGAGGAAGAGGTCTGCGCCCTTGAGAACTACGCCTACACCTGGTCGCCCAATGCGGCGGCGTGGCGCACGCCTTTCGAGAAGAACCCCCGGGGCTTCGGTGATGTGGAGCCCACCGACGAGGACAGAGAAAACCTCGCCCGGGCCGAAAAGGCCCGCGCCCTTCTCGTCACCGCCGCCGACGGCCTGCGCGGGAAGCTCCGCTCTGCCAACGCCGAGCAGATGAGCCGCGCCCTCTACTTCTGCCTGAAGGAGCTGGGCGCGGAGGACGCTCAGGCCGCGCAGGTGGAGGCCATCCGGGCCGAGCGGGGCATCCCCGCCGCCGAGGAAGCCGCCCGGGAGTGGAACGTGGTCATGGGCCTGCTGGACGAGATGGCGAGCCTGCTGGGCGGCCAGAGCGTCACCATCCCCGAGTATGAAGAGCTGTTCGGGCTGCTGCTGCGCTCGTCCGACCTCGGCCACATCCCCCAGACGCTGGACGCCGTGGTGCTGGCCAGCGCAGGCAAGATGCGCCTTGACGCACCGGATTATGTCTTTGTGCTGGGCCTCTCCGAGGGCGAATTCCCCGCCGCCCCCGGCGAGACGGGCCTGCTGACCCACGCCGACCGCGACGCCCTGATGGCGCAGGAGATCGAGCTTCCGGACTGCTTCGAGAACCGGGTGGTGCGGGAACAGGTCTGCTTTTATAAGGCCCTCACCGCCCCGGCCAGAGGCCTCTGGCTCAGCTGGCCGAAGGGGCAGGGCCAGACCCTCTGCGCCGCCCTCGAGCCCATCGTGGACGTGCTGAGACCGGGTGCGCCGGAACTCGACCTGACCGACCTCGCGGCCACTGCCGCCGACGGCCTCGACGTGCTGGGCGGCGGCTGGCCCCTGACGGAGATCGAACGCGCCAGCCTTACCGAGGCTCTTCATGCCCCCGGCGGGGCAGAACCCGAGGGCCTCGCCCTCCTGCGCCGGATGGCGGGCCGCAGCCCCCGTCAGGTCAGCGACCTCGAGGCGCTGGAAACGCTGCTGGGCCGGCGGCTCCGCATCTCGCCCAGTCAGCTCGAAAAATACTACACCTGCCGGTACAGTTATTTTTTGCAGTACGTGCTGGGTCTGCGCCCCCGGAAGCGGGCGGAGCTTTCCGCCGACCAGAGCGGCACCCTCATGCACTGGGTGCTCCAGATGGCCCTCGACCCTCACCCCGGCCCTGACAACCCCTGCGCTGGCTTACAGCCCTTCCTCGACCTCGACGACGAGGCCATGGCGGCGCTGGCCGGGCTTCTCGTAGATGAGTACGCAAAGCGCTACCTCCCCGAGGACACGGCCCGCTTCGCCTATCTGCTCTCCCGCCTCAAAAAGAGCATGACGGGCCTGCTGTGCTACCTGCGGGACGAGCAGCGCCAGTCCAGCTTCAAACCGGTGGCCTGTGAGCTGAAGATCGGCCCCGGCGAGGACGCCGTGCGGGGCCAGACCTACCGCCTCTCGGATGGCCGGACGGTGCAGCTCATCGGCACCGTGGACCGCGCCGACGAGTGGATCGAGGACGACGGCACCCGCTGGGTGCGGGTGGTGGACTATAAGACCGGCACGAAAAAGCTCGACCTGCGGGAAGTCTACTGCGGCCTCGACTGTCAGATGCTGCTCTACCTGTTCAGCCTGACCCGGGACGCCGACGGACGCTTTACCGGGGCAGAACCTGCGGGTGTGCTGTACCTGCTGGCCGACCCGGCCCCCGAGACGACCACCCGGGGCAAGGCCGCCCGGAGCATGGAATACAAGCTGGACGGCCTCGTCCGGGACGAGCAGAAAGTCTTTGACGCCATGGACGCCGAGGAGACGGGGCGGTATCTGCCCTTCAGCTTCCGGGGCGGTGTACCCAGCCCCTATCAGAAAGAGAAACGTGCCGACAAGGCCAAGCTCTCCCGCATCCAGCTCCATCTGGACGACCTTGTGACCCAGATGGGCGAACAGCTCTACAGCGGCTGTATCGCCGCCGAGCCGCTGGTCACGGGCCGCAGCCCCTGCCGGTGGTGCGACTACGGTTTCATCTGCTGCCATGAGGAGGGCATCGGAGAGCGGGCGCTGGACGCCCCTGCAAAGCCTTTTGAACCGGAAGAGAAAAAGGAGGAAGACCAGTGAGCGAGACAAAATGGACCCCGGCCCAGCGTGCCGCCATCGACGACCGGGGCGGTGCGCTGCTGGTGAGCGCCGCCGCTGGCAGCGGCAAGACCGCCGTGCTGACGGAGCGGGCCGTCCGGCTCATCACCGACCCGGAACATCCCGTGGATGCCGACCGGCTCCTCATCGTCACCTTCACCAACGCCGCCGCCGCAGAGCTCCGCGCCCGCATCGGGCAGGCGCTGCTCCGCCGCAGTCAGGCAGAGCCGGGCAACACGGCCCTCCGCCGCCAGCGGATGCTGCTGCAGAGAGCCCCCATCTGCACCATCGACGCCTTCTGCCTCGACCTGCTCCACAAGCACTTTCAGGCGCTGGACATCCCGCCGGACTTCACCCCTGCCGACCCCGGCAGCGTGGAGATGCTGCGGAATGCGGCCCTCTCCGAGACGCTGGAAGCGGCCTATCAGGATGCGGACTTCTGCGCCTTCGCCGACCTCTACGGCAAGGGCCGCACCGACAAGGCGGCGGGGGAGGCTGTTTTGCAGGTCTATGACTTCCTCCGCGCCCTGCCGGACTACGATAAAAAGCTGGACGAGATGCTGGCCCCGTGGCAGGAAGAGAACGGCTTTGCCCGCACCTGCTGGCATGATATTCTGATGCAGGAGGCCGCCCGCTCTGCCCGGGCTGCGAAGGAGCTGCTCTGCGCCGCGCTGAACGACTGCAGGGAGGACTTCGTGACTGCGCAGGCCGACGCCGAGGCCAGCAAAAAGACCCCTGCCGCCAAGGAAAAGGCCGTGGCGGCAGTGAACGAGAAATTCGCCGAACCCCTCGAGCGACTGGAAAACTCCGCCGCCCTGCTGGGCGAGGTGGAGCGTCTGGCCGGGGCGGGGGAATGGACGCCCCTCTACGACAGGCTGACGCCCTACGTCCTCGGCATGGAACAGGCCCCCGGCCTCAAAAATATGAAAAAGCGGCTCACCGGTGAGCACAAGGACGCCGTCAAGACCCGGGCCGACGAGGCAGCAAAGCTCTTTGAGAAAATCGAAGACCTCATCAGTTGCAGCCTCGACGAGGCCGAGCTTGACCGGAAAGCCGCCGAACCCTGCCTCCGCGCCCTCTTTGCCGCCGTGCGGGACTTTGACGCCCGCTTTGCGGCCCGGAAGCGGGAGAGAAGATTGCTGGAATTCAGCGACTTCGAGCATCTGGCCCTGCGGCTCCTGCGGGACGCCGACGGCCAGCCCACCGAGCTGTGTCAGGGCATCCGGCAGGGCTACGCCGCCGTCATGGTGGATGAGTATCAGGACACGAATGCCCTGCAGGACGCCCTTTACCGCTGTCTGGCCAGCCCGGCAGGGGATGACCTCTTCCTCGTGGGCGACTTAAAGCAGAGCATCTACCGCTTCCGTCAGGCGGACCCCAGCATCTTCCGGGAAAAGCTGGAGAGCTGGCCCCTCCTGCCCGGCGGCGAGGCCCGCCCCCGGCCCGAAGACGGAAGGCCCGGCGAGAACGCCATGCTGGCGCTGGACGCCAACTTCCGCTCTGCCCCGCAGGTGGTGGCGGGCATCAACTTTATCTTCGAACAGCTCATGACGCCTGCTCTGGGCGACACGGCCTACGGCGACGGACAGCGCCTCGTCTGCGGCGCACCCGGCGAGTACGAGGGCAGTGTGGAGGCCCACTTCCTGCCCGACGATGCCGCCGAGACGGATGCACAGTATATCGCCGACCGCATCGAGGCGATGGTGGCCTCCGGTGAGCCGGTGCGGGACGGCGGCACCACCCGCCCGGTGCAGTACGAGGACTGCTGTGTCCTGCTGGCGGCGAGAGGCGACTTTCCGGCCTACGCCGAGGCCCTGACGGCCCGGGGCATCCCGGTCTACGCCGACGCCCGGGAGAACCTGCTGGACGCGCCCCACATCCGCCCCCTCATCGCCCTGCTGCGGGTCATCGACAACCCCGCGCAGGACATCTATCTCGCTGCCGCCATGCTGGGGCCGATGTTCGGCTTTACGGACGACGACCTCGTCCGCCTCCGAGCCGGGGCGCAGACACCCGATAAGCACACCCGCATCAGCCTCTACGGCGCAGTTTTACAGGCCGTCCAGAGCGGGGCGGAGGATGATTTCACCCGCCGGGTGCAGGCGTTCTACCAGCGTCTGACGGCCCTGCGCCGGATGGCCCGGAGCGTGCCGGTGGAGGAACTGCTGGAAGAAATTTTTGTTTCCACCGGCTACCTCGCCGCCCTTGGTGCCATGGAGAACGGCCAGCGCCGCCGGGAGGACGCGCGGCGTTTCGCCTCCTTCTGTGCAGGGGCGGGCGCGGGCGGCATCTCGGCCCTCGTCCGTGCCATCGATGCGGCCACGCTGGCGGGCTCCACCGGGCAGGAGACTGCCCCCGGCGGGGCACGGCCCGGCTGCGTCACCATCATGACCATCCACCGCTCCAAGGGCTTGCAGTTCCCGGTGGTGTTCGTGGCCGACACGGCCCGGCAGTTCAACGCCGCCGACACCCGCCAGCCCGTCCTGCTCCACCGCGTCTGCGGCGCGGGCCTCCGTCTCCGTCCCGAGGGCGGCGAGGGGGCCTATAAGACGGCGGCCTACACCGCTCTCTCCACGGTCCATGCCGCCGAGATGCGGAGCGAGCAGATGCGGCTTTTGTATGTGGCCCTCACCCGGGCGCAGGATAAGCTGATCCTGACGGTCCCGCTGGGCATTGGCCGGACGTCCAACCCCTTCGCCAAAGCCGCCGCCTTCCTCGCCGCCGGGGCGGGGGAGACCTTGAACGCTCAGGCGGGCAGCTTCGCCGACTGGCTGCGGGCGGCGCTCCTCGTCCACCCCAACGGCGGGCCTCTCCGCCGTCTGGCGGGGAACCTCGAGCTGCCCTTTGCGGACACCAGAAGCACCATCGCCCTCACAGTGCAGGCCGATGTCCTCCCGCCCGAAGAAGCCCCCGCCGAGGCGGAAGAGCCGCCCCGGCCCGAGGCCGACCCGGCCCTTGTGGAGACGCTGCGGCAGGGCTTCGGCTGGCGGTATCCGGCGGCAGCGCTGGCAGACATCCCGGCCAAGGTCAGCGTGACCAGCCTCGTCCACGCTGCTGAGCAGACCACCCTCGAGCGCCCGGGCTTCCTCTCGAAGGACGGCCTCACCGCCGCCGAGATGGGTACGGCTCTCCATGCCTTCCTCGAACACGCAGACTTCGGGGCGCTGGCCGCTGTGCGGGACGCAGAGGACGCTGCCGTTCTGGATGCCGTCCGCGCCGAACGGGAGCGTCAGGCGGCGGCGCAGCTCACGCTCCCCGCCATTGCCGGGAAGCTGGATGTCTATAAGATACTCCGCTTTGTGCGCAGCGAGGCGTTCCGCCGCATCTGCGGGGCAGAGGATGTGCTGCGGGAGCTGGCTTTTATCACGTCGCTGCCTGCCGCCGAGGTCATGGCTGCCCAGGGCCGCGGCCCCCCCGACGGCCCTGCCGCCGACGCCGGGGTGCTGGTGCAGGGCATCGCGGACATCGTCCTCGTCTACCCCGACCACCTCGAGCTTCTGGACTACAAGACGGACCGCCGCAAGACTCCTGCCGATTTCGTCCGCGCCTACCGCGCTCAGCTGGAGCTCTATGCCAAGGCCATTGAGAAGCGCTTCGCCCCCCGGCGGGTGACATATAAAGGGATATATTCGCTGGAGCTGGGGGAGCTGATTGAAGTTTAAGAATATTTTTCAAATTCCCGCATAAAAATGCTTGACAGCCTCCCCGGGGTGTGGTAGAATATCCGAGTAAAGAAAGCAGCTACGGCCTGTGCCGCGCTCGCCTTGAGGGGTAAGGATCCCCGGGCTATACCCTGAACCGATTCGTCTTGAAGACCGAATCGCGCTTTTGAGTGAATTTTGCGCGGCTGTCCCGAAACTGGGGCGGCCGCGTTTTCTATGCCAAAAAACGCAACACTATGGACTATTGTTTGGAGGTGCATTCATTATCGCTACCGCTGGAAAGTCGAAGGAACTGGAGATCAACGGTCAGATCCGTGACCGTGAGGTTCGCCTGATCGGAGCCGACGGCGAGCAGAAGGGCGTGGTCAGCATTCAGGTGGCCATGCGCGCTGCTGAGGATGCCGGACTTGATCTGGTCAAGATCGCCCCGCAGGCTGTCCCGCCTGTGTGCAAGGTGCTGGATTACGGCAAGTACCGCTTTGAACAGCAGAAGAAGGAGAAGGAAGCCAAGAAGAACCAGAAGGTGGTCGAAGTCAAAGAGACCCGCCTCTCGCTCAACATTGACACCAACGACTTCAACACCAAGCTGAACCAGACGGCCAAGTTCCTGGCCGCTGGCCACAAGGTAAAGGCCTCGATCCGTTTCCGCGGCCGTGAGATGGCGCACAGCGCACTCGGTGCTGACGTGCTGAAGCGCTTTGCTGAGGCCCTGCCTCAGGCAAGCATGGATAAGCCGCCGGTCCTCGAGGGCCGCACGATGTCCATTCTGCTGATCCCGAAACCCAATAAGGACTAATTTTAGGAGGATACTAAAATGGCTAAGATGAAACTGAAGACGCACTCCGGCGCTAAGAAGCGCTTTAAGCTGACCAAGAACGGCAAGATCAAGCGCGGCCATGCATTCCGCAGCCACATCCTGACCAAGAAGACCACCAAGCTGACCCGTGGTTACCGTCAGCCCAGCTACGTTGATAAGACCAACGCAGCTACCATCAAGAGCATGCTGCCCTACGCCTAAGAGCGAGCCGCAGGCAAACACATTCTACTGAGATAACTAAAGGAGATATAAAAAATGGCACGTATTAAGGGCGCAACCATGACTCACAAACGTCGCAAGAAGATGCTGAAGCTGGCCAAGGGCTTCTACGGCTGCAAGAGCAAGCACTTTAAGATGGCTAAGCAGCAGGTCATGAAGAGCGGCAACTACGCTCTGGCTGGCCGCCGCATGAAGAAGCGCCAGTTCCGCAACCTGTGGATCTGCCGCATCAACAACGCTGTCCGTCCTCTGGGCATGAACTACTCCAGCTTCATGGCTGGCCTGAAGAAGGCTGGCATCGAGCTGAACCGCAAGATGCTCAGCGAGATGGCCATCAACGATCCCAAGAGCTTCGCAGCTCTGGTCGAGACCGTGAAGAACGCCTAATAGACCTTAAAAAAGACGCCCGCGCGTATCAAATACGCGGGCGTCCTTTTTGTATGTTTTGGTAGTTGGAGGAAAGACAGATGGAGAAGATCACCAGCCGGGAAAACGCAAAAGTCAAATACGCCTGCCGTCTGGCGTCCAGCGGGGCGTTCCGCCGGGCCGAGGGCTGCTTTCTGGCCGAGGGGCGGAAGCTCTGCCCCGAGCTTTGCCGGGGCGCAGAGCTGGAGACCCTCTTCTGCACCGAGTCGGCGCTGGAAAAATGCCCGGAGCTTTCGAAATTGCCGGGCGAACACTACCTTGTGGAAGACCATGTGGCCGATAAGCTGGCCGACGTGGGGACCCATCAGGGCGTGTTCGGCGTCTTCCGCACCCCGGTGCATACCTTAGAAGAGGTGAAGACCGGCGGGCGCTACCTCGCCCTCGAGCGGGTGCAGGACCCCGGCAACGTGGGAACGCTGCTCCGCTCTGCGGCGGCCTTCGGCTTTGACGGCGTGCTGCTCAGCGACGGCTGCGCCAGCGTCTTTGCGCCCAAGACCCTTCGGGCCTCCATGGGCGCAGCGGTGCGCATCCCCGTCATCGAGGCGGGGAAGATGCCCGAGGCCATCGCCCTGCTGCGGGAGAAGAGCATCACCTGCCTTGCCGCCGCCCTCTACCAGTCCCAGCCCCTGAGTGCGGCGGCGTCCAGCTACCCGGACGGCGTCTGCGTCGTCATCGGCAGCGAGGGTCAGGGCCTCACCGATGAGACCATCGCCGCCTGCACCGGCACTGTCCGCATCCCCATGACCGACAGGGTCGAGAGCCTGAACGCCGGCATCGCGGGCAGCATCCTGCTCTGGCATTTCCGGGAGGAGAGCCTGTGACGCGGGCCGGGGAGGGGCAGCTGAGCCTTTTCCCGCCCGACCCGGCCCCCGACCCGCTCCTGTGCTGGCTCTGGCTGGCGGGGACGCTGGGTGCGGGCAGTCAGCGGGCCGGAGCCGTGCTGGACGCCTTCGGCGGGGCGCAGGAGGCATGGGAGGCCCGAGACACCGATGCCTTCGCCGCCGCTGCAGGACCTGCCGCCGTCCAGCGCGCCTGCCTGCCGGATAACACACCCGAGCACTACCGGGCCTTTGCGCGGCGGTGCGCGGCCCGGCGCATCCGTATCCTGCCCTATGACGACCCGGACTATCCGCTGGCCTTCTCCCGCATCTCCGATATGCCGCTGGTGCTCTACTGCACCGGCGATCCCCGCTGGCTCAATGAGCCTGCCGCCGTGGGAATGGTGGGGACCCGGAAGCCCACCGAATACGGTCTGCGGGCCGCAGAGGATATTGGGCGGGGCCTCGCCCGGGCGGGGGCCGTCATCGTGAGCGGTCTGGCCGACGGACTGGACAGCGCCGGACACCGGGCGGCGGTAGGGGAGAACTGCCCCACCATCGCGGTGATGGGCGTCCCCATCGACCGGACCTACCCCGCCGCCAACCGGGAACTCCGCCGGGCCATCGAGAGGCGAGGCTGCGTCATCAGCGAGTACCCGCCCGAAAGTGAGCCGGTGGGTGCCGTGGGATTTTTGCAGCGCAACCGCCTCATCGCGGCCCTCTCCGGGGCGCTGGTGGTGGTGGAGGCCAAGGAAAAGAGCGGCACCATGTCCACCGTGGGCCACGCAGAGCGGTACGGTAAGCCGGTATTCGCCGTGCCGGGCAGCATTTTTTCGCCCGCCTCGGCGGGGACGAATGCCCTTCTGCGGGACGGACGCGCAAAAGCGGTCTGTACAGCGGCGGATTTATTTGGTACACTGGGGCTGCAGACCGCAAGACCTGCCCCGGTACCCCGGGAGACGCCCCGGCCCCTGAGTGAAAATGAGCGGCTGGTGCTCTCCTGTCTCGGCGCAAAGGCGCAGGGCGTGGAGGAGCTGGGCGTCAAGAGTGGCCTGCCCACGGCGGCGCTGCTGGGCGTCCTGATGAAGCTCGAGCTTGCGGGCCGGGTGAGCTGTCTGCCGGGCAAACGGTATATTCTGCGCGGAGGAAGCGCAAGTTAAGAAGAATAAACCTCTCAGTCGCTGACGCGACAGCTCCCCTATCTAGGGGAGCCCTTGGCAGTCCGGCACACGGGTGTTTCTAGGGAAAATGGCGGGCTTCGCCTTTTCCCTGAGCACAGCGGCTGATGAGGATTTATATATAGGAGAAAAACTGCAATGGCAAAACTCGTCATCGTGGAGTCGCCTGCCAAGGCGAAGACCATCGGCAAATATCTGGGCAAAGACTACGAAGTTACGGCCAGCATGGGCCACATCCGCGATCTACCCGCCTCCCAGCTGGGCATCGACATCGAGCATGACTATGCGCCGCAATACATCAGCATCAAAGGCAAGGAAAAGCTCATCAAAGAGCTGAAGAGCAAGGCCAAACACTCCGACGGTGTGCTGCTGGCGACCGACCCGGACCGTGAAGGCGAAGCCATCAGCTGGCATTTGGCCAACATTCTGGGCCTCGACCCCCACGAGCCCAACCGCGTGACCTTCGATGAGATCACCAAGAAGGGCGTGAAGGAGGGTATGGCCCACCCCCGCGCCATCAACGAAGACCTCTTCAACGCCCAGCAGGCCCGCCGTGTGCTGGACCGTCTGGTGGGCTATAAGCTGAGCCCCTTCCTGTGGCGGAAAGTCCGACGCGGCCTGTCGGCGGGCCGCGTCCAGAGCGTAGCCGTCCGCATCATCGACGACCGCGAGAAGGAGATCGAAGCCTTCAAGCCCGAGGAATACTGGAACGTGGACGCTACTCTGGGTGTGGGCCGGAAGAGCTTTACGGCCCGTCTGGCCTCCGACGACAAGGGAAAAAAGCTCCTGCCGCACTCTGAGGCCGAGGCCCGCGCCATCGAAAAGGGCCTCGAGGGGGCCGAGTACACCGTGGGCGAACTGAAAAAGGGCAAGCGCGCGAAGCAGCCCACCCCGGCCTTCATCACCAGTACCCTGCAGCAGGAGGCATCCCGCCGTCTGGGCTTTACGGCCACCCGCACCATGCGGGCCGCCCAGACGCTGTACGAAGGCGTGGACATCGCCGGCCACGGCACCATGGGCCTCATCACCTATATGCGTACCGACAGCCTCCGCATCTCTGACGAGGCTGTGGCAGCTGCCAGAGAGTACATCGCCGGGGCCTACGGCGAGAGCTATATCTGCCCCTACAAGCGCACCTGGAAGACCAAGAGCGCCACGGCAGCGCAGGACGCCCATGAGGCCATCCGTCCCTCTGTGCCGGGCCTGACCCCCGACGAGGTGGACAAGAGCATCAGCGGTGATACCGCCAAGCTCTACCGGATGATCTGGAGCCGCTTCATGGCCAGCCAGATGGCGGACTGCCAGCAGGACACCGTGTCCGTCACCGTCTATGCCGGCGGCTACCGCTTCAAGGCCAGCGGCTACACGGTCACTTTCGACGGTTTTACCGCCCTGTACGAAGAGGCCACCGACGAAAAGGAAAAGAAGGAGACCAGCCTTCCTCCCCTCGAGGAGGGTCAGGTGCTCAAGCTGCGGGAGCTGAAGAGCGAGCAGAAGTTCACCCAGCCCCCCGCCCGCTACACCGAAGCCACCCTCATCAAGGCGCTGGAGGAGAACGGCATCGGCCGCCCCTCCACCTACGCCCCCATCATCACCACCATCATCGACCGCGGCTATGTGGAGCGGGAGCAGAAGAAGCTCAAGCCCACCCTGCTGGGCCGGGCCGTGGACGGCCTGATGCTGGAGCAGTTCCCCCACATCGTGGACGTGGATTTCTCGGCAGAGATGGAGAAGAACCTCGATAAGGTCGAGAGCGGCAAGACGGACTGGCACAAGACCGTGGACGACTTCTACAAGGGCTTCGCCGCCAGCCTCGAGCAGGCCGAGAAGAACATGGAAGGCAAGAAGGTCAAGGTGCCGGACGAGCCGTCCAGCGAGGTCTGCGACCTCTGCGGCCGTCCCATGGTCATCAAGGTGGGCAAGTACGGCAAGTTCCTGGCCTGCAGCGGCTTCCCCGAGTGCCGCGGCACCAAGCGCCTCGTGAAGGACACCGGCGGCATCTGCCCCAAGTGCGGCAAGGGCCGTATGCTGGAGCGCAAGAGCGCCAAGGGCCGCATCTACTACGGCTGTGAGCGCTACCCCGACTGCGACTTCATGACCTGGGATATGCCGGTGGCCGTCAAGTGCGAGAAGTGCGGCTCCACTCTGTTCCGCAAGGGCTCCAAGCTCTACTGCGCAAAAGAGGGCTGCGACTTTGAGATGCCGGTGCCGAAGAAAGACTAAATAAGGAAAAAATAAATGAGCAACTATAAAGTTACTGTTTTAGGTGCCGGTCTGGCGGGCTGCGAAGCCGCCCTCTGGCTGGCGGGCAAAGGCGTGCAGGTGGAGCTCTACGAGCAGAAGCCTGCCCACTTCTCCCCGGCCCACAAGAGCGAGGGCTTCGCGGAGCTCATCTGCTCCAACAGCCTGAAAGCCGAACGTCTGGACTCCGCCTCCGGCCTGCTGAAAGAGGAGATGCGCCGGATGGGCAGTCAGCTCCTGAACGCTGCCGAGGTGGCCCGCGTGGCCGCAGGCGGTGCGCTGGCCGTGGACCGCGACACCTTCAGCGCCGAAGTCACCCGGATGGTGGAGGCTGCGCCGAACATCACCGTTCACCGGGAGCGGGTGGAGCACATCGACGAGAGCACCCTCATCCTCGTGGCCACCGGCCCCCTGACGGACGGTGCGCTGGCGGACGAAATTGGCCGCCTGACCGGCGATGAGCGCCTCCACTTCTACGACGCCGTGGCCCCCATCGTGACGGCGGAGAGCCTCGACTATGAGAAGGTGTTTGCCGCCTCCCGTTACGACCGTGGCGAGGCCGACTACCTCAACTGCCCCTTCAACAAGGCCGAGTATGAGGCATTCCACGCCGCGCTGGCCTCGGCGGAGCGAGCCCCGCTCCATGAGTTCGACGCGGGCGCAGAGCAGGGCGCACAGCCCGACCCCGATGCCCACGGCAAGAAGGCCGACACCGTTACGGTCTACGAGGGCTGTATGCCCATCGAGATCATGGCCGCCCGGGGTGCCGACACCATGCGGTTCGGCCCCCTGCGCCCAGTGGGCCTCATCGACCCCCGCACCGGCCACCGCCCCTGGGCCAACGTCCAGCTCCGGGCCGAAAATAAGGAGCGGACCCTGTATAACATCGTGGGTTTCCAGACAAACCTGAAATGGGGCGAGCAGAAGCGGGTGTTCAGCATGATACCCGGCCTCGAGAACGCCGAGTTTGTCCGGTACGGCGTCATGCACCGCAATACCTTCCTCGACGCACCCCGGGTGCTGAGCGCAGGGCTCTGCCTCAAGGAGCACCCCAACGTCTTCTTTGCAGGCCAGATCACCGGCTTCGAGGGCTATATGGAGAGCGCGGCCTGCGGCCTGCTGGCAGCGCGGAACATTTACGCCCGTCTCGAGGGCAAAGAGCTGCCCGCACCGCCCATCGACACCATGTGCGGTGCGCTCATCCAGTATCTCACCACCGAGAACAAACACTTCCAGCCCATGGGCGCGAACATGGGCATCCTGCCCCCGCTGCCGGAGGACCAGCGTCCCCGCGACAAACGCCTGCGTTACATGGCCGTGGCCGAACGGGCTGTGGCCAGCTTCCAGCAGTGGCTGGATGAAAATTCTCTGTAAGATGGATAACCTCTCCGTCACGTCTACAGCGTGACGGAGAGGTTATCCCCCAAGAAGGGAGAAAAACCTATGAAGATCATCGTAGATATGATGGGCGGCGACAACGCCCCCCTGGCCGTGCTGGAAGGCGCGGCTGCTGCCGTGAAGGAATACGGCGTCCAGCTCATCGGCGTGGGCGACGAGGCCCTTGTCCGCAAGACCGCCGCCGACAACAACATCTCTCTGGACGGCATCGAGCTGGTGAACTGCACTGAGGTCATTGAGATGTGCGACGAGCCGGCCAGGGCCATCCGCACGAAGAAGGATTCCTCCATCGTCGTGGGCCTGAATATGCTCAAAGAGGGCAAAGGCGACGCCTTCGTCTCCGCCGGCAGCACCGGCGCGCTCCATGTGGGCGCAAGCCTCATCGTCCGTACCCTGCGGGGCATCAAGCGCCCGGCGCTGGCCACCATGGTGCCGGCCAAGAACAAGGCGTATCTGCTGCTGGACTGCGGCGCGAATGTCGAGTGCCGCCCCGAGATGCTGGCCGCTTTCGCCGTCATGGGCAGCTGCTACGTGAACAAGGTGGAGGGCCGCACCTCCCCCAGCGTGGCGCTGGCCAACAACGGCGCCGAGGAGAGCAAGGGTACCCCGATGCTCAAAGAAGCCCATCAGCTGCTCAAGACCATTCCGGGCATCCGCTTCGTGGGCAACATCGAGCCCCGTGACGTGCCGAACGGCGATGTGGATGTGGTCGTCTGCGACGGCTTCACCGGCAACGTCATTCTCAAGCTGACCGAGGGCGTCGCCAAGATGCTGCTGGGGATGCTGAAGGGAATGTTCCTCAAGAACCTGGGCGGCAAGCTGGCCTATCTGCTGCTGAAGGACAGCGTGTCTGACCTCAAGCACCAGATGGACAGCGAGGAGTACGGCGGCGCACCCTTCCTGGGAGCAAAGCAGCCGGTCATCAAGGCTCACGGCTCCTCCAAGGCCAAGGGCATAAAGAACGCCATCCGTCAGGCTAAAATTTGCGTGGAGAACGATCTGTGCGGCACCATGCAGGCTGCGCTGGACGAACTGAACACCACCAAGGAATAACATCGCAAAAGGGAGTAAAAAAACATGAGCCATCAGTTGGAAACAATTATTGGTTACAAGTTCAAGCACCCGGAGCTGCTGGAAACGGCGCTCACCCACACCAGCTACGCCAACGAGACCCGCCCGCCCGTCAAACACAACGAACGGCTTGAGTTTCTGGGCGACAGCGTGCTACAGATCGTCTCGGCAGACTACCTGTTCCACGCCTATGCCGACCGCCCCGAGGGCGATCTGACCCGCATCCGCTCCAGCCTCGTCAGCGAGGGCGCACTGTTCCAGTTCGCTCAGGAGATCAATCTCGGCGATTATCTGCGTCTGGGCCGGGGCGAAGAGCACTGCGGTGGCCGCACCCGCCCCAGCGTCGTGTCGGACGCCTTTGAAGCCCTCATCGCCGCCCTTTACCTCGACGGCGGCATGGAGGTGGCAAGGAACTTCATCCTGCCCTTTATCACCGAGGGCAAGTACGCCGAGGCCGACTACAAGACCCGCCTGCAGGAGATCGTCCAGCAGAACCCCGAAGAGAAGCTGAGCTATGTGGTGGAGCAGGAGACCGGCCCCGACCACAACAAGCACTTTGTGGTGGCCGTCCGGTTCAACTCGGACTGCGTGGCCCGGGGCGAGGGCCGCAGCAAGAAAATGGCGGAGCAGCATGCCGCCCGCGAGGCCCTGAAGCTGTTGGGCGTCATCAAGGAAAAGTAATATGGTGTTCAAGGAACTGGAAATTCAAGGTTTCAAGAGTTTCCCCGATAAGGTCAGGATACGCTTCGACGAGGGCGTCACCGGCGTCGTCGGCCCCAACGGCTCGGGCAAGTCCAATCTGTCGGACGCGGTGCGGTGGGTGCTGGGCGAGACCAGCTCCCGCCAGCTTCGCGCTGCCGGAAAGATGGAGGACGTCATCTTCGGCGGCACCCGCCGCCGGGGAGCCATGGGCTTTGCCATGGTGCGCCTGACGCTGGACAACAGCGCCCACACGCTGGACATCGACGCCGACGAAGCCGTCATCGGCCGCAAATACTACCGCTCCGGCGAGAGCGAGTACACCATCAACGGCCAGCTCTGCCGCCTCAAGGACATCTACGAGCTGCTGCTGGACACCGGCATCGGCCGGGACGGCTACTCCGTCATCGGACAGGGCCGCATCGCGGAGATCGTCGCCGCAAAAAGCAGCGAGCGCCGCGAAATTTTCGAGGAAGCCTGCGGCATCGCCAAGTACCGTTACCGCAAAAACGAGGCGGAGCGGCGTCTGGCTGCGGCGGCAGAGAACCTTGAGCGTCTGCGGGACATCCTCGACGAGCTGGAAGCCCGGGTCGGCCCGCTGGAAAAAGAGAGCGAGAAGGCCCAGCGCTTTCTCGAGCTCAGCGCCCGGCGGAAGACGCTGGAAGTTACCCTCTGGACCGACGGCGTCCACCGCGCCCGAGAGGCCGTCCGCCGTCAGGTGCGGGACTATGAGACCGCTCAGGCCGAGTATGAGCGGTTTGACCGGGAGGCCAGAGCCGCCGAGGCCGAGGCTGAGAAGATCCGTATGCAGGCACAGCAGCTGACCATTGCCGTCGAGCGCCTGAATGGGGATATTCGCAGCATCACAGAAGAGCTTTCCGGCAGCGACAGCCGAATCGCCGTGCTGGAAAACGACATCGCCCGCAACGAGGAGAGTGCTGCCGCACTGCGGGAGGACATCGCCGCAGGCGAGCAGGACAGCACCGAGGCTGCCGCCGCGCTGGAACGCCACCGCGCCGTGGCCCGGTCCATGGCAGCGGCAGGGGAGAAGCTGGCCGCAGAGCTGGCCGAGCTGGACGCGGAACTGCTGCGTCTGACCAGCGAGAACAACGCCAGCGGCGCCCGCCGGGACATCCTGCGGGCTGAGGTGGCCGACCTGACGGCGAAGCGTACCGAGGCACAGGTGGCGAAAGCTGCCGCCGAAGCCGCCGCTCAGGCCGCGCAGGAGCAGCTGCCCGCCCTCGCCGAGAACACCGAGGCCCTTGAGGCCCAGCGGGACGAGGCAAAGCAGGACCTTGCCGATACCATTGAGTACCGGAAGATGCTGGCCGAGAACGAAAAGCAGCTGGCAAATGTGAAGGCCGGCGTGGAGCTCAAGCTGAAAGGCCGTCGCACCGCCCTCAATGAGGCCGATGCCGCCGAGCAGAAGCTTGGCCGTGAACTGGACGCCGCCCGTCAGCGCCTCGGCGTGCTGAAAGAGCTGGAAAAGAACATGGACGGCTACCAGAACTCGGTCAAGACGGTCATGCGGGCCGCGTCGGCCCGCCGTCTGCGGGGCATCATCGGGCCGGTGTCGTCCATCCTGAGCGTCGAGCCGGGGCGGGAAGTCGCCATCGAAACGGCATTGGGCGGCGCACTGCAGAACATCGTGGTGGAGAACGAAGCCGCTGCCAAGGCCGGCATCGCCCTGCTCCGCAGCGAGAACGCGGGCCGCGCCACCTTTCTGCCGCTGGACACCGTTCAGCCCGGCTTTTTCCGGGGGAGTCTTTCCGGTTCGGCCCGGCTGGCGTCCAGCCTCGTCAAGGCCGACCCCCGCTATGCGAACATCGTGTCGAATCTGCTGGGCCGCATCGTGGTGGTGGACGACATCAACGAAGCCTCCCGTGTGGCCCGGGAGCTGGGCTACCACAATAAGGTGGTCACGCTGGACGGTCAGGTCATCAACGCGGGCGGCAGCTTCACCGGCGGCAGCGTTCAGCGGTCGGCGGGCCTGTTCACCCGCAAGCAGGAGATGGAAGAGCTGCGCGTCAGGGCCGCCAAACTCCAGAAGGACTGCCTCGCGGCGCAGGACCGCACCGACGAGCTGAAAACGCAGGTGGATGCGCTGGCCGCAGAGCTGACCGCCACCGAGAGCGAGATCATTACGGCGGCCAATGACCGCATCCGCGCCGAGGCCGAACAGAAACGCCTCGAGGCGGCTGTGGAGCAGTCGGAAGCAGCGCTCGCCGGGCGTCAGGATGAGATGGAGCGGCGGAAAGCCCAGTTGGACGCCGCCCGCGCCCGTGCCGAAGACGCCGCAAAGCAGGAAGAAGCCCTTGCCGCCGACATCGAGACGCGGACGGCCGAGCTGGAACGCCTCGCCGAGGGCGACGACGCCTTCCTTGCACAGCAGCGGAGCCTCGCCGAGCGCCTGAGCGCCAAGCGGATGGAGCAGCTGGCCCGTCAGAAGGACGCCGAACTGGCCCGCAGCCAGATCGAAGCGCTGGAAAAACAGGCCAGAGACGCTGAGAGCCGCCGCGCCGCGCTGGAAGAGAGCCTCACGGCCCTCGCCGCCCGCAGCGGGGCCTGTCAGGAAGAGATAGAGGCCATCCGCCGGGCCAAGACCGACAGCACCGCGCTCATCGCGGCAAAAGAGGCCGAGATACGCGAGGCCACCGAGAAGCGCCTGCTCTGCCAGAAGGACGAGACGGAGGCTCTTGCAAAAGGCCGCGCCGCCGCCGATGAGCGGGAAGAGATGGGCCGCGAGATGGCCCGTCTGGCGGAGCGGAAAGCCGCCGCCGAGGGCGAATATGACCAGATGGCTGCGAAGCTCTGGGACGAGTATCAGCTGACCCTCTCTCAGGCCGAAGAGCTCTGCGTGGAGTTCGAAAACGTGAACGTCCTCCGGGCGCAGGTGGCCGACCTGCGGGGCAAGATACGCGCTCTGGGCAACGTCAATGTCAGCGCCATCGAGGAGTATCAGGAGGTCAAGGCCCGCTACGACACCCTCCGCGCTCAGGTGGAGGACGTCGAGGGCAGCAGGAACGAGCTGACCAGAATGATCACCAGCCTGTCGGGCCAGATGAAAGACATCTTCACCGACAGCTTCCGGGCCATCAACGAGAACTTTGGCCGCGTCTTTACCGAACTGTTCGGCGGCGGCGAGGCCAGCCTTGTACTGGAAGATGAGAGCGACGTGCTCTCCTGCGGCATCGGCATCCGGGTGGCCCCGCCGGGCAAGGTCATCAAGAATCTGGAAGCCCTGTCCGGCGGCGAGCAGGCGCTGGTGGCCATCAGCATCTATTTCGCCATCCTCGCCGTCAACCCCGCGCCCTTCTGCATCCTCGACGAGATCGAGGCCGCGCTGGATGACGCCAATGTCGTCCGCTTTGCGCAGTACCTGCGCCGGGTGAGCGACAAGACCCAGTTCATCGTCATCACCCACCGCCGCGGCACCATGGAAGCCGCCAATGTCCTCTACGGCGTCACCATGCAGGAGGACGGCGTCTCCAAACTGCTCAAACTCGATTTGGAACAGGTTGACGCGGAACTGGTTTCGTAGGTATAATAAGATGGAATTGAACCTCTCCGTCAATGCTTCACGGACAGGCTTCCCTTCGTCCAACCTCTCAGTCTGCTTCGCAGACAGCTCCCCTGGTAGGG
>ULSD01022161.1_pt1 | contig 18359 bp, 20 predicted proteins | sample 1956051 | NCBI WGS metagenome assembly ULSD01 (sample SAMEA4835699, study PRJEB28245) | human gut metagenome | biome: gut microbiome; material: fecal sample | place: Denmark | collected 2008
AACCGCGGCCGTCGCGCTGTGTCTCACGCTGCTCTTCGCAGGCCGCACGTGGGCCGCCCTGCTTCCCCTTCCCTACCTCGCCGCACATATCTCCACATGGCGCAAGATGGTGCGCATCGACCACGGCGACGCGCTGAACGTCTGTCTGGGTGAAACAGCGCGCAACATCCTGCTGTTCGGAGCCTTGTTCACCCTCGGAATTCTGCTGGGCCGATGACTGAATCACAACACATTACCCTGCGCGAGTTGCAGCGCCGCGTGAAGTCGGCGCTCGAAGGGCAGTTCGCGCTGCCCCTCTGGGTGAGCGCCGAGATTTCGGAAATCAAGGTCAACTACTCGGGCCACTGCTACCTGGAGCTTGTGGAGAAGGGCGGCGACAACGGCGTGCCGACAGCGCAGGCCCGGGCCGTCGTGTGGCGTTCGAACTACCCCCGCATCGCAGGCTATTTCGAGGCCGAAACGGGCCAGCGGCTCGCCGCGGGCATCAAAATACTGGCCAAGGCGCTGGTCACCTACCACGAGCTTTACGGCTTCTCGCTCCAGATCACCGACATCGACCCCTCCTACACGCTGGGCGACATGGAGCGGCAGCGGCAGCAGACCATCGCGCAGTTGCAGCAGGAGGGCGTCTGGGACATGAACCGCGAGGCGCCGATGCCGGCCGTCGTGCAGCGCGTGGCCATCGTGTCGAGCGCCAACGCCGCCGGCTATCAGGACTTCTGCAAGGAGCTGGCCCGAAGCCCCTACCGTTTCGAGCTGACCCTGTTCGACGCCTTCATGCAGGGCGAAGCGGCCGAGGAATCCATCATCGAAGCCCTGTGCAACGTCGCGGCCCGGCCGGAAAAATTCGACGCCGTGGTGCTGATCCGCGGAGGCGGGTCGAGGAGCGACCTCAACTGCTTCAACGCCTACCGCCTCTGCGCCCACGTGGCGCAGTTCCCGCTGCCGGTGGTGACGGGCATCGGGCACGACAAGGACACCAGCGTAGCCGACATGGTGGCCCACACGGCGCTCAAGACCCCGACGGCGGTGGCCGGATGGCTGGTCGAACGGATGGCCGAAACCGACGGGTGGCTCGACTGCGCCGCCCTGCAACTGAACGACATGACGAAGGCCGCGATGCACGCCTCGGAGGTGCGTCTCGAACGCCTCTCGGGCGAAGTGCGGCGGCTGAGCGGCGAACTCCTCACGCGGCAGACGCTGCGTCTGGAACATTTCACAGAGCTGCTGCCCGACGCGGCGCGCGACTTCCTCGCGCGGCAGGGCGTGCGGCTCGGCAACGCCGCGGAACTGATCGCCGGACGTTCGCCCGAACGCATCCTCCGGCTGGGATTCGCCGTCCTGCGCGCCGGAGGCCGTGCCGTGACCTCGGCCGGAAGCGTCGCGGAGGGCGAGCAGGTCGAAATCGAGGTCTCCGACGGCAAGATAGACGCAACCGTAAATTCCGGAAAAATATGGCAAAAAAAGAAGTGACCTACGCCGAGGCGATGGGTGAGATCGAGAAGATTCTCGCACGCCTGCGCAACGAAGAGATGGACGTGGACAGCCTCGCCGCCGAGGTGAAGCGCGCCACGGAGCTGATCGCCTCGTGCAAGGCGCGGCTGCGCAAGGCCGAAGCCGACGTGAACAAGATTTTAGAGTAATCCCGCTGCATGCGTAAAATCCTCCGCCAGCCGCTCCTGAATGCGGCCATTGCCGCCTGCGGCGTCATTGACAAATCCGACCCCACCCCGACCCTCCCCCGGGGAGGAAGATGGCGTACGCTCCGGAGGGTCGGCACAAAAAACAGATAGTCGCGCAATGATAAAACAACTGATCAAATTCTCGCTCAACCACATCCCGCGCCCCGTGCTGCAACGCATCGCGGGATGGGCCGTACCCGTGGCGGGGCTCTTCTACAAGGGGCGCGGAGCCGAATGCCCCGTGTGCGGCGCGAAATACCGGAGGTTCCTGCCCTACGGCTACGTGCAGCCGCGGCCCAACGCGCTGTGTTCCAAGTGTCTGTCGCTGGAGCGGCACCGCCTGCTGTGGCTCTACCTGACGCGCGAAACCGATCTCCTGACGGCCTTTCCGCGCACGCTGCACATTGCTCCCGAGGTCTGTATCATGCGTCACCTCAAGCCCCACTTCAAGTCGCATCCGGGGCAGTATGTCACGGCCGATCTCGAAAGCCCGCTGGCCGACCTGCATTTCGACGTGCAGCAGATCCCGCTGGCCGACGGCTCGGTGGACGTGGTGATCTGCAACCACATCATGGAGCACGTCGCCGACGACCGGCGGGCGATGCGCGAACTGCACCGGGTCCTCAAACCCGGCGGCTGGGGCATCGTCCTCTCCCCGGTGGACAGGGACTACGAGCAGACCTACGAGGACGACTCGATCACCGATCCCGACGAGCGCACGCGCATCTTCGGACAGTACGACCACCGGCGCATCTACGGCGCCGACTATGCCGACCGCCTGCGCCAGGCGGGTTTCCAGGTCGCGGACATCGACTACGCCGCGACCTTCACCGAGGCCGAGCGCAGGCTATACGCCCTGCCGGCCGATCATATGTATGTGGTTTACAAAGTCTGACAGGCGGCTGTCGAAACGGCTGTCAGACGGGAATCGCCCGACGGCGATCCGGGGCTTGGTCTTGCCGTGGAAATCGCTTCCGCAGGTCATGGAAGCGCCTTTGGAGAGGGCCAGCGAGGTGAAATAGACGGCCTGTTCGAGGGTGTGGTAGTTGTTGAAGACTTCCAGTCCCGCGGCCCCGCGGTCGAGCAGCCGCCCGGCGGTCTCCTCCCGGCCCCGGAAATTCAGCCCCGGATGCGCCACGACGGGCACGCCCCCGTTGTCGCGGACCAGCTCCACCGCATCGCGGTAATCCATATACTCCACGGGCACGAACGCCGGACGGCCCTGTGCGAAATAATCGAGGTAGAAGTTGATGTAAGGCATGTCGCTCCGCTCGCCGCCCTCCATATAGGGCCGCAGCGGGGGCGTATGGCAGTTCGCGTCGGAGAGCATCACCTCGGCGATCAGTTCGCCCGTCGGCGGTTTCCCGTCGGCGGCGGCCAGCACCGCACCGGCATCGACCCGGAAGCCCAGTTTCAGCAGGTTGTCGACCATGGCCCCGAACGACGCCATGACCTTGGCGGCAACCTCCTCCTCCAACCGCGCGAAATCCGCCGAACGCCAGTCGATGCCGTAGCCCAGCAGGTGCAGGTCCGTCCCCCGGTAGTTGCAGTCGATCTCGATGCCGGGGACGAACCCGATGCCCCGCTCCCGGGCCAGCCGGGCGGCCTCGCCGACGCCCCGCACCGAGTTGTGGTCGGTCAGCGAAAAGGCGTCCAGCCCGCGGGCGGCGCACAGACCGACGATTGCGGCGACGGGAAGCTCCCCGTCGCTGCTGTATCCGGAATGGATGTGGAGGTCATATGCGGCCATAATCAGTAGAGGTAAAACACGATCCCGGCGAAGTGCGCCGCAACCGCGAGGTCGATCAGCAGATGCCACACCATGTGGTGGTAGCGGAAGCCCTTGCGGGCGTAGAACCACGCGCCGAGCGTATAGAGCACGCCGCCCAGCGCGATCAGCGCCACGAGAGGCGTCGAAGCGTGGCTGATGAACAGCGGCAGGAAGAAGACGATCGTCCAGCCCATGACCAGGTAGATGGTCAGACTGATGGCCGGTATCGACTTTCGGGAGAGCGACTTGTAGAACACCCCGAAAATCACCATCGCCCATTGCAGGACGGTGATGAACACCCCCTGCCAGCCGCCGATGACCGACAGCGCGATGGGCGTATAGCTGCCCGCGATGGCGACGTAGATGAAAATATGGTCGAGGATGTGGAAAACCTCCTTGTGCTTCGACTGCGGGTTCATCGAGTGATAGAGCGTCGAGGCGAGGAACATCAGGAAGATCGAAATGACGAAAACCGACACCGAGACCGAGGCCAGAACCCCGCCGGGGTCATGCGCATAGGCCCACACGGCGGCGAAAGGAAGGGCCAGCAGCGATAACAGCGACATCACGCCGTGGGACACGGCATTGCCGATTTCCTCGCCTACGGTCGGCACGTAAACTGCCTTTTTCTTGTCCATAACACAACTGTTCAATTGTACATGCCAAATTTATGAAAAAATTTCATATCTTTGCGAGCATAGGTCATCTGGTTAGGTAAAAATGGACTTTTCACGGTACGAAAAACTCCGCACGCTCGTGCGCGCGAATTTCTCGGAGCAGACCCGGGCACTCGTCGACGAGGCGCTGGAGTATGCCGACGGGAAACTCGCCGGACTGGTGCGCTACGACGGCTCGCCCCTGCTGGAGCATGCCGCCGCGGTGGCTTCGATCGTGATCTCGGAGGTGGGCCTGGGCCGCAACTCCACCATCTCGGCGATCCTGCACGACGTGGTGCGCCTCGCTCACAAGCAGCTGCCCGCCGAAGAATTCCTCGCCTTGAGCGCCGACATCCGCAAACGCTTCGGCGATCAGGTCGTGGGCATCACGCTGGGTCTGGCCAACATCTCGGAGCTGAAGCTCAAGGTGGCCAAGGAGCAGGCCGACAATTTCCGGGACCTGATCGTGAGCTACTCCGAAGACCCGCGCGTCATCCTGATCAAACTGGCCGACCGGCTCGAAGTGATGCGTTCGCTCGAAATGTTCCCCCGCGAAAAGTGGCGCAAGAAGAGCTGGGAGTCGATGAACCTCTACGCCCAGATCGCCCACAAGCTGGGTCTCTACTCGATCAAGAGCGAGCTGGAGGACATCGCCCTGAAATACCTCGAACCGAAGGATTACGAGCACGTCGTCACAAAACTCGAAGAGAGCGCCGAGGAGCGCAAGGCCTTCATCGGGCGGTTCCTCGTGCCGATCGAGCAGCGGCTGAACCGCCTCGGCATCAAATACCACATCAAGAGCCGCACCAAATCGATCTTCTCGATCTGGAACAAGATGCACAAACAGCACGTCCCGTTCGAGGGCGTCTACGACATCTTCGCCATCCGCATCATCATCGACTGCCCGCAGGAGGCCGAGAAACAGCTCTGCTGGACGGCCTATTCGGTGGTGACGGACTTCTACACGCCCAATCCCAAGCGCATGCGCGACTGGATCTCGATCCCCAAGTCGAACGGCTACGAGTCGCTGCACACCACCGTGTCGGCCGAAGGCCGCTGGGTCGAGGTGCAGATCCGCACCGAGCGCATGGACGCCGTGGCCGAGCGAGGCATCGCCGCGCACTGGCGTTACAAGGGCGTCAACCAGGGGGCGCAGACCAGCGAAATGTGGCTGGGACATCTGCGCGAACTGATAGAGGACACGACCCACTCGCTGGCGCAGCGTTTCGACGCCAAGCCCGCGTCGGGCGAAATCTTCGTCTTCACGCCCAACGGCGACCTGCGCAAACTCCCCGAAGGGGCCACGCTCCTCGACTTCGCCTTCGACATCCACACCTCGCTCGGATCGACGTGCGTGGGCGGACGGGTCAACGGCCGCGCCGTGCCGATCCGCGAACAGCTGCGCAACGGCGACATCGTGGAGATCACCACCCAGAAAAACCAGACGCCCAAGTCGGACTGGCTGTCGCTGGTGGTGACCTCGAAGGCCCGCAACAAGATCAAGTCCTACCTGCGCGAGGAGCAGGCCAAGCACACGCGCATGGGGCGCGAGGAGCTGGAACGCAAACTCAAGAACTGGAAATTCGCCATCACGATCGACGAGGCGGTGGCTTACCTGGCCAAATACTTCAAACTGCGCCTCGGCACGGAGGTCTACGCGCTGATCGCCACCCAGAAGCTCGACTTCGGGTCGATCAAGGAGATCCTCTCACGCCACCTTTCGGGCGAAGCCGAAGAGGAGCGCCGCGCCGCGGCCGCCGAAATCGAACGCCAGAAGGCCGCGCTGCACGGCACGCAGGAGAAGGCCGCTCCGCAGGACGCGCTGGTGATCGACGACGACATCTCGAAAATCCAGTACAAGCTGGCCAAATGCTGCAACCCGATCAAGGGCGACGACGTGTTCGGATTCGTGACGATCAGCGCGGGAATCACCATCCACCGCTGCGACTGCCCCAACGCCAAGCGCATGCGCGAGAATTACCCCTACCGCGTGATCGACGCCCGCTGGCGGCAGTCGGCCGAAGGGGCGTTCCGCGTCACGATCCGCATCGTGGCGGCCGACACCACGGGCATGGCCAACCACATCACCGAGGTCATCGTCCGCGATCTCAAACTGGGCATCCGCTCGATGAACTTCGCACCCGCCGGGAACGGCTGCGTGGCGGGAGAAGTGGCCGTCGAAGTGCCCGGTACGGCCGTCGTGGACACGCTCATACACCAGATCATGCGCATCAAGGGCGTGCAGCGCGCCTACCGCGTCAACTAATTCCGCAAACAACTTTTTACCCACACAAACGATAAATGAATAACAACACAATCAGCGTCGTTTTCGCCGACTCGTCGCACGCACATTACGCACCGCGTATTTGCGATCTGATCTACGAGTCGGCCCTGCAGCGGGGTACGGGCATCGCCAAGCGGTCGCCCGAATACATCGCCGCAAAAATGACCGGTGGCAAGGCCGTCGTGGCGCTGGACGGTGAAAAACTGGTCGGGTTCAGCTATATCGAGTGCTGGGGTCACGGCGACTTCGTCGCCACCTCGGGACTTATCGTCGATCCGGAGTACCGCCATATGGGACTCGCGGAACAGATCAAACGACGAACCTTCGAGCTGGCCCGACGACGATTCCCGTATGCCAAGTTATTCAGTATCACCACGTCGCTGCCGGTCATGAAGCTCAATTCGCGGATGGGCTACGTCCCCGTGACCTTCTCGGAACTGACCGAAGACGAGGAGTTCTGGCGCGGCTGCGAAGGCTGCTGCAACTACGACATCCTGCAACGCAACAACCGCCGCATGTGCCTCTGCACGGGCATGCTCTACGACCCGGCCAAGGAACCGCCCGCGAAACAGTCGCGGCTGGCCCCCTACCGGATGTTTTTCCGGAACAAAGTAAAAAAACTGTTTCACCTAAAATAACGGAAAATATCATTCGAGACAACCCGGTCGCGTCGCGACAAGTCCCCTCCGAGGAGGGGATTCAGGGGAGGGTCAGAATTGCAAACGACGCCGAAGGCGGCGACAACGACCGGAGGATTTGCACTCCGGTGAATTAACGTAAACAACAAAAAGACAATATCATGGAAACCAAGAAGAAAGTGGTTCTGGCGTTCAGCGGCGGTCTGGACACCTCGTTTTGTGTAAAATACCTCTCCGAGGAGAAGGGTTACGACGTTTACACGGCAATCGCCAACACGGGCGGGTTCTCGAAACCCGAACTCGAAAAGATCGAGAAGCGCGCCATGGAGCTGGGCGCCACGGCCCACGCGACGCTCGACATCGAGCAGGAGTACTACGAGAAAAGCATCCGCTACATGGTCTTCGGCAACATCCTGCGCAACGGGACCTACCCCATTTCGGTAAGTTCGGAGCGCATTTTCCAGGCCATCGCCATCATCGAATACGCCAAACAGATCGGCGCCGACGCCGTGGCCCACGGTTCGACCGGCGCGGGCAACGACCAGGTGCGCTTCGACCTGACGTTCCAGATCCTCGCCCCCGAGATCGAGATCATCACCCCGACGCGCGACATGACCCTGACGCGCGAATACGAGATCGACTACCTCCGCAAGCACGGCATCACGGCCGACTACAAGAAGATGGAGTACTCGATCAACAAGGGGCTGTGGGGAACCTCGATCGGCGGCAAGGAGACCCTCCACTCGGAGCAGACGCTCCCCGAGGAGGCCTATCCGAGCCAGATCACGGCCGAGGGCGAGGAGCGGCTCAAACTCACCTTCGAGCAGGGCGAGCTGGCGGCGGTCAACGGCACGCCCTACACGGACAAGGTCGAGGCCATCCGCGCCGTGGAGGCCATCGGGGCGAAATACGGCATCGGCCGCGACATGCACATCGGCGACACGATCATCGGCATCAAGGGCCGCGTGGGCTTCGAGGCCGCCGCGCCGATGCTGATCATCGCCGCGCACAAGATGCTCGAAAAACACACGCTGACCAAATGGCAGACCTACTGGAAAGACCAGGTGGCGACGTGGTACGGCATGTTCCTCCACGAAGCGCAGTACCTCGAACCGGTGATGCGCGACATCGAGGCAATGCTCCTCTCCTCGCAGCGCAACGTGACGGGAACCGTGGAGCTGATCCTGCGGCCGCGCAACTATACGCTCGTGGGCGTCGACTCGACGTTCGACCTGATGAAGACCGACTTCGGCGAGTACGGCGAGGTCAACAAGGCGTGGACGGCCGACGACGTGAAGGGATTCACCAAGATCCTCGGCAACCAGATCAAGATTTTCTACAACGTCCAGAAACGCAACAAGAAATGATCCGGGTCGGCATCATCGGAGGCGCCGGGTACACCGCCGGCGAACTGATCCGCCTGCTGGTGAACCATCCGCAGGCGGAGATCGCCTTCGTCCACAGCACTTCGAACGCGGGCAACCGCCTCGCGCAGGTGCACGGAGGACTGGAGGGCGACACCGGCATGCTGTTCTGCGACGCGTACGACCTCGGGGCGATCGACGTGCTGTTCCTCTGCTCGGCCCACGGGCAGAGCCGGGTCTGGATGGAGGAGAACTCGATCCCCGCAGGCGTGAAGATCATCGACCTGGCGCAGGATTTCCGCGACGAGTCGTGCGGATTCGTCTACGGGCTTCCGGAGCTGAACCGCGAACGCATCCGCCGGGCGGAGCGCGTGGCCAACCCGGGCTGTTTCGCCACGGCGATCCAGCTGGCGCTGCTGCCGCTGGCCGCCGCGGGGCTGTTGCAGGACGAGGTGCACGTGACGGCGGTGACGGGTTCGACGGGCGCAGGCGTAAAACCCTCGGCCACGACCCATTTCAGCTGGCGGTCGGACAACATTTCGGTTTACAAGGCCTTCACGCACCAGCATCTCTTGGAGATCGGGCGCAACCTGCGGCTGCTGGAGCCGTCGTTCGACCGCGAAGTGAACTTCGTGCCGATGCGCGGCGACTTCACGCGGGGCATCCTGGCGAGTGTCTACACGGCGTGTCCGCTCGACGGCGAAGCGGCATCGAAGCTCTACGCCGACTTCTACGCCCCCTCGGCATTCACCCGCGTCACGGAACGCGACGTGGACCTCAAGCAGGTGGTCAACACCAACAAGGGGTTGCTCCACACAGCCAAATACGGCGGGAAACTGCACGTCGTCTCGGTCATCGACAACCTGCTGAAAGGGGCGTCGGGACAGGCCGTGCAGAACATGAACCTGATGTTCGGGCTGGACGAAAAGGAGGGTTTGCGGCTGAAAGCCTCGGCATTTTAATCCGGACCGGTGTTATTCACGGCGTACTGCCGTGGTTTACACTACCTTTTGGTGGCAACCGACGCACGCAGCACGAGCAGAGACCGCTTGCGGGCTATGCCGTGCCAGAAGGAGGAAAACGAGCGCAGCGAAGTTAAAAGCACCAAAACCATCCGCATGTCGCTTTCGCGGGCTGGAGGTTGTTCTCGTTCCGCTCCAAGCGAGAATGCGGCGGTTGAAACCCGCTTCCAGGGGCGATGCCGGGATTCTGCGCGAACATGCGAACACGCGAACAAAGGGTGTTCGCCCCTGTTCGCATGTTCGCATGTTCGCGTGTTCGCATGTTCGCGTGTTCGCTACTCCCAGGGAATCGACACTTCGCGGCCGTCGTCCGAGAGATCGAGCTTCCCGGTGCGGATCGCACGGCCGATGCGCATCCGAGCCGCAGCCTGCGAACAGCCCAGCTGCTCGACCATCCGCTCCATGAGCAGGGCGCGTGCGCCCGCTCCGCCCAGTTCGTCGCGCAGAACCGTCACGCAGGGGTCCTCCGAATCGCTCCCCGCCGAAGGCAGGTCGCACACCACGGGAAGCCCCTCCTCGTCGACCCTGAAGGCGAACCGTTCGAACGGCTCGTTGCGGCAGAACTGCGGTTCGACCACCGACACCTCGCCTGCCCGGCGGACGAAAAGAACCGCTTCCGACTTGCGTTGTAGGGCCGATCCGGTGTGTCCGCGGGCCTTGTCCGAATTGGGATTGGTGTGCAGCACGCAGAGGATGTGGCACGAGAGCTGCGAGGAGATGCGCATCAGGTCGGCGACGATGCGTTCGCTCTCCTTCAGGTCGTTGGTGTCGTATTGCAGGTCGCCGATGCCGTCGATCACCGCCAGCCGGGGCCGCAGCTGCTCGATGGCCGCGAAGGCCACTCCGGCCCGCACCTTGGGGTCGAGTTCGCGCAGCGCAAGGGTCCAGAAACGGTCGTGGTTCTGACGCGGATCGAAACCCGCCATGCGGTGAACGCGCGCCATCACGCGCTGTACGTGGGCCTCGGCCTGCTCGGTGTCGATCCATAACACCCGTCCGGGTTGCGGCCCGAAGGCCATGTAGCCCCTCTGGGAGAGCACTCCCGCGGCAATGGCCGAGCACAGGAAGGTCTTTTTCGACTTGGCTTCGCCCACGACGGCCGAGATGTTGCCCTCGCTGCCGACCGTCAGCCGCTGCCAGCGGACGACCGGGACGGGTTCGGGAAGCGCATGCGTCAGGTCCATCACATAAGGTTCGTAATCAAGCCCTTCGGGCTTCGGATCGGGTCTATAAAGACCGGTTGTAACGTCGCGCAATTCTTCTTCGTGCATAGTCGTCGTGTCCGTAAAAGGTGGTGAAATCCAACTCCTGACAGTAGCCCGTCAGCGGCTCTTTGCGCAGGCGGAGCGTCAGGGCGTCGATCCAGGGGTTGAGCAGGGCGGCTTCGAGCCACTGGGCCGTCGAGGCCAGGTAGGCATAATAGGGGTCCGTACCGGGATTGATTACCCCGGCCAACGGCAATGGTTTTATTTCCATATCTATTTATGTATTTATTAGCGGGAGAACCCCGCGTGTGGTGAGATGCGCGCTCTGCAAAGATACGACATCGGAGACCCTTTGTCAAGGGGTATCGGCGGATTTTCCATACTTTATAGAAAAGGTGCGCGGCTCGGCGCGCCCGCTTCTGCGCGAACACGCGAACATGCGAACAAGGGCGAACACCCCTTGTTCGCGTGTTCGCGCAGAATCCTGCCATCGCCTGCGGAAGCGGGTTTTAAACCACCGCATTATCGCTTGCTGCGGAAGAAGGACAACCGCGGTCTTCGCCTGCGGGGTACTTTGTACTTTTTGGCCGCAAAAAGTACCAAAAACTCCCCGGCAGAAGCCTCCGCTTACTTCGTCCCGGCTAACGTTCGAAACGGGCGCCCGCCTAAAAGGCGGGTTTAAGGGGCGATGGACCGCAGAAAGGGTCATATCCGATACGACGCTCTCACTCTTAAAACCGGCGTCTTACGCCGGCGCTCGCGCTTTTAGCCGGGACTTCGTTTCACGGCTCCGGCATCGGGCCGGGATCATTTGCCGCAATTCTGTCTTTTCGGCCGGGCAAAGAAGCGAACACGCGAACATGCGAACAAGGGCGAACACCCCTTGTTCGCATGTTCGTCCCTGTTCGCATGTTCGCGGTTTCTTCAGGGCGAAGACCGCAGGTCGGGCGTCCCGATGGCGCAAGTCCGAAAATTCTTCGTACTTTTGCCTCTCGTAAGAAGAGAATATGAAGACGAATGCTGAAAAACTGCCGTCGCCCTGGGTGTCGGCCATTCCGCTGGCGGTGCTGACGGGACTCCTCTATGTCGTGATCCGCGCCTTCGGCGGCGAGGCCATCAACGGCGGAAGCCAGATCGCCCTGCTGTCGGCCACGTCGGTCTGCGTGATGCTCTCGATCGGCATCTACCGCTGCCGCTGGGCCGTGCTCGAAGAGGCCATCATCGACAACATCCGCGCCTCGGCGTCGGCCATCGTCATCCTGCTGCTGATCGGCGCCATCGCCGGCACGTGGATGATCTCGGGCGTGGTCCCGACGATGATTTATTACGGACTGCAAATCCTCCACCCGTCGTTCTTCCTCGTGGCTTCGTGCGTGATCTGCGCCGTGGTGTCGCTGATGACCGGATCGTCGTGGACCACCATCGCCACCATCGGCGTGGCGCTCATGGGCATCGGCCAGGCGATGGGCTTTTCGGAAGGATGGGTCGCCGGAGCCATCATCTCGGGAGCCTATTTCGGCGACAAGCTCTCGCTGCTCTCCGACACCACGGTGCTGGCCTCGTCGACGGCCGGCGTCGAGGTCTTCACCCACATCCGCTACATGCTCTACACCTCCGTTCCGTCGATGCTCATCGCCCTCGGGGTCTTCACCGTCGCGGGCCTGGCGCTCGACCACGGAGTTTCGACCCATGCCGAAATGTATGCCGCGACGCTCGCCGCGACGTTCCGCATCACGCCGTGGCTCCTCGCGGTGCCGCTGGCCACGGGAATGCTCATCGCACGGAAACTCCCGGCCATCGTGACGCTGTTCTCGTCCGTGGTCTTCGCCTGTGCGGCGATGCTCCTGGCGCAGCCCGAACTGGTGGCCCGGGTGGCGGGCGTCGGGGAGCTGGACTTCATGTCGGGGTTCAAGGGGGTGCTGATGACCTGCTTCGGCCCGACGGCCATCCCCACGGGCGCGCCGCAGCTCGACGAACTGGTCGCCACGCGCGGCATGGCCGGGATGCTGAACACCGTGTGGCTGATCATCTGCGCCATGTGCTTCGGCGGGGTGATGACCGGCAGCGGCATGCTGCGGTCGCTGACGTCGATCTTCCTGCGCTGGGTGCGCCGCGCCTTTTCGGCCGTGGCCTCGACCGTGGGCGCGGGCCTCTTCTTCAACCTCTGCACCGCCGACCAGTATATTTCGATCATCCTCTCGGGGCGGCTTTTCCGCGACCTCTATGCCGACCGGGGGCTGGAGCCGAGGCTGTTGAGCCGCTCGGTGGAGGATTCCGCCACGGTCTGCTCGGTCCTGATCCCGTGGAACTCGTGCGGCATGACGCAGGCCACGGTGCTCGGCGTCTCGACCTTCGTCTACGCGCCCTACTGCATCTTCAACATCGTCTCGCCGCTGATGTCGCTGCTCGTGGCGGCTGTCGGCTGGAACATAAAACGAAAAAAATGAAAACTTCGCTCGTCATCTTCGACCTCGACGGCACGCTGCTCGACACGATCGGCGATCTGGCCGTGGCGTGCAACGCCGTGCTGGGTGTGCGGGGACTGCCGCAACACACCTATGAGGAATACTGTCATTTCGTCGGCAACGGCATCCTGCGGCTCGTGGAACGCGCCCTGCCCGAGCCGCTGCGCACGCCCGAAACCGTCGCCGCGGTGCGCGCCGACTTCGTGAAATACTACACCGAACACATCGACGCCCATACGCGGCCCTACGACGGAATTCCGGAGCTGATCGCCGAGCTGGCGCGGCGCGGCGTCGCGCTGGCCGTGGCGTCGAACAAGTTCCAGGCCGGGACCGAGAAGCTCGTCGGGCTGTTCTTCCCCGGGGTGACGTTCGCCGCGGTGCTGGGCCAGCGTCCCGGCGTGCCGCTGAAACCTTCGCCGGCGGTCGTCGAGGAGATTCTCGCACGGACGGGCACGGCGCGTGAGGAGGTGTTGTATGTCGGCGATTCGGGGGTGGACATCGAGACCGCGGCGGCTGCCGGGGTGCGCTCGGCGGGTGTGACGTGGGGTTTCCGCGACCGTGCGGAGCTGATCGCCGCCGGGGCGAGGCATCTGGTCGACCGGCCCGGCGAGTTGCTGGAGCTGCTGTGACGCCCGGTTCTTGCCACTTTTAGCCGGGCCTTCGTTTCACGGCTACGGCATCGGGCCGGAATCGTTCGCCGCGTTCCGCGGCGGGAAGGATGCGTTCGGGACAAGCAGAAAGCACAGAAACCTACGATCGCCCCCAAGGGGGGGGGCTGGGGCGAACGAAAAGACTAAAAGGACCCGCCGTCGCCGGACTGCGAAGATCTTTGCCACCAAAAGACAGCGATACCCCGCGGGCGAGGACCGCGGAATGTTTCATGTACTCTCGGTGACAAAAGCACAAACAAAAAGGCCTGCAAAACGCAGGCCCTTCTTCCGGCGGATGCCGGACAAATCGCTATAACTCCGTTACTGCTCGCTCAAGATGCGCATTGCAACATCGAGAATCGTCGTATCGTCCAACGTAACGACACCCCCGTCCGGTCCCGGTTCGAAGTGCACGCCGACGCACTCCTTCGATTCGTGCTTGCCGCCGAAGTAATTGCGGACAGTGTCTACGTCGATTCCTAACTCATCTGCAATGCGCTGCGAGCTGCCGCTGGGCAACCGGTCCTTGATACGGCGCAACTCGTTAAATGTGATAATCATATCCGTTGAATTTTTGGTTGATGGTTCTACACAACTAAATTAATACAATTTTACGGAACTGCAAAATTTCTGCCTGAAAAAGTGTAATAAAAATGCAACGCGAAAGAAAAGAAGCGAAAGTCCCCTGTTCCAAAACAAAAGCCCCCGCCGAAGCGGGGACTTTTCAGATTTCACGGTGCATTCCGCACCGCCGGAAAAGCGGATCATTCGCCGTCAGGCTCGATGTAGATCTGGAAAATCAGCGGCGAGAAGGACGGAATGTCGGTATAGACCTCGGTCGTGGTTACGGTCTCGCCCGAATCGTAATTGCCGCCGTAGCCCCCGTAATAACCGCCGTAATAGCCGTAGTTGCCCAGACCGCCGTAGCCGTAGTAATCGTTGTAATAACCGCCGTAATAGCCGTTATTGCCGTAATACATCTGCGAATAGTTCAGGTAATTCAGGTAATCGTAATAGCTCGACGTGTAGCCGTTCGAGGAGGTCGACGTACTCGAACCGCCGCTCTTGCCCGTCGTGCCGTAGGCATTGGTCGACGTGGTGACCAGCGTCGCCCACTGCCCGTATTTCAGATGCGGGACGATGTAATAGAACGCGGTTATCAGATCGGGATTCTGCACGTCGTACGAGTGCGCCGAACCGGTTTTGCGCACCTCGCCGTAGATGATCTGCTTCACCTCGTCGATGTTCGTGTCGAAGATGAACCCGTCGAGGAAACGGCCGATATACCAGATCTTGGCCGTACCTTCCATGCCGACCGAATCGGCGTCGAGGTCCGCAACGCCCTTGTAGGCTTCGTAGTCGTCGCCCTCGCCGTGGAAACGCTTCACGAGCGCCTCGGCGATCTTCTTCTCCAGATCGGAGCCGTTGTAGGGTTCGAACCCGACGTTATACGGCTCGTTGCGTTCGCTGCCGACGGGAAACGAGAAGGTGAACCTGTCGCCGGCAAGTTCCTTGGCCGGGTCGTAGCGCACGTCGACATAGAGCTGCGCCACGGTATCGCAGGCGCTCACCCACCGCTCCGCACGGTTGTAGGGATGTTTCGCATCCTCGGGATCGGTCGGGCGTTTCTCCGAATCGTCCTCGCCGTCCTTGGTGAACATCACCATTCCGCCGTTGGCCTCGCAGAAGGCGTCCACCAAGGAGCCTTCGGCCTCCAGCGGGTTCTTCACCGTATCGCAGATCTCCATATCGACGATGAGCGGACGCTTGGCGCTCAAGTCGAACTGCCCCTCGTAGCCGCCGTCGCCCTCCACGCCGTTGCCGACGATGCGCGAGGGAAGGTAGAGCCGCACCCTGGAGCCTTCGCGCAGCAGGAACTCGGGATCGACTCCCTTGCCGGCGGCATAGTCCGGATCGAGGTGCAGCGTATTGCGCATGGCCAGGAAAGTGCCCTCCATCAGGCTCGTATTCTCCGTGCCGCAGTAGCGGTAGAAGGGAACGTAGTGGGTGTATTTGGTGAACGTGCCGAGCTGGCGGGCTTCATTGGCACGGCGCGTAAGCACGATGTTGCCGCTCAAATCGCGGCCCGAGAAGTCGAACTTCACCCAGCAGGCGGTGTCGTTCACCGGCTTGGCGTCGGGATTCCCGGCAGCGAGGATTTCGACGTAATAGCCGCCTTCGGGCTGGTAATTTTTCAGCAGCTCCCGGCGGTTCTGCGTCATCCACGCCTCAAGGGCCTGGTTCTCGAATTTGTCATACGACTCGGTCTGCTCCTTGGCGCAGGATGTCAGCAGCATGATGCCGGCTGCCGAGAGGTAGAGAAAACGGGTGATCAACTTCATATCTTGTTATACAATTCTATAAATTCGGTGTTCTGTCTATTCGTCGTACTCCACGCTTTCGACCGTGAAAAACCAGGCGACGGGGCTTTCCTTCGGAATCGTGCTCACATATTTGTCCCCGTAAGCCATATTGTAGGTCATGTAGGCTTCGACGATGTCGCCTTCGCGACAACCAAGTAACGCATGCCGCAGCCCGTTTAGTATGTCGCCGCGCATATCGAGCGTCAGCGGTTCGAACGACCACGCTCCGGGCGTCAGCCCCATGTCCTCGTAGGCCTGCTGCAAGGCGGGATCGTTTGAGTAGAACGGAAAGGTCGAATCGGTGATGTTCGAGAAGGCGAAGACGTAGGCCCGGAAGATGATGGTCGCTTTCGCGGCGGCGGTGACCTCCGGAAGCTCGCTCCGCCCGTCCCGGTAGAAATTGTCGATATACCGGTAAACCGTGCTGCCCGACATGGTGTAGAACCGCTGCTGGCTCCCGGTCTCGACCTGCGACTCCGGGATCAGCGCCGGGGAGTGCGTCCTCTCAAGATACGAGACGATCTTCTGGCGCTGTTCGGGAAGGATGTCCTCCTCCTCCGAGCAACCGCAGAACAGCAGGGGCAGGGCGAAAATCAATGTGGCGAATATTCGTTTCATCGGCATATAATCGTGCAAATTTACAAAAACAATCCGATTTACGAACAAGAAACGTAAAAAATCGCCCGCTTTGCATGCGGGCGTACTTGAAAAGATCAGAAAAACCGGCTATCCCTTTTTCCGGTAATAGTCCTTGTGCGGGTCCTTGAGACGCTGCAACCTGCGCTGCTTCCACACGATAACGATGGCTGTCAGCACAATAGCCGCGACAAAGAAGCCGAACAGAATCAAAATGAATCCAAGCGGAATGTCTTCCATGAGAGGCGAATTAAAAATGAGGCGTTTTGTTAGGCGACGCAAATATAAGACAAAATAGATCCAAAACAAAATGCCGGGAGACTTTCAGACCTATTTTCCAAAAGTTTACGGTTTCCGACCACACATGCGGCATATCCGCACTTCCGGAATGGCGGATTCAGAGTTTTTTCAACGCCATTCGAATCAGCTCCTCGACCGGAGCCGCGGGAGATTCGCGCAGAACGCCCCGCAGAACCTTCTCGGCCGGGGCGCGGGCGAAGCCCAGCATGGACAGCGCCGCAAGGGCCTCGTCGAAGCTCCCGCCCGCCCCGGGCTGCGCCCCTCCGTCGTCGGCGCCCGGCGCCATGAGCTTGCCGCTCAACTCGACGATGATCTTCTGCGCCGTCTTGAGGCCCAGCCCCTTGACGTTTTTCAGCAGCACGGCGTTGCCCGCCGTGATGATTCCCTGCAACTCGCGCGGCGAATAAGTCGAAAGGATCATACGCGCCGTGTTGCCGCCCACGCCCGAAACGCTGATCAGCAGGCGGAACAACTCGCGCTCGGCCTTGGTCGAGAAGCCGTAGAGCAGCTGCGCATCCTCGCGCACGACGTAATGGACGTAGAGCCGGGTCTCGGTCTCGTGTTCGATCGCGGAGTAGGTTTCGAGCGAAATATGGAGGTAGTAGCCCACCCCGCCGACGTCGATAACTGCGTAAGCGGGAGCCACTTCGGCGACTGTGCCCTTGATGTATTCGTACATGTGTTTCAAATTTTGCTGCGGGTTGGGCAAAAGTAAAGATTTTTTTTTACCTTTGTGTCTCAAATGCTGAATAATTAACTAAACAAACCAAAAAACGATATGAAAAAAACTCTCTTTCCGGCGCTGGCTGCGGCTCTCGTCCTCGCGGCCTGCGGCACGAAGACCACCGGGCAGGCCGAAGTTGCGGCCGAGGCGGCGGCGCAGCAGGTTGTTTCGAGCGACATCGCATACGTTCAGGTCGAAGCCGTGCTGGCCCAGTGCGACCTCTACAAGAACGAAGGCGTAGCGCTTCAGGAGAAGACCGAGAAGGCGCAGAAGAGCTGGGCGCAGCGCGAACAGAACCTCCAGGCCGAAGCCGCCCAGTTGCAGCAGAAGTACGAAAAGGGACTGATCACCTCGCGCGACGCGCAGGCACAGCAGGAGAGCATCCAGAAGAAGGTGGCCTCCTACCAGAGCAACGCCCAGAAGGAGGCCCAGACGCTCGACGAGGAGAACTACGTATTCACCAACCGCGCCCAGGACCTGCTGCACCGCGCCGTGCAGGAGATCAACAGCGGCAAGAAGTACAAACTGATCCTCAACGCCTCGGCGCTGATCGACGCGGACACGACGCTCAACATCACCCCCGCCGTGCTGGCGAAGGT
>ULSD01029614.1_pt1 | contig 17910 bp, 18 predicted proteins | sample 1956051 | NCBI WGS metagenome assembly ULSD01 (sample SAMEA4835699, study PRJEB28245) | human gut metagenome | biome: gut microbiome; material: fecal sample | place: Denmark | collected 2008
GGATGATGAAATCAGGCAGATGGTGAATGAGTGGCTGGAGGGATGGCTGAAGGTGAGAAAGAGGGAGTAAAGAATGGCAGACAGTCTTAAAAAAACGTTCTGCAAATAGAATAGATGCGCGAACTGCCTATCGGCATACAGACTTTTGAAGAAATATGTAGAGATGGTTATCTCTATGTGGCAAGAACCTACTCATTTCAACTTTCGAGGCCTATTTCGAGGGCCGTAAGGAGTTGTTTGAGGGGCTTGCCGTAGAGCGGATGGAAACGAAGTGGGAGCAATATCCTGTGCTGCATTTGGACCTGAACGCCGAGAAATATGACACAAAATAGGCTCTTGAACAGATGCTTTCACGCAATCTTAGCCTTTGGGAAGACCGTTACTGTTCAATCCGTTCAGTGTGCTGAATGTGCTTCAGAAACAGAAATTCGGTAATTTCTGGTTTCAGACCGGTACCCCTACTTATCTTGTTGATTTGTTGAAGCAGAGCGGCTATCTGACTATCAAAGGCTATGACAAGGAAGTGTTACTTTATACTTTGGTATTTCCCAACGATGAGGTCCGTTATGCTTTTCTGAATTTTCTGGTGCCTTTTTATACTAAGAAATGCAATTGATATGGAACAAATTATAGATATAGTCGGCAAATATCCTGTCCGTAATCAGACTGTGATATACATGACTCTGCATTATGCGGTCGTGGAGTTACCCATCTTGGTATTGAGAGACTTTCTACCTTTCGATAATGACCTCTATAACCTTGTAGAGATACTGAGAATAAAAGGTTCCGACGAGCAGATTACTCCGGTGGTGGAGTTGCTCGGCAAGGATTTTAAGCTGCTTTTAAAGTCGTTCATGGGTACTGTTACAGATTTTGATTCCCACGGCACGTCTTGTCTTGACGAAGAGACAATGCTGTCATTTTCCATTCTGTCTGTATGTGATGTTGGGAAACATTCTTCGAGAATTTCATACGATGAAAACAGAGGACATCAATGCTTTGCTCGATGATATGAACCGGGAAGGAAATTCCTTGTTTTTTAACGCTATAGAGGCATTCAGCGACAAACACCTGTACGTCAGTTTTGGACGCTAACTAAAGAACATAGGGATTATGAACATTTATTGCCCTTGACTATCGGACTGAACTAAGAACAAATCTTAAAAATAAGTATCTTTTTTGACGTTACTTATTAGGAAACCGCCTTGTGGCGGCTTTCTTTGAGCTATACGTCAAAATTGGATGCTAACGACCGTTCAGAGAAAAAACAGTTTGTTCTTCTGTAGTACGAAAGGTGCTTTACGATTGGCAGTTTACAATACTTTTATTGAAACCTGCAAGCAGGCTGGAATCAGTTTCCGTTCTTTCTTCTGTAAGTACATGACGGAGATCTGGAAGGGTCGAACGGATTATGAGAACCTGCTACCGATGACGATTAGTCTAACCAATTAGTAAAAATGATTTAAAACTTACGATTCAAGACAAGTGACGAGTGCCTACTGGCACTCGTCTGAGAGGTATATACCATGTTTTGGACGCTTACAGCAATCAGTTTTTAATAAAAATTATAAGTTGCTTTTCTTACAGCATATTGGAATTATAGTGAAAATATTTGTAATTTATTAATTTTAATAAGAGATTTATGAAAGCTTGTTTTATGGGTTTAGGCTATATAGGCTTGCCCACAGCGATTATTGCCGCCCAACACGGTATTAAAATTATTGGTGTTGATATCAATCCGAAAGTTGTTGATATGACCAATCAAGGTAAACTGCATATCATTGAACCGGGGATGCAGGAATTACTTCAAGAGGTTGTGGCTGATGGCCGGCTGAAGGCATCTACTATTCCTGAAGAAAGTGATGCTTATTTTATAGTAGTTCCTACTCCTTTTAAGGGGGATCATGAACCTGATATATCTTATGTCGAGGCAGCAAGCCGCACTGTAATTCCTTTCTTAAAGGAAGGGGATTTGTTTGTTATTGAATCAACGTCTCCGGTTGGGACAACAGATAAAATACAAAATATTATTTTTACTCTTCGTCCTGAGTTGAAAGATAAGATTTACATTGCATATTGTCCGGAGCGGGTATTGCCAGGCAATGTTATATACGAATTGATACATAATGATCGGGTCATTGGAGGTATGAATGACGATTCTACAGATAAAGCTATTGATTTTTACAGTCGATTCGTACAAGGTAATTTACATCGTACTAACTGTAAGACTGCTGAAATGTGTAAACTTACAGAAAATTCTTCTCGCGATGTACAGATTGCATTTGCCAATGAACTATCTTTAATTTGTGATAAAGCTGATATTAATGTTTGGGAACTGATTAATTTGGCTAACAAACATCCTCGGGTAAATATTTTGCAGCCGGGTTGTGGAGTTGGTGGCCACTGTATTGCTGTGGATCCTTATTTTATTACAGCTGATTTTCCTATGGAATCAAAAATTATCGCAACAGCTCGTAATATCAATAATTATAAAACATTCTGGTGTGCAGAAAAAGTTCAGAATGCAATGTTGAAGTTCGAGTTGGAGAATCATCGTAAACCTATTGTTGCAATGATGGGGTTGGCGTTCAAGCCGGATATTGATGATCTTCGTGAAGCTCCTGCAAAATATATCACATCTAAGGTTATGCAGAGTTGTAATAATGCTGATGTTATAGTGGTAGAACCTAATGTGCAAGAGCACAATGTGTTTAAATTGACTGATTATAAGGAAGCTTATTCAAAGGCGGATATAGTGGTTTTCTTAGTGGCTCATACTCCTTTTAAATCCTTGCCTTATGATGAGAAGAAAATAATTCTTGATTTTTGTGGTATTTACAAACGATAAATCCGATAAGATTTATGAAGAAAATAATGTTGGTCTTCGGGACTCGTCCCGAAGCCATTAAAATGGCTCCTCTGGTGAAAGAATTTCAAAAGTATCCGGAGGTATTTCAAACGGTTGTGTGTGTAACCGGCCAACATCGTGAAATGCTTGATCAGGTTTTGAAGATATTCGACATAATACCTGATTATGATTTAAATATCATGCAGCAAGGGCAAGACCTCTACGATGTTACAGCTCGTGTACTCATGGGGATGCGTGATGTCTTAAAACAAGTACAGCCTGATGTCGTATTGGTGCATGGTGATACTACTACTTCTACTGCATCTGCCTTGGCTGCCTTTTACCAACAGATTCCTGTTGGACATGTAGAGGCGGGTTTGCGCACTCATAATATTTATAGCCCATGGCCTGAAGAAATGAATCGGTTGATAACAGGTCGTATTGCGACGTATCATTTTTCACCTACTCTGCTTAGTTGCCGGAATCTGCTTGATGAAGGTGTGAAGAAAGATGCAATTACGGTAACAGGCAATACTGTGATTGACGCGCTCTATTTAGTAATAGATAAGATAAAGAGCAATGAAGCGTTGGATTCTGAGTTGGCGGAGATTCTGAAAAAATCTGGATATGATGTGAATCGCTTGCAGGAAGGTAAGAAATTAGTATTAATTACCGGACACCGTCGTGAGAATTTCGGTGATGGTTTCATTTCTATGTGTACTGCTATTAAAGTTTTGACAAAGAAGTATCCAGGGGTGGACTTTGTATATCCTATGCATTTGAATCCCCACGTGCGTAAACCTATTCATGAAGTCTTTGGTGAAGATCTTTCTGACTTGGGTAATATGTTTTTTATCGAGCCTCTTGAGTATTTGGCATTTGTATATCTGATGGAAAAATCAAATATTGTACTTACGGATAGTGGTGGCATTCAAGAAGAAGCTCCCGGCTTGGGTAAGCCTGTTTTAGTGATGCGTGATACTACTGAGCGCCCTGAGGCCTTAGATGCTGGTACGGTGAAATTGGTAGGTACAAACTATGACAAGATTTTGAACGAGGTTTCTGCATTGCTTGATGATACGGCTTATTACGAGAGAATGAGTAAGGCTGTTAATCCGTATGGAGATGGAATGGCTTGTGGAAGAATTGTATCTGCATTGTCTAATGAATGATTAACTGCTGTTTAATGAATAGCTTACATTTAAAAAGTATTCAAAATAAAATAGTTGATGCAATTGGAGCAGATGGTATGGAGTTTTTACTCCATACCAAAAATTATTTTACTGCTACTCTTCTGCTAAAAGGAATTTACTTCCTTACCATTCCCATATTTACATCTCTGCTTACGCCGGCCGATTATGGTATATTGGGCATATATACTTCTTTAGTCTCTATATTTACCGTACTGATAGGATTAAACTTTGACTCTGCTACAATTAGATACTTTTATGAAGATCAAGATGATTATGAAGATTTTATCAGGTCTGTTTATTGGTTTGTCACAGTAATAGGAGTATTTTGTATTGTTTTAATATATATATTCAGAAATGCTATAGCTATTTACTTTAATGTTGAAGAAGATATTGTGTTGTATGCGGTATTAGTGCCATTCTTTAATCATTCTTTTATGATGTATCTTTCTACAATGCAAGCAAAAAGGCAAAGTAAAAGATATAGTCAACTGGTGTTATTACAAAGGTTGTCATCGTTAGCGTTAACAATACTTGTTATATACTTGATGACAAACGACCGGTATTTAGGCCGTATTTATATGGAGTTGCTGACTGCCGGTATATCGTTTCTTCTTTTTTTGCGATACTTTGGGAAAAAATATACTTTTCATTGGAGATATATTAAATATGCGGCTAATATCGCCATACCTTTAATACCCCATGTTCTTTCCTCATTTATCATGTCTTATTTTGCCAGGATTATCATTAATAAGGTGGATGGTAGCGCTAGTGCCGGTATCTTTTCATTGGCTGATGATGTGGGGGCCATTATGATGGTAGTTTCAATGAGTTTTAATAAGTCATGGACTCCTATATTTTACCAGAAAATGAATGATAATGATGTAATCGGAATACGAAAGCAAAGTGCCAGAATAATAAAATATACGGCATTAATAGCTGTGTTTTTAATTTTTTTCTCTCGTGAAATCGTACTTTTGGTTGCTAATGATAGATATTTGGCTGCTTTGGCTATCGTTCCACCTATAATTCTGGGAAAAGCTTTCGGTCCTCTTTATACTATCTACTCACATGTCACTGACTATTATAAGAAGATGATCGCTATATCCATAACCACTATAGCAGTGGGCATCTTTAATATATTCTTGAATTCAATTTTTATACCCGAATATGGTGTTATTGCAGGAGCTTATACTTCAATGACATGCTCAATTTTGTTATTTGTATTTCATTATGTAACTGCCAGATATATCATTGGCTCAAAAGTATTATTACTTAGACCTATGTTGACTCCATATATCTGGGTTGTTTTGGCTATTGTTTTTTATTTATGGGGGGTGGAAAATATTGAGTCTTTACTTTTATTTATCCTGATAAAAGTAACCTTTCTTGTATTGATATTTATAGCATTTTTTAAAGCTCGTATAGTATGATATTTATTTTGGCTCGGAATATTTTAGGTACTGATTACTGTATGTCAGTCGCTAAGTCTATTTTATTCAGAAAACCGAAGGAGTTGAAGGTAGGCACCATCGCTTTTCTGGCAGATCGTTTGTATGTTGGTGTTTTTTTATTGTTTTTTCCTGTTATATTTCTTTTGCTTCTCAGAAAAAAAAAGGCCGAAAACTTTATATATGAACCGTCAAGGCAAAGTCAATCAGGCATTAAGATGAGAAAGGAATATATTTCTCATTATTTTCTTAATGATTGTGATATTTATAAAGTGGATAATGTTAGCGGTACAAAAGTATATATTTCTTTTGAGCATCTGGTTCATAAGATTATGTCGACATTCTTTTTATGGCTTTTGTCTGTAAAAGCATTTGTCGTAGCTTTTTGTGTTAGAAGAAAATGGCCTAGTAGAATGTGTATTCGGCTAATTATAACCTTATTAAATGCTATTTGGACCGAAAAAGAGAATAATAGTATTTATTGTTTTAAAATTTACAATATAGTAAGCTATTTAACTGCTGTTTTGTCTTCTCGTTTAGCACCAGAGAATTCTTATGTGTTTGTGGGTGGAAATTCTTATTTTTATCATAGAAGATACTTCTATGCTCCCAGGGTGTCACTGTGTGTTTGTGCGAAATATCAGATTGATGAGATAGAAACATATCGAAAGTTGAAATGGATAATAGTGAAAGATGCTTTTTATAAAGGTCTGGAGGAGTATTCTATATATAAGAATTTGAAACATGGTAAAACAACTTATGATATTGGAGTATATTCATCAGGTTGGTGGGCTCGGAAGGATGGTTTGTTGAGGGTTTCTGATTATGAAGGAATTAAAGCATTAAAGTATTCTGATAACTCATTTCACAAAGATTTTCTTGATGTACTGAACGAGGTAATATCATTAAAAGAAAAATATAATTTCAGAGTAAAGTTGTATCTTCATCCTTATGAACGTATGCTTCTTCATGAATATAAAATTACTGTTCCATATTTAAATCAGTTAATAGAAGCACATATAGACATTGATGACTCGGCCGGGCGATCTATAGATAAATTGTATGAGTGCAAGATTGGAGTATCCTTGTTCTCGACTATTATTGCGGATAGATGGGAGTACGATCTTAAAGGGTTGATTTATTATACAGAAAACTACAAAGAGTTTATCTGTCCACAATATATGGGCAAGTATCGTAATTGCATTTATACTTCCGTGCATGAATTGGAAGAGAAAATCGTAGGATTGTTAAATATTAAAAGCAACGCTGATGAGTAATTTGTTCAAGCTGTTTTTGTTTTTCATAAAGCATCGTGATTCTGTTATAAGAAGTCTGAATATAAGTGCGGATGTTATTCTTGGTAGTGGTTGTTCATTGCATCGGGGCGTTACAATATTGTCTGGCACTAGGATAGGACGGGGGGTGAAACTATATAGGGATGTCTATTGTGGTAAGAATACTATAATTGGAGACTATTCTTCTATTAATAGGTATTCAATTGTTGATTGCGGTAGTATTGGAAACTTTTCCTCAATTGGACCTAACTGTTTAATCGGAGCAGGGAAACATGCCATTAAATATATTTCAACGTCTCAAAGAGTATATGGTAAGAATAACATACTTGGTATTTCTACCCCATTTGAGGCTTTTGATTCTCCTCCGATAATTGGACATGATGTTTGGATTGGTAATAATGTAACTGTTATGCAAGGCGTAAAGATAGGTAATGGTGCTGTTATAGGTAGTGGTGCTGTGGTTACAAAAGATATTCCGCCTTATACTATATGTGGGGGAGTACCTGCGAAATTTATCAAATACCGTTTTAGCCAAGAACATATTGAATATCTCCAACAACTTGATTTATGGAGTAATTATAAAGATAATATTGCAATAATTAGAGATTTAATATATTTAGAAACTGATGAATAACTTAAATAGGACGTTATACTATATTACTCGTACATATCTGCCTTCTAAGACAGGAGGTGCTTTGATGCGTGCCGGAGCTGTTGAACACCTGAATAGATATTTTAATGTAAAGGTTATTACTGTTGGTTCACATACTGAATGTATCAATGAAGTAGAAGTTATAGGGGTTCCATTTAATCATAATCAAAGATTAATGTTCTGGAGAGAAAGAATCGGATTTATTGAGGATTTTCTTTTACCTTGGGCAAAATCGGTATATGAATATTTGGTTGACAAAGTAACGAGTAATGATGTAATATTTTGTACAACAGGAGGAGAACTAAGTACTATTATAATTGGTTATTGGCTAAAAAAACACATAGGATGTCCTTATGTTGTGAATTTTAGAGATCCATTGATTTATTCTAAAGTGAATGGCATAAAAATTGATAAAAAATTTCATGTGTCACGTGAAAGATCTGAATTGAAATATCTTTCTATTGCGGATTTAATTGTAACTTCTTCAAAATCGAATGAAGAGTCGCTGAAATGTAAGTATCCTCATCTTGAAGATCGCATACTGAATAATTACTTTGGATTTGTAGATGAATGCAAAGTTACATCGACAAAATCTTCCGAAGATATACTGAATTTAGTCTATGGTGGTCGTTTCGGTCCTTTACAAGCACCGGAAATTTTTGCCAAAGCTTGTATGGATGTAAAAAATGTAAATTTATATTTTATAGGTGATTATACATCTTATAAGCCTATTTGGCCTTATACGGATAAGTTTATATTTCTTAAACAAATGGAACATTCTGAATATCAAGATTTTCTGATTAAGCATATTGATGTCGGTTTGTTGTCATTGTCTTCTGACTATTTAGGCGCTTGTGTTCCAGCTAAATTTTATGAGTATATTAATTTGGGATTGCCTATGCTTGGAGCTCTTCCTAACGGTGATGCCCGGCAATTAATAAATGAAAAAAAATATGGTTTTTCTTGTGACTATAGGGCAGTGGAAGAAGTAAGAAAAGGTATATATAAGTTTCAAAAAAAGATTTTTCTGAATTCATGTAGGAATAACATAATGGCAGATCGTCTTGCTTGGTCTATGGAAACTTTAATTCAAGAATTAGTAAATAAAATTAAGTCTTTATAATGACAATATCTATTGTATACTCAGAAAAAGAAATAGGTGTAATGCTTCCGGTCACGGCAAGTGAATCTTATTTAAAAGCTATATCTAACTATAAATATGGCTGGTTCCTATCAGACTTATTTGTATTGCCTTTTATCATAGACAAGAAATTATTCTTTAAAAAAATGGTTTTTACTCATGAGACAATAAAGATATTATCTGTTTCTGAAAATAAAAAAAATTCTTATGAAAGGGATTTTCTTTATGAAGTGGTTCGGCTGTGTAAAACTTTGAAAATTGATTTCATAGGGAACCTAAATCAGGAGTTGTTTTTCAAACTTATCCGGAGAAAAGTATTCATGCGCCTTTTGGCTCATATCAAGTCGATTTGACAAAAACAGAAGATGAACTGTTTGCCGGTTTGCATGTGAAGAATAGAAATGTTATAAGAAAAGCAATAAAGGAAGGAGTAATAATAAAAGAAGGGAGTGAGTATTTAAATGTTTGTGCCGACCTGATAAAACTCACAATGGTAAGGCAAGGTATTAAATTTTATGTGAATCTGGAAGATTTGCAACGAATGCAAGCACATTTGAGAGATGAGATTAAATTTTATATAGCCTATAAGGATGATATAGCTCAAGGTTGTGCTGTTATTGTATACCGTAAAGGTGATGCAGCTTATTATTTGCATGGCGGAAGTATAGAACATCCATTTAATGGATCTGTGAATTTGATTCAATGGCAGGCAATAGTAGATATGAAGAACTGTGGAGTATTGATTTATGATTTTGTGGGTGCGCGTATTTCCCCTGTCGCAGGTAGTAAACAAGAAACGATACAACGTTTTAAATCTCGTTTTGGTTCTCAAATGGTAGAGGGATATTTGTGGAAATGTCCCATTAGACCATTTAGATATAAGTTATATTATTTATTTGTCCGTTTACTTGCTTATTTAAGAAAGCAACCTTATAAAGGGGATATAATAGATCAAGAGTTGAGTTGATAATATGGATATTGTTTGATACTATGCAGATATCCTCTTTTACATTAAATAGAAAAAAAATGTTTTTCTATTTGATATGTGTTTTGTTGTTTGGAAGTCCATATCTCCTTCAATTAAATATTTCATTTAAAATTCAATACTTTATATCATTAGTCCTCTTATTCCTTTATTTTATTTATGAGAAAAAATTTATATTACCGTGGAATAAGTTAAGAATCTTTGTACTGTTTTTTTTGTTGACTGCAATTGACAAACTTAATGATTTTTTTTATTCTGCGGATTTATCCCAACTTATTTCTATCCTGTATAGCTTTTTCATATTTGTCTTTTTGCTTGGCATGACAGAAGATGAAGGTAGGATGTTTTGGAAAATTGTAAAAAATGTAGTATTGTTTTCTTGTTGTATCGCTACATTGTTAGCTATAGTGAATCATACTCCATTAGAGGATTTTGATAGAGATGTTAGCGCGGCTCTTTATATCTATTTTGTTTGTACTTTTTTTTCGTGTAAGAGGAATTACTTGATATTATTTCTTGTCTTATATGTTGAAATTTTTGTTTTTGAGGCTCGAACTCTTATCTTATCTTTTATTGCTTTCATACTTAGCTTTTTTTTCTTTAGAAAGTGCACGAATAATTCATGGAAAAAAAATGCTTTAATATTAGAATTGGTAGCTTTGTCATTCATGATTTATGGGGCGATTACATTTGAAAGAAAAGCAGGTTGTATAACTCCTTTATTTACAGGGAGGGGATTGCTTTGGGATGCCGGTACTGAGAAAATTCTTCATCCGGATTCGAATGTGTACTTTTTTTTAGGAATTCCTTCAACTTCTGCTAATTTAGGGAAAAACTTTGGTGGAATAATATTAGATCCTCGAGAGGGAAGAGGAGATAATTTACTTTCTGATTTAGAAGGTGGACATTTTCATAGCGGTTTTATTTATACGTTATATAACACGGGCATTATTGGATGTTTGCTATTGCTTTTTATTTTTTTTACAAGTTTTTCTCGACTAGAATATAATTATTGTAATTTCTGTGCTTTTATGGGTGCCCTAATAATATGGGTGCTCAATGGTAGAAGCATCAATGGTATATACTTACTTAGTACAATGATGATGTTATTTTTATTAGTCCCTATCTCTGTTAATACATCTAAAAAATGAATGTATTTTTTACAATTGATTATGAACTTTTTTTAGGAGGAAATACCGGTACTGTCCGGAATTGTTTAATACGTCCTCTTAATGCTTTGACTGAACTTCTTGATAAATACCAAATAAAACTTACTTTGTTTGTTGATGCCGCATATTTATTAAGATTGGAACAGTTGAAAAACAGGCATCTTGATTTGCAAAATGATTATGATTCAATAGTCTGGCATTTAATCCATTTATCAAAATGCGGGCATGATATTCAACTCCATTTTCATCCACAATGGCTATATTCTGACTATGATAAGATGTGGAAGTTAGATTATTTGCATTATAAAATGAGTGATGTGCCTCGTGATATACTAAATGAATCTTTTGCTAATTCCAAAAAACTGTTAGAATCAATAGTGGAAAAGGAGGTTATAGCATTTAGGGCGGGAGGATATTCATTGGAAACATTGAAAGATTTTCAGCGATTGTTTTCTGTAAATAATATCAAAATAGATAGTTCTGTTTTGCGATATGCCTATTCTGATACTAAATTTCAAAAATATGACTATCGTGAAGTTTGTTCTAAGACCTTATATCCATTTTCCGCTTCAGTGGTGAAAGAGGATTTAGGAGGCACTTTGAAAGAACTGCCGATTTCGACAATACGATTAAACAGTATTTTATATGTACTCTTAAAGAACAAAATCAAACGATGTTATTCTCCTAAGCATATTTATGGTGATGGTAAAAGTATCGGCACTAGTTATAATAGGTGTGAAAGAATTAAAATGCAATGGACTAAATTAATGCATCCTATGGTAATTGCTGCTACTATGGATGGAGTAATGTCTGGATTGTTGCAACGTGTTTATCAAAGTTATAGAAATGAAGACAATTTTGTTGTCATAGGACATCCCAAGGCTTTTACTGATGCTTCATTAAATAATGTCGCAAATTTTCTTCAAAAAGTAAATGGAGAAGCGATTTTTGATACAATCTCTAGTTTGCAAATTAAAAATCATTTGTAAATGAAAACAATCGTGTTTATTTTAAATTCAATTCAACATCCGCGTTGTGCAAAAAGAATTGATGAATTTCTTTCTCGAGGATATACGGTTGCTGTATATGGCTTTTCCAGAGAGAATGGTTTGTATATTCCAAAAACATACCGAATGTTAGGAATGCTTTGCAATAAGTCTTCTTACTTTTCTAGGTTTAAACTAATGTATAATGCAATACGAAAAGTAGCTAATCAATATGATACTCGTAATACCATATTTTATTATTTTGGTTTAGATGTTGCAATGGCAGGCAGATGTGCTACTTCTATTCCATACATATATGAAGAATCTGATCTTGCGCATACTTATATAAAAAGATGTCTGTTTCGTAAAACGTTAGAATGGATAGATAGATTTCTTATTAAGAGGTCAGAGGAAACTATTTTTACTTCAGAGGGATTCTCACTCTATCATTTTAATAATAATAGACCTAATAATGTTACAATAATTCCCAATAAATTAAACGAAAAGTGTCTTTATTTGAAATATAGGCCCATTAAAAATATAAACTTGGATTGTTTGAATATTGGATTTGTTGGTGGAGTTAGATTTTATTCTGTTTTAAATTTGGCAAAAGTATTTGCATTGAATTTTCCCAACTGCACTTTCCATTTTTTTGGAAGTAGAATGCCTACCACAGATAAATTGTGGAATAAACTATTTGAAGAATGTGTCGGAATTCCCAATGTAAAATATCATGGTGCATTTAATAATCCAGAAGATTTGCCAGGTATTTATGCTCAAATAGATATGGTTGTAGCTACTTATGATGTTACAATTGAAAATGTTAGATATGCAGAACCTAATAAGATATATGAAGCTATATTTTTTGAAACTCCTATAATTGTTTCTAATGGCACTTTTTTATCCCAAAAGGTGAACTCACTTGGAATAGGATTTGGCATTAATCCATTAGATGAAGAAGAAATTGTTTCCTTTTTTAAGCAGTTAACGAAATCTTCTTTAATAGAATGTTCTAAAAAATGTGCTTTAATTGATAAAAGAGAGGTAATCAATAATAATGATGCTTTTTTTTATAAATTAAAAAACAAGGGAATTTGTTAAATAATAGTTGTAGAAAATATGAGGTTATTATTTCTTACGTATTATTTTGAACCTGATTTATGCGCAGGCTCATTTAGAAATACATCTCTTTTTCATGAAATTAGGAAACGTTTAGGAAAGGGGGATTTCATTCATGTATTTACTACTAAGCCCAATCGGTATAATACATTTAAAGTCTCTAGTCAAGCCAAGGAACATGGCATAAATTATGTAATTGATAGAATTCTAATACCTGAGCATAAGAGTGGTATGCTAGATCAAGCAAAATCTTTTACTGTTTTTTATCACGAAGTAATGAAGAGGATAAAGTACGAGGATTTTGATTTAATATATGCTTCTTCTTCTCGACTTTTCACTGCTTTTTTAGGTAAAAGGATTGCATCATTAAAAAAGTGTCCTCTTTATTTAGACATTCGTGACATTTTTGTGGATACAATGAAAGATGTATTTAAGGATAGAGAAATAATTCAAATTCCAGTCTTTGCTTTTTCCAAAATAATAGAAAAATATACATTCTCTAATGCTACTCATATAAATTTGGTATCAGAAGGATTCAAAGATTATTTTAGTAAATATAAAAATCCTTCTTATACTTATTTTACAAATGGAATAGATGATGTCTTTTTGAATGCTGAAACTTATAAAGATAAAAGGATACAATTTCCACGGATAATTACTTATGCCGGAAATATAGGGAATGGACAAGGACTGGAAAAAGTGATACCTTTTGCTGCCCAAAAATTGAGTAAAAATTATTTATTTCGCTTAATTGGAGATGGTAGTACTAAACGGATTTTGCAACAAAAAATAGAAGAACTGCATATTACAAATGTTGAAATCTTGGATCCTGTACCAAGAAAAGAATTATTTGAATATTATAATCAATCTACATTTCTATTTTTACATTTGAACGAATTGAATGCTTTTAAAAAAGTACTGCCTTCCAAGTTATTCGAATATGGGGCATTTAATAAGCCAATTATAGCTGGAGTTGGAGGATATGCGGCACAATTTATTAAGGATAATCTATCTAATTACATTCTTTTTGAACCGACAGATGTTGATGATTTAGTGAATCAAATAAAAGATTATCGTTTATCTTTTGAAGAAAGAGTTAGCTTTAAACAAAAATATTCAAGAAAGGCTATAAATCAAAGGATGGCCGATGATATATTGAATATTTGTGCTGCAAAGACACCGCGTTAGCAAATATATATTAGTGGCTTACAATAAAATGTATCCTTTTATGAATTATATGAATAAGAGAATAGAACAAAGTCGGTATCTATTTAAAAGAAAATATAGGAAGATAAGAGAGTTATACGCTTATGTATTCAAACTAAAGAAAAATAGCAAAAGAGCGTGGTATCAAGTTTTCAATCCTTTTGTGAGGTAATTGAAGAGTAAACAGTCAAAAAAAGGCTATTGATTGAAAGGTCTATCTTCGCCCGAACAAAATTTTAGAATTATGTATTGCAGCGAAGATTTTGAAAGGTTTTACTTTCAGTATCAGAGCGAGGTTTTGCCTCATGGAGAATCCCTCCAATCGTTTTGTGTTAAGAACAAAGTTCATTATAACATCTTTTAGAAATGGTTTAAGGATACTCGCAAAAAAGTAGTTGAAGTCTGGATTGATGGTATTCCAGTTGCCAACAGTGAGGAGAAAGCTAAGACAAGTAGGTTACTTTCTATTATACGCGAGCGTCTTCACTGTGAACCCATTGATGGCGATGTGTTTATAGTCATGTCTCGCAATCGGAGAGAAGTTGTATATGAAGACGCAAATGGGACGCCAATGGGAGATTGATTATTAGGTTATCTCAAAATCTCTGAGTATCTTTGTAGAAAGATTGGATTCATGAAGAAGAACAAGCCATATAAGGAACAAGAACCAATAGCACCGAATGTTGGCGAAACGGTAGTTGTATATACGGGTAATGAGAATAATTCGAATATCGTTACGGAAGGACGTAATGACATTAGGCGTGCCATTTCTGGCGAAGAATTATTGGATAGGCTTTGCCCTCGTATAAAGGCTTTATTTGAATGAGAGTCGTATTTGCTCCCGAAGTAGAGGAGGATTTGTATGGGCTTATAAAAATACTTGTTGAGAAGGAGTATTTGGGTACTTATCCCTTTGCTATTTCTTGATAACTGATATTCAACAGAATATTCATTCTAAATTAAAAAAGAAAGCTCCCGCTTTTTTTGAACGTTATGGTAAGGATATGTATTATATCACTTACCAACGTAATTCTAATACGACGTGGTATATTTTTTTCTCTGTCATTGGAGATACTTATTTTATCAAATACATAACTAATAACCACGTTTCCGGTCAGTATATTTTTTAGCATATTTCAATGAACATACTTATCACTGGAATCCACGGCTTTGTGGGTTCTAATCTTGTTATTGCCTTAAAGGAACATCATAGTCTTTACGGGCTGGATATTGTCGCTCCTGAAAAAGAGGGAGTAGTAAAGACTTTCTCCTGGAAGGATTTTGAACCGGCTTCTTTTCCGATGCAGAATCTTCCTGAATTCGATGCTATTATCCATCTGGCAGGTAAAGCCCATGATACAAAGAACCGGTCTGCTGCCCAAACTTATTTCGACATTAATACGGGATTGACCCAAAAGATATTTGATTTCTTTCTGGAATCTGCTGCGAAGAAATTTGTATTCTTCAGTTCGGTAAAAGCGGCTGCTGATAGTGTGACGGGTGATATGCTAACTGAAGATGTGGCACCTGCTCCGGTAGGGCCTTATGGGGAGAGCAAGATTGCTGCGGAAGATTATATAAAGGAACATTTTATTTTACCTACCACCTCCCCCTTCGGGTACTCCTCCTTCGAGAAGGAGGAGAATGAAAGGTATTCGGATAAGCGGGTGTATATCCTGCGTCCTTGCATGATTCATGGTCCCGGGAATAAGGGCAATCTGAATCTTCTTTATAATGTGGTAAGGCAAGGCATTCCCTGGCCTTTGGGGGCTTTTGAGAATAGGCGGTCTTTTACTTCAATTGATAATCTTTGCTACGTGGTGGAAAGACTGTTGACTAAAGAAGTGGCGAGTGGCATCTACCACATGGGGGATGACGAAGCTTTGTCCACGAATGAGCTGATAGCTTTGATGTGTCGGGCTTTGGAGCGTAAGCCGCATATCTGGAAAATGAACAGAGGGCTGATGGAGTTCTGTGCCCGTGTTGGGACTTTGCTCCATTTGCCTTTGAATGCGGAGCGTCTGCGCAAGTTGACTGAGAATTATGTGGTGAGTAATGCCAAGATAAAGGTCGCCTTGGGAATTGACAGAATGCCGGTGAGGGCAGAGGAGGGGATAGTAAGAACGATAAAGTCGTTCTCACTATGAATTTGATAGAATAAGCACTATTCTATCAAATTTGTATTATTATCTATTTGTCTGAACTTTCTTTCAGTTTCCCATGTGTTCAATTGCTGGATCTGTTTTTGTGCCATTTCTTGCAGTTGTTTGAAACGTTTTTGTTTGGGTATAGATAACTTGATTAACTCAGAATTAAAAGACTCCAAATTAGATAATACGACTAATTCATTTATGCTTGCCATGTCTCTTATATTAAGGCCTTTTGATGCATATTCAGGATTTGCATCCCTCCATTCGCAGGCTGTACATCCCCATAACGCTGCATTTAATAAATCTGCTTCTTCTGCATATATTAGCCATTGTGAGTCTTTTAGCATATTGGATTGAGGAAGTATATAGCTTTTTATGGCATCAGTATGTAAGTGATAGTTTGTCTTAGATAATATGCGCTTAATTTTCCATTCTACTTTTAATGGGTCATTTTCAAACTCTTTTAAACGCTGATATTCTTTTAAAAGATATAGTTTGAAGGTGGGATTGAACCAAGAGCAGAATTCTAATGCAATATCTTTATGTGCATAGGTTCCACCATTTCTACCTGCTTTAGAGACTATTCCTATAGCATTGGTTGCTTCGATCCATTTTTGGGGAGTCATATTAAATCTATTGAGTCTGGCTTGATTTAAAAAGGTGTCGAATTCGACACCTTTAAAATCCGGATTATTTAAGATTTCCCAAGTACCTAGAAACTCAATTGTGTTTTTATTCCTCATCCAATTTCGTATGTGATCTTCTCCTTCTTTATCTTTTATGATATCTGTTAAACAGAAAAAGATAAATCTTTTTAATTTGATAATTTACTTTTAAGACATGTATTTATTGATAATTGTAATCTTATTGTTTTTAGCAGAACTTTTTTATTTTAAGGTGGCTGATAGGTGCAATATCATCGACAAGCCCAATGAGCGGAGTTCCCATACGAAAGTGACTTTGCGTGGTGGTGGGATTGTCTTCTATTTCGGCGCATTGGCTTATTTCCTGACGAGTGGTTTTGAATATCCCTTTTTTCTGCTTGCCTTGACACTGGTGACGTTCATCAGTTTCGTGGACGATATAAAATCCACCGGACAAATGACAAGACTGCTTTTCCATTTCTCTGCCATGACCTTGATGTTTTATCAGTGGGGGCTGTTTTCCTTGTCTTGGTGGTGGATAGTCATTGCCTTGATAGTCTGTACGGGCATCATCAATGCCTACAACTTTATGGATGGCATTAACGGCATAACCGGTGGTTATTCTCTGGTTGTTCTTGCTGCGTTGGCCTATATCAATAAAGAGGTGGTGACTTTTGTGGAAGCGGATTTCATCTATACCGTTATCTGTTCCGTCCTTGTCTTCTGCTTCTTCAATTTCCGCAAGCGTGCCAAATGCTTTGCCGGTGATGTGGGTTCCGTGAGTATTGCTTTTATCCTTCTTTTCCTGATAGGCAGGCTCATCATTGAAACAGAAGATTTCAGCTGGATAGTCCTTTTGTCCGTTTACGGTGTAGACAGTGTTCTGACTATCATCCACCGTCTGATGCTTCATGAGAATATCGGCTTGCCGCATCGCAAACATCTGTATCAGATAATGGCGAATGAACTGAAAGTTCCTCATGTAATGGTTTCTTCTTTTTACATGGCAGTGCAGGCAATCATAATCGTAGGATATATAACGTGCTTGGGTTATGGTTATTGGTATTTGGCAGG
>ULSD01006881.1_pt1 | contig 17814 bp, 14 predicted proteins | sample 1956051 | NCBI WGS metagenome assembly ULSD01 (sample SAMEA4835699, study PRJEB28245) | human gut metagenome | biome: gut microbiome; material: fecal sample | place: Denmark | collected 2008
GCCTTCCCCATGTGCTTGCTCAAATACCCCGGGAGGCCGCCGTAATTCAACTCATACCCGCCCCGGAAGGAAAGATTGGGGAACAGCTCCTTGACAGCCTTCCAGCTGGCGTCAAAAGCGTCCTTGTCGCTCAGCAGCCCGTCGCAGAAAGCCATGTATTCCGCGCCGATTTCCTGCTTCCAGTCCCTAGCCAGGTTGAGGTTCAGCTCGCCGCCGATGTTAAACACGCCGCTGCGGTTCAGCACGGAGGAAGCCACCACGTCTTTATAGGCATACCGGGAATCATAGCCGATATGGGCCGCTCCGCTGATGGTATTGTTATAGGAACTCGCGGGCCGGGGGTCATAACCGTATCCGTCATAGGCGACGGCGGAAACCGCGGCCAGGGCGGAAGCCGCCAGGAACAGGGCTGTTGCTTTCATAGTAAGCTTATCTTAACCATTTCCCGCCCGCCAACGCAAGAAGAATCCCGGCACGGCGCGGAGAAATGGACACCCCCTCCGGGAGGGATACCATGAAACCAAGACAGGGTCTTTCTTGAAAAAAATCCCCCTTTTCCCTACGATGGAGAGGTCATGGACTGGAACGCTGAATGGTACGAAAACAAACACGGTTTTGTCGCGGAATACGGCAGGGGTCTGCTCTCCTGCGTACCGGAAAATCCAGACCAGTCCATTCTGGACCTGGGCTGCGGAACCGGTACGCTGACGCACGCCCTGCTGGAAAAATCGTCCTCCGTCACCGGTCTGGACTCCTCTTCGGAAATGATAGCAAAAGCCCGCCAGCTCTATCCCGGCATGGACTTCCGCGTGCTGGACGCCCGCCTCATGCCCTGGCGCAACAGGTTTGACATCGTTTTCTCCAATGCGGCCTTCCATTGGATACCGGACCATGGGACTCTCTTAAATGCCGTTTCCCGCGTCCTGAAACCGCAGGGGAAACTGGTCTGCGAATTCGGAGCCCGCCTCAATATTCTCCGCATCAGGGAAGCTTTCCGGACAGCCTTGGAACGCAGGAGGCTCCCGTACACAACGCGTTTTTACTTTCCTGATGCGGAAGAATACGGCTGCATGTTGGAACAGGCAGGGCTCCACCCGGAAACAATGAAGGAATTTGACCGCCCCACGCCGCTGAAAGACGGTCCTGACGGCCTGCGCAACTGGGCCGACCAATTCTTCCGGGAAGACTTGAAAAACCTCCAAGAAGAACAGCTCACCCAGATTTTCAAGGAAATGGAGGATTCCCTGAAAGATGAGTTATGGGACGGTTCCCAATGGGTGGCGGACTATCGGCGCATCCGGGTGACGGCAGCCAGATAATCCGGAGCAGGCCCCACAGGAAAAAGAAAACGCGCGGGCATTCCGGAAACGCTGATAATGCTTGAGCCTCCTCCGGGCATTTTGTACAAAAGCCGCCAATGAGTACGTTCACTCCTTTTGCGGAAAAGATGGAGTCCGCCGGCGTTTCAGCCGCGGCCGTCAACGCTTTCTCCCGTTGTTACGAAGCCCTTGTTTCCAACCACTCCGGCATGATTCCGGAAACGGACATCCTGCCCGCCGACCAGGTGGAAGACTGGCGGGACATCACGGCCTCCACCCCTGCGGCGGACAAGGACCTGATTTCCCGGTGCGTCTGCATCAAGCTCAACGGCGGCCTCGGCACGAGCATGGGCCTCCAGAAGGCGAAAAGCCTGCTGAAAGTAAAAGGAGAGGATACGTTCCTGGATTTAATCGTCAGGCAGGTGAAACATCTGCGCTCCCTCTCCGGCACGCCTGTGCGCCTTCTGCTGATGAACTCTTTCTCCACCAGCGCGGACACGCTGGCCTACCTGGAAAAATACGCGGCGGACGGCTTTGCGGACCCGGCCCAGGTGGAACTGATGCAGAACCGCGTGCCTAAAATCCTGGCGGACGGCCTCTCCCCGGCCAGCTGCCCGGAACAGCCGGAGCTGGAATGGTGCCCGCCCGGCCATGGGGACCTGTATCCGGCCCTGCTGGGGTCCGGCTGGCTGGACCGCCTGCTGGCGGATGGCGTTAAATACGCTTTTGTCTCCAATTCCGACAATCTGGGCGCCCAGCTTGACATGAACTTCCTCCGCTGGTTTGCGGAAAGCGGCGCCCCCTTCGTCATGGAAGTCACCCGCCGCTCGGAGGCGGACAGGAAAGGCGGCCACCTGGCGGTCAGGAAATCGGACGGCCAGTTGATTCTGCGGGAAGTGGCCCAGTGCCCGGATGAGGATATTCCTGAATTCCAGAACATCTCCAGGCACCGCTATTTCAACACCAATACGCTCTGGATACGCCTGGACGCCCTCAGGGAAATTCTGGACGCCAACGGCGGCGTGCTCCCGTTGCCCATGATCCGCAATAAAAAGACGCTCAACCCCCGCGATCAGGAATCCGCCCCGGTATACCAGCTGGAAACGGCCATGGGCGCGGGCATCGAATGCTTCCCGGGCGCCAGGGCCGTCAATGTCCCGCGTTCCCGTTTCTTCCCCGTCAAGACCACTTCCGACTTGTTCCTGATCCGTTCGGACGCCATCTCCGTGGATGAACACGGCAACGTGGCCCTGGCTCCGGAACGGCAGGGCAATACCCCGGTGGTGGACCTGGATTCCAAACTGTATAAGCTGGTGGATTCCCTGGACGGGCTGGGCCTGCCCTCCCTGACAGGCATGGACAAGCTGACCCTGCGCGGCCGCTTCCACTTCCAGGACGGAGCCGTTCTCCGGGGCACCTTGCTGATGGAAAACGACTCCGACGAAACGAAGGAAATCCTCCCGGGCGTTTATGCCGGAGCCTGAACGCCATATTCCCGCTTCCTCTCCCCGTCCGGTTCAGGCCGGGCTGGGCGTGGAGGACATCCGGCACATTCCCGTCCGGAAACGGGAGCTGCGCTTCACCCGGAACCGGGCAGGCGCCATCCTGACGGCGGCGGGGTTCCTTCTGGCAGCCACCGCCGCTTTCCTCCAGCTCACGGGATATGATACAATCACCCCGTACCTGCCCGCCCCCCTGTGGGCCATGCAGGCCGCGGCGCTTGTTCCCGCCGTCCTCTGCCTGGCCGCTGGGTGCCGCTGCCTGAAACACGCGGCCGTCATCGTCACCCCGGTGGGCGTGGAAATCCTGCCCTTTCTGCGGGCGCGGCGCGCCATGCAATGGTTCTTCTGGCAGCAGATTCGCTCTGCGGACCGGGAAGACGGCCGACTGAACCTCCGCCTGGCTGACGGTTCAACCGTTGCCGTCAGCCTCCGCCCCATGACGTCTGCTAGCCGGGACATGCTGGCCCATGCGGTCCGGCAGCGCGTCAACACCCTGCAATCTTCCGGCTATGGTCAGGCCTGAAAAACTGGCGGCTCTCAGGGAACGGATGGAAGCCCTGGGCATCCGTGAGCAGGACCTGGAGGAAAGCTTTGTCCGCGGAAGCGGACGCGGCGGACAGAAAGTGAACAAAACCAACAATTGCGTTTACCTCAGGCACACGCCCACGGGCATCGCCGTCAAATGCCATGCGGACAGATCCAGGGAACTCAACCGCTTTCTGGCGCGCAGGGAACTGTGCGATGCTGTGGAACAGATGCAAACGGGCCGATGCGCCGCAAAAGCCCGCGTCATCCAGCGCATGAGAAAGCAGAAAGACAGAAGGAGGCGCAGGCGTTCCGCCCCTGCCCCCTCTCCACCGGACAGCGAATAACGGAACGGAAATCCGGAATCTCCGCTAGGAACGCGGAAAAACCTCACGGTACTTCTCCTTCAACATGGCGAATACATTGTGGGGGACATAGCGGCTCACCTGGCTCTCCCAGCCTTCCGGTCCAATCAACCCTTTCACCATGCTGGAGGACAACTCCGCCGTATCCCGGGGAGGCATCAGGAACACCGTACAGACCTTGGGGGCCATATCCGCATTGATATGGCGCATCACGCGTTCATACTCGTAATCCTGCGTGGAACGGATGCCGCGCAGCATGAACGTAGCCCCGTGTTCATTGGCGAAATCCACCAGAAAGCGGTTGTGGAACTCGGCAATGCGCACATCCGGCATATCGGAAAGCGCCACCCGCAGCATATCCATGCGCTCCTCATGGGAAAACGTATAACGCTTGTCCGGATTGTCGCCCATGGCCACAATCAGCTCATCAAACATTCTCGCCCCCTGTCTGATCATCCATAAATGACCATTGGTCAGAGGGTCGAAACTACCGGCATACACGGCGATGCGCTTCATTCGTGCCATCCTATACGCCCTCCGGCGGAAAATACAACCCTTTTCCATGCGGCGGAACATTCCTTCACGTTCCAGGCCCGCTCTTTTCCCGCCCTCCCTGCTTGACAAGCCAGCAGGAACGCAGCAACCCACGGCACAAACCGCCTGCGGCACGAACGCGTGGCGGCCTTCCTCCCGGCCCACCGGAATGAAGCCGGACTGACGGAAAAACGGCCCATGCGGCGCGGGGAAAATTTTCATCCCCCCGGCTTGTCAAGGGACCGTATTTTTTGCATGATGCTTCTCCGTTATGCAGAAACGACGCGTCGTCATCCTGGGCTCCACCGGTTCCATCGGAACCAGCGCTCTGAAAGTCGCCCGGGATATTCCGGACAGAATGGAAATCGTGGGGCTGGCCGCAGGAACCAGCGTGGAGGCGCTGGCCCGCCAGGCGCGCGAATTCAACGTGCGCAGCGTATGCATCTTTAACCCGTCCGGAGCGGACGAGCTGGCGCGCGCGCTCCCCGGCGCGCAGGTGGAAACGGGAGAAGAAGGGCTGTGCCGCCTGGCGCAGCTCCCGGAGGCGGACATGGTGTTAATCTCCATCGTGGGAACCGCCGGTCTCAAGCCCGCGCTGGCCGCTATTGAAGCAGGCAAGGACCTGGCCATCGCCAGCAAGGAAATTCTGGTCATGGCCGGGCAAATCGTCATGGAAAAAGCCCGCCGGGCCGGTGTGCAGGTGCTTCCGGTGGACAGCGAACACAACGCCATTTTCCAGTGCCTGAACGGCAACCACGGCGGCCCGGAAGCCGTCTCCCGCCTGATTCTGACGGCCTCCGGCGGACCCTTCCGCACCTGGAACAGGGAAGACCTGGAACACGTTACGCTGGAACAGGCCCTCAAGCATCCCACCTGGAGCATGGGCCGCAAAATCACCATAGACTCCGCCACCCTGTTCAATAAAGGGCTGGAAATGATTGAGGCTCGCTGGCTCTTTGACGTTCCCATGGAAAAAGTGGACGTCATCGTCCACCCGCAGAGCATCGTGCACTCCATGGTGGAATACCGGGACGGCACGGTGCTGGCCCAGATGAGCAGCTCGGACATGTGCTTCCCCATCCAGTACGCCGTCACATGGCCGGACCGCGTTCCCAACTCCCTGAAGCAGCTCAATTTCGCGGAAATCGGCCGGCTGGTGTTTGAGGCCCCCCGCACGGATGTCTTCCCCGCCCTGGACCTGGCGCGCAGGGCCGGAGCCGGCAACAGCACCCTGGCAGCCGTTTACAACGCCGCCAATGAAGCGGCGGTGAATGCCTTCATCCACGGCCAGATCTCCTTCCCCGGCATCTGGAAACTGGTGGAGGCCGTCATGGACGACCACACCCCGGCGGATCCCCGCGGGGAACTGGCCCCCATTCTGGAAGCAGACCAATGGGCCAGGAGGCGCGCGGCGGAACTGCTCCCATCCTTTTCCCGCCCCTGCTGACGCCATGACCGCCCGGACTCCCGCCGGAACGCCGCTCCCGGCCGCGCGCATCACCATTCTGGATATCCTCCGGGCTCTGGCCCTGCTGGGCATCGTCATCGTCCACACGCACGACCACTTCAACCTGTACCTTCCCATGCCCCCGGCGGAGGGATGGCAGGCCGCGGCCAACAGCGCGGCGGACTGGGCCTATGAACATCTCTTTGTCAGCAAATCCTTCCTGCTCTTCTCCTTCCTGTTCGGCCTCAGCTTCTTCATCCAGCTGGACAGGCGGGAGCAGCAGGGAATCGACTTCCGGAAACGCTTCATGTGGCGCCTGACGCTCCTGTTCCTGCTGGGTCTGGCGCATACCCTGTTCTATGACGGAGACATCCTCACCCTCTTCGGCACCCTGGGCTTTGCCCTGGTCATGCTCTACAAATGCGGTACTCCCCTGCTCATCACCCTCTGTGCCCTGTGTCTGATTCAGCCGGTCATGCTTATGGACCTGTTAAACCATGCCGGGCTGGCGGCCTGGTGGCCCCACTCCTCCGGCTGGTTCCATACGGGCTCCCCGGCTGCGGGCCCCACGCGGGAATTCCTGTACGCCCACGGCAGCTGGGACCAGGCGGCCCTGTGGAACCTGACGCAGGGGCAGGCGGGCAAATGGCAGTTCTTCCTGCTCAGCGGCCGCCTCTGGCAGACGATGGGCCTCTTCATCCTGGGCATGCTGGCGGGCAGATGGCGCGCCTTTGAAGACGCGCCCAACAAACGCCGCCTGTTCCTGCGGACGCTGGGCGTGGCCGGGCTCCTGTTCCTGGCTTTGCTGGCAGTGCGCCTGTACCTCATCCCACAGCTGGGCGCCCCTCTGGAAGCGGATGCAGCCCGCCTCCTGCATCCATGGGAAAACCTCTCCTATACCGTGGCTTTCGTCTCCGCTGCCGTCCTGCTGTTCACCCATCCCGGCCTTCCCCTGCCCACCCGGCTGCTCAGCAGCGCCGGCAAATGCACGCTGACCTGCTACGTCACCCAGACGCTGGTCTTCACCTTCCTCTTCTTCGGGTGGGGGCTGGGCCTGGCCCAGGACATGGGGCCGTGGCCATGCCTGTGCGCGGCCGTTGCCGTCTTCCTCCTCCAGGCCTGGGCCTGCCGCCTCTGGCTCACTCGCTTCCTGTACGGCCCCCTGGAATGGCTCTGGCGCACCGCCACCATGTGCCGCATGCAGCCTTTCTGCAAACGGATGTCCAAAGAAAATTGAGATATTATATCACCTTCTTCCCGTTCCATCCCGGTTTCTCCGAACGTAGGAGGAATAGAACGCATAGCCTCCTGCGTCCGGCCCGGAATAAAACCATTCCTGCCCTTCAGGAAGTGAGAACGATGCTTAAATACCCGGCATAGCGTCTTTTGCACATACCCGGCAGCCACGAATCGGCTCCATATTCTCGTAATGGAGCAATATCTTTTCCAGGCGTTCCGGACGGTTTCCAGATTCCTATTGAACGGAAAGAAACAATTCCTCCAGCGCCTCCGGGAGAATTCCCCGGGTCTCTATAGAAAAGCATTCGCCCGTAAAAAAGGCTTTCCGCCTTATAAGGGCGGAAAGCCTGAAAAAGAAAAAATGCCGTTTTACTCGTCGTCTTCCGCGTCAAAGGCGGAGTCTTCGGAATCGAAGTCCTTATCCAGGTGGGCGGTGAATTTCTTCACACGCTGCTGGGCGGGGAGCGGGGAGAGCACCATGTGCATGGTGTTACCGGCCAGGCGCGGGGCCTGGTCCACCTGCGCCATGGTCTTCATGTCCGCGATGACTTTGTTGAAGACGTCGTAGCCAAGTTCCTGGTGGGCGTTTTCACGACCACGGAAACGGAGCTGGAAGCGAACCTTGTGGCCATGATCCAGGAAGCTTTCCGTACGGGCCATTTTCACGTTATAGTCATTGGTATCCGTACCGATGCGGAGCTTGATTTCCTTGAGCTTGACGGTTCGGCTCTTGTTGTTTTTCTGCAGTTTGGCCTGCTGGTATTTGTATTTGCCGTAATCAACCACGCGGCATACGGGCGGATCGGCATTGCCGGCCACTTCCACCAGGTCCAGACCCAGAGCCTTGGCTTTTTCCAGCGCGTCGCGCGTGTTCATGACGCCCAGCTGGTCGCCGTTGGCAGTCACTACCCGCACGCGGGGCGCGCGAATCCGTTCATTGATCCGAGTCTGATCGCCGCGCTCACGGCGGCGATTTCCGTCATTATTCTTCGTTGGCTTGGTTGGCACGTCCGGATACTACTAAACTAAAAGGAATAACTTGGCAACTCAAATCACGGGAGAAATATGACGCTCCGCGATTTCCCGGGCCACGAGGTCCGCGAATTGCTCAAAAGGCATCGCGCCCAGGTCCCCCTTGTCCCGGTGGCGGACGGAGACGGTGCCGTCTTCCGCCTCCCGCTGGCCGAGCACCAGCATGTAAGGAACGCGGTCCAGGCGGGCGTTGCGGATTTTGGCTCCGATTTTGTCCGGCGTTTCGTCCACTGTGACGCGCACGCCCCTGGAGGCCAGGGCGGCGCGATGCGCGGCGGCCACATCCGTCACTTTGTCGGAGATGGGCAGCACGCGCACCTGTTCCGGAGAAAGCCAGGTGGGGAATTTCCCTTCAAAGTGTTCAATCAGCAGCCCCGTGAAGCGTTCCATGGAACCGAAGGGGGCGCGGTGCACCATCACGGGCCGGTGCGGCTTGTTGTCCGCTCCGGTGTAATGGAGGTCAAAGCGTTCCGGCAGGTTGTAGTCCACCTGCACGGTGCCCAGCTGCCATTCGCGGCCGATGGCGTCGCGCACGATGAAGTCGATCTTGGGGCCGTAGAAGGCGGCTTCCCCTGCTTCCTCGCTGTAGTCCGCCCCCAGCCATTCCGCGGCTTCCCGCAGGGCCTGTTCCGCTTTATCCCAGTTTTCCGGGGAACCCACGTATTTGTCGCTTTCCGGGTCGCGCATGGAAAGGCGCACGCGGTAGTCCGTCATGCCCAGCGTGCCGAAAATAGTTTTCACGATGCCCAGGCACTGGCGGATTTCCCCGGCCAGCTGGTCCGGCGTGCAGAAGATATGGGCGTCATCCTGCGTGAAACCGCGCACGCGCGTCATACCGCCCAGCTCTCCGCTCTGTTCCCAACGGTACACCGTGCCGAATTCCGCCAGCCGCACGGGAAGGTCCCGGTAGGAGTGGGCGTCATTCGCGTAAATCTTGATGTGGTGGGGGCAGTTCATCGGCTTGAGCATATAGCCCTCAATGGTGCCGGTGGCCAGGCCGTTGAACAGTTCCGCGCAGGAAGCCCCTTCCTGGCTGAGTTTTTCCATGGCGTCCCGTTCCGGGATGGGCGCGTACTGGCTTTCCTGGTAATACGGGAAGTGCCCGGACGTGCGGTACAGGTCCAGCTTGCCGATGTTGGGCGTGTACACCTGGGAGTAGCCCAGCTTGTCCAGCTCTTCCGTGATGAAGTCCTGCAGGGAACGGCGGATAAGAGCCCCCTTGGGCTTCCAGAGGATGAGCCCCTGCCCCACGGATTCGTCAATGCAGAACAGGCCCAGTTCGCGGCCCAGTTTGCGGTGGTCGCGGCGCCGCGCCTCTTCCAGCCGTTCCAGGTGTTCGTCAAGCTGGGTGCGGTTCGGGAAACAGGTGCCGTAAATGCGCTGGAGCATGGGGCGGTTTTTGTCCCCCTTGTAGAAAGCGCTCGCCACGCTCATGATTTTGAATGCCTTGCAGTTGCCCGTGCGGCCCACGTGGGGACCGGCGCACAGGTCCGTAAAATCCCCGTTGCGGTAGAGGGAAATCTCCTCGTCTTCCGGGATGTCGTTCAGCAGGTCAATCTTGAAACGGGAAGGCTCGCTGCGGGGCCCCAGGGCGCCCAGCTCCCCGGATTCCGCCATCTTCATGGCGTCCGCGCGGGAAATGACTTCCTTCTGGAAAACCTGGTTTTCCTTCACCACTTTTTTCATCTCCTCCTCAATGCGTTCAAAATCCTCTGTGCTGATGCGGTGGTCCAGCTCCACGTCGTAATAAAAACCGTTATCCACGGCAGGACCGCCGGCCAGCTGGGCATCCGGCCAGAGGCGGCAAATGGCCGTAGCCAGAACGTGCGCGCAGGAGTGGCGCAGCCGTTCCAGATCAGACATCTGTTGGCGTTCTTCAAGAGTCTTTCTTTCCTTGTGTTCGGACATACGCGCATTAGTAAACCCCTCTTAAACGCTGTTGGCAAATGCAAAAAGACTTTCTTCCCGAAAATTCAAGGCATGAACGCCGCGGGAAAGCCCTTTCCTCCGGCTTTCGGATTCTTCTTCCGGAACGCATCCTTTCCCCCCTTTTTGTTCGCTTTTCCCCGGAGTCCAGGGTTGTCCGCCCTGCGGCAACGGCCGCGTCAACATTCCCAACGAATGATTTACACCCGCAGCCGTTTATGCCATAGTGGCGGCCAGCGGTCATGAACATCCTCCCCCTCCCCCTCTCCCTTTTCTGCCTCTGCCTCTGCTGCGGGTTTTCCCGGGGCGGCCAGCCGCCGGAAGGCGCTCCTGTCCGTTTCCGGATCAATATGGATCAGGCTGCGGGAAACAAGGCTCCGTCCACGGGACCCGTTCCGGACCAGAGCACGCCGTTGAACGCGGCCAAACTGCTGCTCCGCGCCCTTCAGGAAAAAACGGACTGGAAACATGAGCCGTACAAGTCATTGCCCGCCACTTCCCCCTTTGTAAGCCAACTCAGGCTGAAAAGCATCCTTTCCCGCATGGAGGCGGTCCAGGGGTATGTCACCGGAGCGGCCCCGGAACGTCCGCCCTTTGTGGATGAAGACTCCATCATTGCCGAAGGCGACCTGGCGATGGTCTACATCCTGCTGCCGGACAAGGCCAACCCGTACGTTTATGCGGCCACCGCCGTGGCCCTGGTGAAGAAAGAAGGCCAATGGAAGGCCTCCCTGACTCCCGGAAGCTTCGACAACACATTTCTTCCCTTTGAGGACGGCATCCGTGAGAAAGCGAAAAAAATATCCTCGGAGGCCAAGAAGAAAATTTTCGGCCTCGCCCACCAGTACTCCGTAGCCGCCGTTAAAGCCGCCCTGGAACATATCAAGCGTTTCCGCCAGGAAAACGTCAAGGGAACAACGGACGACGAACTCAAGAACCTGCTCATCCGGGCCGTGAAGGGGGATGACCCGGCCCTCATCGCCGCCCTGCTCGTTTCCCCGTATTATACGGAATCCGCCATTACCCAGAGCGCACGCCTCATTCCCGTGGTCAAGGCCATGCGCCTCCAGGACAGAAGGGAGGAAAACCGCTATATCCAGCCTACCCACCTCAGCTTCATGACCTTTCCGAATACCATCCTGGTTCCCCTGAGCCCCCATCCGGACGACCAGATGGCCCCGAACAGCCGTGAAGAAGACCAGCAGGAGGAAGCCAATAAAAACAACGCGAAGAAGAACGGCAAGGACATCCACAGCATCGGAGCCATGACCATCCTGCCGCCGCGCATGAGCATGCCGGACATAGACAAACCCGCTCTCATTTACCGCTATGCGCTGGAAAAAACCAAGGATCCCACAGACGGCCTTCCCGTCTTCAAGATGAACCTGACGGACGCTTTCGCTTCCTGGAATCTGAAACCGGACGAATCCACCACCGCCCGCATCATGGCGGATTTCCATCGGACGTATCCTCCGCTGTCCTTTCCCACGCCGGAAGAGGCCGTAACCGCCGCCGGCCGCGCCCTGGCGAACCGGGACAGCCTGGCCATGATGCGCATGCTGGCCCCGTCCAACTTCGCCTCCGTGAAGGAATTTGAAGACGCGCTCTCCCAATTGAAAACAGTCATGGGAAGGATTCCCACCCCGCACACCAGGGTAAGGGAAAAAGACGTTCCCGAAGTCAAAGCGGCGTATATTCCCGCCGCCAGAGACGGCTGCGCCGGAATCAAGGCCACCATCGGCGTGCGTACAGCAGTTGGAAATGAATTCTCCGTCAACAACCTGCACTTCATCCAAACAGACGGCGGCTGGATGCTCGCCGGGGCCGATGCGGAACAGCCGCTGGAACTGGAGGCCCCCAAGGCTCCCTGATCATATCCGTCCCGGAACGCCATGCCTTCCTAAAAACCTTTTCATTACCACACCATGATGAATCTACCGATACGGCCTCGCCGCAACAGAAAATCCGCCAACATCCGGGGTCTTATCCGGGAAACCTCCCTTTCCCCGGAACACCTCATCTATCCCGTCTTCGTCCATGAAGGGACCGGGAACCAGCCCATCCCCTCCCTGCCGGGCTGCACGCGCTGGAGCGTCAAGGGACTGGTGGAGGAAGCTAAGCGCCTGATGGATCTGGGCATCCGGACGCTGGATCTTTTTCCAGCCATTCCGGATGAGAAAAAAACGCCGGACGCCTGCGAAGCCTGCAACCCTGACGGCCTCATCCCGCGCACCATTTACGCGCTCAAAAGCGAAGTGCCGGGCATCACCGTCATGACGGACGTAGCCCTGGATCCCTACAATTCCGACGGCCATGACGGCCTAGTGGAATTCCGCTCCGACGGAACGATGGAAATCCTTAACGACGATTCCGTGGAGGTTCTCTGCCGCCAGGCATTGTGCCACGCGGATGCCGGGGCGGATATCGTCTCCCCCAGCGACATGATGGACGGCCGCGTGGCCGCCATCCGCGCCACCCTGGATTCCGAAGCCCTGGACGATGTCTCCATCATGGCCTATACCGCCAAGTACGCCAGCGCTCTGTACGGGCCGTTCCGCGGAGCTCTGGAGAGCGCGCCCAAGGAAGGGGATAAAAAAACCTACCAGATGGATCCCGGCAACATCCGGGAAGCCCTTAGGGAAGCGCAGCTGGATGAAGCTGAGGGAGCGGACATCCTGATGGTGAAACCCGCCACATTGTATCTGGACGTTATGGCCGCCATGCGGAAGCAGGTGACCCTTCCCATAGCCGCCTACCATGTCAGCGGGGAGTACCTGATGATCAAGTCCGCCGCAGCTTCCGGCTGGCTGGATGAACGGGAAACAGTTCTGGAGACTCTAATATCCATCCGGCGCGCCGGGGCCGATATGATCCTTACGTATTACGCCCCCCAGGCCGCCGAATGGCTTCAACAACGCTGACGCCGCACGGCCACCGTACCGGAGGTGGACGTACGGGTCAGAACACCGCCCTCCGCATGTCCACCTCCACGAAAATCATTGTCGGCATCGTGATCGTCGTCGTTATGGCGCTCACTTCCTTCTGGGGTGTTTACGCTCCTTCTTTTTCGGAAGCCTATATACTGCCCGTCCAGATGACGGCGGCTGACGGAACACCGCTTGGCGACTTCCAGTGCCGTCCTGTACCCGGGGAAAACGGAAAGACGCTCCTGGTCTTCCGGGATGCGGATTTCCTGCGCCAGACTACGGGCGGCATGGTGCATTCCAAAATCATCCTTTCCTACAAAGGTACGCCGTTCTTTGAAGGAATTGTCCCCGGTCCCATGGAGGCCATTGAAATTCCCTCCGGCAGCCTTCCTCCCCCCTTCCGGGAACTCCGGCATCACTGAGGCCCCCCGGGAAGACGGCCTGTTATGGCATTGTTACTGAAAGGGCGCAGGTTTCTCTATACAACAGGGGAAATATTGTGGTTTTATAGAATCAAACGATGAGTGATTCAGCCTATACCATTCTGATTGCGGAGGACGACGACAGCATCAGGCATGCCCTGACGGACGTTCTGACCGCATCCGGCTACAAAGTGCTGGCTCTGGAAGAAGGCCTGGCCGCCATCCATGCCGTGCGGGAACGCAATTTCGACCTCGCCCTGCTGGATGTGGCCATGCCGGGCGCGGACGGATTCCAGGTGCTGCAGGTCATGTCTGAGGAACGCCCCGGAACGCCTGTCATCATGCTCACGGCCCGTGGAGAGGAGGAAGACCGCGTGCAGGGACTCAAGCTGGGGGCGGACGACTATATTGTCAAGCCGTTCAGCATCCGGGAACTGCTCGCCCGCATCGAGGCCGTTCTGCGCAGGTCTCCGGAACGGCCGCGCCAGCTCCGGGAAATCAGGATCCCCGGCGCCACCCTGGACAGCGCCAACCGCCTGATCACCTTTAAAGACGGGAGGGAAACCTCCCTGACCGCGCGGGAATTCGAATTCCTCACCTATATGGCCACCCACCCCAACCGCGTTATCACGAGGGACGAACTGCTCCGGCGCGTATGGGACGTGGACCCGCGCCTGACGGATACGCGCTCCGTGGAAATGACCGTCATGCGTCTCCGGGACAAGCTCGGGGCCGCCTCCGCCTCCCCCCTGGAGACGCTTAGAAGCCAGGGCTACCGCTGGAATTCATCCTTCGTTTCCTGATCCGTGAACCGGCGCATACGCATCATTCTGCTGGCAATCAGCCTGCTGCTGGTCATCGGCACGCTCGGATGGCTCACCCATGTTCTGCTGGTGCAGGCGGAAGAAACAGGCCATTCCGAACAGCGTATCAGGGTGGAAGCCCTGGCCCATGAAGCCAAGCTGGAAATGGACCGCCTTCTGACCTCCTTCATCACATTCGAACAGGCCCGCGGCTATTTTGAATACCAGCCCGTTTACGCCTACAAACGCCCCTATGACCTGAGGATGGGCGCCCCGGCCCCCGGAGAAGCAACCCGTGGTTCCAATCTCGCCGCCTACCTGCCGGACTACGTTACAGCCTTCATTCAGATTTCCCCTGCCGGGCGCGTAACCGGCCCCGCTCTTCCCCCGGAGCTTGCCGGGCGGCTGAATGAACAGAAGGACCTTTACCAGCGGCTGAACGGCAAGGTCTCCTCCCTTACCTCCGTTCCGTCCAGCGGAAACCTCTGGACGGATATCCGGAATGAAATTCTGCATGAATCTCCGGAACCGGAGCCAACGGTATCCGGCTCTCCGGCACAAGTGGAAACTGTCACTTCCTTCGTTCCCGTGGAAGACGGAGGGAACCTTTACATCCTGCGCCAGGTGCACACCAGCCGCGGCATTTATTTGCAGGGGGCCCTGATGAACATGGACAATCTGAACAGACGCCTGCCCGGCCAGGTAAAGATGCTGCTTCCCCACAGCCGCCTGGCAACCTTTAACCCGTCCTCCCCGCCCCCGGAGGAACCCCGGCAGGCGGGCGCACTCCCCTTTGCCAACGCCCCTCTGATTTTCCTTCCGGGAGACGCCGGAGCCGTTCCTCTCCAGGACCACAAAAAAATGCTGACCTGGACGCTCACCCTCATCTGGAGCATGGTGCTCCTGGGTGCGGCTGGGGTCATCTGGCTCATGCTGGGAACCTTCCGCCTGGAACAGCGCCGCGGGGACTTCGTCTCCGCCGTCACCCATGAACTCCGGACGCCCCTCACGTCCTTCTCCCTGTACACGGAAATGCTGGAAGACGGCATGGTGCCGGAACAGAAAAAGCCGGAATACTATGCCAACATGCAGCGGGAATGCCGCCGTCTGGAACACCTGATTGAAAACGTACTCTCCTACTCCCGGCTTCAGCGGAACGCTATTCGCCGCGCGCGGGACACGCTCACCTGTCAGGAGCTTTTTGAACCCATTGCGGAAAAAATAGAACGCCGCCTCCGGGAGGCGGACATCAGCTTCTCCTTTGCCCTGGCCCAGCCCATCCGCATCCTTCCTATTCATACGGATGCCGTTTCCGTAGAGCAGATTATGGACAACCTGACTTCCAACGCCATTAAATACGCCAAGGGGGAAAACGCCAAAGTCCAGCTCACCGTCCAGGCGGACCGCCACAACATCGTCATCCGCTTCCGCGACAACGGCCCAGGAATTTCCCCGAAAAACCGCAAGCTTGTCTTCAAGCCCTTCCGGCGCACAAAAGACGCTACCAACAGCCGGAAACCCGGCGTAGGCCTGGGGCTGGCGCTGGCAAGGGATACGGCACGTTCCCTGGGGGGAGACCTGAAACTGGAATTCGGCACCCTGGGGGGAGCCAGCTTTCTGCTGACGATTCCCAAATCCTGAACCTGCCGGCGGGACAGCCGGGAACCAACCGGAATTCGCCTCCCGGTCCGTACGGAAAAACCTTCCTGGTTCACCCCCTGCCTTTCCCGGACATCCCTGTAATATCCCGTCCGGGATGCTATGAGCTTGCCTTCCCGTGACGGATATGTGACATTGAACCGCAACGCACGGACAGGGGAAAACTTTCCTCTTGCTTCCCTTCCGGCGCGGCGGAACGAACAAACGCATGGACATGCCATCATGAGCAAAAGGATTTTGATTACCGGAGGCGCCGGCTTCATCGGCTCCCATCTCAGCGAACGGCTTCTCAGGGAAGGTCATGAAGTTATCTGCATGGACAACTTCTTCACGGGCAGCAAACAAAACATCCTCCACCTGACGGATTATCCCGGATTTGAAGTAATACGCCATGACGTTATCGTTCCCTATGTCATGGAAGTTGACCAAATCTACAACCTGGCCTGCCCCGCCTCTCCTCCCCATTATCAGTTTGACCCCATCCACACAATGAAGACCTCCGTGCTGGGCGCTCTGAATATGCTGGGCCTTGCCAAACGGTGCAAGGCCAGAATCCTCCAGGCCTCCACCAGCGAAGTATACGGAGATCCCATGGTCCATCCCCAGCCGGAAACCTACTGGGGAAACGTCAACCCCGTGGGCGTCCGCTCCTGCTATGACGAAGGCAAAAGATGCGCGGAGACCCTGTTCATGGACTACCGCCGCATGAACGGGGTGGACGTTCGCATCATCCGCATCTTCAACACTTACGGACCGCGAATGAACCCTAACGACGGAAGAGTAGTCTCCAACTTCATCGTCCAGGCGCTGAAGGGGGAAGACATCACCATTTACGGAACGGGCAAACAGACCCGGAGTTTCCAGTACGTGGACGACCTGGTGGAGGGGATGGTGCGCATGATGGATACGGAAGGTTTTTCCGGCCCGGTCAACCTGGGTAATCCAGAGGAATTCACCATGCTGGAACTGGCGGAAAAAGTCATTGAAATGACAGGCTCTTCTTCCAAAACAGTCTTCCGTCCTCTGCCTCTGGACGACCCGACCCAGCGCAAACCGGATATTCGGCTTGCAGAAGAAAAACTGGGCTGGAAACCTCATATTACGCTGGAAAAAGGATTGGAAAAAACCATTGCCTATTTCCGGAGCATTCTTTAGAAATCAGGGAATGCCGTCCACCTCAGCGGATGCTGAAAGGAATTCCATTGTATGCCGCGCCCCAGGCAGGCAGCCCGGAAAATACGGAGGCCATTCATATACCGGGAGAGGCGGCATGCCAAACGGTTGAATATTACCCGTTTTTAACTGGCTCTGAAAGAATGGTTTTACTAGCATAAGATGTTATGGAACATGCCAGCATCAGGGAAATCTATTCCGTTCAGGCAACCGTCCGCACTTACGAAAGCGGCGCGGATGGACTGATGAAACCGGAAACGGTTCTGCACTGGTTTCAGGAAATAGCGGAAGCCCATGCCTCCTGCCTGGGGTTCGGCTATGATTTTGTAACGTCCCGCAGCCTGGCCTGGGTGGAAGTGCGCCTGGATGCGTCCGTCAATCGCCTTCCCCGGTGGAAGGAAACGGTAGAACTCCGGACCTGGACGGCCCAGGAAACGCCTCTGCTGGCGCGCCGCAACCTGGAAATCAGGGATGCCCAAGGCAACTGCATTGTTGCAGCAAGCTGCCTGTGGGCTGTCATTGATATACGCCGCAGGCGGCCGGTCCCCTTAAACAGGCACATCAGCTTTTTCCCGGATACCCCATGCAAAGAAACGGTAGCTCCGGTATCTATGGACATTTCAGGACTTCTGCCGAGTATCAGGGAATGGACGGCGGAACGCCGTGATACGGATTTCAACCGTCACATCAACAATGCCGCCTACCTGGTCTGGGCTCTGGACTCCCTTCCGGACTCCTGGCTAAAGAACCACCAACTGACGGGAATTCACCTGCATTTCAGAAAAGAAACCCATGCGGGAGATTCCATGAAATCCCTGCTGTTCTTCAGGGACTCCCTCACCTCCCACCACCTCATGCACGGAGATGAACTGCGGGCGGAAGCGGTATTGGAATGGAAAACCGCTGAAATCGCATAAAAAAGGCCCTATTGCTCGCGTTCC
>ULSD01022653.1_pt1 | contig 17623 bp, 16 predicted proteins | sample 1956051 | NCBI WGS metagenome assembly ULSD01 (sample SAMEA4835699, study PRJEB28245) | human gut metagenome | biome: gut microbiome; material: fecal sample | place: Denmark | collected 2008
TTCTGGTGATTTACATTCTCTGCGTCCTGCTGCTGGGACTGCCCATCATGGTGGCCGAATTCTCGGTCGGGCGCGCCTCGCACCGCAATGCCGTGGGAGCCTACCGGGCGCTCGACCCCAAGTGGAGTTTCCTGGGCTACAACGGCGTCGTGGCGGCGTTCCTGATCCTGGGCTTCTACTTCGTGGTGTCGGGATGGACCGCCGAATACATGGTTCACTCCGTGACGGGAAGCCTTGCCCGGTACACCACCGCCGACGAATACAAGAGCGTTTTCGAGAATTTCATCCAGAACCCGTGGCGGCCCGTGCTCTACACCGCGCTGTTCGTGCTGGCCACGCACTTCGTCATCGCGATGGGCGTGCAGAAAGGCATCGAACGCTCGGCAAAGGTGCTGATGCCCCTGCTGTTCGTCATCCTGATCGCACTGTCGATCCACTCGCTGCTGATGCCCGGCGGCGAGGAAGGGCTTCGGTTCCTGTTCCGGCCCGACTTCTCGAAGGTGACGCCCTCGACGGTGCTCGTGGCGCTGGGGCAGGCCTTCTTCTCGCTCTCGATCGGCATCGGCACGATGGTCACCTACGCCTCCTACTTCAAACCCGATACCAACCTGCGCCACACGGCGCTCAACGTCACGATCCTCGACACGCTGGTAGCCGTGCTGGCCGGCGTGGTGATCTTCCCGGCGGTGTTCAGCGTGGGCATCGAACCCTCGTCGGGACCGTCGCTCGTATTCATCACCCTGCCGGGCATCTTCAACTCGATGCCGCTGAGCATGGTCTGGTCGTCGGTATTCTTTCTGCTGCTGGTCGTTGCGGCGCTCACCTCGACCATCTCCCTGCACGAAGTCATCACGGCCTACATGCACGAGGAGTGGCACATGAGCCGGCGGACCGCCGCATGGTCCACGACCGGAGCCTGCATGGCGCTGGCCGCCGTGGCATCGCTGTCGCTGGGCGTTCTGAAGGGATGGAACATCTTCGGACTCACGATTTTCGACTCGCTCGACTACCTCACGGCCAACATCCTGCTCCCCGCCGGCGGATTCTTCACCTGCATATTCGTCGGCTGGCGCCTCGACCGGAAAATACTCAAGGCCGAAATCAGCAACAACGGCACGCTGAAATTCCGTATCTACGGGGTGTTCATCTTCCTCGTGCGCTACGTCTGCCCGGCGGTGCTGCTGCTGATCTTCCTGGATAACCTGGGCCTCTTTTAGCGGCCCGCACCGATCAGAACGAAACCCAAAACCTACCGAAACCATGAAACGATTCATTGTCCTGCTGCTCGTCTGCTGCCTCGGCGCAGCCGTTACGGCCCGCCCGATCCGAGGCACGGTCAAATGCGCCGGGACGCCGGTCTCCGGCGTCACCGTCACGGACGGCCACTCCTTCACCGAAAGCGGCGCCGACGGAACTTTCACCCTCGACGCCGACGACGACGCGCTGTTCATCAGCATCGTAACCCCTTCCGGCTACCTGGCCCCCATGGAGCAGGACATCCCGCAATTCTTCCGGCCCTACGCCGCTTCCACGAAGCGTTACGATTTCGAGCTGCGTCCGTGGCCGGCCACGGGCGAGGTTTACGAATTGCTGGCGATCGGCGACCCGCAGCCCAAAACCGCGGCGCATTTCGACCGGCTCCGAACCGAGATCATCCCCGAACTGCAACGCGCGACCGCCCTCGGGAAGCAACGGGGCACGGCACAGGCGGCGCTGCTGCTCGGCGACATCGTCTGGGACTCTCCGGAGCTGTTCGCCGGCGTCCGCGAGCAGTTCGCATCGCTCGGAATACCGGTCTACGGCGTGATCGGCAACCACGACCACGACCGGAACAAATACACCGACCGGGAGGCCACGGAGAACTACCGGAACCATTTCGGCCCCACCTACTACGCCTTCGACATGGGACGGACCCACTACATCGTCCTCGACGACATCGTCTATCACGGAGCGAAGAAATACGACGAGCAGATCGACTCGCTGCAACTGGCCTGGGCCGCGGAATACGCCCGGCGGCTGCCCGCCGGGTCGCGCGTCTGCGTGGCCATGCACGCCCCGGCCATGAAGGCCTGGAAAGGCAATCAGGTCATGGAGTCGGCCGCCAGGCTGATGGACGCCTTCGCCGGCCACGAACTGCATTTCATCACGGGACACACGCACGTCAACTCGAACTACGACATCCGCGAAGGAGTCGTGGAGCACAACGTGGCACAGATCTGCGGAAACCTGTGGTACGACCCGATCAACAAGGACGGCACGCCCAAAGGCTACCAGCTCTTCCGCGAGTGCGGCGGAGAGTTCTCGTGGGAGTACCGGAGCCTCGGGTCTCCGGCCGTACGGCAACTGCGGGTATGGCAGCCCGGGCAGGTGGAAGCGTTTCCCGGAAGCGTCGTGGCCAAAATCTGGAACTGGGACCCCTGCTGGACCGTCGTCTGGTACGAGGACGGCCGTTACCGCGGCGCAATGCAGCGCATCCAGATCGTCGATCCCGACTATGCGGCGCATCTCGACTCGCTGAAAAACGCCGGGCGGAAACTCGCCAAATCGCAGCATCCCCGCATCTCGGACTTCTATTTCAAAGCGCGTCCTTCGGCTTCGGCACAGACGATCGAGGTAGTCGCCACGGACCGTTTCGGACGCCGCTATTCGGAGCGCATCACGCTCGAAAAGGCCCAATGACCGGCCGAAGCGGCGACAGCTGAACAAGTCCGGGCGAGCGGCGGGAACGGATCAGACGAACGAACGCCGGACAGCAAAAGAACGAGGCGGATGGAATGTACTTCGGTACTGTCCATCCGCCTCGTTTAAAGGATGTGCGAAAGATCGCCGCCAGAAAGCGGCAATCAGTTGATATTGCGCCGGTCGGGTTCGTGGTCGGGCGAAGCCGCCTCCATGTCGATCTGCAACTTCACCATGTTGATGGCCGTGGCCGCAGCCTCGTCGCCCTTGTTGCCGTGACGGCCGCCGCAGCGGTCGAGGGCCTGCTGCATGTCGCCCACCGTCAGCACGCCGAAAGCGATGGGCATGTTCCACTGGATTTGCAGCTGCGTAATGCCCTGCGTCACGCCCTGACAGATGAAATCGAAGTGGCGCGTGTCGCCCTGGATAACGCATCCGAGAGCGATGACGGCGTCCACGTCGGTATACTCCGCGAAGAACTGCGCGCCGAGCGAAAGCTCGAACGTGCCCGGGACATATTTGACCTGGATATTCATATCGGGGCACCCGGCAGCACGCAGCGTGCGCACGGCTCCCTCCAACAGGGCCTCGGTGACCTCGCGGTTCCACTCGGCCACGACGATACCGAACCGCATGTCAGCGGCCGAAGGCAGGGGTGAGTCGAATTTGGAAAGGTTGTGATTCTTGGTCGCCATCGTCTTTCGCTATTTGATGCTGCCGAGCAGCTTTTCCGCATCGCGGGCCTCCATCGAGGCGGGATACGAAGTCAAAATCTCTTCATAGAAAGCCGCGGCTTTCTGCTCATTGCCCTGCGCCTGCTCCGCAAGACCTGCCTTGCGCAGGTACATCGGGGCCGTCAGGTTGTTGTCGGCGGCCTTCACGGCCTTCTCGTAGAACTTCACCGCCCTGGCATAGTCCTGCTGCTCGACGGCGATATCGCCCTGCAAACCGTAGTTCTGTGCGTTGATCAGCTCCCCGGGGATACCTTTCAGCTGCGAGAACTTCGCCAGGTATTTGGCGGCGTTCTCCAGATCGCCCGTACGCAGGTAGCAGATGCCCGCATAATGCTTGGCGAGATTGCCCGAAGGCGTCGAGCCGTACTTCTCGATCACGTCGAGGAAACCGGCCGCGTTGTCGTCGCCCAGCAGCGCCGTCTCGAAATCGGGGTTCTCGCCTTCGAAACGGTTCTGCGCCTCGGCGATCATCTCGGCGGCCTTCGTGGCGCGGGGCTGGAGGATCAGCGAGCGGTAGCCGAAAACGAGGGCTGCGAGGACGAGCAGACCGAGGAAAACGTAGGACATCGTCCGGCCGTTCCTCTCGAAAAACAACTCCGTTTTGTTCATTGCTTCGCCGAGGGTTTCCTGCTCGGCGACGTTCTGCTTTGCCATATTGCTTATTGTGTTATTAGTTTATAATTCGTACGATAGTTTGCAAAGATACAAAACTATTCACAATGTGCAATGTCGTGTCCGGATTTTTTGTATTTTTGTCCTATGCATCTGAAGAAAATAGCGCTGCTGAATTTCAAAAACATCTCCCAGGAGGAACTCGCGCTGTGCCCCGGCATCAACTGCCTGGTGGGCGACAACGGCGCGGGCAAAACCAACGTCGTGGACGCCGTTTACTACCTCTCGATGTGCAAGTCGTCGCTGCCGATGACCGACGGGCAGAGCATCCGCCACGGCGCCGACTTCTTCCTCGTCGAAGGGACCTATGCGAGCGATGCCGGCAAGCGGGAAACCATCGTGTGCAGCTTCTCGCGCAAGGGCGGCAAGGTGCTCAAGCGCAACGGCAAGGAGTACGAACGGCTTTCGGACCACGTGGGACTGATTCCCGCAGTGATCGTGTCGCCGGCCGACAGCGCGCTGATCTCGGACGCCGCCGACGAGCGCCGACGCTATCTCAACGCCTTCATTTCGCAGCTGGACCGCGCCTATCTCGGTTCGGTGATGCGCTACAACGCCGTGCTGGCCGAACGCAACCGCCTGCTGAAAACCCGGCCCGACGAAACCATGCTCCAAATCTACGACATGCAGCTGTGCGAACACGGCAAGGCCATCCACGCCCGGCGGCAGGAGTTCGCCGAGCGGCTGCAACCCGTGGCCGCGGCCTATTACAGCATCCTCTCGGGCGACCGGGAGCAGGTCGAACTGCACTACAAATCGGAGCTGAACGACCGTCCGTTCGAGGAGATACTGCTCGATGCGCGGCAGAAGGACATCGTCAACGAATTCACGACGGCAGGCATTCACCGCGACGACCTGGTGCTGAAAATCGGAGGTTATCCCCTGCGCAAATACGGGTCGCAGGGACAACAGAAATCCTTCCTGATCGCCCTCAAACTGGCGCAGTACGCCGTCGTCGCCCAGACGAAGGGCGAACGCCCGATCCTGCTGCTGGACGACCTGTTCGACAAGCTCGACGCCGGGCGGGTCGAACAGTTGATCCGGCTGGTCTCGGACGACACCTTCGGGCAAATCCTGATCACCGACTGCAACCCGACACGCCTGAAACGGATTCTCGACAAGGCGGGCGGCCACTACACGCTCTTTTCAGTCGCCGAAGGCGCCGTGACGCAGGAGCGGGCCGCGGCGGAAGGCCCGGCCGGGAATGCAGCTGAAAACGCCGCAAACACCCCGGAGAACGCCTCGGAAAATGCAACGGAAGATTCCGCGAAAGGCGCGGAAAAAGAGCGATCCGTACAACCCGAATCAACCGACGAACAGCCATGAGACGAACCAAAACCATGCTGATGGGCGACCTGCTGGAGGAGTTTTTCAAACGCCCCTATATCGCCGCGAAAATCGCCGAAGGCAAACTGCCGGACACATGGCGCGAGATTGTCGGCGACCGCGCCGCGGATGTCACCACCGAATTGCGGCTCGAAAAGCACATCCTGTACGTACGCATACAGTCGAGCGTCCTGCGCTCGGAACTTTTCTACCAGCGCGAGGCGCTCAAGGAGGAGATAAACCGCCGTTCGGGCGTACGGCTCGTCAACGCCGTCATCATCCGGTAAGTCCGGGTTCGGCAAAAAAGCATACCTTATATAATATATATGAAAAAAGATGCTCCTTTTCGAGGAGCATCTTTTTCTCTATGGCGGGAAGGTTCCATTCGCCCTCCCCAATACGGCCCGGCCTTATTTGATGATCACGGCGCGGTTGGCCTTCTGGTTGTTCTCGTAAACATTGGCTGCGTTGCCCTTGCCTTCGTAGGTCAGCTGTTTGGGGTTCACGCCGCATTTTACGAGGAAGTCGTAAACGCTCTTGGCGCGGTTCTCGGCAACGCGCTTGTTGCCTGCCGCCGTACCCGTCTGCTGGTCGGCGTGGCCCTCGATCTTGTAGACCCGGTCTTTCGGACCGCTCTTGATCAGGTCGGCCATCAGTTCGAGGCGGGTCTTCTCCTTCGGCGTCAGCTTCGACATGCTGTAATCGTAGAAAATGATCGAAGTCGGGCTGAGGGTGTTCACCTTCTGTGCGGCAGCGGCCTCGGCGGCAGCTTTGGCAGCAGCAGCAGCGGCAGCGGCTTTAGCGGCGTCGGCCTCGGCCTCGGCAGCCTTCAGTCTGTTGGCCAGATCCGCATTCTCCGACCGGGCAGCTTCGAGGGCGGAATTGCCCGCAGCCACTGCATTCTGGAAAGCGCGGATGTCGTCGGCCGTATAGCCCGGAACGCCGCGCTCCCAGCCACGCTGGTTGAAGCGGTAGGTGATACCCGCCGTAGCGGAAAGTCCGGCCAAATAAGAACCGTTCATCTCCGCAGGGCAAATGCCCGACTTGGTGAGCAGTCCCTTGAGTTCGATATTGAAATCGAATGCCGGCGACAGGCGGAACTTGCTGAGCAGACCCGCCGTGAAGGCGAACTCCTGGCGCGAACCGGATGCATTCTCACGCTGGCTACGGTCCGTGAAGTTCGAAGCCATGTAACCGAAACCGGCGAACGGCACGGCATACCACACACGGTCGGCACGGTAACCGCCGATCCAGTTCGAGGCGTTAACCATGAAATCCACGTGTCCGAACATGTACGGCCACGTCATCTTGCCGATCTGGGAATCGAAGTTGTTGAACCATCCGCCCTGCAATTGAGCGCGCATACCGAAGACCGGATGCACCCACTTCGTCACCGACAGGTTGCCCTCGAAACCGAAACGGTCGCCCCAAGAGCCGGAGTTACCGCCGTTGGAGAAGGCTGTGCCGGTTCCGAAACCGGCCGAAATCTCCCAATTATCCCAGAATCCGTTCGACACGAATCCGGCAACGCTCGGCTTCTTCGGCGTTCCTTCGGCAAATGCGGCAGAGGCGAAAGCCACGAGCAAAACAGTCAAGAAAATCTTTCTCATAATATTCATCTTTAATACGTCTCACATACTTGTCGTAAAAGTACACAATTTTTTCACAAAAACCATTCAAATCCGGTCAAAAAAACAGAAAAAAGAGAGCTTCGGAGACAAAGAAGCCCCAAATGCCTGGGCATTGGGGCTTTTTAGAACACAAATCAGGTGAAAAAAACATCAACCGCACTTGGAATAGCCGCACGACATGCAGGTCAGACAGCCGTTCTGATAGGCCATATTTTCCTGTCCGCAGCTCGGGCATTTACCCTTGGATTTCGTGCCGTCGACGATATACTGTTTCAATGCACGGCACACGCCGGTCTTCCACGTGTTGATCGACTCGCTGTCCAGATGCAGGGACTCGATCAGCGACACGGTCTTCTCGATCGGCATGCCGTGACGCAGCACGCCCGAAATGAGCTTGGCGTAGTTCCAGAACTCTTCGTTGAACAGACGCGAAATGCCGCCGATGGTGTTCGTATAACCGTAACGGTCGGTGTACTGGAAATCATAGCGTTTCGTACCGTCCGCCTCGCGGACCTTGATGATGAAGCCCTTCTTGATCTTCGGGGGAATGAACATGGCGTCCTCCTCGATCTTACCCGTGAAGACCTCGTAGGGACGCCCGCCCTGCAAGCCCACGAAGGCGATCCAGTCCTCCGTGCCGTTCTTGAACCGCACGATGTCGGCAGGAATCGACTTGGGACGCTTCTGCACCTCGCCGGGATGCTCCTCGCACTTCTTCCGGCTCTTGGAGTTCTTCTCCAGCAGCACGCCGTCGCGGCAGCCGTCGCGGGAGACCGTGACGCCCTTGCAGCCGCACTCCCAAGCCGTGCGGTAAACATCGGCCACCAGCGCCTCCGAGACGTTGTTCGGCAGGTTCACCGTCACCGAGATCGAATGGTCCACCCATTTCTGGATGGCGCCCTGCATCTTGACCTTGGCCACCCAGTCGATGTCGTTGGCCGTGGCGCCGTGGTAGGGCGACGCGGCGACCCACTCGTTCAGTTCGGCGTCGGAGATCGTCGCCAGCTTCGAGGTGTCGTATCCGCTGGCTTCCAGCCATTTGACGAAATTATGATGGTAAACGTTGTACTCCTGGAACTTTTCGCCCGTTTCGTCCTCGTAATCGACGTGGGTGTCCACGTCCGAAGGATTGATCTTGCGGCGGCGCTTGTAGACGGTGCGGAACACCGGCTCGATGCCCGAAGTGGTCTGCGACATGAGCGACGTGGTTCCCGTGGGCGCGATGGTCAGCATGGCGATATTGCGGCGGCCCACCTTCGTCATCTCCTCGTAGAGCGCCGGATCGGCCTCGCGGATACGGGCGATCATCGGGTTGTTCACCTCCTTCGCGGCGTCGTAAACCGGGAAGGCGCCGCGCTCGGCGGCCATCTTCACCGAAGCGCCGTAAGCCGCCAGAGCGAGGCACTTCTGCACCTCGACGGCGAAGTCGATCGCCTCCTGCGTGCCGTAGCGCAGACCCAGCGCGGCGAGCATGTCGCCCTCGGCCGTGATGCCCAGACCCGTACGGCGGCCCTTCCGCGCCATTTCGCGGATCTTCTTCCAAAGCTCCAGCTCCACGCGGCGCACATCCAGGTCTTCGGGGTCGGCGGCGATCTTCCCGATGATCTGTTCGACCTTTTCCAGTTCGAGGTCGATGATGTCGTCCATCATGTGCATCGCCTTGTATACGTGGTCCCTGAACTTGTCGAAATTGAACTTCGCATCGGCCTTAAACGGGTTGTCCACATAGCTCAACAGGTTCATCGCCAGCAGGCGGCACGAATCGTAGGGGCAGAGCGGGATCTCGCCGCAGGGGTTGGTCGAAACCGTCACGAAACCCTCGTCGGCATAGCAGTCGGGAATGCTTTCGCGGATGATCGTATCCCAGAACAGCACGCCCGGTTCGGCAGACTTCCACGCGTTGTGGATGATCTTCTCCCAGAGCTTCCGGGCGTCGATGTCCTGCTCGTATTTGGGGTTGTCCGACTTGATCGGGAACTGCTGGTGGTATTTCTTCCCGGCGAGGGCCGCACGCATGAAATCGTCGTCGATCTTGATCGAGACGTTGGCGCCCGTCACCTTGCCCGTGTCGACCTTGGCGTCGATGAACCGCTCGGCGTCGGGGTGCTTGATCGACAGCGACAGCATCAGCGCGCCGCGCCGCCCGTCCTGCGCCACCTCGCGCGTCGAGTTCGAGTAACGCTCCATGAAGGGCACGATGCCCGTCGACGTGAGTGCCGAGTTGAGCACCGGGCTGCCCGTGGGGCGGATGTGCGAAAGGTCGTGGCCCACGCCGCCGCGGCGTTTCATCAGCTGGACCTGCTCCTCGTCCATGCGGAAGATGCCGCCGTAGGAGTCGGCGGGGTTCTTATGGCCGATGACGAAGCAGTTCGACAGCGACGCCACCTGGAAATTGTTGCCGATACCGGTCATCGGGCCGCCCTGCGGAATGACGTAACGGAAATGGTCGAGCAACGCGAAAACCTCCTCCTTCGGGAGCGGGTTCGGGTATTTTTGCTCGATGCGTTCGATTTCGGAAGCGATGCGCTCGTGCATCTCGCGCGGCGATTTCTCGTAGATGTTTCCGAAAGAGTCCTTGAGGGCGTACTTGCTGACCCACACCGTGGCGGCGAGGTCGTCCCCGTCGAAATACTTCTTCGACTCGGCAACCGCATCGTTGTAATTGACCTTCTGCGGCGTGTCGGCTTTGGTGGCTTTTGACATAACTATTTTCAGACTATTATTTCTATATTTTCAGATTTCAGGCGTCACGGCGGGCAAAACCCGGTTCTACAAAATTGCGGCTTTTCCGGATAAAAAGCCAGCATGGAGAGCCAAACTTATTCACAAAATATCTACAAAAGAGCAAAAGGCACGCCCCAGATACCCGGAGCGCGCCTTCGGTCCGAAGGCGGGATTATTTCACCGCCACGGCGTCGATTTCGACCAGCGCGCCCATCGGCAGCGCCGCGACCTGGTAGCACATGCGCGCCGGCATCTCCGAGGTGAAGAACTCCGCATAGACGGCATTCATGGCGGCGAAATCGCCGATCGACTGCAACAGGACCGTGGTTTTCACCACGTCGGAATAATCGTATCCGGCTTCGCGCAGGATATGGCCGAGGTTCGTGAGCGACCGGCGCGTCTGGGCCTCGATGCCTTCGTCCATCTTTCCGGACGCGGCGTCGATCGGGAGCTGTCCCGAAACATAGAGCGCGCCGCCGGCCTCGACAGCCTGCGAATAGGGACCCACGGCCTTGGGCGCATGGGAAGAAGCGATGATGGTTTTCATAAAAAATTATCTTGAAATTATTTAAGCCTTCGTGCTTCCAACCGCCGTACTCGCAGCCTCTGGCCGCATGTACAGGCCCGACCCTCCCTTGAATCCCCGCCGAAGCGGGGACTTATATCCGCCTGCGGCGGAAATATCGGGTCCGGAAGTTGTACAAAGGTATAATTAATTCCCTATATTTGCCATATGATCCAAATGGAAAAACGATGAAGATTTTACTGAAAATTGCGATAGTCGCTGTCGCTGCGGCCTTTATGGCCGGATGCTGCAACTGCCGCTCCTACCAGAAAAAGACCCGCCGCCCGCTGGCGGGCACCGAGTGGCAGCTGATCCAGCTCGGCGGCAAGGCGGTCAAACCCGAGGAGGGCAAATTCACCGTCACGCTGCTCGCCGAAGGCAACCGCCTGACGGGCGTCGGGGCCTGCAACCGCCTGACGGGCGCCTACAAGACCGACGGGAAACGCACGCTGAAGATCGGGCCTCTGGCCGCGACGATGATGGCCTGCCCGGGCATGGACGAGGAGGACGCCTTCACCAAAATGCTCGAATCGGTGACCCATTACGACATGGACGGCCCGATGCTGCTGCTGTTGAGCGACGGCGAACTGCGCGCCGTGTTCCAGGCCAGGCCATGACGTTCCGGGGTCTGATCGGCGCCTGCGTCCTGCTCACCGCCCCGGCGGCGGCTTTCGGACAAAAACCTACCGCGGCAAAGCAGCCGGTGGCGGCAGATTCGGCAGCGGCACAGCCGGCGGAAAAACAGCCGGCGGCCCGGATCGTCGTATTTCGCGATTCGCTCGTTCTCATACATTGCGACACGCCGCCCCTGTTCCGGGAAGGCGACATCCGAACATTCCGCGAGTGGGTGAACGAACAGGTCCGGAATGTCCGGATCGTCATCGGCTGCCCACCCTTTCCACCCCGCGTGGTGGTTTCGTTCGTGATCGGCACGACGGGGCGGCTGACCGGCATTCGTGTCCTGCAATCGCCCGACAGCAAGTTATCCGCCGAAGCGGTCCGGGCGCTTGAAAGCTCCCCGCACTGGAAGCCGGGAGAGCTGTACGGACGAAAGGTCCCCGTGGAAATCACAATTCCCGTGGACTTCCGCTCGTCCAATTAAAAAAGGGCCGGATGCATCCGGTCCTTTTCAGTTTTGCATTGCCCGCTATTTTAGGTGCGGATTCAGGCGGCCCCACTCGCCGACGGGAGGCAGAATGCCCATCGCGATCACCTCGTCGCGCAGTTTGCAGAGGTGTTCGTAACTCTCCGTCAGTTTTTGGCGCTCCCCGGCCGTGCCCTGCACGTTCTTATACGACACGCCCTCCTTCGTGATGACGGTCTCCATCGCCATGAGGATGTGCTTGAACTCGTCGTTGTGGACGAATACGCCGGCGGGATAGGTGAACGGCTTGCCGCCCATCGCCGCCGCGATCATCGAGATCGAGATATAGGCCGGACTCTGGAACGACGAACGGCCGCGCAGGTCGATGATGTGCTTGCCGCCCTGGATCACCCGCTGCTGCAAATCGGCCCAGTCGCCCTCGGGCATTTCTTTGCCGATCAGCTCCGAAAGGGGCCGTCCGGCGACGAGCGTCGTCGAGGCGAAGACCGCCATCTGCTCGCCGTGGCCGCCGTAGGTGCGGCAGTTGCGGATTTCGTCGGGCGAGATTTTGAAATATTTGGCCAGTTCCGAACGCAGGCGCGTGGAGTCCAGCGCCGCGAGGGTCGAGACCTGCGAAGGCTTCAGCCCCGCATAGATCAGCGTGATCAGTCCCGTGATGTCGGCCGGATTGAAGACCACCACGACGTGCTTCACGTCCGGACAATAGGACTTGATGTCCTTGCCGAACTGTTCGGCGATCTGGGCGTTGCCTTTCAGCAGATCCTCGCGCGTCATGCCCGCCTTGCGGGCCGCGCCGCCCGACGACACGACGTAAGCCGCATCGGTCAGCGCCTCGCGGATGTCGGTCGTCCACGTGATGTTCGCCCCCTCGAAGGCGCAGTGATAAAGCTCCTCGGCCACGCCCTCCAGCGCCGATCCATACGGATCGTAGAGGCAAATGTTCGGCGTCAGGCGCATCATCAGCGCCGTCTGCGCCATGTTCGAGCCGATCATGCCGGCCGCACCCACGATGGTGAGTTTCTCGTTCGTTACAAAGTCCATAGTGTTGTTATTTTATTGAAACCACAAATTCGTCCCCTAAAACCCGCCTCCCGAGCGGGCCGGCTACTCGATCTCCCGGCGGTTCATCAGCGCGTGGGTGATCGTCAGTTCGTCGACATACTCCAGTTCGTCGCCGAAACCGATACCGCGCGCGATCGACGTAACTTTCAGCCCCGGGAACTGCCGCAGGCGGTTCATCAGGTAGAAAAGCGTCGTCTCCCCTTCGACCGAAGTCGAGATGGCGAGGATCACCTCCTTCACCCCGCCGCGGGCGATCCGTTCGCACAGCAGGTCGATCTTCAGGTCCGAGGGCGAGATGCCCTGCATGGGCGAGATGACGCCGCCCAGCACGTGGTACATCCCCCGGTACTGGCGCGTGTTCTCGACCGACAGCACATCGGCCACCTGCTCCACGACGCAGATCGTCGCATGGTCCCGTTCCCGGTCGGCGCAGATCGGACACACCTCCTCGTCGGAGAGGTTGTTGCACTGCGAACAGTAGCGGATCTCGTTGCGGAACCGGTCGATGCTCTCCGTCATCTCGGCCACCGAATCCCGCTCCATGCGCAGGATGTGGATGGCCAGGCGCAACGCCGTGCGGCGTCCCACGCCCGGAAGCTTCGAAAGTTCGCCGACGACGTCCTGTAAAAGTTTCGACATTTAAATCGTTTCGACGGTTTTACATTCGAGCCACCCCTTCTTGCCGTCGGCAATGGTGATCTCGCACCAGTTGTCGAGGCGGTCGGTGATCTCGACGAGCGTCCCCTCGTGCAGCACGAAGAGGTCGGTCGCCGACTTGTCGGGCGAACTCTTCACGGCCGTCGAGAGCGACATCACGACGGCCTGCGTGTCGTCGAGCATCTCGCGCCGCTCGCCCATGGCGAACCAGCTCGTGAGCATGAAGACCGCCGCAGCGACGAGAGTTCCGTAGAACCCCGCCTTGCGCAACGGCAAACGCTGTGCCAACAGGTAGGCGAGGAACAGCGCCAGGGCGCAGACCAACGCCGCGAGCGAGAAGACGCTCCACGCCGTGCAGCTCATCAGACGGCGCACGCCGCGCATCCATTCGGTGAAGAAAAATTCGGGTATCTGCTCGATGTTGTCCTTCGTGCGGGCCTCGGCGACGCTCAAATTATAGCGGATGTCGTCGTTGCCGGGAGCCAGCCGCAAGGCCCGGTGGTAGAAAAGGATCGACTTGCCCAGCCGCCCCTCCTTGAAACAGGCGTTGGCCAGGTTGTAATAGAGTTTCATGGAACTCAATCCGCGGGCGAGAATCTGCTCGTAGAACTCCGCGGCGGCGTGGAAGTCGCCATTGATATAGGCCGTGTTGGCGCGGTCCCACAACTGCTCGGGCGACGCCTCGGCAGCGGGTTCCGGAGCCGCCGTCACGGCAGGCTGCGCCAGCGTGTCGGCTCCCTCCTGCGCATGCGCGCAGAGCATGCCGGACAGCAGGATCAGGAATAGGGTCAATCGTTTCATAACACTATCGTTTTATCACCGATTCGATGCGCGAGATCAGGTTCACGCCCTCGGAATAGACGTCGTTCATGCGGGCCGACTCGACGGGCGAATACTGCGCCTCGTCGCACCGGGTGATGATGTCCGTGAAACGCTGCGAGTCCTCGGACGAAACGCCCCGTTTGTGCAGCTCCTCGCGGACATTCTCCTTGGTGAGGTTGGCCACCGGGATGTTGAACTTGTCGCTCATGTACCCCCACAGCGCGCGGAGCATCTCCTCGTAGAAGGCATGCCGGTTCTGCTCCTCCATATACCGCTTCGCGGCGCGGAACCGCTGCACGGCGACCTTGTTGGCCCGCTTGCCCCGCACGAGGGCGACGTTCTGCGATTCGCGGATCTGCTTGCGCAGCGCCACGTAGATCATCGTGAAAAGCGCCAGCACACCTAACAGAAGAATCCAGTAGGCGGCGCTGAAGATGAACGGCACGCGCTCGGAGCGCAGCTGTGCCCCGCCCAGCTTGATGAAACGGATGTCCTGGCCCAGCATCTTCACCTCCTCCTTCGACATGCCGCGCCCCTGCATCACCACCGCATCGCCACCGCCGCGGGCATCGGGCGTGATTTCGAGCGTCAGCGGCTTCGATTTCAGCGTCACGTACTGCACCCGCTGGGGGTCGAAGTAGGTGAACTCGATGGGTTCGAGGTCGTAAGCGCCCTCGGCCCGTGCGATGAAGGGATATTCGAACTGGCGGTAGCCGGAGATGCCCGAGGCCGACGTGTTGATCGACTCGGTGGTCTTGACGTTATACTGCTCGAAGGAGGTCGGCAGCGGCAGTTTCGGGGCCTGTACGAAGGTAAGGTTGCCCGTGCCGGAAATCTTCACCGTGACCGTCGCGCCCGAATTGGCCGCGATCCGTTCCGAAGGGAACTGGGTGTCCATCGTGAAATTGCCCACAGCGCCGCTGAAGCTGGCCGGAGCACCTGCCGGAAGCGCTTTCACTTGGACCGTGGCCCGCTGGCTCTGCACCTTGCGCGGAACGTTGAACACCTCGCGGCCGCCCCCGAAGAAGGGATCGGCATGGCGGCTCTGCACCACGACCTGCGCCACGACGGTCATGTCCACGGGGTCGATCGTGAGCGAGCCGACCTGCTGCGGATAGAGCAGGTAGTCGTACAGCACACGCGTCTCGTACACCTTCCCGGCATAGGTCTCGCGCCCCACGCGGGCCGAATTGGGATCGGAGAGGTCCTGCGACCAGAAACCGTTGAACGACGGAGCCGACTCGGGAACGATGTTGACATAAGGAACCCGCGTATAGAGCTTGAAAGCCACGTGCAGGGGTTCGTTCTTGTAGACCGACGAGCGCGACACGACGGCCCGGAGCAGAATATCGTCCTTGCCGATCCGGCTCTGGGCATCGGCCTGCGTATCGTCCGCACGGTTCGAACCGCCCTGCTGCTGTTGCGCCCGGGAGCCTTCGCCCTCGTTCACGATCTCGATGGGCAGCGGCCGGGTCCGGTAGGACGAGCCGTCGACCTTGACCTCCGCGGCGCCGATGGTCACGTTGCCCGCGGCCTGCGGCAGCAGCACGAAAGTGTAGGTATAGCTGACGCTCTTGGTCATCGAGCCGTTGACGATCTGGACCGACGACCCCTGCGAGATGGCAGGTCCCGCCAGCACGTCGAATCCCTCGAACGAAGGCGCCTTGAAAGTATCCCCGTCGGGTTTGGCGTTCAGGGCGAATTCCACGCGGAACGCCTCGCCGACGGCGACCGTCAGCGGCGAGTTGGCTTCAAAAGTGACCTTCTCGGCAGCGGATGCCGAGAAGATCGTCAGCACGAAGAGTGCTGTCAGGGATATTTTTGCAACAAAGTCTCTCATCACAAAACGATATGTCTGTCAATTCGCACCGCACCCCGTACCGGCCGGCCGCTGTCGCCGCCGGCGTTTGCCGATCCGGCTCCGCACGGCCAAAAGCCGGAACCAAGGGGCGGCGCCCGGTCCGCCGGGATACGGACCCGGCTCCACGCACCCTCTTCCGAAAGCCGTCTCTCAAACGGCCTCAGGGAGGGGCTTGTCGCGGCGCGACCGGAATTTCGCCCGGATTATCTGCCGGATTTCATACCTTACGACGGTCTTTTTTACAATTTTACAACGCAAAGTTTTGCGCGTTAGTATTTTTTCATGCAACTAATTTACACCTGCCGTCCGAAACGCCAATTTTGCCGCTTGCGCCACCAAGCCCCTCCCTGAAGGAGGGGTTTGGGGTGGGGTCGAACCTGTAACCGGCACCGCAGGCGGCGACAACACCGATCGGGAGCGGGAAACAGTGCATGGTATAAACGACCGTTCTTAATGCTTGAAATCGGCGAAAAAGTCGTTCCCCTTGTCATCGACGATGATGAACGCCGGGAAGTTCTCGACATAGATCTTGCGCACGGCCTCCATGCCCAGTTCGGGGAAGTCCACGACCTCGACCGACTTGATGGAGTTCTTCGCCAGGATCGCTGCCGGGCCGCCGATCGAACCGAGGTAGAAACCGCCGTGTTTGCGGCAGGCGTCGGTCACCTGCTGCGAGCGGTTGCCCTTGGCCACCATCACCAGCGAACCGCCCTGCGACTGGAACAGGTCGACGTAGGGGTCCATGCGCCCGGCCGTCGTGGGGCCGAACGAACCCGAAGCCATGCCCTGCGGCGTCTTGGCCGGACCGGCGTAGTAAACCGGATGCTTCTTGAAGTATTCGGGCATCGGCTTGCCCTCGTCGAGCATCTGCTTGATGCGGGCGTGGGCGATGTCGCGGGCGACGATCAGCGTGCCGCGCAGATTCAGGCGCGTCTTGATCGGGTATTTCGTGAGGATCGCACGCACCTTGTCCATGCCCTCGTCGAGGTCGATGTCCACGGCCGGGGACATCGAGGGAGCCTCGGCCGGCAGGAAGCGCGCGGGATTCTTCTCCAGCTCTTCGAGGAAGATGCCCTCGGGCGTGATCTTGGCCTTGATGTTGCGGTCGGCCGAGCAGCTCACGCCGATGGCCACGGGGCACGAAGCCGCATGGCGCGGAGCGCGGATCACCCGCACGTCGTGCACGAGATACTTGCCGCCGAACTGGGCGCCGACGCCGCTCTCGCGGCAGATTTTCAGCACCTTCTCCTCCCATTCCAGGTCGCGGAAGCAGCGGCCGCCCTCGTTGCCCGAGGTGGGCAGCTCGTCGAGGTAGCCGGCCGAAGCCTTCTTCACCGTCGAAAGGCACATCTCGGCCGACGTGCCGCCGATGCAGATGGCCAGGTGGTAGGGCGGGCAGGCCGACGTGCCGAGGTCGAAGATATGCTGTTGGATGAATTTCGTGAGCGACTCCTCGTTCAGCAACGCCTTGGTCTGCTGGTAGAGGAAGGGCTTGTTGGCCGAGCCGCCGCCCTTGGTGATGAAGAGGAACTCGTACTCCATGCCGGGCTTGCCGCCGTAGATGTCGATCTGTGCGGGAAGGTTCGTGCCCGAGTTCTTCTCGTCGGTCATCGTAAAGGGCACGACCTGCGAATAGCGCAGGTTGCGGTCCTTGTAGGTCTCGTAAACGCCCCGGGCGATGCACTCGGCGTCGTCGGCCCCCGTCCAGACATCCTCGCCCTTGTGGCCGATGCAGATGGCCGTGCCGGTGTCCTGGCAGGTGGGCAGTTCGCCTTCGGCCGAGAC
>ULSD01027936.1_pt1 | contig 17379 bp, 17 predicted proteins | sample 1956051 | NCBI WGS metagenome assembly ULSD01 (sample SAMEA4835699, study PRJEB28245) | human gut metagenome | biome: gut microbiome; material: fecal sample | place: Denmark | collected 2008
GGTCCGTCCGGACCTGCCCCTTGCCTTTGCGGCGCGGGAAACGGACTATTTACGCTCCTTCCCGGTTTCGGCGAAAGCCGATTTCACTTCATGCTCTTTCTGCTGACGGGCTTTGGGCGTCGGAGCCTTGCCCTCTTTAACCAAACGATTGATGTTACGCTCGAAATTCTACTCGCAAGGTTCGCAGGCGGTGTCTTTGTTCTCTTTCATGGCTTTGGAAATTTTATGGTATCGACTCCTGCTGCAAATAGCGCGCCGTTTGCCCGACCATCCATTCCGGCAAACAAAAAAACGGACAACTCCGTAGAATTGTCCGCTTTGGTAGCGGGAGGAGGACTCGAACCTCCGATAATTAGAATTGTATTTCAATAAGTTACACTCGTTCTTTCGTAAAAAAGTATTCCAACCGGCATTATTTAATTCAATATTTGAACAGGTTAACCCCACCATTTCAGCAGGTATCCGAAGAATACCTTGTAGAATAGCCGTATCATATCCAAGTGGTTTTTACTCTACAAACCACCTGTACTCGGGCTCACCTATGAGAGCCTTTGCCACTCCCTCCGTGAATACCGTCGCATTCCGGCTTCGTGCGAGGAACGAATCTATGTAGCTGGACTTGTTGGCTCCGGTAAAGAGGTTGAACACCCTCCATAGGTCAATCTCCCGCTGTCTGTCGCACGCAAACGCCGTATCGTTGTAATAGGCCCTTGCGATGGTGTTCAGATGGCAGTCCGTGAATTCGAACTCCGGGAGTTGCTTGCGTTGAGCAGGCGGGAGGAACTGATACAACCGTGCCTTTCCCACCATCTGCGCGAACTGACTTTCCGACATGGAGGTATCGAGCAACGCCCGCATCCGCTCCAAATGCCGCTTGGCATTGTAGCTCACGATCAACTCCGTAATCTTGGCTGTCAACTCCTGCGTGTTCGTCACCCGCATCTCCCCGGCCAGTCCGTCCGTGGCCACACACATATTGCAACATACCATGTTCTTGAACCCGATAAAGACTTTGAACTTCTCGAAGCCTTTCTTACTGTACAGGTTCTCCTGGTTGTAGGCCCTTACACCTCCTACCGTCAGGTTGAGCCTGCATCCGTCGATGGTCTCCGTTACGGCGGGTATCTCAATGCAGAACATCATCCGCTCGTAATAGATGGTCTTGTCCTCGTCGGTAAGGTCCTTTACGGCCTTGTGGATGGCTTCGGGAGTCCGTCCCTTGACGATATGGCTCACCCGTATTTCGGGCTCCTCTACCGTACAGCTTCGGAACATCCGCTGCGCACACTCCCACATGGTTTCGATGAACTGATTGTGCGAGATGGTCACCTCGTTGTCCTTGGAGAAGACCGGGGTGATGCAGTCGTTCTGGAGGTGGCTGAGTGTAACAGCCTTGGTATTGGCCTCGATGAAAGGCTTGTGAGGCCATATCCCGGGAGTTTCCCGAAACGGGGATTCCTCTTCTTCCTCGAACGAGGGCGAGGGGATAATCAACTGTGTTGCGTCCCGTGCATCTTCACGGAGCGTAAAGGGCAGTACGTTATTGTGCGGTTCTGGCCGCTGAATAGCTTGTTCCATAGTTTGCGGAGGGTTGGGTTCGACATTGGTTGCACCAGTCGAGAATCTGCATCCCGACTTGTTCCGTAAGCGGAAATTCCGCCTTTCCGGCGAAGAGTTCCGTGCGGTCTTTGGAAGCCAAAGCATAGTGCTTCATGTTGACATCAAATACGATGGTGAACTCGTAGTCTACATTATCCCGCTGTACGGCTTTAAGACCCACTTTCTCGGGGATCATCTTGCCGTTGCGCTCGTTGAGCACATACTCCTGCTTGCTCCGCATCGTACAGATCACATGGCACGAGGAGTTGAGAATCCGCTGGATAAAGGCATTCTGCCGGGGCGTGACCTTGGCCCAGTTGGCGAAGGAGTTGCCTTGCAGATTGGCGTGGAAATCCAGCAGGTAATCCCAGCAATGGGAGATGCTGTCGATGATGATTACCTCCATGCCTGCGCTTTCGCAGATACCGATGGCGTCGATGTATTTCTCGGGATTGTAAGGCTCCGAGAGGGAGAGCACATTGTAGGCTCCCAAGTGGGCATAGAGGTCCGCACTCCCGTTCTCGGTGTCAATGACGGCGATTTTGTTCCAGTCGGAGGTCATGCCGTGGGCGATAAGGAGCGACGAATAGGTCTTGCCCGAACCCGAGGCTCCTTGCAGGGCCAGCCGCATTTTGGCTGCCCGGCGTTGTGAATGGCGTAATTGCATGATGAAATTGAATGAATATTGATTGAACTCGTAATAGCACAATTAAAAGGCCGCTCCCCCGGAATTGGAGGAACAGCCTTTCGGTGGAGAGAGAGACAAGGTTACAGCGTGGCAACCGTGGTGAACTGCGGATTGTCCCCGGCATTGTGAAGCAGGAGAAACCGCTCGCCGCTCTCCTCGGAGATCACCTCCGAAACGACGGGATGATCGAGCGGTTCTGCGGGATACTTCGAGGTAACGGCGCCCGCCTTATCGCCATATCCGAAGAAATACTTGCCCGTCTGCTCGTTGCGGATGATACGGATTTGCAGAATACCTTTCCACTCCTTAAACTCGTCGAGGGTGAAGGTCCGCAGGAATTTGAGTGTGTTTGTCATAGCCATAAAAGTTTAGATTCGACAATACCGCGGGAATAATATAATATCCCCGGAGGATAGCCGGGGTCGCACCCCAATCCCGCAAAGCGGGGGGGGGTATTCGGGGAATATCCTGCGCTCGGACAAGTGCGGGGAGTTACAAAAAAAATTTGTGGTGAAAATTTGGCTTGGCTTAACCTTGTAATATCATTAATAACATCATCATATTGCTATTTATCGGTATCTCCACTATACAACATCCGCATTTCTCTCCCATTATGATAGGAAAGTTGAATTCGGGGCAGAATTTATGTCGAAATCGCGCGACTTTTTCGGTGAAAAAAGGCAGGAATCGAACTAATTATATTGCAATCAAGAAGCAGATATGGTTACTTCATTTTAATAGTCTATTAAATAAGAAATCGGATTGAAGCGGTGAGAGGACCGGAGAAAAACAATCCTGCCTACTCACTTACTCTATTAATTTATATACAAGTAAATGAGTATGGCTATTATAGTGACTGCTTTTCTACAAAGGTTAAGCACCCATTTATTGTAGCATAAATATATATTGAATCTTGATTGAAATATTGGTAAAGCGAATCGAGTTTAAAATTCATTTTATTCTGCTTGTAATATTCTTTCAAAATATTGCCTCCTGTTGTCCACCCATTTGATAAGCCTATTGGAATAATCTTTTTAATATGGTCTGAATGCTTCGAAAAGACAGCTTTACAACAGTCTGAAATTCCGTCAAATTGATATAGGCTAATAGTTTGGTTCTCCGAGTTGATTATGGTACAATTATCAATAGCGTTGAATGGAAGATCATTCATCAGCTTCAAGCCATCTCTATCAAGTTTGTAAACCTCATAATGATTTCCACTCTGGTATTGCCCCCAATCGCTTATTAACAGTTCTTGTTTCCCGTCAAAATCCACGTCGAAGAATTGGAATGGAGAATAATAGCCAATGCTATTATACTTTTGCCAAGAATCATTGTAGCACGGTGATACGTATTCAAAATAATAAACATCTCCATCGTGATGTCCTTTGAAATCTTCTGAAAATACTACTTGATACAAATTAAAATTAGTGTATGCCTCAGTCGAGGTATATTGGAAAGACTTTTTACTGCTTGTATCACAAAAATTTAGTACGATATAACCTGTTTCACTATGCCTATCAAATGGCATCCAACATCCGGTTACTTCGTGTCCACTCACATTTTGATGATATTTGAAATACACATAAAGTAGACTATCTCTTTCAAGTATCCTTGAATTTACAATCTTATTTAGAGGATTAATCCAAATAGAATCAGCGGTATTAATACTTTTACAAAATGTTGTATCATCTACGGAAGATAACTTACAAGCATCGACTGCTCCCAAGTTCGAGGGTTGTAAATAAGTACATCCAGCTATTGACAGCACAATAAGTATGGACAAATAACCTTTCATTGGATTCAATACGATTTATATTCGAAATAACCTCTATACAGTATCGTATCAATTACAAGCGAGGCTTGCTCGTAATCTTTATAAAGCGAGAATCCGTAGCCGCCATTAAAGCTATCTATACGAGGATAAGACTTTGAATACTTATGGACTGTAATATCCACCATTGTCGTATCTCCTATCCTTGACTTGATATTATCCAAAAGCATCATCCATTCTCGCTGGTTCACGGAATCAAATTGGAGCTCTTGATACTCTGAAATATCATGTGTAAATGATTCACGACGCCAAAGTGAATCTTCTTTATATGCGGGTAAATGAATGTCAAATAAACGCTCTATCTGGTCCTTGGTATAAGATGATGATGGCATGCTTATTCCAATAGTTAAGCATATACCTAATAATAACATCACACCAAATAGGATAGATATAACAGCTAACGTGTATTTTATAAGTTTAGATAACATTGGCACACAGCATTATACTCATTTACTTTATATATCTATTACAAAGTAAGTGAGTATAAACATTAAGATTGGGTAGATTTCAATTGTTTGATATATTCTAACTCTCTTTGAGCAAATTCCTTATTAACCTCGTCTTCTAACATTTTTGTAAATTCAATCTGAGCCTCATCTAATTTTCCCATATCAATCAGCACATAGCCCCGTCTCCTGTGTAAGAAATGATAATAAGATATGATTTCATCTGTAAACTCATTCTCTTTCAATTGCGATAATTGTTGTAATTCACTAAGAATAAACCACATTGTTCTAACATCCTTACTGTGTACTAAACAATTGATATATTCCACTTTATCTGCGATATTTCCACGCAATAAGCATATTTCCAGATAAAATAAAGCTCGTTCATATAACTTTAACTCAGCATAACACCACCCGATTGAATAACAACTATCATAAAATGCAACTTGGGCATCATCGGGTAACTTACTCTTTAACCAAAGTTCTTTTAAAGTATAATAGACATTTTCGAAATATACAATTGCATCCCAATAGCGTTTTTCTCGTAATACTTTATTTCCCCAATACAGGTCATGACCTCCATCTGGCATGAGTAAATGTTGAACCCAAGATTCGGGCTCTCCTAATGGTTCTCCCGCTCTAATCTTCTTTATCGCATTATTATATACTGTATGATATTCAGCAATACGTTGAGCCGAATTTGTATTGTCATAAGCTAATAATACGGTGAATGTTTGAGGTTGATTCTGAGTTCTTATATACGTTTTATCATCCTCTAAAGGAAAGGCTGGAATCATTATGGATGCCCGAATAAACCACGTATCTTTTCCTCCTCCGCATCCTCTTAAATGGATAAGAATATTATTATTGGTCCTACCAAAAGATTGATCTTCATCGTCATCCATACGCTTTCTATAAGAGACAGACAGTACGACATTTTCACCATATTTATATTGAATTTCTCCGGACTCATCTTTTAGAAGAATGGCGTCACATAAATCAAAATTCCAAATAATATCTTGATCTATAATCAGCCTTCCTTTCTTTTCTGACAAATTATCTGCGACAATATACAAGTCAGAAACCTCGTTTTGGCTTATATCAAAAATCCGATTTAATAAGATGCCTAATGTAACTTTATCATTGGGATTAGCCCGTAACTGATATTGCGGATTTTGATGTTGGAACTTGAACTCATTGGACAGATATTGGCTAAAATCCAATTGATCCACATAATCATCATTCGTATTATCTTGCTTTTTGAATAAGCTGTTTAATATATTTTTCATTACTTTAAATAATTATATATTCTGCATCACTCCTCCACATTTAGGACATACCGGATTATCTTCGCTCCACTCCTCGATATTCTTTGAACCGCACCACATGCAGAAAGGTTCATTGGGAACATATTCCCAAGTAGGTTTCCATGTAGTCGAGATCGTTGACATATCAGGCACACCTTTTAGATATGAATTATCACACAGCCTTTTACAATCCTTACAAGCAAAGGAGGTGAATTTGGCTAATGGCGTACCATCTTCCCAACGATGGCCTACGCAGGAATCGGAGTAGCCGCAGGTGAGGCAGTAGAATCGAGTGACTAACATAGTTTACGGCTATGGTATAATCAATCTATATCATCAGGATAATTAGGAGTAATGTCATACCATTGACAATTCATTTCCTTTAATTCATGATAATCCTCTAATTGACGAACTAATTTTCGCTCCTCGGGACTCATTTCTTCTTCTGATTCTTTCTTCAACGCCTCATACGAACGAGTTTTTGGCCCTAAACATGCAAGTAAGCAGAAGAATCCAAAGATTATTAGTCCTCCGAAAATTAAGCTCCAAATGATTTCAAATAGTTCCATAATAATTGATCTTTAAGAAAATGCGATAAATACACTAATTGGTTGCATTATTATTCACCCAACGAACAATGGAACGTATTCCATAAAATATATAGCGAGCAACCGTTATCAAGCCTAATGCAATGAAGAAAATGCCCCATGTTGTTTGCATTACATCGCTTTCCCATGCAGACTTGCGAGAAGAATTAATGTGCTGAAATTTCCAATCATCGTGAAAGTGGCTGTCATATGAGCATATTCCCAAATATTCCACATACGCAGATCCAAAATTACTGTCTAATTTCAGCATTTCTAAATTAAATTTTCTCTGGTTCTCGTCCGAAACCTGTAATGGATATTTGGCATAACCATAGATAGTGGCAAATAATATGATTCCCAAAACAATCAAACCAAGGGCTTTTGTTAGAAATTTGAGTTCATTTGCAATGATTTGAGATTTTGTTCTCGGACCAGAATTTCTTTGAGGCAGATTAGAATCATTCGCATCACTACATATAGACCGCCTAATACATATCAGTTCTTCATCTGAAAATGACCGCCATGCTCTTTCCGCATACGAGTATTTCTCATCGAGTAATTCATTAACGTATTTCCCCCAGAAGAATACGCTAACATTCTCGATGGATGGAGCTTGTATATCAAAATATTCTTCAAAGAATAGAACCTTACAACCACTACTGTCAGCAATATAAGGATAAGGGGCATCATTACCGATAATATCAATATCTTTATCACCAATGATTGATATCACATATTGGTTAATATTCGAGCAGGTTTTAATGAATAATTTGTACTCCCCCAAAGAATTTATTATCTTTTGTAAAGTTGATTTAAGATAATCTAATGTTGGAATAGTCGTATCATTTTCTTGAATCTTATATGCCCCGATTAGAAATGGAATGGTAATTCCCTCCGATATCAATTGATTATCTTTGAGGGTATTTATTAAATTGACAATAAAAGGAACTTGGCTATTCTCAGTAGGAGTGATACCCAAAATAGCATCAACGTTATTATCCATAACTCTACTTTTTTTGACGATTATATAAATGGATGAAGAATATGAGTAACAATATGGCTCCCGCAACCCAAATGAAATTCTTTATAAAAGATACGGTATGGAAAGTAAAGTACTCAGAAGTTACCCATTCGATAAAATTCCAGATTTGCAATACAATGTGCATTATGATACCAATAATAGCACATAAGGTATACGATTTCTTCATATAATAATAATTCCGTTCCGCCCAACTCCTCTACGGGGATTATTAAATAAAGAAAGTGTGGAACTGCAATATATGATATTCGAGAAGTCGAATAAAGCCGAAAATGAAAAAAAGAGCTAAACAAGTGCAAATATATCATCTAATATTCAATACTTTATGTGGTATCAGATTCTGGAATGACTTTTTAATTTGTCTTAATTCGTTGCAAGTTTTCTCGGGATGTATGGGAACATATTCGGGAATTTATTTACCTTTGTCATGTAATCAAAAAAGGCATAGCAAATGAAAATTTCCGTCTATCTGAAAAAATGTTCCGCGACCACTTCAAACATCTGCTTCCGGGTACGGGAGAAGAACGTGGACATCAAAGTGGTTTCCCCCATCGCGGTCCATGACAAGTATTGGGATACCGATACCTTATGTTACAGGCGAACGACTGCCGTGACGGCCATTGAGCAGAAACGGGTGCCCGAACAGATCGCCGCCATCATCGAGAGAGCGGAAAAGACCTTCTCGGAGAAGGCTGACGGCAAATGGATGAAACAGGTCATCGAGGATGTCCTGCATCCCGCGCGGGCTTTCGAGCGTGATCACCCGAACCTTCTCCACCGCATCCACGAGTACCTGGAAAAATATGACGGCGCGGAAAGGACCAAGGAGCACATCGTCCGCTTCGAGCGAACGATGACCAGGTATCACGAGTACCGGCGTGATTTATTGGGCGATACTGACTTCACGCTCTTCGTTGAAACTGTCACCCTGGGGCAGATGAACGACTTCAGGGAGTACGTCACCAACGAGTACCTGCTCCGCCAGGAGTATCCTAACTTTTATACTCCCCGTATGCTCATTAATCACAAGCCCAAGCCTCTATCCAACACGACCGTCATCAATATCATGAACCTTTTTTGCACGTTCCTGCACTGGTGCAAGAGAATGAAGTATTCCGACAACGAAGTCTATGCAGTTTATGGCTGCAAGGAGCCGACCTACGGCGACCCGTTCTACCTCACATCGGAAGAGAGGAATGTCCTGTACGACGCAGACCTGAGCGACTGCCCGAAACTGGCTGTCATCCGGGACATTTTCGTGTTCCACTGTTATGTCGGTTGCCGTGTCGGTGATCTCTACAGGATGACCAAGGAGAACATCAAGGACGGTTTTCTGGAGTATATGCCTCAAAAGACAAAGAAGTGCCAGGCGAAAACCGTCAGGGTCCCATTGCATGAAAAGGCGGTCAGAATACTGGAACGCTATAGCGGGAATACCGGTAAGCTGCTTCCCTTCAAGCCCATCAACACTTACAATTTGGGTATACGGGAACTGCTGAAACATTGTGGCATTGACCGCATGGTGACCATTCTTGACACGCACGGCTACAACACCGTGCAGAAGCCCTTGTACGAGGTGGCCAGCAGCCACACGGCACGCAAGACCTTTGTAGGCAACCTGTACCGGCAGGTGCCGGACCCCAACCTGATAGCCTCTATGTCAGGCCACGTGGAAGGCAGCAGGGCCTTCCGGCGTTACCGGACGATAGATGATGACATGAAACGAAAACTTGTAGAAATGATAAACTGAGGAGGATATATACATGAAAGTAACAGCATTTATCAGAAAGACATCGGCGAAAAACAACGTGACGGATCTTGCCCGGGTCTATTTCCGTGTCCGGGATATCGGTGGTGTGGACATAAAGGCCGCGAGCGAGCTGTCCATCAACCCGAACCATTGGAGTCCGGAGAGACAAGGCTACAAACCACGTGTGGCTCTTGTCTCGGAAGAGAAGAAGAACGCTTTCGACAGGGATATCCAGCAAATTACCCACCTGATCACCAGGGAATACAGCCGTGGAGTTGACGGGAACTGGCTCAAGGGACTGATAGAAGAATACCATCACCCCAACATCAATGCAAGGGGCGGCAACAAGGCAGAGGAATACCTGTTGTCATACCAGATACAAAAATATGTTGACGAGACCCCGCTCGCGTTCGAGAGCCGGAAACATCATCTTGATAATCTCAACAAGGTACTCCGTTACGAGCGTTTTCGCCATGAGGTCATGCACCAGAGGGGCTTCCATCTTTGCATTGACTCCATCACGGCAGATGACATAAGGGATTTCAAATTCTGGCTGCAGGAGGAGCACAAGTATGTTGACATGTATCCCGTGTTTTACCAGAACGAGGTCCGCCGCAATGTCGAGCAGGTACGTTCCGAGAACAGCATGTCAGGAAGCCTGTACCGCATACGCACCGTCATCAAATGGTGCATCAAACGTGGCCTTACACGAAATAATCCTTTCGACCAGTACCAGATCGCGCAGCCCATGTACGGTGACCCGTTCTACCTGACGCTTGAAGAACGGGACAAGGTGTACTATGCCGACTTAAACGGCATGGGTGCCAACTATCCGGTCTATCGTGACATCTTCATGTTCCAGTGCCTGATCGGTTGCCGTGTCAGTGACCTGAACCGGCTGACCAAGGCGAATATCGTGGACGGTTGCGTGGAGTACATTCCCCAAAAGACCAAGCTGGAACATGCGGGCACGGTACGGGTCCCGCTTAACCAAAAGGCCTTGGATATACTGGAAAGGTACAAAGACCTGGAAGAAGCGCTGCTTCCGAGATTCTCGCATTTCGGCTACGACAAGAAAATAAAGGAGATTCTCAAATACGTGGGAATCGACCGTATGGTCAGGGTGCTCGACCCGAAGACGCGCGAGGATGTGGCAAGACCATTGTACGAGGTGGCCACCACCCACACGGCGAGGAAGACTTTCATCGGGAACCTGTACAAGCAGGTCAAGGACCCGAACCTGATTGCCTCCATGTCCGGGCACTCTGAGGGTAGCCGTGCCTTTGCCCGGTACCGTAAGATAGACGATGAAATGAAGAAGGAGCTGGTAAACCTTCTGGATTGACCGTTTCTATTTTCCATCTATCCTTTTATCCTTTTATATCCACCGATAATGCAATATGAATATGGACGAGCAGAAGTTGACATACGAACAATTCAAGGAGGATATTCTCCAGTGGAAGAACACGCACCGTGAAGAATACAACCGCTTCTCGCGCCTGATGACAAACGGTGACGAGAGGCAGTATCTTGCCATCTGCAAAGCCATATTCAGGCAACTTCCCAGTATCAGGCGGGAATGGGAATTGTCCTGGAACGATGACAGCACGGATGGCCTTGCAAATATAAACATGCAGTTCGCGGAGAACGCGGTACCCGGGCAGATCGTGGAGCTGTACACGAAACAGAGGGAGGAAAACAATCCTCTGCCCGACAACATTCCATCGGTCACATTGTGGGGCAGGATAAAGTCCTTTTTTAGCGGCAAATCTTCCAAGCCGGGTGTCACCCTTTCGGCACCGCTCGTGTTGAGCTGGCTGTATTATGGAAAGAGCTTCGAAGCGATGGTTTCCATGATAGAGAAACAGATGAAGAATCCGAAAGCTGACAATGCTGACAGGCTGGGCTGTTCCCTTGTAGTCAAGCAGATAATAAACGTATCCATCAAGAACGGTTTCCGAACCCGGGCAGACTGGGACAGGTATTTTGCCATGAACAACGCCATTGAAAAAGGCCATGTCGGCGAATGGGCCTTGCAGGCCATCACGGCTGACATGGAAACCGATGAAGAAAGCAGGGATACGATTACAACCCGGACCGAAGACAGCGTCAGGGGGCCTGTTGTACAACGCGTGGCCGGAAAGAAAAAAATCCAGGAACGGCCACTCGCCGATTATCTTGATCACGAGAACAAGAAAGTTGTATTACATCATATCCGCGACTTTATTTCCGTCAATACAAGTGCCATTCATCAGGCATTACCGTTCTATGTATTGAAGGAGCTCGGTTTGGTTGCCGGTATGCATACAGCCAAGGAGTACAGCATGGGGCTGACATTGCAGTTCACGGATTTGCCGTCATTGAAAAGCGAGAGCGCCATACGTCAGTCGGTCGGGTTCCTGAGAACGGCAAAACATGTGATCAAGGACGGCAAAGACCAGATGGCACCCCTGATAGAGAGTGACGAGAACCGGGAACTGTTCCAGAAATTGGCACAGGCTATCAGTAATATCCCAGGTACAGGCACGATGGCCATTGCAGAGAAATAAGGCTAATTATAACCTTTTCACGTTGTCACACGGACTTATATTGTCATGACAATTTAAGACAAATCATTATATATCAACCACTTTTAATTTACACATACATTTGCACCGTCAATCCTTTCCCGAGGGCTGGCGGTGCTTCTCTTTTATAAGCCATCGGAAGCGGGGCACCAGGGAACTTTTGAAGATGGTCATCACAAACTTCAAAACTGATATTTATGATTACCATAGAGAGTCTGGTCGAGCAAGGAGCGAACGTGAAACTGGAAGTTACTCCCGCTGACCTTAAAATGTTCGCTGAATCCATCGTGCAGCGTACCATCATGGCGCAACAGGAAGAACAGAGAGCCGCGATACTGCGTGAAGCGGAGGAGACTTATCTCAATACAAAACAGGTCCGTGAGTTGCTGAACGTGTGCGAGGGCACGCTCAACCTGTGGGCGAAACGAGGCTATCTCGTACCGGTCAAGGTCGGTAACAAGAACATGTATGCCAAATCTGATGTACGCCGGGTACAGACAGGCAACAAGTCCGAGAGTGTAACATCCTATTGCAAGAGAAAAAATGTGTGATATGGCAACCGGCAGGCTAGAACTGTGTAACAGAATCCGCATGGAGGCGGAGGATATTGAAAGAACGGGATTCCCGCTGGAGGTCCTGCCCCAGGCCGTGCAGTCTGTCATACTCGATATGGCCACATACGAGAACTACAAGATCGAGTTTATCGCTACGGCCATGTTGTCGGCTGTATCCGCGGCCCTGGGAGGCGCATACCGTATCCGCATCAAAGGAGACTGGCAGAGCAGCGGAGCGTTGTACGTCATTCTGGTAGGCAGACCCGGACTGGGCAAGACCCCACCGCTGGAGGCCGCATATCGCCCGATCCGGAAACGTGACTATGCCCTTTTCAAGGTGTACGAGACAGAAATGGAGGCATGGAAAGCCGCGGGAGAAAACGGGAAGAAACCTGTCCTGAAACGCACTGTAGTCTCGGATTTCACTCCCGAGTCGCTTTTACTGACCCACCACAATAACCCGAGAAGCGTGGTCATTCTGGTGGACGAGATCATGGGCATGTTCAATTCCGCCAACCGTTACACGAACGGGCAGCTCATAGAACAGCTTCTGACTGCATGGAGTGGCGGGGCTTTGGATGTTACCAGGGTAAACTCCCCTGTTCCTGTACACATCGAGCATCCATGCATAAACATCATCGGAACCACGCAAACTAAGCGTGTACACGAGCTTCTGAAAAAAGGTTTCGAGGAAAACGGGCTGCTTGACCGTATCCTGTTCGTGATGCCCAAATCCCCCAAGCTTTCATCCTGGAAAAACCGGGACGACGATGGGGAAAGGACATCCCTCGCTGCAGTCCGTTGGGAGAATATATTGAACAAGGTCCTTGCGTTGGACTATGACACCGAAGCGGAAGAAAGAATACCCCACGTGCTGTCCATGGACAGGGAGGCCAGGGAATACTTCTTCTCCTGGTGGAACAGGAAGGTGGAGCGTATCAACCGGATAGAGGATGATGCCGAGGTGGACAGCCGGGAAATGAAACACCCGGCCCATGTAGCCCGTCTGGCATTGATAATTCAGGTTTTGCGCCACGCGTCCGGTGAAAGTCACCTGCAGTTTATAGATGTATCATCGGTGAAAGCCGCCATACGGCTGAACGACTATTTTGAGGAATCATACATGCGTATCCGTTCTTTCGTGGCGAATGACACCTGTGAAGATCCTCCAAAGATGTTACTGTCGATGTTACCTGATACCTTTGATACAAAAACAGCAATAACCGTTGGAAAGGAACGGCAGTGCGTCAGTGAGCGAACTGTCATGAATTACCTGAAGGAGTTATGCCGCAGCAGGCTTCTCCGGAAATCAAAAGCCGGGCATTACGAGAAAATCATGTATGATAAATCTGGAAAATCCAATGAAAGCAATAATGAATCATCCCCACGAAACTGCAACGGATGATCTCTTGTTGCAGCCTGCAGTCTTTGCAATTTTGCAGTTTCGAGGACTGAAAAGGGGAAATTCCTGCAGGACTGCAAGAACTGCAAACTGCAAATGGTGGTATTCATTTGCAGAAACACATAACCGACAACATTATGAACGAATATAGATTCCATCTACAGAAATACAAACCGGGCAGCAAGACCGTCTGTCCGGGGTGCGGAAGGAAGTCCTGCTTTACCCGTTATATCGACGAGGTGGGAGAGATTTCTTTCCCAGGGTACGTGGGTAAATGTGACCACATCAACAGTTGTGGCTATCACTATTCCCCGAAAGAATACTTCCGGGACAATCCGTCAGCAAGGGAAACATCGGCTGGCCATAAAATGAACGGCAGTGCATTTGCGATAAAGTATGTAGCAAAACAATCGCCAACAGAACAAGAGCCGGAGATTTCTTATCTTCCCTGTGATTGGGTGGAGCAATCCATGCGCGGGTACGGCATCAACCCTTTGTACCGTTACTTCACCAAAGTGGCGGGAAAGGAGGAAGCCGGCAGGTTGTTCCATGTTTACAAAGTCGGCACGTCAAGGATGTGGAACGGTTCGACCGTGTTTTGGCAGATAGATGTCAGGGGTAACGTGCGTGCAGGCAAGATTATGGGCTACGATGCCGTAACCGGGCACCGGATTAAAGAGCCTTTCAATCAAGTCAACTGGGTCCATTCTGTAAGAAAAGTGCCGGATTTCCACATGAAGCAGTGCCTGTTCGGTGAACATCTGCTTTCGGACACTTCCGCTGCCATGTCAGCCAAGCCTGTAGCCATTGTCGAAAGCGAGAAGACGGCACTGGTTGCCGCCCTGTTCATCCCTGATTTTGTATGGCTTGCCACCGGGGGAATGCACGGCTGTTTCAACAGCGAGGCCATGCAGGTATTGAAAGAACGTGAAGTGATCCTTTTCCCTGATCTCAAGGCAACCGACGAATGGCGGCAACGACTGTCGATACTGGAGACTATCTGCAGGCGTGTCACCTGTTCCGACCTGCTGGAGAAGATGGCGACCGATGAACAGCGTAGCCAGGGACTGGACATCGCCGACTTTCTGCTGATGGAGGATACGCCACAGATGATTCTCGCGAGGATGATACAACGTAATCCAGCGTTGCAGAGCTTCATCGACACCTTCGGACTTGAACTGGTGGATGCAGAGAAGATCGAATGAAGGAGAATCAATGGACAGCTCGCTGTCCCGTGAAAATGGGGTTGTAAAATCCCGTAGCTTATTAGGGCATTTTCACCGTCTCCGCTTCGCGTCCGGCGGTCAAAAAGCCCATAAGCTGGGTTACTCCCCAGGTTCCCGGTATGCCTCCTGCTGTCTGACAGGATTTTACAACAAGAATAACAATAAAATAACGAACAGATATGAGTAATACACAATACGCTGTTTGCCACCTGCAGCGTGGCAGCGGTAATGACAGTGGAATGTCATGCCATATAGAAAGAAAGGATGCCAAGGGAAAGGTTTATGTGCCGGTTAATGCCGATGCGGACCGGACACATCTCAACCGTGAGTTGGTCAGATTTCCCGATGGCGTGTCCAATCGCACCGAGGCGATACAGCACCGCATCGAGACCGCCGGGCTGCGTCGCAAAGTCAGCAAGAACCAGACAAAGGCAATACGCGTAATGCTGACCGGAACGCATGAGCAGATGATGGAAATTGCCAATGACGGCAAACTGGGCAGTTGGATCGATGCAAATCTCAAATGGCTAAGGGAGACCTTTGGTGATGACAACCTTGTGTCCTGCGTGCTGCATATGGACGAGAAGACCCCACACCTGCACGCCACAGTTGTGCCCATAGTAACCGGTGAGCGTATCCGCAGAAAGCGGGAAGGCGAAAAGAAATATGAAACGAAGTCCGGTCCCCGCCTGTCGGCGGACGATGTGATGCGTCGTACCAAATTGCATGAATACCAGAACAGTTATGCCAAGGCCATGAAACCGTTCGGGTTGCAGCGTGGAATTGTCGGCTCTACCGCCAAGCATCAGGCGAACTCGGAATATTACAGGCAGCAGGTAATCCAGTATGAAGAGAATATAGCCAAGTTGCAGGCCGATGTGGAGAAGGCGCAAGAAGGCAGGAACACCATCCTCGCGTGGTTCGGCAAGGGAGACCTTTCCAAGGCAAAGAAGGAACTGGCTGACAAGGACAGGCTGATAGCCGAACTCAATAAACAGATTGAGGAACTTCAGGCAGAAAAGGTACGGTTGCAGGAACAACATAAATCAGAAATCGGAAAACTGCGAAACGGCTATCAAAAAGAAATAAACAAGGCCATTCATCAGGCGGAAGCGGCAGAACGGCAGTTCAAGGAGAAGGATGCAATCATAGATAGACAGAGGAAGCAGATAAGTTTGCTTGACCGCAAGACCAATCTCCAACGTTACAGCCTCTCGTCCGGTGCCGAACTTGTACGTGTCAATGTCTCAAACTATCGGAATCCGTCGCTCCACATCTGGACACGGGTCGGTGATGAGCTTTTTGAGAACATCAAATTCCAGATAGACTATGATGTGGCTCAAAGACATTTCAACGGCCAGATCACGGACGAGGAGTTTGTCAATGCTGTCTTCGAGTCACATGAACAGGTAAATGGAAAGCAGGCAGAGCTGTTGGGTGCAGCTTTTGCCCTTGCCGCAGGAGGAGCGGCGGAGGTTCATGTCGGTACTGGCGGAGGTGGTTCTTCTTCGGAACTTCCGTGGAGAGATAAAGATAAATACTCCAGGAAACAAACAACTACAAGACGATGATCAAAAGACAAGTGAGGTATGGAATAAAAAAATAGTATCCATGGGAGCAAACAGTTTGCAGAAAAGATAGGCATGTATCGAAAATAATGTCTCTAAAACCTTTGTTTTTCAAAACAAAAGAGGTATCATATATCTAAAAATGGTATATGGCTATATCCGTGTTTCCACAGACAAACAGACGGTGGAAAATCAACGCTTCGAGATAGAGCGTTTCTGTAAAAAAGAAGGTCTAACTATAGACGGATGGATTGAAGAAACTATCTCTGGTACTAAAAATTATAACAAACGAGCACTTGGTAAACTTTTGAATCGAATTGTCAAAGACGATTTGATAATTTGTACGGAGCTGTCTCGGCTTGGTCGTAACCTTTTTATGATAATGGAAATACTCAACATTTGCATGACCAAAGAGAGTCGCGTTTGGACTATTAAAGATAATTACCGTCTTGGCGATGATATTCAAAGTAAAGTTCTTGCCTTTGCTTTTGGGTTGTCAGCAGAGATCGAACGTAATCTGATTTCTCAACGAACAAAAGAAGCCCTTGCTCGATTAAAAAAGGAAGGACATCCAGTCGGTAGAGGTCAAGGTCAACGCAATAAACAGTTGAACGCAAAATGTGTGGCTAAGCACAAATACATAGAGAGTCAAATGGGAAAAGGAATAAGTGTACCACAAATAGCTAAGAAATTGAGAATTGCAAGAGGAACCCTATATCGCTATTTAGCATACACTGGGCTTAGAACACCAACAAAATCAAGGAATGGTAGATGGGAGCGCGGTATCTATTAACCGTCCGTTTTTTGAAGAC
>ULSD01018350.1_pt1 | contig 17371 bp, 12 predicted proteins | sample 1956051 | NCBI WGS metagenome assembly ULSD01 (sample SAMEA4835699, study PRJEB28245) | human gut metagenome | biome: gut microbiome; material: fecal sample | place: Denmark | collected 2008
TTAGATTATGAACAAAAAGTTTTCTACTCTTGTAGTGGCTTGTATGGCTTCGGCTGCGTTCTCATCTGCTTTTGCTGCAAATATCACAAATGCGAGCAGAACAGTGACGAAGATCGAAACCGAAAAAGCTTATCAATTAAGTAATGCAGATGGTAGTAAAATCCTCGTTATGGTTCCTCAAGGAGAGGGTTACACTCTGAAATTAAAAACAGCAACTTCTGTCACAGACCTGAACTCTACTTTATGGGAGATTCAGTATTCTTATCCTAACGGTAGTGCTTCCAGCCCTGATTTTACATTTGTAAATAAGGCGACAGGTATACCTTTACAGGTTGATCCGAAAAAAGCAACACTGTTTTCGGAAGGTACAACTTACTCTACATCAAACAGCTCTTATGTAGAAATGTCTGGTTCTGTTTCTACTTGGAAATGGAAGGATTTTGTAGAGACACAAGGTAGTCCTTTCGGAACAAGTGGCTTGGTGTCTCATTTTGCTAAAGACTCTATTGTTGCATTGGTGACGGGTGCTACACCTGCTGCTACTACGAATAACTATGCAAATTCTGAAGATGTTTATTTGGTTAAAGCCCATGCAAATCGTTCCACATGGAATGGTATTCATCTAAGAGTTGCTCCCGCTTATGCAGGTGGTGTTACATTATCTGCAAAAGATTTGAATACCAAATTGGGAACAGATCCGGAAGGTAAATCTTTCAAACTGTCTTCAACTCCGGAGTTGAAGGTGGGTACGAATGGAAATAGTACATTGGGTAATATCTTTACGGATAATACACTGCGTGCATGGGAACCTGCTGCTGCTACAAATGAAGCAAATTCTGAAATTTATGTGGAACAGTCAAATTTCAATAATGGAACAGCTAATACCTTTACAGGTATGTTCCTTCAAGTTATTGATAATGATGCTAAAAAGGATGATCCTTTTAATGATGTTTATTTAATGGCGGATACAGCTTACATCAATGGAATGTATCTAAACAATCAGAATTGTATTAAGTTTACAAAAGATTCTATCAAAAGCGCTGAATGGCAAGGTAACAACTATTTGAATAAAGTTAAGCCGGGTCGTAACAACCATGCTGCGTTATTCACTTTTGAATATTTTGCTTCTCAAGATAGTATCGCCATCAAGGTTTTTAAATATAACACAAAACAGACAGTCGCAGAAACGAAAGATGGTAAGGTTACATTCTGGGGTGGTACACCTGTTACGGATGCAAATACAGTAGTTTTGAATAAACTGACTTCTATTAGCGAAATTACTTTGGGTGAAGCAAATATGAGTACATCTAAGCCAGCCAATATTAGATTTACTTTGGGGGAAGGTACAACGAACCGCAAATCCATTAACAATGGTGTTTACGTGATTAAGAACACGAAGGGTCAGTATTTGGCAGTTCCTATCTATAATACGAAGAAAGCGACATCTTGGAATGCTGCTGAATGGGTGACAATTGAGGCAGATGCTCAAGATGTTTTGCGTATGCCGGCTTATCAGTGGGTTGCTGTACAGCGTGACACATTATCTTCCGGACTGAAAGAAATTTCTCGCATGGCTCTCACTAACCGTGAGTTCGAAAATGTTGCAAAAGATATCCAGTTGCGTAAGGATGCAGGTGCTACTTATCTCTTCACTAATGAAATCGCTGAAGGAAAAGACTCTTTGATTATTGAAGCTGTACCTGCTTCTGTTATTGCCAACAAAGAATTAGGTTACTTGAACTTGGAAGATGCTGAATTGGCTGTTATGACTTATAACTTCAATTATTTGCATTCTTATGCAGATGATAAGTTCATCGGTATGATGGAAGATTCAGTTTTGAATGTGAAAGATGGCAAGTATGCATTCTTTATGAAAGAATCAAAAGAAGCAAACTATGGTTTCACTTCTCCGTATGTTGCCGGTTTAAAACAATTAACCCGTGTTATTTACACTCCGTATGTAAAGACTGCTAACGGTGATCGTTATATTACAATTGATGCTGAAAAACGCTACAGAATGACTTATGATGAAGCGGAAGCACAGAAGTTCTATCTGAAAGAAAACAACTTCTACAAACCGGCATCTAAGGAAGCTGCACAGCCGTACTACGCATTTATCAATGTAACAGAAACAGCTGATTCTACAAAGATGGGTTCTGCAGATCAGGATCTGAACGTAATCTTGAGAGATCAGGTATTGAATGAAACTCGTACTTCTGCATTTGCTGTAGTTCCGAACGATGCTCCTCTGTATCGCCGTTTCAATACAGAACTGGAAGGTGCTGTTGAAGGACAGGAAGATGCGACGAAGATCTTGAAGTTCAAAGAATTCTATCGTGGTGAATACTTGATGGATGAAAATAATAAAAAATTCCAGGATGAAGTTGTTAACTATGTAGGTATTGAACGTGCAGATAAAGCTACAGGTTTATCATTCTATGTGGATACAGTTGTAGTGAAAGGTACAGCAGGTCACGAACAGAAACCGCAGTATTTCGTATATGTTGACAGAGTAGTTGTTGATCCGGTTCCGGGTAAGGAATGTCAGGAAGGTGATAATCATGTTGATGCCAACGGTGATCCGACAGATGCCGCACATTGCGTTCATGCAACTCCTTCTAAAGCAGGTTTCACTGTTGCTAAATACATGGTTAGCTTCGCAGACTCATTAAGCGCAAAAGATGCTGACAAACTGTATAAGTTTGGTGAATACACTCGCGTAGGTTTCGTGAAAGGTTTGCATATCGGCGACAGCCTGTATATCTTGACAAATGGCTTCGAAAATATGGAAGCAAGCAAGTTGGATACTGCTGTTATTCGTGCTAACTACAAGGCTACAAGCAATGAGTTCAATATTATCGATTTGAAAGCAGAACATACAGACGCTCATCATAACTATACTTGGTCGTTCCGTTACACAAATCCGGAAGCTGCAGCTGCAGTTGATGAAGATGCTCGTCGTTTCTTGATCGAATCTGATAAGAAAGATGCAGATAATGATATTGCTCCGTCTAAGGCTGCATGGTTGAAGAGCCAGAATGGTTGCTTAGTATTGTCTGATGCTGCTACTTCAACATTCGAAAATGCTAAGACAGGTGGTGACAACGCTCTTATCTTCAATATCGAAGTAGGTTCAGAAAATGATCTGGCAACAGACAACGAAGAAATCACAACTTCTGAAGTAACAGTTATCGCTGGTGCAGGTCAGGTAACAATCGCTAATGCTGCCGGTAAGAAGGTTGTTGTTTCTAACATCCTTGGCCAGACAGTAGCTAACACAGTTATCACTTCTGACAATGCTGTAATTGCTGCTCCTCAGGGTGTAGTTGTAGTAGCTGTTGAAGGCGAAGAAGCTGTTAAGGCTATCGTTAAGTAATAATAGAAAATTCATCATCAGGTAGGGATACGAGCAATCGTATCTCTGCTCTGAAAAAGAATAAGATTTTATAAATCAAATAATTCTAAATTTTACCGTGCAGCTTTCAAGCTAATTATCCCGTGATGGGTGAACAGGCGGTAATATTAATACTAAAGTAAATAATTAAAAAAAGTTCATCTGCCATTATCCCTGTGAAGAGAAAAGGCAGACACAAAATGAAGCCTCTCCGGTAGCAATATCGGGGAGGCTTTTGTTAAAAAGAGCATTGATTCTGTATGTTTTCAGGGCAACCGCACCAAAAATTGCTATCCAAGACCATCTCTTCTTTCTCTATAAAAATTTGCAAACCAACCATCATACTATCATGGCTGGTTGTTAGCTGTTGTTTCACAATATGTTAAAGCATGATAGTAGTTGTTTTCTACTATCATTCTACCATCATGCATCTATCATGCTTTTTATTTAATAGTTTATTTATGTAACCGATAATGAGCTGCTTATATTTATATAGGCCAAAATGACTATCGACAGAAACGAGATTATTTGACACAAAAAACGCTCTTTTCGCCGGATAAGATGCAAAAACAGGGCATAAAAGTGTCCTCAGCATGGCAGATAAACATCCCCACATCCCCGGAAGAGCTGCTTGAGACCCGGATCTGCACCTCTTCCACACCCGGATGTCCGTGGCTCTTACACCTGGGTCTCAAGCAGCTATTCAAGCTGTTTTTGGCAAAAGAAAAGCTTGTCTTGATGAAAAATGAAGCTATTTTAACCTGTTCTGCACCTATTCCCGGACGGTCTCTGTTTTTATTGTATAATTGACATACAGTATGTTATCGTTTTTCACTATGATGGTTATGATAGATGAATAATAGTGCAAAATGGTAACTGTCATGCTGTAACGAGTTGTTTTAAAGTAATATACGGGCGATTATGATAGTATGATGGTTGGTTTTGCAAGAACATTTATATAGTCATCGTCCGTATCGGTGGCGAAAACAGATGGACGCTTTATGAAAAGAGCGTGTTCTATTTTTCTATTCCCAAAGAAAAAAATTGTACTTTTGTGAGCTACATTAATAAAGATTGAACAATGGCTAACGATGAAATGAAACAAATCTGGAAAGTGCCGGAGCCGACCCTTAGAAGGTTGCCGTGGTATCTTGCCTTTTTGAAACTGATGAAAGGAAGAGGGGAAGCTTTCGTATCATCTACTCAGATTGCCAAAGAAATTAATGTGGACCCCAGTCAGGTGGCGAAAGACCTCTCTTTTGTGAATATTTCAGGGAAGACACGTGTCGGCTATGAAATCAGTACGCTGGTGGATGTGTTGGAGGATTTCTTAGGTTTTACGGCGCAGCATAAAGCATTCCTGTTCGGTGTCGGTAGCTTGGGAGCCGCCTTGTTGCAGGATTCCGGTCTGAAACAATACGGATTGGAGATTGTTGGAGGCTTCGATGTCCGCCGGGAATTGGCCGGAACCGAGATTAACGGGATACCGGTCTACCACATGGATGATTTTCCTGCCAAGCAGAAGGAATACGGAGCGACGATCGGAGTGATTACCGTCCCTGTCGACAAGGCGCAGGAAGTGACCGAATTGATTATCGCCGGAGGAATCAAGGCTTTGTGGAACTTTACCCCGTTCCGTATCCGTGTGCCGGAAGATATCGTGGTGCAAAATACCTCTATGTATGCCCATCTTGCTGTGATGTTCAACCGCTTGAATTCAATCAATCACTGATATATGAAAATAATAGCCGTAGGAATGAATTATGCTGCTCACAATAAAGAGCTGCATCATTCGTTAAAATTATCGGAGCCTACTATCTTTATGAAGTCCGATTCTTCGTTACTGAAAGACGGCAAACCGTTCTTCATTCCTGATTTCTCTTCGGAGATTCATTACGAAACGGAGATCGTCGTGAAGATAGACCGGCTGGGAAAAAACATTGCCGAACGTTTCGCCCATCGTTACTATAACGAGGTGACGATAGGGATTGACTTTACAGCCCGCGATTTGCAAAACAAGCTGCGTGCGCAAGGTCTGCCTTGGGAAATCAGCAAGGCGTTCGATAATTCGGCTGTTCTTGGGACATTCGTCCCACTGGAGCGTGTGGGAGATGTGAACCGCATTCCTTTCCATCTGGATATTAACGGCAAGACCGTCCAGGAGGGAAATACACAGGATATGCTTTTCCCGGTCGACAAGATCATTGCCTATGTGAGCCGTTTCTTTACGTTGAAGATAGGTGATCTGATCTACACCGGAACCCCGGTAGGCGTGGGGCCGGTCAAGATAGACGACCACTTGCAGGGATATATCGGCGAGCAGAAGCTGCTGGATTTCTTTGTGAGATAACACGGAAAAAACGTATGAAGAGAATCTTATGTGCCTTGCTGTTTGTATTCGGTCTGCTCACTTCTGCTTGGGCGGATAGTAGCCGATATGCCTCCGAGTCGGTATTGAACTCCGGGAAATGGGTGAAGATACAAGTGGCGGAAGATGGTATTTACAAACTGACGGCTGCCGATCTGAAAAAGATGGGCTTTTCCAATTTGGATAAAGTAGCTGTCTATGGCTACGGAGGATGGCCTTTGGATGAAGATTTCTCTACTACCTATATTGATGATGTTCCTGAGGTAGCCGTATGGAGGAGTGCGGATTATCTGTTGTTTTATGGGAAAGGGCCGCGCAAATGGGAATATTCTACTTCTGATAAGTCCTTTATCCACACCAACAACCCCTATTCCAATTACGGATATTATTTCGTGACCGAGAAAGAAACAGCCGGGCGTACGATGGAGAAGGCTGCATCTGCTGCTGGAGCCACTTTGCAAGTGACAACTTTCGATGACTATGTTTTGCACGAAGAAGAGTTGGTATCGGTGAACAGTTCCGGGCGTGAACTGTATGGGGAATCGTTTACTTCTACTTTATCCCGTGATTTCACGATATCGGTTCCGGGTATTACGAACGACGAGGGAAAAGCCACTCTGTCTTTTATCTCCCGTGGCAACGGAACGATTACTATGAATGTCGATGGAAACGCTTTAATATCCGGTTCCGTGTCTGTCCCGTCGGACGAATACGAAGTGGCACGGGAACTGTATCGCGAAAGAGCTTGGACGGCTGATAAAGGTGAGACTGTAAAGGTCAACATCGGATACAGTACGACCGGACATAAGAATGTGCACTTGAACTATTTCCGTCTGCAGATGAAGAGGCAATTGAAAGTATATGACAATTATACATTCTTCCGCAGCCTCTCGGCAAGAGGCAATGCTTCCCGCTTTGTGATTCAGGGAGCCGATGCCAGTACGCTGGTTTTTGATGTGACCGACGGTGTAAATCCGCAACAGATGGAAACGTCTCTGAACGGGACAGAGTTGTCTTTTTCGATTCCTGCTTCCGCTTCCTTGAGGGAGTTTGTCGTAGTAAAACCTTCACAGATAAAAGCTCCCGTGACGGTCGGCGAGGTGGCGAATCAGAATCTGCATGCTTTGCCACAGCAAGATATGATCATTATTGCCCAGCCTAATTTTACCACGCAGGCAGAACGTTTGGCGGAAGCGCATCGGACAAAGGATAACCTGACGGTCCGGGTGGTGACGCCAGAATCAATTTATAACGAGTTTTCCAGCGGTACACCGGATGCAACTGCTTATCGCCGTTTTATGAAGATGTTCTACGACCGGCAGACTTCGGAAGCTGATGCTCCTAAATATTTACTGCTGTTCGGCGATGGCTCGTTCGACAACCGTAAATTGACTTCCGCCTGGAAATCGGTGGATATGAGCAATATGTTATTGACGTATCAGACGGAAAACTCATTAAGTAGTCAATCGTATGTGATTGATGACTATTTCGGATTTCTGGATGATGCGGATAATAAGAAATCCCTTCAAAATAAAAAACTATGTCTGGGGATCGGACGCTTTCCTATCAGGACTGTGGAGCAGGCGACTCAGATGGTGGATAAGGTAATCTCTTATATGGAAAATAGAAATATAGGTTCGTGGAAAAACAATCTGTGTTTTATGGCTGATGATGGTAGCAATACGGATGGATTTATGACTGAGCATATGGAGTTTGCTGATCAGTTGGCAGGTTATGTCGAAAGTGAACATCCTGAGTTTTTGGTGAATAAGCTGTATTATGATGCCTATAAAAAAGACATGACGGCAGGAACTTATCCGGATGTAAGGAGTGGCTTGCAAAAACTTCTAAAAGACGGACTTCTATTGTTTAATTATACCGGACATGGAGGGACAACGGCTTTAAGCGATGAGAAAGTGTTAACACAAACAGATATCAACCAGTTTACTTATACTCATCTGCCGGTATGGGTGACGGCTACCTGCGATTTTACGCGATTCGATGACTTGAATACGTCTGCCGGAGAAGATGTCTTTCTGAATAAAAGCAGTGGAGGCATTGCGCTGTTTACGACTGTTCGTGTCGCTTATTCCAGACCTAATTTCCCGATCAACGACAATGTTATCCGTAATTTGTTTGAAAGAAATAATGGGCGTCGTCGTACGCTGGGAGAAGTGATGCAAGCAACGAAAAACACCTTGTCGTCCGTTTACAAACTTGGTTTCTGCTTGATCGGAGACCCAGCTGTAAAAATAGCTTATCCAGAATTTGGAATGAAAGTGACGACTGTAAACGGGCAATCGGTAGACGGAAATTCAATATCTTTTAAAGCTTTGGAAAAGATCACTGTCGAAGGAGAGGTGTTGGATGCTTCCGGGCAGTTGGTAACTGATTTTACTGGTATAGGCAACCCGACGGTAAAAGACAGCAAGGTGACTGTCACCTGCTTGAAGAACAGCAATAAAGATGACAGTCCGGCTTTCACCTTCACCGACTATCCGAATACGATTTTTATAGGGAATGACTCCGTGCGCAACGGAAAGTTCAGCTTTACTTTTACGGTTCCGAAGGATATTTCCTATTCTAATTTGCAGGGGAAAATGAATCTCTATGCCGTCGATACGGAAAGTGGCAATGAGGCACAGGGTAATTTCGACAATTTCATTGTCGGAGGAACTTCCGACACGGCGGAAACCGATACGATCGGTCCGGAAATCCGTGCCCTTTACCTGAATGATACGACATTTGTAGATGGCGGCCAGGTGAACACGACTCCCTATTTTGTCGCTGAGTTATGGGATAAGAGCGGAGTGAATATCACGGGAAGCAGTGTCGGGCATGATATGATGCTGGTAATAGACGAATCGACCGTCCTGAGCTATAACCTGAACAGTTATTACGAACTGTTACCTGGCGAAGATGGGACCGGTATCGTGAAGTTCCCGATCCCGGCGCTTGAGCCGGGTAAACATACGGCGGAGTTCTGGGTGTGGGATATCTTGAATAACTCGACCGTGCGGACATTTACTTTTGAAGTGGTCGAGGGACTGAAACCCTTCCTGTTCGATGTGATCGCAACACCGGGTATCGCCCGTGAGCAAGTGACTTTCCATCTTATGCACAACCGTCCCGAAAGTCGGATGCGAGTGGGTATTATGGTCTACGATCTGGCAGGCCGACAACTTTGGAAACATGAAGAAAGCGGAACGTCCGGTCTGTTCGAAAACTATACGGTTTCCTGGGATCTGACATCCGGTGGTGCCCGTATGCGTCCCGGTGTTTATATCTACCGGGCAGCTATCAGTACCGATAATTCCAAAGACGCGACAAAAGCAAGGAAATTCATCATTTTAGGCGAATAAGAAGGAACGCATAAACTCCATCGTGTTTATCGTTGCAGTCAGGACAAAGAATCCGATAATAACCCAGTCCAGTATCCGGTACATGCGGACCGGCAATCGTGTGTATAGCCAGCCCAGCAGGATCGGGATTGCAAACATCCAATGCCCACCGAACAGGATCGCCTCGTTCATCCCGTAGCGGATGATAAAGTGGATCACGAAATCGATACTCAGGTACATAAGTAGCAGTTGTACATATTTGTTTTTCAGATTGAGCAAAGCCGAGGCCGCGACTAAAAACAACAGAAACATGATTACGGCATTGTTCCAACTGTGCAGGTATTCGCTGGGACGCAATACGACCTCTTTCCCGACTAACTGTTGTGTGAGAGGCGTGCTTATAATCGTATTGCCCCAGAAATCGACCAGTGCTTGTTTACCGAATGTCTCGTCGTGGATAAAATACTGTCCGAGTTGCCCGGTCGTTTCGATAGGAGACGGGCCTTCCGGGTTGAACAGTTTCGCTTTGAGGGTGTAAAAGCCCATGATGACAGCTACGCAAATGACAAATGGCAGCATGATTTTGACCCCCGTCCGTATTTTATGCCAGAACGGAGTTTTATTCAGGAACAGGGCCATTGCCGGTTTGGCAGCGTTGGTGATTGTTATTCCTCCACACAGGAAAGAGAGAAAGAGGATCGTCCGGCCTTTTATATATCCGGTCAGCATGTATTCCCTGGAAAGCATTAGTAGTGAGAAGACGAGCAGGAAAAAGGAGAACGGATAAGATTCTGTGGTGAATGATAAGACAACAGTCGTGAAAAAGCATCCCGTGAACCCTGTCAGTAACAGTGCCCGCCGGGAAGAGATCCGGACGATCTGCTTCAGGTAACGATAGATCAGGACCAGTCCGCCGGTTATCAACAGGTTCATCAGTGTCAGGCAAATAATACCGGAAGTTTTCTCTTTGAACAGGGTTGTCAACAGGATTGTCAACAGTGTTTTCAACAAATGGAAGATGCCGAAAAAGGGATGGCTGATGTCGAATGCTCCTCCGCGCGTGTGGAGATGGAATAGATTGTCATAGCCCAAGTAACTTCCCGCTCCCCCGTTGGGTACATCGATCAGTTCCGTATGAAAGAGCATCCGGTAACCGATACACCCGTAAAGAAGGAAGAAGAAAAGGAAAAGCCCGGTTTCTATCGGGGTCGTCGGAAATAACGTGCGCTTAGTCTCTCTCCACTCGATCCGGAGAGCGCGAAACAGGATAGACAGGCAGGATGGCATCATAGTATATGTTTATTTATTGTTGAATGGTTTATAATGGGGGACATCTGCAAGGGCGAGCAGTTCTTTGTCGCCGGAACTGTCGCCATATACATGCAGCGTCTCGGAGGCGAAATCCGGATATAGCCGGCGGAGCCTGCGTACCTTCTCACCTCCTTTACAGTTGGGCGTGGAAAAACGCCCGGTCAAAGTCTGCTCCCTAACTTCCAGCCCTGTTCCTTCCACGAACCGGATTCCGACAGTTTGTGCCCAGGGGCGTATCCAGTCGGGCATGGACGCGCTGATAATGGCGATCTTGTTTCCTTCTTCCTGATGCCTGCGTATTTCTTCCAAGGCCGCAGGATAGACGAAAGCCGGTATACGGGAGGCATATTCGAGACAAGCCTGTTGGAAATCCTCCGTCTTCATTCCTCGCAGGAAAGAGGAGATCACAAGCTCTTTGGCCCGGTGCGTGGAGAGAATGCCCGTTAAGGCTGCTCCTTTCAGCAGGATAATCCAGGGGAGCCGCAGGAGGAAAGCCTTCCGTCCACAAGCCTGAATCAGAAAATCCGGCAAAGAGTCGCGGGAAATGATGGTTCCGTCGAAGTCGAATATTGCGATTGCCATATCAATAAATAAGTAAAGCGAATACGATAAACCAGCCGGCCACGGTCAACTGCAAAGTACGGTCCTGTAAGAGGATGTCGGTCGGGTTGCAATTGCTCTTCTCCACCAGGATGATTTGCAGATAGCGCATGATGCCTGCCAGTACGAAAGGAACTGTGGCATACAGGTATTCGCTGCTCCTCGACGTCACTTCGGGCGAAAGCGTATATAATATGTAAGTCACGGCTATGATGGAAGAGAGAAACGACAGGATCACGTTCAGGTAGTCGATCGTATATCCGGTAATATTCTTACGTGAAATCTGTCCGGTCTCCATGAAATTGAGCAAATCGTCCCGGCGCTTGGCAAAAGCGAGGAACAGGGAGAGGATGAATGTCATGATAATCAGCCAGTGCGAAAGTTCTATCTCCCCGGCGGCAGCTCCCGCTTCAAGCCGGATGATGAAACCGCAGGCGACAATCATGGCATCTATGATCTGTACCTGTTTGAGGTAAAGCGTATAGGCTAAGTTCAGGAGGATATATCCTCCTGACAACAACCAGATCTGGTTGTTGCTTGTATACATGAAGCTGAAACATAATGCACTCGTCGCATATAGCAGGAACATGAAGACAAGGGCGGCCATCGGAGAAACTTTCCGGGAGGCGATCGGACGGAATCGTTTGACCGGATGCAAGCGGTCTTCACCCGCATCCATCAAGTCGTTGAAAATATATACACCACTGGTGAGCAAGCAGAAACCGGCAAACAGGATTGCAACATTCCACAGCCTGTCCGTATCTCCTATCTCCTGTGCAAAAAACATGGGAAGGAACAAGATGATGTTTTTTACCCACTGGAAAGGGCGCATCAGAAGAAATAATGCTTTAACTTTGCCTGTCGATTGTATATCTTTCATACTCAAAAGACAAAAGTAGGAATTTTATTTGAGCATACAATAAAGTTCGGATTATTCAGTTTATAATGCAGTAGGAGCGGTTCGTGAATCGTCCCTACTGAATCGGAAAATAAATTTAAGGATAGACATATGATAAGTAAATTCAGAATCGGTGCACTCGTTATAATACTTAACTTCTTCGCTTCGGTTGCGATGATTTGGGGACAGGATAATCCTTCTTTGCTCCAAATGGCGGTTCCTTCGTTGAACATCGCTCCGGATGCACGAGGCGGCGGTATGGGAGACATGGGCGCGGCGACTTTGCCGGACATCAACTCGCAGTATTGGAATGCTGCCAAATATGCTTTTATGGGAAGTAAGGCGGGAGTCAGTTTGTCATATACGCCGTGGTTGCGTAAATTGGTCAATGATGTGGCCTTGGTGAATATGACCGGTTACTACAAATTAGGAAATAGCGATTTACAGGCTATCAGTGCATCTTTGCGTTATTTCTCGTTAGGTGAAGTGAATATATGGGAGAACATCGGGGATGTCCCTTATGGTTTGAACCCGTATGAGATGGCGTTCGACGTGGCTTATAGTCGCAAGCTGTCCGAGTCCTATTCAATGGCGGTAACCTTGCGTTACATCCGTTCGGATATGGGGACGGACCAGAATGACGAAAGCAATGCGGGCAATGCTTTTTCTGCCGATATTTCCGGTTATCTGGAAAAATATGTGCTGATGGGTAATGCCGAGGCATTGTGGAGCTTTGGTTTCAACCTGTCGAATATAGGGAGTAAGATCTCGTATGACGGGGGTAATACGAACCAGTACCTTCCGGCAAAGCTGACGTTGGGGACCGGTTTGCTTTATCCGATTGACGATTACAACCAGATCGGCGTTTATCTGGACCTGAACAAATACATGGTCCCGTATGCTCCGCAAAAGGAAGAAGGAGAGACTGATGCCGATTACCAGACGCGTGTGGACGACTATAAATCATGGTCGAGCCTTTCCGGTATGTTGAAGTCTTTTACCGATTCACCTAACGGCCTGCTGAAAGAGATCATGGTTTCGGTCGGAGCCGAGTATAGTTATAACCAGCAGTTTTTCGTCCGTGGTGGTTACTTTTACGAGAATGCGAATGTCGGTAACCGTAAATACTTTTCTGTAGGTGCCGGTTTCCGTATGAGCGTGTTCCAGTTGGATGCTGCTTATCTGATTAGTACGGTTCCGCAGAACCCGTTGGACCAGACACTTCGTTTCTCCCTGTCTTTTGATATGGACGGGATCAAGAACTTGTTCAGGTGAAAGTTGAAAGTTGAAAGTGATGAAAGTACGGGTTGGGTTTGGATATGATGTGCATGCATTGGTTCCGGAGCGTGATTTGTGGCTGGGCGGAGTGAAAATAGAGCATACGATGGGCCTGCAAGGGCATAGTGATGCGGATGTCTTGATTCATGCTATTTGTGATGCCCTGTTGGGCGCAGCTAATATGCGTGATATCGGTTATCATTTCCCCGATACGGCAGGTGAATATAAGGACATCGACAGCAAGATCCTGTTGTTCGATACAATGGAATTGCTTCGTGATGCCGGATATACATTGGGTAATATAGATGCGACTGTCGCCGCCGAACGTCCGAAACTGAATCCACATATTCCCGAAATGAAACGGGTGATGGCTGACGTCCTCCAAGTAGATGTAGAAGATATCTCCATCAAGGCGACGACAACCGAGAAGTTAGGCTTTACCGGACGACAGGAGGGAATAGCTGCATATGCAACGGTGCTGATACAGAAACCATAGTGGAAAACGATAGCACTTTGCCCTTATTCACAATGATTCAAGATATTATTTACCAGGTTTTTAAATTCTTCGTAACTTTTCTTGACTGCATACAGATGTGCCCCGATTGCCCCGTCTGCTGGCTTTAGCAGGAAAATGGGTTTATGTACTTCCATTGACATGGGGGCTAAACTTCTATAATGTTTTAGCAAGGCAATGCAATATCGGTCGTTTTCAACAGTATATCTGGTAGGTGGAATTTCTCCGGAAACATATTTCCCGAAAATTTGTGGAATGCGGTTGGCCCAACGTAGATAAGCTTGCACAGGGCGGCTTTCTTTGGCCGAATATTGCATAACAATGTATCCTGCGGGTTTTATGTCCCCGTCAGGGATAGCGAATCTTATTTTGTCTGGTTTTTGTTCCAGTCGTTTACGCCACGACTCTTTCCATGTGTGCAAGGTTGTCCCGATATTCTTTATCCCCTGTAAAGAGAACAAATCGGAAGCTACCGGCATAATCATATAATTGGAACTTAATAAAACCGCCCGGTTGATAGCTCCTAAGTTTGGACCAACGTCAATCAGTACGTATTCTGCGTTAAAGCGTTTGGCTGCATCGTTTATGATTGTGTTGAATATACTCATGATTCGGAAAGAATAGATATCTTTGTCGAGGCACTTCAGCCAAGCATCACTTAATTTGTCTTCAAATGTGGACAAAGCCAAATCTCCTAAGATAAGTCCCAGATTGTCTGTTATGCTTTCTATGTGTACTGGTTCGTATGGATCTCCTGATAGGATTGGGGTAATGGCGCTTAAGGCCGTGCAGGATTCTTCTGCTTCATACACGGCTTCCAATCTGTCATCGGAAAGAAACATAGAGGTAAGATTAGACTGTGGATCTAAATCAACAGCAATACATTTGATTCCCATTTCGGACAGCATCCATGCTACATGGTAAACTGTTGTTGTTTTTCCAACTCCTCCTTTATTATTGAAAAATGTTATAATCTTCATTGCCACTGTTTATTGATGTAAATAGTAACTTTAAATTTCGTTCGTAACTCCAAGTTGAAAATGGGGGTACCGTTACCATTCATTTCCAATTCCTTGATGGCGTTTTGCACACCATAATTGAAACGATTGACATATCCCAATCGTTTCATTGATTCGGCAATTGCGATATTCCGGTAGTCACTGGCATAAGGGAAGTTAGTGGGGGTGACGTCTCCATAAAGTCCTCCCGGATTGACAATCTCTATTCTTGAAACAAACTCGTAGATATAGATTGGAGAATTTGAGTCATAGTTGCGGTGCATAATTGCGTTCATTGTCAATTCTCTCAATGCCCAATAAGAATAATTTCTGACTGTCAACTCCTGAAAGGATTCCTGTCTTATGGCTCTTTCTTTGATAATGTTGTTTTTAATGAAATCATCAATGCTTTTGAGTTCTGTGATGAGTGCACCGGAAAATTGTTTTTCGAAATCAACATCATCGGTAACTGTGTCTCCATTGAACCGGATGTATTGGATGTATGCTCCCGGTAAATAGAAAAGTGGGTTTAGTCCGAACATCAGTATGCCCGCATGAGTGGGACAATTGTTTCTTATATCCCAAAAGCGTAAAGCGGCCATTTTCTGTTCCGTGGATCGACCGTTACATTGCAATGTTTCTTCATCAATGGCCAAAGGCAGATAAGATAAAGTGAAATACTCTTCACTAATGTCTCCAGCGGTCGCTCCTAAAGCCGGTACTAAATCGTATGTCTTGGCATATGATGCCCTCCGTTCAATCAAAATGTTTTCTTCGGCTATATTGGCAATTGATTTACGTGGCCCTATTCTTATCCAGCATCTTCCGTCATATCGGACGGGAGGATACAAGGACGGTTTGACTTCCACTACAACAACGTCACCTCCGTCAATTTGAAATACTTCACTAACCACAATAGAAGGTTGAGGCAGTACATTGCCGTTGGATTTTATGCCTCCTATTTTTTTTAGTTCTTCGTCTCCGATAGTGATTCCCGCTACCGTTCCGTCATCTTTAACTCCTAACAATATATAACCGGATTTTTTGTTGTTTGGGAAATCGTTGGAAAATGCACATACGGCAGGTCCTAATTTGTCCTCCCTGAAAGAAATAGTTCTTTCGATATTGTCCGACTCGAGGTTTTCGATAAGTGCTCTTATTTCGTTTTCTTGCATATTGCATTGGAGAATTAAAAGATGAATAATCCGATAAAGACTGAACTTTGTTCCTTAAATTTTTCTATATAGGCAAAAATACGAATTTTATTGGGAATAACAGCAAAAAATCCACCTTTTATTATATTAAAATGATACTACTACACCATTAAAAGGATTAGTAGGACATCTATTTGGAATTGCTATTACGGGTAATATTTTTTTAACATTTCAATATATTATGCTTTACTCTATAAAGATGATAGAATGATAATCTGATTATCGGCAATATCTTGTTTATCCCGCCGTTAATTTGTAGATTTGACCCCATAAAGAAAAGATGAAATATGAAGAGTAACGATTGGAAGGACCGTCTGGGGATCATGTATTCTACGAACCCGGATTTTCAATATAATACAGGAGACGAAGAGGAAGAAGAAACGCTTCCGAAAGAGAAGCAGCTGCTGCGCATTGCTTTGGATAAGCGGAACCGGGGCGGCAAGGCCGTGACATTGGTAACCGGTTTCCGGGGAACGACCGGCGATTTGGAAGCACTTGGAAAATTTCTGAAAGTGAAATGCGGTGTCGGTGGCTCGGCCAAAGACGGGGAAATCATCGTACAGGGTGACCTGCGTCCTAAAGTGCTGGAAATATTGCAAAAAGAAGGCTATGTCAAAAGTCGTATAATCTGATCGTATGCTGACAGTCTACAGAGCTTCCGCCGGAGCCGGGAAAACGCACAAGCTGACCGGTGAATATCTGACTTTACTGTTTACGGGACCGGGCGCTTTTCGCCGTATCCTTGCTGTGACCTTTACGAACAAGGCGACAGACGAGATGAAGACACGTATTGTCGACGAACTGTACAACTTGGCTTCCGGAAGGAAATCGGATTATGTGGAATTGCTGAAGTCGGCCTATTCATTGACGGAAATCCAGGTTCGCAAACAGGCGGCCCAAATACTGATCGATATCCTGCACGATTATTCGGCGTTCAACATCAGTACGATCGACCGCTTTTTTCAGCAGACCATGCGTGCCTTTACACGCGAGATTGGTTTACAAGGTGGTTATGGGATCGAAATGGATCAGGAACTGGTGCTCACGACGGCTATCGACAACCTGCTGTCCGACCTCGAAAAGCCTGAAAGCAAGGACTTGTTAGGCTGGCTGCTCCGGTTTGCGGAGGATAAGATAGAGAGCGGAGGGGAGTGGAACTTGCGTAAAGATATTATGGCCCTGAGCCGTGAGGTCTTCAAGGAGAGCTATAAGGCTTTCAGTGAAGCGGTCGGCCGGGATATAGAGGACAAGAAAGCGCTGGAAGATTACAAGAACGAGCTGTACGGCATCATCTGTTCGGTAGAAGTGACCGCTAAAGAATTGGGAGAACGCGGCCTGGCGATCCTGAATAAATATGGGCTTAAAGTTACCGATTTTAAAGGGGGCAGCCGTTCGCCTCTGACGCTTCTCGACCGTCTGGGGCAGGGAGAGATGAAAGAGCCGTCCGCTACTTTT
>ULSD01001505.1_pt1 | contig 16924 bp, 6 predicted proteins | sample 1956051 | NCBI WGS metagenome assembly ULSD01 (sample SAMEA4835699, study PRJEB28245) | human gut metagenome | biome: gut microbiome; material: fecal sample | place: Denmark | collected 2008
AAATCTTTCTCATTTTGGTGTAATTAAGGTATAGTTGCCTTCTCTTTTTATTATAATGGGAATTTATTCGATGATACGCCGTCATTTTGTTGGTGGAATTATCCTTGTATTGGTAGGTGTTTATTTTTTGCTAGGAGGTCTTTCATGGCTGCCTGAGAATTCTCAGGCAATGGTCTGGCCCTTAGCTTTGATCATAGCCGGAGTTTTATTTCTTTTTAAATCCGGACACAGAGGACCATGGAATGATAAACAGCGTATGTTTCGTGACCATAGAGAATGGATGAAACATGGACATTATGGTCATGCGGGCATGAACTTTGCCAACAATCAGCAGCAAAGTGAATCGGAAGATGGCTTTCTGCGTTCTGATAACACTTTTGGAGCTGCACGTCATGTTGTGCTTGATGAACTTTTTAAAGGAGCAGTCGTCCGTACCTCTTGTGGAGGAACAACGATTGACCTGCGCCATACTCATATCGCACCGGGAGAAACATACATCGATTTGGATTGCAGTTGGGGAGGCATCGAAATATATGTCCCTTCTGACTGGAAAGTAGTATTTAAGTGCAATGCTTTCTTTGGCGGTTGTGATGACAAACGCTGGCAAAACGGGAATATTAACAAGGAAAGTGTATTAGTCATTCGGGGAAGGCTTTCTTTTGGCGGACTGGAAGTTAAAGACTAACGTATGAAAACACATCCGATTATAGATTATCCTTATCGTTGGGTGCCGGTACTGGTGGTAGCGTTGGTTCTGGTGGTAGCTCAGGTAATGATAATGAGTGTATACACAGGTGCGGACTATGTGCCTGCTGTCATAGACGGAATAGCGACAATCGGTTGGTTGATGGCATTAGGTTATTTGGTCTGGTTTGTTGTCGGAGTAGTCTCTATCTTTCAGACGGAAGTCATTACTCTGGTGGCAGGAATACTGATCTGGATAGCCGGCAGCTTTATGGTTTACGATATTGTAACAAGGATAGCCGGTATACCCTATATCACTTTTGCATCTACCATCCCTTTTCGTCTGTTGTTTGGCATTCCGACCTGGGTTGCCATTCTTCTTTGGTATCGTTTGATTGTCGCTAAAGAAGATGCACTGAATCAGGAACTGGAAAAAGAATTGATAATGCATCAACCGGTTAGCCTGCCGGAAGAACCGCAGATAGAGCAGATCGACCGTATCACAGTGAAAGACGGTTCGAAAATTCATTTGATTAAAACGGATGAATTAATCTACATACAAGCATGCGGAGACTACGTTATGCTGATTACTCCTTCGGGGGAATATCTGAAGGAACAGACGATGAAGTATTTTGAGACTCATTTGCCTTCCGATACCTTTGTTCGTGTCCATCGCTCAACGATTGTCAATGTCACTCAAATCTCCCGTGTAGAATTGTTTGGGAAGGAAACGTACCAGCTATTATTGAAAAATGGGGTTAAACTTCGGGTAAGCCTTTCGGGTTACAGGTTATTAAAAGAACGTTTAGGACTATAAGAAATAGCTATTTGATCAACGGATGATTCATTTTCGTTCGTTATCAGCTAAAATTTGAGTGTCCATCAGGCGGCTAGCATTTAGAGTAATGAATGCTAGTCGCCTGATGGACACTTTTATTCTAATCCAAGCAAATACTGAAAATGACTAGTCGAAATTACTATGTAAAGTAAAATATGGAATTTTTGGTATTTTAATCCCAAAATCTCGTATCTGATATTTTAGTGATAAAATAGTGCACCTAAACGCTCAAAAAGTCCCCTCGCTTTATGTTTTATATAACTTCTTTTGCACATATGAAACAAAAAATAAGAACTATAAATCAGGAATATTAATGAATAAACACAAGATAATTCCTGTTTCAATTTTCCCCATGTTTTCAACGATTGATTTGCATGTAATATAAGTATTGATTAGATAGTAATATGTATTAACTTTAAATTGAAATGAATGAAAAATTGTGCATTTATTAAGAAATGGAAATCCTGGTATCAACGCTTTCCTGTGCTTATTAGAACGACGTTTGTGGTAACTCCAGTCTTTTTCAGACGTTACCTGGTACAATATCCTTTTTGTGCTTGTCTTTTATTTTTAGGGGCGTGTACCGATGTCAAAGGGTTTACTAATATGGAGTTAGGTCCCTATGCGAAAGGACCGGAGGTATTAAAGGCTTTCCCTACAGCTGAAGGCTTCGGTAAAAATGCTACGGGAGGTCGTGGAGGAAAAGTCGTTATAGTGACCAATACCAACGATGACGGAGAGGGCTCTTTTAGATGGGCATTGCAGCAATGCTCACAAAACGAAGCAACTACTGTTGTTTTTGCAGTTTCGGGCAAAATAGAATTAAAGTCGGAAATCCGTTGCAAAGCTAAGAACTTCACGCTGGCTGGACAAACAGCTCCCGGTGATGGTGTTTGTATCATAAAGAATGAAATAAATTTTGGTGGTTCGGAGAACTTTATTATTCGGCATATGCGTTTTCGTGTCGGTGAAAAAGATGCGAGTGGAAAGGAACATAATGCTGCTTGTCTGCGGGTGGAAAATGCGAATAACTTTATAATTGACCACTGTTCCTTCAGCTGGGCTAGTGAAGAGAATACCGATTTTATTGATACTCATTTTTCTACAGTGCAATGGTGCATTTCCAGCGAGGGGCTTTATTATTCGGTCAATAAAAAAGGTGCACGTGCTTATGGTGGTGCGTGGGGAGGAACTTCATCTACTTATCACCATAATCTGTTTGCTCATTGTAATAGCCGGACACCATTGATGAATGGCGCACGGGGGAAGGATCCTGGACAGGATATCGTTGTTTATATGGAATATATTAATAATGTGAATTATAATTGGGGTAGCCAAATGGCTACTTATGGAGGTATGGACGAGTCTCAGGATCCGGAACATCATGGATGGTCATGTAACTTTGTGAATAATTATTATAAACCGGGGCCCGCTACGACAGCCCGGGTAAAAGAACTGAAATTCTTCCGGCAATCAAGTGCCCGTGAACCCAATAAAGCACCTTTACGTGCCGTTTCAAAGTGGTACTTTCATGGCAATGTAATGGAGGGTAATTCTCAACTGACTTCCGACAATTGGGAAGGTGTATATACGGATGGTAATTATCCTTATTCTATCGATGAGATGAAAGTTTCTTCTTTCATTATTCCTTCAGGGAAAGAGAATTATGAACAATATTGGTTCGACTGGGAATCATACACTTTATCTGACCAATATGAATCTGCGGAGAAAGCTTATCAATCTGTGTTGGCTGATAAAAGTGGTGCCGGCGCATTTCCCCGTGATAAAGTAGATGCGCGTATTGTAAAAGAAGTGAAGAGCGGACTTTGTACTTATACAGGAGCCGGAGACGCCAATAGTGGTGCTATCCCGGGCATAATAAATAGCCCGGATGAGGCTGAAGGTCTGGATGGACTGACGTATAAAACCAGCGGAACCATTACGGATGCGGATCAGGATGGCATGGATGATGCCTGGGAGAAAAAGGTTGGTTTGGACCCTGCTAATCCGGAAGACCGTAACAGGACAACAGAGGTTGGTTATACAGCTTTGGAAGTATATCTTAATAGTCTGGTAGGTGAAAGTATTTCCTACAACTTTAAGAAGTGAAATCAGTGTTAATATTAAAATAGAATGCTATGAATTTATTGAAATTAATGACAGTAGGGTGCCTGTTAAGTTGTTTTTCAGGACTGATGACAAGCTGTTCGGACGATGATGATGCCGGCTCAAAAGTATTGTTACGACCGGTTACTGCTATGGAGATAGTGCAAAACAAGGCATATCTTAGTTGGAAAAGCGTAGAAGGAGCGACCGAATATATCGTTGAGGTGTATAAGGTGGTGGATAAAGGGGAAGAACTTTATAAGACGGAGACCGTGCCGGGGGACCGTTCTTCCTGTGTGATAGATTTAGACTGGGAAGAAAACTACAAGTTTAAGGTGAAATGTGAAGGTAACGGAAGGCTGTCCGGTTATTGGGAAACAGAGGTGACGGGTGTTCTTTACCGCCCTTTGTCGATAGAGTTAGGAGAAGCTCGTACTATAGATACACAGGCTCTTATTTCGTGGATGCCTAATGATACTGTTGTGATTACAGCTCTGACTGCTGTTCCGATGGGGCTGGAGACTGTTAATTCTCAAGATATAAAGGTTTATAACGTTTCTTCCGAAGAATATTTGGCCGGCTCCAAAATTATAGATGATTTAACTCCGGAGACTTCTTATCGTGTTAGTTTTTATTCGGGTGATGAACAGAGTTCGGATACTTATCAGGCACGCATAGAAGTAAAGACAACTGTAACCGAAAATCTGGATGAAGATTATGGGACGGCAAACCGGATAGATTTGCGTAACGAAGCATTTGATCCTGATTATTTTAATAAACTTGACTGGAACTCTCTGGCAGAAGGTACAACCTTTGTGCTTCCGGCAGGTAAGACGTACGTGTTGAATAGTGGAGAAACTGTTATTGAGTTTGCACATTCAGTTCATTTTGTTACTCCGCAAACGTTGGAAGATTATCCGACATTTAGTTTTGATAACGCTTTCCGTATAGTAGAAGGCGGAGTTGTAGACAAGGTTACTTTTAAACGCATCAATCTTAGGGCTTCCAAATCATTAAGTGAGGTTGCTGATAACAGTTTGAGTGGTAAACAAGTGATTTGTCCGGAGTCCGATGTTTTTCTGATTAACACGATTGATTTCACTAATTGCTATATTGAGAATTTCCGTTCTATTGTCCGTTCAAAAAAGGCTACAGGAAATGTAGGAGCTATTGCTTTCAAAGAATGTACCATTAACGCAATCGGTAATCAGGGTATAGTTTCGACTGATGGCAAAAATGGAAATTACATCAATGATGTCTCTTTTGATGAGTGTACTATCACTAATATTTGCGGTATTGCAGATTTGCGGAATAGTAGCAGCGGAAAGAGTATTTCGATTACAAATACTACATTCTGTTATGCGCCGATGGAAAACTCCTTCTTATTCCGGGTAGATCCGAGTATTGCTGTCAAGATTGAAAATTGTGTATTTGGCGGTTCCATGAAAATAGACGGAAAACTTCCGAAATTTAATGAACTGGGGTCCGGAGGACAGGATGATTATACCGGCGTATATCCTTTCAGTTCGGTTAATAGTTTTCAGGCTAATGATCGTACCTCAAGCAAAGGAAACCTCGGACTGAGTGATTCTAAAATGTCAACTGCCACTCTGTTCACTGCTCCGGGGACTAACAATTTTAAATTGAACGAGTTATTCACAGGTTGTTCCAGCGTAGGTGCTTCAAAATGGAGACGATGAACCGCGCATTAAATAATATATATAATATGAATAAACACATTGTATTTATGAAGTTCAAGAGATCTTCATTCATTAAAAAGGTAGGCGTGCTATTGTGTTTCGTAGCATTTGCGCTGTCAGCCAATGCACAGACCCGAAAGGTTACAGGACAGATAGTGGACGAAAGTGGCCAGCCGATTATCGGAGCTACTATACGGTTACAGGATGCTACGACAGGTACTATTACTGATATTGACGGTCACTTTTCGCTGAATGTGCCGGATGGGAAAAAGGTGGTAATATCTTATATCGGATATCTGAAACAAGTAATCCTGCCGAAAGACGATACTTTGAAAGTCATTCTTCAGGAAGATAACCAGAAACTTGATGAAGTAGTCGTAGTAGGTTACGGTAGTATGAAACAGAAAAACATTACCGGTTCCGTATCGACTATTTCTGCTGAAGAACTGGAAGATCTTCCGGTATCCAATCTTTCGGAAGCCTTGCAGGGAATGGTGAATGGCTTGAATGTACAGTTAGGCTCCAGCCGTCCGGGTACGAATGCCAATGAGGTTTATATCCGTCAGAACCGGACTTTCACCGGCATATCCAAGGATGGCGGTAATTCCACCCCTTTGATTATTATTGATGATGTCATTCAGTTAGGAACGAATGGACAGCCGAGTATGGAGCAGTTTAATATGCTGGACCCTTCGGAAGTAGAAAGTATAACTGTGTTACGTGATGCCAGCGCAGCGATTTACGGTTCTCGTGCTGCCAATGGTGCAATTCTTGTAAAGACCAAAAGAGGGAAAAAAGGAGTACCTGTTATTTCCTATTCAGGTAAATTTGCCGTGAATGATGCCGTTAGTCATTCCAAGGTGCTGAAAGGTTCTGCTTATGGACGTTTCTATAATGCTTTGGCGATAGGTTCCAATAAAGCGAGTGGTTATGATGACCTCGACGTGTTGTATAGTGATATGGAATTGGCTGAGATGGATAACCTGAATTATGATTGGCTGGATAAAGCAGGTTGGAAATCGGCTTTCCAACAGACACATACACTGAATGTTACCGGTGGAAGTGAACGTGCTACATATTATGCCGGAGCTACTTATTTTGACCAGGGAGCTAATTTGGGTGATCAAAGCTATAAGCGTTATACTTACCGTGCCGGTGTTGATGTGCGTTTGACGAATGATATTAAATTATCAGCCACGGTTGCCGGTAATGAGGGTAAATCCGATCAGATCTATACAAAAGGGGCTCGCTTTAAACTGTACGGGATGAGTGGAAGTACGGAAAAATCAGACTATAGTGCTTTGCATCATATGCCCAACCATATGCCTTGGAGTGTGACTTTACCGGATGAGAACGGGCAAGATCAGGAATATTGGTTGGGACCTATAGAGAATACATATAGTAGTCCGAGTTTTAATAGAGATTATGTCACTTCCTGGAATTATTTTGCGTTGAATAATAGTGGTTCGTTCAGTAAGAACAGAAGCAACAGCTGGAATGCTGATATCTCATTGACCTACGAAGTTCCTTTTGTGAAAGGTTTGTCGCTCCGTGCCACTTATTCGTCTTCGCACTCAAGTGAAGCAACCGAGCAGGCTAGTTTCCCTTATGAACTGGCGTATGTAGGCGGCAGAATGCCTGCCGATCAGCATTTGGTTTATACCATCCCGAGCAGTTCCTTTAAAACGGCTATCTTTGATAAAAACAGTACATTATCATTTAAAGATAAACAGGCGGAAAGACGTCAGATGAACTTTTACGTAAACTATGACCGTACGTTTGGCCAACATAGCATTTCGGCTATGGCTTCCATCGAGCGTTATGAATCATTCTATGATTCTCGTGATATTGAATATGCCGATCTGGCTCATGACATTTCTGATACTTATCTGGGAGTCGGTGGTCCCTCCATCGTCGGGCCGGACGGCAAGTCAGCTCTGGCTTCCGACAATACAGTGACGCTTAAAGGTGAATCGGGCTCGCTTTCTTACTTGGGACGTGTGGCATATTCTTATGCTGACCGCTATATGCTGCAGTTTATTTTCCGTTCGGACGCTTCGACTAAGTTTGCTCCGGAGAATTACTGGGGATTCTTTCCCGGTATCTCTGCAGGATGGATCACGTCTGAAGAATCATGGTTCAAACGCTCGCTTCCTTGGTTTGAATTTTTGAAGGTACGTGCATCCTGGGGACGTACGGGACGTGACAACATCAAAATGTGGAAATGGAAAGAACAGTACAAGATGGACTTGAAAGGAATGCAGTTCGGTGCCGAAAGCGGAAAACCAGGTACCAGTCTGATCCCGCAGTCATCTCCGAACCGTAATGTGAAATGGGATGTTTCCGACAAGTTTAATCTTGGTTTTGATACTCGTTTTTTTGATGGTCGTTTAAGTGCGGTATTCGATTTCTACTATGATATCAATGATAACATCTTGAATCAGTTTATGGCTAGCCAACCGGGAATTCCCGTGTATGCCGGTGGTTCGTATGCTGAAGAAAATTTTGGCCGTGTTGATACATATGGCGGCGAGTTGTCTTTGACATGGCGTGACAAGGTAGGACAGGTGAACTATAATATCGGTATGGATTTCGGTCTGAACGGTAGTAGAGTGAAAGAGTGGGTGCCGGGTTTGCGCTATAACAAATATCCGTCCAGCTCAAGCTGGGAGGAAGGAATGTCTACTTATCTGCCGGTATGGGGATTCAAGGTATGGAAAGGAACCTCGAATGGTGACGGAATTTTGCGTACGCAGGATGATATTAACAGGTATTGGTCTTATCTGGAATCATATACTCCCGAAGGCGGACAAACTAAATATCTGGATAAGACAAGTAAAGACGATTTGCGTCCGGGTATGCTGGCTTACCAGGATTTAGGGGGCGAAATGGTCAATGGAGTTCAACAAGGTCCCAACGGACAGATTGTATTGGAACAGGATTATGGAAAGTTATGTGAAAAGAATAAGACTTATAATGTATCGACAAGACTGGGTGCCAGCTGGAAAGGACTTGCTATCAGTGCCAATATCGCTACTTCATGGGGTGGAGTACGCTTTATAGACCGTGCTTCTATGGGTGGTAATAAGAGTACAATGATATGGGCGCCGGATTCTTTCTGGGGAGATATGTTTGACGAAATGTACAATCCGAATGGTAAATACCCTAACTTGGGAACAGAATCTCTGATTTCCAGTTCGGCTATCGCCAACTCTGATTTCTGGATGATTAGTACCTTCCGTTGTTACATACGTAATCTGTCTGTCAGCTATACACTTCCTAAAAAGTGGATTGCTCCGTTGAAAATGTCGGCTGTCCGTCTGAATCTGACCGGTAATAATTTGTGGGATTTGTACAATCCGTACCCTAACCATTACCGTAATATGTATGATGCTTCTTCTACAGATTATCCTACTTTAAGAACTTGGTCATTAGGTGTTAATGTTACATTTTAATAATTGTGTCAACGATGAAAAAGAAAAACTTTTTATATACAGGAACTTTAGCCCTCGGTATGTTTATGTCCGGTTGCAGTGATTCATTTTTGGATATGAATAATTACGGAGCTTATGATGATTTTAATTCTGAAACGAAAATCACCTGGTATCTGGCCGGATTATATCAGACTAGTTTTGAAAACTATACATCTCCGACGTCTCAGTATTTGGGATTGTATACTTCTTATGCGCAGGATTTTAACGAATTCACGGATGAGATGTGGGGAATCACGTCTACCAGCCGGATTGACCCGAGTACGCAATATTCGACTATTGATGATATAAAAACACAGACAGATGCATCCAGCGGTAAAAGTTACGACCCCTTGTTTGCCGGTTATTTCGGCAAGGCACTAGGTTCAAGTGTTACAAACAATGCTTATACGCGTATACGTAACTGCAATATCCTGCTTCGTGACATTGATGCTTCCTCGGTTTCGCAGGATACCAAAGATAAGGCAAAAGGGCAGGCCCTCTTTCTACGTGCCATGCAGTTGTTTGATTTGGTTCGTATGTATGGTTGCGTACCTATTGTGACAACAGTGCTGAATGCTGAGGTGACCGATGCAGGACTGCCAAGATCCTCTGTGACCCAATGTGTGGAACAGATTGTGAAAGACTTGACCGATGCGGCCGCTTTGCTGCCGGATGAATGGGGAACAAACGATTACGGACGTCTCACACGTGGCGGAGCATTGGCATACAAGAGCCGTGTGTTATTATTCTATGCCAGCCCCATCTTTAATAAGAATTGGAATGATCCGGGCAACCTTCGTTGGCAAAAAGCCCTGGAAGCTACTCAGAACGCTATTTCCGGTATTACTGCCAGTGGATTGGACGGTGTGACGGATGCTGCAAGCTGGAGTAAAATATTGGCGGATGACGATAATGAACATTCTAACAGAGAAACATTAGTTGTCCGACTATTGGCTAAGGAAAGCAACTCGTCATTAGGTTACAAGAATAATCGCTGGGAGAAGAATATCCGTTTGAGTTCTCAAGGAGGAAGCGGTGGAAAAGGTGCTCCTATTGAGTTGATCGATGTATTCCCTATGGCTGACGGTACACTTCCCGATGCCGCTCATCAGGTTACCGAAGGTAGTTTGCGCTTTATGGAAAACCGTGATCCGCGTTTCTACCAGACATTTGCCTTTAATGGTTTGAAGTGGGGACATAAAGATGTCACCAATGATACGGTCTGGGCTTATCGTTGGCGAACTTCGGAGTCAACTACCAGCGGCTTTGCCTATAGTGAAGGAGTAAATATAACCAGTCCGGTATTCGTACGTAAGATGAGTGGACTCAATACTGCTTCTGCCAACAACTACGAAGCTTCGGGAGTGCATATCTATGATTTCCGTTATGCGGAATTGCAATTGAATCTTGCCGAGTGTTATGCGGCAACCAATCAGATTGATTTATGTAAACAGGCAATCGGGAAATTGCGTGCGCGGGTTGGGATTCCTTCCACTAATAATTACGGTTTGGATACTTATGTGTTTGACCGGGCATCGGCGTTGGCTGCCTGTTTGCGTGAACGTCAGGTCGAACTGGCATATGAAGGCAAAAGATATTGGGATATTTGGCGTTGGATGCTTTATGATGGAGGACGGGGAGAAGCTATGCAGTTGAGTACCACTAATACCTGTTCATTCCTGGGAGTAACTCCGTTGACCGAAAGATATCGTACAGCTAAATATGTGGATGTAAAAGATGGATATACTCCAGGCAGTAAAGATGTGTTGTCGGAACTGCGTAAGAATATATTTGCAGACCCTGAATCTGCCGATTTCCAGAAGCAACTTAAAGAAGTGGCTGATTTTTGGGAGTCTAATTTCCAGTACGGGGAGCCCAATGTGCAACCTGATAAGAACAACAGCAATGAATGGATTAAGATCGGATGGCGATCTAATTATTATATAATGGGTCTGTCAAAAGATATTTTGGACAATAACTCCTGGCTCGGACAGACCAAAGGCTGGACAGACCAAAATGGTGCTGCCGGAACTATAGATTGGCAAGATGATGAAACTCTGACCATAGATTAAAACTGTTTTCAGGATTAGATTAAGGGCCATAGTAAGGAAGAATTTTATAATACTTTTCTACTATGGCTTTTTTATGAATTATTTTCCGGAGATATACTTTGTTTGAGTACAATTTTAATAGACGAACAGGTAAATGACTATTTTTTACTCCTAATCTGTCAATAATTGAACTTAGGGGGAGTAGACTTCCATTACTTTTGCTTGTGAAATGGGAAAAACATATCAATGAAGATATGGATATTTCTGTAAGTAGTTATCAATAGGAACCCGATAAAATAAATTAAAAAGAGATGAATGGAATTTTGAAAAAGGATTTGAGAGTTGTGCTGACAGGCGTTATGATATTTATATCATATCAGGTTTATTCAAATCCGGAAAGTGGAACAAAAGAACAGGGAGACGTATACAGGAATCTTCCGTTTTCAATGCCTGAAGTGAGCCAACCTTCCTTTCCCGATTATGAGGTTAATATCCGTGATTTCGGCGCACTCAGCGATGGTGTGACCTTGAACACAGAGGCGATAAACAATGCAATCAAGGCGGTAAGTTCCAAAGGAGGGGGGAAAGTTATCATACCCGAAGGATTATGGTTGACGGGGCCCGTCGTACTTTTGAGTAACGTTAATCTATATGCCGAGAAGAATGCTCTCATTGTATTTAGCAGCGATACATCTCTATATCCCATTATCGACACTTCTTTCGAAGGGCTGGACACTAAGCGCTGCCAATCGCCGATTTCGGCAATGAATGCTGAAAATATAGCCATCACCGGCAATGGTGTTTTCGATGGGGCAGGAGATAGATGGCGTCCGGTCAAGAAAGACAAGATGACGGAACGGCAATGGAAAAATCTGGTGAGTTCGGGTGGTAAAGTGGATGAGAACGGAAAAGTATGGTATCCTGATGCGGGTGCTTTGAAAGCTTCTGTACTTATGACCGGACAAAATAACGGGCAGAAAGAAATAACCGATGAAGAGTGGACTTACATGAAAAGCTGGTTGCGCCCTGTCATGCTGAGTATAGTAAAGAGCAAACGGATTCTGCTGGAAGGGGTGACTTTCAAGAACTCACCGGGCTGGTGTATCCATCCTTTGTCCTGCGAATCTTTGATTTTGAATGATGTGAAGGTGTTCAATCCCTGGTATTCGCAAAATGGCGATGCGCTGGATGTGGAGTCGTGTAAAAACGTACTGGTCACTAATTGTTTTTTTGATGCGGGGGATGATGCTATCTGTCTGAAATCGGGTAAAGATGAGGATGGACGCAGGCGGGGAGAATCTTGTGAGAATGTGATTATTAAGAATAATACGGTTTTGCATGGGCATGGCGGATTTGTAATCGGCAGCGAAATGTCCGGTGGTGTCCGGAATGTATACGTATCGGGCTGTTCTTTCGTGGGCACAGATGTCGGTTTGCGGTTTAAGAGTACCCGCGGACGTGGTGGCGTAGTGGAGAACATTTTCATAGATAATATCAACATGATTGATATTCCCAATGATGCTCTGACGATGGATTTGTATTATGCTGTCAATGACTTTCCGGAAACTCCGATACCGGATGTGAATGAGGAAACTCCTGTTTTCAGGAACATTTATATTTCAAATGTTCTTTGTAGAGGTGCGGGACGGGCAGTATATTTCAACGGGCTGCCGGAAATGCCTCTTAAGAATATCTTTATCAAGAACATGACTGTAACTAATGCCAAGAAAGGTATTGTAATCAATCAGGCTTCTCAGGTGAATATGGAGAATATCAAAGTGGAGGATCCCGAGGCTCCGGGCATACAGATAAAAAATGCTACAGGCATTATTATTAACGGGAAAGAATATAAAAAGGATTCCGGAAAAATGCTGCTTTCCGGAAATCAGCGGAATTAACAGATACGGAACTGTTGCTAACTTATTGGAACATAGGGATAAATAAGTATCCTGCTAGCCAAAATCTTTTATGTCTTTAGTCGTTTTTCTTTCGTTGCACCTAGGTGAGACGAATGTGTTACCTAGGTGCTTCAGTTATCTGACCTGGGTGCTACAATTGTCTGACCTAAGTGCTACGAAAGAAAATAGCCGGTTATGGTGATTAATGAATGCGTACGGTCGGCTTCTTTTTTTATTTATTCTTCTCTTTATATTCGGAAGGCGTGATACCTACTACCTTCTTGAAGCATTTACTGAAATACTTCGGGTCATTGAAACCGGTCATATAGGCTACCTGTGAGAAATTATATTCCCCGCTGTCTATTAGCTGTGCTGCACGTTTGATGCGTACTTCACGTATGAAGTCTACAGGAGTCAGTCCGATGATGGACTTCAGTTTCCGATAGAAGATGGTGCGGCTGAGCATCAGATGCTCTGCAAATTCGTCGATGGTCAGTTCGGCATTATCCATCTGTTCTTCTATGAACTCCATTACCTTTTGCATGAATTGCTCGTCGTAGGGAGTAATCTGCGGTTGCGACGGGGTAAGAGCTTCTGCGACAGCTATTTCTTTCCCTTCCGTCAGTTTGGCCATATAGATTTCCTGCAAGGATTTGCGTTGGCGGAGCAGTGAAGCGATACGTGTTTTCAGATATGTGGCGCTGAAAGGTTTTGTGATATAGTCATCTATACCTTGCTCCAGTCCGGCAATCCTGTCATCCAAAGAGGCTTTTGCCGATAATACAATAATGGGAATGTGACAGATGTTATTGTTTTCTTTGATTTTCCGAATCATCTCCAAGCCGTCCATAACCGGCATCATTACGTCACTGATGATAAGATCGGGGATATTATCAACTGCGTGTTGCAATCCTTCTTTTCCGTTCGGAGCGGTGATAACAGTATAATTCTCAGACAAGATGTTTTTTAAGAAAGCTTTCAGTTCTTCATTGTCCTCAACCACCAATATAGTAAACGTATCCGGAGCCGCATTATTCTCCATATCTTCTTTGTCTTCCGCTTCTGGTCTTTTCTCAGTCTGGAGGCTGCTGTCCGGATGGGTAGTCGGACTTTGACTGTCATTCAGAATAAATTCCACCTGACTGTCTTGTTCGAAGACTTCTTTTTGAAGAGGCAGAGTTACCATGAAACGGCTTCCTGCTTCTGGTTCGCTCGTTACTTTGATTGTACCGTGATGCATGTCGACCATTTCTTTTACCAATGACAGGCCGATGCCGGAAGACGGTTGGAGCATATTCTGCTGTGCCAGTGTTTCGAAGCGCTGGAACAAAGTACGCAGTTTAGTCGGTTCAATTCCGATGCCTTCATCCACCACAGAGATTGTCACTTTATCTGTCTGTTTTGTCACTTCTATTGTAATCGCCTTCTCAGCCGGTGTATATTTGAATGCGTTGGATATCAGATTAAAGAATATCTTTTCAAACTTATCGCGGTCTATCCATGCATATATTGATTTAAGTTCGCTTGCCAACCGGAAATTAATCTTCTTTTCTTCTGCAATCAAGCGGAAGTTGATCATTACTTTTTCAAGAAGTGGAATCAGGTCTGTCTTCTCCACCAGCACTTTCATCTTCTGATTCTGTATCTTACGGAAGTCCAGAATCTGATTCATGAGACGTAGCATACGTTCGGCATTCTTTTGTACCACAGTCAAGTGCTCACGGGCTGTGGCGGATAAGTCTTCATTTTCCAGAACTTCATTGACCGGACTGCTGATCAGAGTCAGCGGTGTCCGGAGTTCATGAGATATGTCAGTAAAGAAACGGAGCTTGATATTGGATAGTTGTTGCTCGATATCCACTTGGTGGCGCAACCGATAAATATAAAAAAGTACATATACGATACTGCCCGTAAAGAGAACGAAGAGAATAACGTAGAGCAGCCATGCCCAGCCCGTCTCCCAGAAAGTGGGCAGTACGTTGATGGATAAAGTGCGGATATTGTCCATCCATACTCCGTCGCTGTTGGTGGATTTGATTTGCAGTTTATATTTGCCGTTCGGCAAGTTGATGTAGCTGGCAGAACGGTTCTTGTCGCCGTCGTGCCACTCTTCTTCCAGTCCTTTCAGTCGGTATGCGTAACGGATTTCTTTGGAATCGACATAATCGAGTGCCGCAAACTGGAAAGTAACATTACGCTGAGAGGGGGTGAGGCGTAATTCTTCCAGATCGTCAATGGCGATGACAGAAGATTGTCCCTGCACTTTCAAACCGGTAAAGACAATGGGAGGGATATAGGAACTTTTCTGCATCTCTTTGGAAGAAATCTCAATGAATCCCTTGTCTGTACCGAATACGATTTGATTGCGAGCGTTGATCACCGGTGCCGCTTCTGAGAAGCTAAATTCCTGGTGCAGAGAGTTAAGCCCGTAATTCTCGAAAGTCTTTCTTTGAGCGTCGAATTTAGAAATGGCATTTTCCGAAAGAATCCATAAGTTGCCTTGTTGGTCTTCCTGCATGGCTTGTACCAAGTCCGAAGCCAGTCCGTCATCCGTTGTATATGTCTTGAACTCAATCTTGTTGCTGAGCAGGTTCTTGGATACGATTTGGCTGATGCCTCCCGTAAAGCTGGCTATATAGGTTCGTTTTTGCTTGTCGGTGTATGTATGCATCACATCATTTCCGCTCAGGCTGGTACTTATTCCTGACTCGCAACAATTACGATAAAACTTGATTTCTTCCGGTCTCTCAAATTGATTGGAGAAAGTCAGTAATCCGTTGGTGGTTCCTATTAACAGCACACCGCCCGGCGCTTCGGATATGTGGCGGACTTTCGAAGCGTAGCCGGTCGGGTAATTCTTCAACTCATTATCGCTGTGTATAAATTCTGTCTTACCGTCCTTATTGTAGGTTAGCAAATTGATTCCTCCGCCATAGCAGCCTATCCAGATACGTTTATGGCTATCTTGAAAAATGGAATATACACTGTTGCCACTCAAGCTGTATGGCATATTCGGTTGATGAGTGAATTGTTGTACGGAATAGGAATCCGGCGACTTTTTCTTTAACAGATAAATGCCGTTTTCCTTTGTTCCTATCCAGATATTGCCTTCATGGTCTTCAAGAAAGCAATATACGCTTGTAAAACTCTGTTTATCTTTGCTTATTTTTCCTTGTGGCGTCAGATAGCCTTCCAACTGTCCGTCCGGTTGGTACACTCTGATCATCTGTGCCTTCGAAGAAACCCACAGCCTCTTTTCATTGTCGCATAAAAAAGCGCGGGTCTCGAATCCATTGTCAATATGCACCAGATTATAGGTATGTGGAAAGAAGGACAATTTGTAAATGCCACGTGTACTGGTCAGCCAGCAGTTACCCTGATTGTCCAGTGTGTAAAAGCGGACGAGCGGACTGAAAACAGACTTCGGATTGTTGCTGTCCTTCAGCATGGGTTTCAGTTCTTTGTTTTCACGGTCATAATAAGACAGATTCCCTTCCGGGGGGAGAACCCATAACGTGTGTTGCCGGTCTTCAAAGATCACATTCTTATTTTTCCGTTCATATCTGATCACTTCGTCGGCCGGTGTGAACAAATGCTGCATTTCCTTGGTGGATGGATTATAACGGATCACTCCTGTCGTTTGGGGGAATATCCATAGTTCCTTGTAATGGTCTTGATAAACTGACTGTACGACGTTGGAAGGTTGCGTTGATGTGCGTATATCAATCAACTGGAATTCTTTTTCTTTTATCTTATAAATAATCAGTCCGTTATCTGTAGCCAGCAAAAGTGTATTGGAGTCAAACTTCTTGACTTCGTTAATCATCGAAACATGATAAGGAATCTCTATGAATTTGAATTGTCTGGTCTTAAAGTTGTAAGAGGCCAATTTGTCCGATTGGGAAACCAGATAAATAATTCCATCCGCTTCTTTAATATATTGGAACGGGAAATCGCTGTCTACCTGCTTCTTTCCTATGATAGAAATTCCTTTGTTGGTCAGTATCCATTCATCTCCTTCGGAATCTTCGAAAACGGTATATATCTTGTCTCCCTTCAAGTTTTGTTTGAAGGAACTGTACAGAGTGATTCCTTTCCCCTGTTTGCAAAGTTGGTCATCTATGCGGATGGCGGCACATTCGTTTTGAAAGGTGATCCATGAGATTCCTTTGGA
>ULSD01000111.1_pt1 | contig 16799 bp, 10 predicted proteins | sample 1956051 | NCBI WGS metagenome assembly ULSD01 (sample SAMEA4835699, study PRJEB28245) | human gut metagenome | biome: gut microbiome; material: fecal sample | place: Denmark | collected 2008
TGCCTGCTGTTTGCCTATTTGGCGGCCCGTGCGATTTTCCGCGACGAACTGCTGGTGCGCGCAGCCGACAGAATACGCTGATCGAGCGGATACTGCTGACCCGGAGTATGCCCGAGCGCATGTTCCGGGTCTTCTGTCTCCGTCGGCGAACTGCTGTTCGGACGGAAAAGGGTTGCAGTTCGGACCGATCTGATTATTAAAAGAATGTTACAAACCTTTGCAGGTCCGGAAAATAATTTTAACTTTGAGGCATAATATTGTCATTATGTAATGAATTTAAAGAATTTTGGCTACAAACAATACATTTTTTAACTAACACTCAACTCTATGAAAGTAGTAAATTTTTGGAAGACATTGTTCTGTGCAGCGCTGGCCGTGACGGCTTTTAGCGCATGTTCGGACGATGACGAAGAGGGCGGTTATTCGGGCATGCCCGAAATTACCGTGAACGGCGGCGAGTCGGTGACTGTCGCCGGGAAACTCGAGGGCGGCAAGCTCGAACAGACGGTCGAGGTCGTTTCGAAAGGCGACTGGACCCTGACATTCAAGAACTCCGGGGATTCGCAGTGGGTTACTCCCAGCGCGATGTCGGGCAAGACCGGTACGACGCAGCTTACCTTCACGCTGGGTCAGGCTTCGGGAGAGCGCAGCGCAATCCTTGTTCTGACCGCCAGCTCCATGGTCGAGGGCTTCCCGCTTACGGACGAGGCTACGATCACGGTCGTACAGAGCGACAGCGATGTTCCGACGGGTAACGCTCTTTACAGCGAGAACTGCGGCACGAAGGTCGAGAAAGTCGATGGCTACTGGCCTTATGTGGACAAGTTCGAAGGTTGGACCCGCGGCGGTTCGCTCGATCAGAAGGCCGTTACTTACACCGGCAACAGCGCTTCGGTAGCCAACAGCGGTAAGACTTTCGATCCTGCCGAGGATGAAACGACGGTAGTTTCGGGCCCTCCCTATGTTTCGATGAACAAATCGACTTCGGTTTTCAACATCAATGACATCAATATCGCATCGAACACCAACTTCACCTTCACGTTTACTGCCGCTCAACAGATTAACTATTCCAATGGCGTAGTGCTGGGCGACATGACGGATGAAACGATTCGGTTCTCGGTGTCTACCGATGGTTCGAGCTATGCTCCCGTTGCTCTGAAAGTCAAAAAAGTCGCTTCCGGCTACTGGTATCTCTGCACCGCCGAATTCAAACTGCCCGCCGGTGTTTCGACCGACAAGATCTGGGTTCGTTTCGACGGCTATGCAGGACTTGAAAACCACGGTCTGCGTATCGACGACTTCAAACTTTATGAAGGCGGCAACGGTTCGGAACTCGTCGTTCCTTCGGTGGATTATACGAAGGGTACGGTTGCCGAGGCTATCGCAGCCGGAGCCGGCAAGAACTACGAGGTCGCCGCTACGGTCGTAGCCATGCACACGCAGGGTATCCTGATCGGCGATGCGTCGGGTGTCATGCTGGCGTTCCTTGGCGAGGCTCCTGCGGTAGCTGTTAACGATGCCGTTACCGTTAAGGGAACGACCGAATTGCGGAATGGCGTCATTCAGTTCGGCAAGGAGGGTCTTTCGGTCGCCAAGACCGGCACGGGCAGCTATAACACGCCTGCTCCCGAGGTGATGGACGGCACGGCTGTCACGGCCTATATCGCAACGGCCTTGGAAAATAAGGCTGTGTACAAGTATGTGAAATACAACGGTGAGTTTACTGTCAGCGGCAACTATTACAATGTCGTTATCGCCGGTACGACCACGAAAGGCTCTGTTGCCTATGGCAAATCGGAGTGGGCGTCGTTTAATGGCAAACCGGTGACTGTCGAAGGCTGGCTGCTCGGCGGTACGGCCAACTATCTCCAGACGATGGCTACGTCGGTGACGGTCGATTCTTCGACGCCGATTGTTAAAATCTCCGCTCCCCAGCAGTTCGCTGCAACCTCTCCCGTGGCTCAAACGCTCAACTATACGGTTACCAACACGACGGCTTCGGCTGTAACGTTCGCAATCGAGGGTACGAATGCCGACAAGTTCTCGCTCGGCGCCAAGACTGATAACACCATCGTCGTAAGCGCGAAAGGCAACAACACGGATAAGACAGCCTATACGGCCAATCTGGTTGCCAAAGTTGCCGGTGCGACGGTTGCAACGGTTGCTCTGAAGCAGGCTGCGCCTGCGAGCGGTGATGAGGGACCTGCTTATCTTTGGACGTTGGCGTCGGGTGATATGACTACTGCTGGCGGAACTGTAACCAAAGGTGAGCCTGCAATGGAGTGGACTTCATCTGCTGTAGGTTATATTGGCTGGGATCAGAGTAATGGAAAGGGTGTTCAGTTTGGAACCAGTAAAAATCCTGTAAATGGGACTTATACGCTTTCAACAACAGCTTATTCCGGAAAAATAGCTAAAATTGTCATTAACGCCTCTGTTGCCAAAGGTGGTGATGGTAAATTGACGGTAAAAGTCGGTGGTACTCAAATTGGTGAAATAACTACGCTGGTATTGAACGCTACGGATTATACGTTTACTCCATCTTCGCCGGTTTCGGGTAATATTACGATTGAGCTAACAAATACAGTCAAGGCAATGTATTTGAAGTCTATTGCAATTAATCCTGCCGAATAATTCTAACAGTCGAGGAAACCGACTTGTAAAACCAACCACTCTTGGCGGGGATAACTCCCCGTCAAGAGTTTGGTTTCTAAATGGGTCTGCGGACCAAATGTTATACTTTATTCTGAATGATGTTGAAAATTAAACAGATAGGCATGCTGCTCGTGACGATGTCGGCGATGCTTGTCCTGTTTGCGGGATGCGGCGACAAGGACGACGGGGGCGACAAGGAGTCCCTCGCGACGCTCGTTGCAGAGACCGTGAGCAGTTCAACCACAACGAACAAGATTTCGACCCAAGGCCCGTCGGGCATCACCTTCGAGGCGACGATCGTCTCGCAGGGCGGGGATGCGGAGTGGTGTTCGTTCGATTTGAATAAGCAGGTATCCTCCGCCGGCGGAAACGTCGGGGACCCGGCCTACCTCTATTTGGACAAAAACAATTCCGACGACGACCGCACGGCGCGGATCGACGTAACCTATACCAACGGTTATTCCACCTCCCTGACGCTGACGCAGAGGGCCGCGGGCTTCATCGACTACGACCGTTCGTGGGGCGAGCAGCCCGAATATCGTTCCGACGACGCTTATATCTATAAGACCTATTATGCGACGTTTGTGAGCAATCAGTTCTTTCCGGGCGGAAAACTGCGCAACTATTCGGTATGCTACGATGTCGACCGGCATATTTCGCATTGGGTGGCTTATCCGATCTTCAAGAAGGTCTACGAAACGCCCGTTTTGAGACGGGTCAACGATTTCAATTACGATCCCAATGACCAGTTGCCCGTGATTCCCACCCGCGACCAGCAATACATCGGGACAGGCGGCAACGGCCGCGGTTACGGTGCATGGGGTTACGACCGCGGGCACATGCTTCCGCAGGCTTCGCGTTACAACAATTACGAGCCGAACCGGATGACTTACTACGGCACCAACATGATGCCCCAGAACAGCACGCTGAATCAGAATATCTGGGCCTCGCTGGAGGGCAAAGTCCGTGGCTGGGGAGGCTTGCAGACCTACGATACGCTCTATGTGGTGACGGGAGCCGCTTTCAAGAGCACGAAGACCATCGACAATGCCAACGGACCGATCGCCGTGCCGTCGCATTGCTGGAAAGTGCTGCTGCGCCAGCGGGGCAACCAGAACCGGCAGATCTCTCAATTCAAGGCGGATGAACTGAAAGCCATCGGCTTCGTGTTCACCAACGATGACGCCGGAGCCGCCACGTCGATCGAATCGGCTGTCCGTTCGGTGAAGGAGATCGAGGAGCTGACGGGCTTCAAGTTCTTCCGAAACCTCGACCCGGCCGTGGCCGATGCGGTGAAAAGCCAGAAGAACCTCGCCGACTGGTAGGGATTATGATACAATGAATTGAACCTTAACAACAAAAATCGTTTATGAAGAGAATCTTTTTGACAGGACTGTTTGCCTCGCTGATCGCGGTGGCATGCTTCGCGCAGAAGCCCTACAAAGTGGTCTTCTACAACTTCGAGAACCTGTTCGACACCATTCACGATCCCGGCGTCCTCGATGAGGAGTTCACGCCCGAAGGACCCAAGAAGTGGAACTCGGCCAAGTACACCAGGAAAATCGGGAACCTCGAACGGGTGTTGTTCGACATCGCCGCCGAGGATAAGGATTATCCCGTGGTGATCGGCGTTTCGGAGATCGAGAACCGCTCGGTGATGGAGGATGTGATCGCGCAGCCGAAACTCGCGCCCGGCAACTACCGCATCGTGCATTACGATTCGCCCGACGCACGCGGCGTCGACGTGGCGTTCTACTACCGTCCCGACGTTTTCAAGCTGGAGGGAAGCGCCGCCATTCCGTTCAAGATGCCGGAACTGCCCAACTTCAGGACGCGTGATTTCGTCACGATGTGGGGCACGATCGACAGCGAGCCGTTCTTCTTCCTCGTGAGCCACTGGCCTTCGCGTCTGGGCGGCAAGGAGGCTTCGGCCCCCAAGCGTCTGGCTGCCGCCAAGCAGGTGAAGCACATCGTCGACTCGGTGACCGCCGCCAACCCAGCCACGAAGGTGGTCGTTATGGGCGACCTGAACGACGATGCCACGGATGACAGCATCGTCGAGGGGTTGCGCGCCAAGGGCAAGATCAAGGAGGTCGGCAAGGGCGACATGTTCAATCCCTTCATCAGCCTGCTGAAAGCGGGTTACGGCACGCTGGCTTACCGCGACGAGTGGAACCTGTTCGACAACATCATCGTTTCGGAGAACCTCGCCACCGGTTCCACGGGCAGTCTGAAAATCCAGCCCGCCGGCAACTCGAAGTTTTACGGCGGCATCTTCCGCCGTCCCTACATGATCCAGAAGGAGGGCCAGTACAAGGGCTATCCGCTGCGTACGTTCGTGGGCAACGATTTCCAGGGCGGTTTCAGCGACCACTTCCCCGTATATATCTACATCGCCAAATAAACACTCTAAAATATTTGTATGAAACTCAAAGTTCTACTTATTCTGATGCTCGCCGCCGTGACCTTCACGTCCTATGCGCAGGACGGAGGCATCCGCGGTAAGGTGATTTCGCGCAACGGTCGCGTGGCCTTGAGCAATGTACAGGTGAAGATCGAATCGCTGGGTCTGACGGCCATGACCGACAAGGACGGCAACTTCATCTTCGAGAATCTTCCTGCGGGCAGCTACACGGTGCTCTTCTCTACGCCCGACTTCGAGGACCTCAACCTGATGGTCCGCGTGGGCAATGAGCATGTGCAGGACCTCAAGTCGGTGATCATCGTGCCGTCGGGGCAGAGTGCGGTTCTGGACGACGCCGTTTTCGCCGAATTCGACAGCGACTCCTCGTCGTCGGACACGCAGGCGCTGCCTTCGTCGCTCTCGTCGTCGAAGGACCTCTTCAACAACATCGCATCGTACCGTTTCAGCGAGATGCGTTTCAACGTCCGCGGCTACGATTCGCAGTACTCGGACATCTACCTGAACGGCATCCGCTTCAACGACGCCATGACGGGCTACGGTCCCTGGTCGCTGTGGAGCGGACTGAACGACGCGACGCGTAACCAGGAGAACTACACGGGCCTCGAAGCGTCGGATTTCGGCATCGGCGGCATCGGCGGCATGACCAACGTCAACGCCCGCGCCTCGCAGATGCGCAAGGGATTCCGCGTGAGCGTGTCGAACGGCAACCAGATGTACCGTTTCCGTGCGATGGTTTCCTACGGCTCGGGACAGTTGGACAACGGCTGGTCGTACGCCTTCTCGGTGGGAACCCGCCAGGGCGGCAACGGCTATGTGGACGGCGTTTACTACAACTCCTATTCCTATTTCGCTTCGGCCGAGAAGCTTTTCGGACAGAACCACCGCCTTGCGCTGACGCTGCTGGCTTCGCCTTCGGAGCGCGGCGCGCAGCAGGCTTCGACCGACGAGGCTTACGCCCTGTTCGGCAACAACTACTACAACCCCAATGTGGGTTACCAGGCCGGCAAGCTCCGCAACTCGCGCGTGCGCAACACCCACGAGCCGATCGTGATGTTGAACTATACGTGGGACATGTCGGAGAACACGCGTCTGAACGCCGCCACGTCGCTGCGTTTCGGCAGGAACGGCTATTCGGCCCTGACGTGGAACGCCGGAGCGGACCCCCGCGGCGACTACTACCGCTATATGCCGAATTCGGATAAGACGCAGATCGTGCCGGGCATAACTACCGACGAGACGATCTATTTTTACGCGATGGATGGCGCCATAGCGAAAGGCGTGTGGGACGGTATGCTCGACTACGACAAATTCTTCCAGACGAATATGCGGAATATCGACACAGATCCGGTGCTGTCCAAACTGATGGGCAATAACAGTCGTTCGAACTACATGATCGAGGAGCGTCACACCGACCAGCTGGACTACAACCTGGCGGTCAACGTGCAGCATAACATGCGCCACAACATGCGCATCGTCGGCGGCGCCAACCTGCGCGTCAACCGCACGAATTACTACTCGGAGATCAAGGACCTGCTGGGCGGCGACTATTGGTATGACATCGACAAGTTCGCCGAGCGCGACATGGCCAGCGCCGAGGCTTACCAGAACGACCTGGATTACTACTGGGCTACGGGGCACGCCCGCATTGCCCGTGTCGGCGACAAGTACGGTTACTACTACCGGGCGCACCTGCTCGAAACCAATGCCTGGGCCAACTACACGTGGGGCATCGGCGGTTTCTCGCTGGGCGTTTCCGGATCGGTCGGCTACTCGAACATGTACCGCGAGGGCATGTGGCGCAAGGGTCTGTTCCCCAACGATTCGAAAGGCGATTCGAAGAAACTCGACTACCTGACCTACGATGCGAAACTTTCGCTGGGCTACAAGTTCTCGGGAGCGCATTCGATCGAGGCCAATGTGGCTTACATGCAGCAGGCGCCCAAGTTCGCGACGGCATTCGTGTCGCCCCGTACGCGCAACACGACCACGCCGGGGCTGAAGGCCGAGAAGGTGTTCGGCGCAGACCTCACCTACAACCTCAACCTGCCCTATATCAAGGCGCGTCTTTCGGGATACTATACGACGATCGAGGACCAGTCGAAGGTCATCTCGTTCTACGACGATACCCGCAGTTCGTTCACCAACTTCGCCATGAGCGGCATCGACAAACGCTACTACGGCGTTGAGTTGGGCCTTTCGGTTCCCGTATGGAACGGCCTCTCGGTCGTGGGTGCCTTGAGCTGGGGCGACTATACCTATACGTCGAATCCCAACTTCGTGCAGACGGTTGACAACGTGGACAAGATCGTACTGAAAGATAAGGTCAACTGGGACGGTTATCATGTGGAAAGCTCGCCGCAACTGGCTTTCAACATCGGTCTCGACTACCGCGGACCGCGCAACTGGTTCGCCGGTGTGAACTTCAACTACTACGACAACATCTATCTTTCGATGAACCCGATGTACCGTACGGCTACCGCCATTAAGTATTATACGAATGTGCTGACTTCCAATACGGCCACCAATGCGCAGAAGGCATCGGCCCTCTCGTCGATCAAGACCCTCCGCAAGCAGGAGAAGTTTGACAGCGCATATACGTTGAGCGCCAATATCGGCAAGAACTGGTATATCCACCGGGTCTACATGCTGGGCTTCAGCCTCGAGGTGAAGAACATCCTCAACGATCAGGACATCCGCACGGGCGGTTACGAGCAGATGCGTATGAGCAAGGTCCGCGGCGAGGGCGGCGAGCAGATTTACGGCCGCTTCCCCTCGAAGTATTTCTACCTGTTCGGTACGACCTATTACCTGAATGTCTATTTCCGTTTCTAATCGCGCAAAGCATAATTTATGAAAAGTCTTAAAATAGCATTGGCGGCTCTCGTCGGTCTGGTGGCCGTGAGCTGCTACAACGATTTCGACACTCCGGCTCCGCAGAAGCTCTATGTGGACGACGATATGGCCGCAATGGGGCTTACTCGGATCACCATTGCCGAAGTGAAGGAAAAATTTGGTCCGATCTCCAATACGGGAACCAACGACAATTTCTCCACGACCAAGACCCTCAAGTTCGGAACCCGCACGTCCGAGGAGGCCAAGTTCGACGGCCTCATGGAGTGGCCCGAGGCTTCGAAATACTACATCAAGGGCAAGGTGATCAGCAGCGACCGTCAGGGCAACATCTACAAGTCGCTCTATATTTATGATGATGGTGAGTGGGATGGGGATGACCAGACCGGAAAAGCCGGTATCGAGCTGAAGCTCTACAACGGCCTTTATCTCGACTTCTTGCTCGACCTGGCTTCGAAGCCGATCAAGAGCCAGTGGGTCTACGTGCGTCTCGACGGTCTCTATCTGGGTAACTATCGCATGATGCTTTCGATCGGAGGCGCTCCCTCGGACGGCATCAACACGGCCGGCAACCACAAGTTCTACGCCAACTCGAACCTCGACAACCCGAAGGTCGCCGCCCTGAACGTCTTCCGCGGCGAATACACGACGCTCGACGACTCGGACATCAAGGAGGTCGACGGTTCGAACTACACGTCGCTCGGCGAGGCCGATCTGGGCCGGCTGGTGCGTTTCAACAAGATCAAGATCCGCTATGCGGGAGTGAAGAATCAGGACGGCGTGACGCCTCCGAACCTCAAAAACGGCGGAAATGCGAATCCCTATCCGAGCTGGATCGTGACCGACTGGGGAACGCCCATCTTCGGCGCGTGGTATCGCTGGGCCTACAACAACAGCGAGCAGAATATCCGTCTCTACGGTTCGGTGCTGATGAGCTACAACGATGCGGCGGAGTACACTTCGGACCCGGGCGTTTACGGCATCCGTACGAGCGGTTACAGCCAGTTCGCCATGAAGCCCATCCCGAAGGACGGCACGGAGGGTACGGTGCTGGGCATCTACGGCATCTATGCGAAGAAGAGCGATTTCACGGGAGGTTCGGAGGACTGGGCGCAGTACCAGATCTCGGTGAGCCGTATCGAGGACCTCGGCTTCCCGCCCGAGTCGCTGCTTTCCGAGGAGTGGATCAGGGCCAATACGCCCGCCTCGTCGCTGACGCCTCCCGTGAAGAACGGCGGCGATGATTACGAGGGTGACTGATCCCGCGTTTGAGCAATAAAAAACTGCGACCCTTTTGGGTCGCAGTTTTTTTGTGCCGCGGCGGCAGCGCTACCGCTTGTTCCATTTGCAGGAGGTCTGGTAGTAGCCGATCGCGCGGTCGACCTGCACGGCGTCCTTCCGCTCCATCGCTTCGAGGTGGTGGGGATTCTCCTCGGTGGGAACCACGCGGTACTGCTCGAAGCGGCGCACGGGCGACAGAATCGTGAAGGTGTCGCCTTCGAGGTAGCCGAGGTCCTGATAGGTGGCGATGAACGCGCGGTTGACATATGCCGGGTCGAAGATGCTGCGGCCGTAGAAATGCGAGTCGTAGCTCATGTTGAGCAGCGACAGCAGGGTGGGCATCAGGTCGATCTGCGAGACGATGCCGTCGACCACTCCGGGTTCGATAAGCCCGGGGGCGAGGATCAGCGCCGGGATGTGGTATTTCTGCAACGGAATCTCGGTGCGGCCGGCGCTCGAAGCGCAGTGATCGGCCGTGACGAGGAAGATCGTGTTTTCGAACCACGGCTGCCTGGCCGCTTCGGCGAAGAACCGTCCCAGCGAATAGTCGCTGTAAAGCACGCCTCCGGCGCGGCTCTTCGAGTCGTTGGGAATGCGGATTCGTCCGGCGGGGTAGGTGAAGGGGCGGTGGTTGCTGACGGTCATCACGTGGGCGAAGAACGGCTTGCCGCTGCGGATCTCCTCGTTGAGCGTGCGGATGACCTTCCGGTAGGCGTCTTCGTCGCAGACGCCCCAGATGTTGGCGAAGGTGATCTCTTCGGGCTTGTAGCTTTTCTGGTCGACGATGTCGTATCCGTTGCCCGAGAAGAAGGTCTCCATGTTGTCGAAATAGCTGTTGCCGCCGTAGAAATAGGTCACGTTGTAACCCTTGTCGCGCAGCAAGGCTCCTGTGGAGTGCATTCCGGCGTTGTTCGGACGCTTGATGATGCTCTGGCCCGGGCAGGGCGGCAGCGAGAGCGTCACGGCCTCCAGGCCGCGCACCGTGCGGTTGCCCGTGGCGTATACGCGGTCGAACGCCAGTCCCAGTTTGTAGAGCGAGTCGAGTGCGGGCGTGATCCGTTCCGTGTTGCCGAACCGCTCCATGTACGAGGCGCTCATGCTCTCCATGGTGATCAGCACGATGTTGCGGCGGATCTCCTCCCCTTCGGCGCGCACGGCGTGCAGGTTGTCGCCCGTGCTTTGGTAGACCCCGTGCACGAAGGCTTCGGCCTCGGCTTCGGGACGCGTGAGGTAGAACTGTTTGTAGTCGAGCGTGTTCTTGACGAAGGCGTCGTAGAACTTGTAGAGTCCGTTGGCCTGCAATTCGTTGACGTAGACGTTGTCGCTGTCCTGGAAGCGGGTGTTGAAGTTCAGCAGCCCGATCGCGGCGAACAGCGCCGCGACGTAGGCCGGTCCGATTACGGCTTTCCACCTCCAGCCTTTCAGGCATTCGGTCTGCACGAGTTCGCTGCGGAAGAAGTACCACGTCACGAGCAGCGTCACGACGACGATGCCCAGCGTCATCGGAATGACGGGGTAGGACTCCATGATGTTGCCCACCACCTCGTTGGTGTAGACCAGGTAATCGACGGCGATGAAGTTGTAGCGGACGCCGAATTCGCTCCAGAAGAAATATTCGCTGATGCCGTTGAAGATGATGGCGCCCACGTAGACGACGATGAAGAGGGCGAACCACACCGTGGTCCAGTGGCTGCGGAATCCGGGCAGGAAAAGCCGCAGTGCGAAGCTGCCGGCCCAGTAGCCCAGCACATAGAGGGCGATTCGCGGCGCGACGCTTCCGTATTCGTCGAAGATCGTGTTGAAGAACGCCACGTAGCAGAACGCCGCCACGAGCAGGGCGAGGAGGATGTAGCCCCACGGCTTTTTGTACTTGGTGCGCGAAACGCTCAACATGAAGAGCCAGAGGAAAATGAATCCCGCCGTCGCGGCGCAGAAATCGTTCACGGCGCCCAGCAGGAAGACTTCGCACCATTCGCCGAATGAGAAGGCGAGTGAGGTGGTCTGCTCGTTGAAAAGCAGTACGACGCGCAGCACGAGGCCGACGGCGACGGTCAGCAGCGACAGTTTGAGATAGAGGCCGGAGACCAGCCGAATACTTTTTTGCATGATGAATTTGGTAATTAACGGTACAAAGTTAACCATTTTCAGCCCGTTCGGAAAAAGAAAAGGCAGTCAACTGGGTGACTGCCTTGTTCTGTCGGTTTGAAAAATTGATCGTTTTGTCGCTTACTTCGACGGGCGCATGACGACCTTCACGAGGTTTCCGTCCGCAAGGATCTTCTTGGCGAGCGCCTGCACGTCGGCGTTGGTCAGGTCGCGGATCGCCTGTTCGTGGTCGGCGATGTAGTTCAGGCCCGAGCCGTATTTGATCTGGATGTAGCTCATCCATGCGCCGTTCTGTTCGAGGCTGTTCTTCCAGCTCTTGAGCATGAATTCGCGGTTTTTCTCGATGTCCTCGCTCTTGGGACCGTTGGCTGCGATCTCCTCGATCTCCTTCATTACGATCTCGCGCAGTTCGTCGGCCATCTCCTCGTTGGTGTCGAACGAAATGGTCATGCTGTAAGTCTCGCGGGGGATGTACTTCGTCGAACCCTGGACGCGCACGCCGTAGGTTCCGCCCTTCTCCTCGCGGATCGAAACGAGATAGCGCGAATTGAGCGCTTGCGTCAGGAACGTCAGGGCCATTTTGTTCTTGAGCGTGTAGGGCATCTCACCCGAGAAATGGTAGTTGACCGAGACCTTCGGCTGCTGCATCGGAGCCGTGAACTCCTCCGTAACCTCGCCTTTCACCGGATAGGCCTTGTCGTCGATGTAATTGATCGGTTTGCGGGCGGCGGGGATCGAACCGATGTATTTCTCCACGAGGGGTTTCAGCGTTTCGGGGTCGATGTTGCCCACGAACGTGAAGACGAATCCGTTGGCTCCGGGGTAGAGCTTGGCGTAAATGCCGGGCAGCTGTTCGAAGTCGAACTTGTTGACGATCTCCGTCGAGATCATCTGACGGCGGGGATTGTGGCCGTAGGTCACGTCGGCCACCTTCTCCTGCATCAGGAAGTCGGGATTCGACTTGGCATTGGCGAGCTGGGCGAGGAGCATCTTCGTGAGATTGTCCACGTCGTCCTTGTTGAACCGGGGCTGCGTGAAATTGAGGTAGAGCAGCTGGAGCATCGTCTCGATGTCCTTGGGCGAGCAGACGCCGCCCATGGCGCTGGTGTAGTTCTCCACCGAGGGCTGCACCGAGGCCGTTTTGCCCGAAAGCTGTTTCTTGAGTTCCGTGGCCGAGAATTTGCCGACGCCCGACATCGAGTTCACGGCGGGCATCATTTCGCCCATGTAGTACTCCTCGTCCGAGAGCAGCGACAGGCCGCCCTTGCCGACTACGCCCAGGCGCACTTCGTCGGCCTTGAAGGTCGTGGGTTTCACGACGACCTTCGCACCGTTGGCCAGCGTCCATTCCGTCGTTCCGAGCTGTTTGTCCTCGACCGTCTTCTTCACGGGCGAGCCTTTGAGCACGGTCCCTTCTGCGATCAGCGGCTCCTTGACCACGTTGTCCTCATAGGCCGTGACCTCCGATGCGGCCACCTTGTCGCGGATGGCGAGAATCTCCTCGGCGGTGGGCGTTGCGACGCCCTCCTTCTCGGGAGCGTTGATCACGATCACCTGATTCGTCGGGAGAATGGTCTGCTTCGCGAAGGCGTTGACGGCATCCACGTTGAGCATCTTGATCAGCATGCTGTCGAGCTGCCATTCGGTCTCGGCATCGGGCATCGGCTGGTTTTTCTGGTAGTTGTTCAGATAGGTCTGCACGAATTCGTTGTTGCGGCGGTCGTTGCGGTTGGCGTACGAGCGTTCGGCCTGACGCATCAGGTTCTCCTGGGCGCGTTCGAACTCGCCCTGCGTGAATCCGTAGCGGCGCACCTTCTCCATTTCGGTATAGAGGGTCTCGAAGCCGCGGGCCAGCTTGCCGTCCTCGGTCATGGCCACGAATACCGTGGCGTCGAGCGTCGGGATGATGCCGATCACGTCGCCCGTGCCCATGCCGGCGCCGAGGAACGGCGCGTCGGGCTGCATGGCGATCTCCTGCAGGCGGGCGTTCTCCATCGTGGACATGTAGGCTTCGATCACGTTGTTGGCCTCGGCCAGCACCGTGTTGGCGAGCTGTTCGGGAAGCGCCGGGCGCTTGATGAAGAGCTGCACCTTCGTACCCTGCATTTCGGGATCGGTGTAGATGCTGACGATCGGCTCCTCGTTGTCGGGAACCTCGATGGTCTCCTTCTGCGATGCGCCGGCGGCGGGAGCCGGAATGTCGGCCATCAGCGTCTTGATCTTCGATTCGATGGCATCCACGTCGATGTCACCGACCACGATTACGGCCTGGTAGTCCGGACGGTACCATTGTTTGTAGAAATCCTCCAGCTCCTTGTGCCGGAAGTTCTTCAGCCCGTCGAGGTAGCCGATCAGGTTGCGGCGCTCGTATTTCGTGCCTTTGCCCAGCGCCTGCAACAGCTTCATCGTCGAACGCCACGACGCGCCGTCGCGCGTGCGCAGCTCCTCCATGATCACGCCGCGCTCCGAGTCGATTTCCGACGGCTCCAGCGCGATGAAGTGCGACCAGTCGTGCAGGATCAGCAGCGCCGAGTCGATGATTCCCTCGCGCGAGGTCGGCACGTCCTTCATGTTGTAGCACGTGTAATCCCAGCTCGTGCCGGCATTGAGGTTGGCGCCGAATTTCACGCCCACGGTTTCCAGATACTCCGTGAGCTGTTTGCCCGGGAGGTTCTTGGTTCCGTTGAAGGCCATGTGTTCCAGGAAGTGGGCGAGGCCCTGCTGCGAATCGTTCTCCTGGATGGCTCCCACATCGTGAAGGATGTAGAAATCAGCCTGGCCTTTCGGCTTTTCGTTGTGGCGGATGTAGTAGGTCATTCCGTTTTCCAGTTTCCCGGTGCGGACCTCCGGATCGGCCGGGATCGGCTGGTTCATCTGTGCCACGGCGCTGCCGGCGGCGAACGCCGCGACGGCCAGCATCAATAATTTTTTCATGGGCATTTGTGGTATAAGGTTTATTGTTTCTGTGTCTCTTCGGGGCGGTATTCGATGATATCACCCGGCTGGCAGTCCAGCTCGCGGCAGATCGCTTCGAGCGTGGAAAACCGGATGGCCTTGGCCTTCCCGTTCTTGAGGATCGAGAGGTTGGCGGGCGTGATGTCGACCCGTTCGGCCAGTTCGCCGAGCGACATCTTGCGTTTGGCCATCATTACGTCTATGTTTATGATTATCGCCATAAAGTCGTCCCCCCCCCTTTTATCGTTTGCATTTCTCTCATGTCGTCTGTTTTAGATGGTCAGTTTCTGCTCCTCGCTCAAATTCTGGCCGATGGCGAAGACCTCGGCGGCGAAAAGGATCAGGATACCCATGATGATCATTGCGTAGGAGACGTGGAAACCCGCGTCGACGGTGTATCCGCTTCCGGCGAGCAGTTCGGCGGCGCGGCTGTTCATCACCCAGTCCACGGTGTCGCTGATCAGTTCGGTGACGATCGTCAGCATGCCGATTGCGCGCAGATACCAGACGTTGCGTTTGTCGAGCGTGCGCTCTTCGCGGATCGAGCGGCGCAGCGAGTGGATGATCACGAACATCAGTACGATGATGGCCAGGTAGAGAAGCGGGCAGAGCAGGACCAGCGCATAGAGCCATGCGCTGCCGCCGATCGAACGGAATGCCAGCCCCAGCGGGGATGTGCCCGGGGCGTTCTGCTCGACGACCAGGGCGAGTTTGCGGACGTTGGCTTTGATTTCCACGCCCGGCGCCGCGGCGATTTCGACAGCCGTTTCGGGTTGTCCCGTCACCCGGATGTCGCCCAGCATGTAGATCATGCGCGGCACGCCGGATTTCCACTTTTCGGCGATGTCGTTACCGAGTTCCGCGCCTTCCGCCGCGCCCCGCGAGAAATTGGGCAGGATTCCGTGGGCGATGCTTGCCACGAGTACGATGAAAAACGTAATGTAAATGACCAGCAGGCGTTGCAGGAGCGATTTTTTGTTCTGCATGTGTGACTATTTTGGTTTTACAGTTGCAAAGATAGAATTAATTTTCGAAAAACAAATAATATTTATCGTTTTTCGATAAAATTTTTCGCGGCGGACAAAAAAGGACGGCCGCCTGTGCCGTCCTTCGGATCGTCTCCGGAGCGTTTACTCCACGTTGTCTTTCAGCTGTTTCCAGAATGAAGCGCTGATGGACATCGAGATCGAGATGGCCAGCACGTAGAGGATGAACATGACGACGAACGTGATGAAGCCGATGCCGATCGCGTTGCAGATGGCCTGGAAAATGCCGAATACGATGCCGAACAGCACGCCGACGACCAGCGACACGAAGAACATGGTCCATTTGCTGCCGTAGGTGGCGTCGTTCGAAGCCTTGATGGCCTGTATCGGATTTTTGCCCTTTTCGATGAGGAAATAGTAGGAGAGCGTCCATGCGATCGAGAGCACGATGCCCGGGATGACCATGAAGAGCACGCCGATGAAAATCGGGAAAACCATCAGGCCCATCGTGATGAAGAACTCGCCCATGTAGCGGCGGTATTTGCTGTCGAAAATGCCCAGGGGATTGACAATCTCACCCTTGGCCAACTGTGTGGGCAGTAAGGTGATGGCGATTGTGGTACCCACATTGAGATAAGGTATCCAGATCGTAATGAGCCATAAGGCCACTGCTGCGATCACCGAAGGTGCGTTCTTTACGCCGATGGCGACGGAATCCTTGAGGGTTTCTCCGAAATCGAGTTTTTTCACTTCCATAACTAACGAGTTTTAAGGGTTAACATCAAACACAAAAATACGAAAAAAATCGTATCTTTGCCTGCATAACCGTAAAATTCAATGCAATGGCTGAAAAATCTCGCTATAATTACCGGGTTGAACCGCAGGACGTGGATTTCACGCTGCGGGCGACGATCCCTTCGCTGGGCGGCTCGATACTCAACACCGCGGGCATCGACGCCCACGGCAAGGGGTTCGGAGTCGATGCGCTGAATGCCGATAACCATTCGTGGGTGCTTTCGCGTATGGCCGTCGAATTCGACTGCCAGCCCACGCAGTACACCGACTATACCGTGGCCACGTGGATCAGCGATTACGGCCGGGTGCTCTCGACGCGAAACTTCACGCTGACCGATGCCGCAGGCCGCGAATTCGGCCGCGCCGTGACGCAGTGGGCGATGATCGACCTGCAGAGCCGTTCGGCGATCGACCTCTCGTGGGTGGGCGACGCGCATGCCGACGCCATCGTCGATGCCGCGCCCCCGACGGACAAGCCGCGCAAGATCCGTGCGGTAAGCCCTACCGCGACGGCCGAACACCGCGTGGTTTACAGCGACATCGACTTCAACCGCCACGTCAACACGATGCGCTATATCGAAATGATGCTCGACATGCTGCCCGTCGACATGCTGACGCAGGAGGCTCCGGTGCGGCTGGACATTCATTTCCTGAAAGAGTGCCGCTTCGGGCAGACGCTGACGGTGGGGTGCGAGTTGCGCGGGCGTTCGGCGCTGTTCGAAATTTCGGCCGACGGCGCTGCGGCT
>ULSD01024008.1_pt1 | contig 16410 bp, 17 predicted proteins | sample 1956051 | NCBI WGS metagenome assembly ULSD01 (sample SAMEA4835699, study PRJEB28245) | human gut metagenome | biome: gut microbiome; material: fecal sample | place: Denmark | collected 2008
CGGCCCTGACGCGCGCCACCGATAAATTATATCTTGTAAATTTCGATGAAAAATTCTATGAATAGCGAACGGCATCCCCTTGAACCTTTCCTGCCCGAAAACGCCCGCCTGCTGATGCTGGGCAGCTTTCCGCCCAAACGCATCCGCTGGTCGATGGAGTTCTTCTATCCCAACCTGCAAAACGACATGTGGCGGATCGTGGGCTACCTTGCTACGGGCGACAAGATGCACTTCCTGGAACCGGGCGGACGGCGGTTCGACCGGGAGCGCATCGAGGCTTTCTGCCGTGAGCGGGGGATTGCGCTCTACGATACGGCTGTGGAGGTCATCCGGCTGAAGGACAATGCGTCGGACGCGTCACTTCAAGTGGTGCGCGAAGTCGATCTCGAAACCCTGCTGGCCCGCATTCCCGCCTGCCGGGCCGTCGTTACGACGGGACAGAAGGCCACCGACACGCTGCGCGCCATCACGGGCTGCGGCGAACCGGCCGTGGGGGAGTGCGTGCCGATGCCCTTTGCGGGGCGCGACCTGACGCTGTGGCGCATGCCCTCCTCGTCGCGGGCCTTCCCGCGTCCCGTGGAGTGGAAGGCGGAGTTTTACCGCAAAGTGTTCTCCGAGAACGGGATTCTCTGACGCTTGGGCGGAAAGAACCGGCCGGACAGACGAAAAAAATTGGATGTCGGCTTTGCACGGTATTCAAAAAAGGCCTATCTTTGTCGTATAAATTATACAATATTCTATTTTGACTTCCGAAAAGAAAATCGACAAAAAATATGTCGAGACGCCCCTGATGAAGCAATATTACTCCATCAAGGCAGTACATCCCGACGCCATTCTGCTGTTCCGCGTGGGCGATTTCTACGAGACCTTCGGCGACGACGCGATCAAGGCCAGCGGCATTCTGGGCATCACGCTCACGCGCCGCGCCAACGGATCGGCGACGTACGTCGAACTGGCGGGATTTCCCTACCATGCCATCGACACCTACCTGCCGAAGCTGGTGCGGGCGGGCGAGCGCGTGGCCATCTGCGAGCAGCTGGAGGATCCCAAGCTGGTGAAGGGACTCGTCAAGCGCGGCGTGATCGAACTGGTGACTCCGGGCATCGTGCTGGGCGACAACATCCTGGCCAACAAGGAGAACAACTTCATCGCGTCGGTCTATTTCGGCCGGCAGACGACGGGCGTGGCTTTTCTGGACATCTCCACGGGCGAGTTCTATGTGGCCGAGGGAGCGGACAGCTATGTAGACAAGCTGATCTCGAACCTCCAGCCCAAGGAGGTCGTCTACCAGCGAGGCTACGAGGACCGTTTTTCCGGTTCGTTCGGGTCGAAACTCTACACCTACCGTCTCGACGAGTGGGTCTTTTCGGAGGACGTCAACCGCGAGAAACTCTGCAAGCAGTTCGGGACCAAATCCCTCAAGGGCTTCGGCGTGGACCACTTCACCAGCGGCATTTCGGCCGCCGGGGCCATTCTCTACTACCTCGAATTCACCGAGCACCGCGAAACGGGCCACATCGCCTCCATTGCGCGTATCGACCAGGACGACTACGTGTGGGTCGACAAGTTCACGATCCGCAACCTGGAGCTTTTTTCGTCGAACGGCGCGCGCGAGAAGTGCAGTTTCGCCGACGTGATCGACCGCACGCTGACGCCGATGGGCGGCCGCCTGCTGAAACGCTGGATCGCCATGCCGATCAAGGACCCCGCGAAGATCAACGAGCGCCTCGATGTGGTGGAACGGCTGATCAAAGACGCCGATCTAGCGGATGTCATCCGCGAGCAGGTGTCGCTGGTGGGCGATCTGGAGCGTATCGCGGGGCGTATCGCCGCCCAGAGGGTCACGCCCCGCGAACTGGTGCAGCTCAAGAACTCGCTCGGAGCCATCGAGACGCTCAAGGCTGCGCTGGAGTCCACCGACGACGACCGTCTGCATGCGCTGGCAGAGCAGATCGACCCTCTGGCGGAGGTCCGCGAGCGTATCGCCCGCGAAATCTACCCCGACCCGCAGAACAACCAGATACAGAAGGGCGGCGTGATCGCCGACGGCGTCGATCCCGAACTGGACGACCTGCGCCGCATCGCGCTCCACGGTAAGGACTACCTCGCGCGCATCCAGCAGCGCGAGAGCGAGGCCACCGGCATCCCGTCGCTCAAGATCAGCTACAACAACGTTTTCGGCTACTATATCGAGGTCCGCAACGCCCACAAGGACAAGGTCCCCGAGACGTGGATACGCAAGCAGACCCTCGCCAACGCCGAGCGTTACATTACGGGCGAACTGAAAGAGTACGAGGAGAAGATTCTCGGCGCCGAGGAGAAGATGCTCATCCTGGAGCAGCGCATCTACGCCGGGATCATGGCCTATATCTGCGGTTCGCTGGCGCCGATGCTGCGCGACGCCGCCGCGGTGGCGCGCATCGACTGCCTCCAGTCCTTCGCACGCATCGCCTGCGAACGCCGCTACGTGCGTCCCGTGTTGGACGACGGCAAGCGCATCGACATCCGTCAGGGCCGCCATCCGGTGATCGAGACGCTGATGCCCGTGGGGGAGGAGTACATCCCCAACGACGTGATGCTCGACGACAAGCAGCAGCAGATTATGATGATCACCGGACCCAACATGTCGGGTAAGTCGGCGCTGCTGCGCCAGACCGCGCTGATCATTCTGATGGCCCAGATGGGTTCGTACGTACCCGCGAAGTCGGCCCATATCGGCTATGTGGACAAGATTTTCACGCGCGTCGGGGCTTCGGACAACATTTCGCAGGGCGAGTCGACCTTCATGGTCGAGATGCTCGAATCGGCCAGCATCCTCAATAACATTTCGGACCGCAGCATCGTGCTGCTCGACGAAATCGGCCGCGGCACGTCGACCTACGACGGCATTTCGATCGCTTGGGCGATGGTCGAATACCTTCACAACCACCCCTCGGCCCGCGCCAAGACGCTTTTCGCCACGCATTACCACGAGCTGAACGAGATGGAGCAGATGTGCTCCCGGGTGAAGAACTACCACGTCTCGGTCAAGGAGATGGGCAACCAGATCGTCTTCCTGCGCAAGCTCGAGCGCGGCGGCACGGAGCATTCGTTCGGTATCCACGTGGCCCGCATGGCCGGCATGCCGGTGTCGATCGTCTCGCGGGCGGACGAGATTCTGCGTAACCTCGAACTGGTCTACGGCAACAACGAGATCGTGCCGAGCCGCAGCCTCAAGGAGCGGGGCCGCAAATCCGCGGCGCAGGCCGTAAAGGAGGCCGCCGAGAGCGCCGGGCCGCAGAACATGCAGCTGTCGATGTTCCAGCTCGACGATCCCGTGCTGGTGCAGATCCGCGACCAGATCAAGGGCCTCGACATCAACTCGCTGACCCCGATCGAGGCATTGAACAAACTCAATGAAATCAAGAAGATAACCGGCATATGATGAAGTGTCGCTTTAAGTGCGCCACCCTATTCGCTCTCTGCCTCTGCGCTTTTTCGCTGTTGGAGGCTGCGGCTCAACCGGCCGACGTGCTTCGCAGGCTGAATGCGAAATACGACCGCGTGACGCAGTTCGACGACGGACTTGCCCGGGTATCCAAAAACAGCCGTCACGGCTATGTCGATACGCTGGGAAAGGTGGTCGTGCCGCTGGTTTACGACGATGCCGTGCGTTTTCACAACGGCTATGCCGCGGTCGGCAAAGGCGGGTACGAAGACCGGAAATGGGCGCTGATCGACCGCTCGGGCCGTGAGATTACGCCGTTTGCGTGGGATCATGTGGGCAGTGTCAACGACGGCGTGGCTGTGGCCTGGACCCGGGAGGGTGCGGCGCGCAGTTATGCGCTCGTGGATACGCTCGGTCGTGTCACGCCGCTCGAATACGCCGTATGCGGCGATTTTTCGAACGGTTATGCCGCCGCGGGCGTCGGGGAACTGACCGTCGAAAAAGTCGTGCAGCCCGGTATGTCGCGGGTTCCGGACAAACTCACCTTCACGGGGAAATACGGCTATATCACCCCTGATGGAAAGCCGGCGATTCCCGCGCAGTTCGACGAGGCCGGGAAATTCGGCGATGACGGTCTTGCTCCCGTCGGCATGCAGGGGAAATATTATGTCAAGTGGGGTTTTGCCGACCGGGCCGGAAAGATAGCGATCCCCTGCAATTATTACAGCGTAAACGCCTTCGAGCGGGAGCGCGCCGTGGTGGCGAAGGTCGTTGCGGGAGGCAAACTCGCCTACGGATATATCGGTCCCGATGGCCGGGAGGTGATTCCCTGCGCATAACGAGGCCATGCCGTTCAAGTTCAACAATGCCTGGGTCGGCACGGAGCAGGAGGGCGAGATGTCTTATCAGCTGATCGACGCCGAGGGCAAGGTCATACTGCCGTATTCGGTGCTGAACTTGCAGGACGGCGGGAAATTCGGACAGGCGGCCTGTGCGGTCCGGGGCGACGACGGACGTCTGCGCTATGGCATCCTTGCCAACAGCGGTCGCCCGATTCTGCCGTTCGAGTACGATGAAATCACGATTTTTTCGGAATGGAATGCCGCCGAAAATCGTTGGACAGAGGCCGGGATGGCCACCAGGGACGGCGTTCAGTACAGTTTCGACATCTCCAAACGCGACGAATAGGGCATCGTCCATGCCTCGTTTGGCGGACTGGGCATCGCCTTCTGGATGGGCGCCAACCCGATCGCCGGGGTGACGATCTCCGCCGTGCTCTCGGCGCCGCCTCTCCTTTGTGGAGATACGAAAAACCCGGGTCTCATCGAGGTCCGGGTTCGGTTTTGCCGCGTTTGTTTTGTGGGTTGCGTGGCTATTTGCTGCTCTGGATCAGCGAACGGATGTTCTGGATCAGCATCGCTACGGCCACCGAGTTGAAGCCGCCTTCGGGAATGATCACGTCGGCGTATTTCTTCGACGGCTCGACGAACTCCTCGTGCATCGGCTTCACCGTCGAGGTGTACTGCGTGATGACCGACTGCATCGTGCGCCCGCGCTCGCAGACGTCGCGCAGGATACGCCGCGCCAGCCGGATGTCGGCGTCGGTGTCGACGTAAACCTTGATGTCCATCAGGTCGCGCAGCTCCTTGTTCTCGAAGATCAGGATGCCGTCGACGATGATCACCTTCGAAGGTTTCACGCTCACGCTCTCCGACGTGCGGTCGTGGTCGACGAACGAGTAGACCGGGTGTTCGATGGGCACGTTGTTCTTCAGCGCCTTGATATGCTCCACGAGCATCTCCGTGTCGAAGGCCTGCGGATGGTCGTAGTTGAGTTTCGTACGCTCCTCGTAGGTGAGTTCGGGATGCGCCTTGTAGTAGTAGTCGTGGCAGAGCGTCACCACGTCGTCGCCGACGAACGCTTCCTGCAAACGCTTGACGAGCGTCGATTTTCCCGAGCCGGTTCCCCCGGCGACTCCGATTACCGTTACGTTCATAAGATCAGTAAGTTTTTGATATTATAGACCGTTTCATCGCATCTGATCGTCTTTATTCGCCGCCTCCGGCGTCGTTTGCAAATCCGACCCTCCCCTAAATTCCCTCCTCGGAGGGGACTTTATGGCATCCGTCGTCCGGATTATTCTCAACAATGCGATTTGCGGTGGTTATTAAAAAAAAGGATCACCCTCCTGAAGAGGGCAATCCTTTTTCTGACTGTCGTTTTATGCGTCGATATTCGCGTAATGCGCATTTCGCTCGATGAACTCGCGGCGGGGCGGAACCTCGTCGCCCATCAGCATCGAGAAGATGCGGTCGGCTTCGGCGGCGTTCTCGATGTTCACCTGGCGCAGGATGCGCGTGTCGGGGTTCATCGTCGTCTCCCACAGCTGGTGGGCGTTCATCTCGCCGAGACCTTTGTAACGCTGGATGTGCACGCCCTTGCCGAACTCGGCCGAGATCTCGTCGCGCTCCTTCTCGGTCCAGCAGTAACGCTCCTGCTTGCCCTTCTTCACGAGGTAGAGGGGCGGGGTGGCGATATAGACGTGGCCGTTTTCGATCAGTTCCTTCATCTTGCGGAAGAAGAACGTCAGCATCAGCGTGGCGATATGGCTTCCGTCGACGTCGGCATCGGTCATAATGATGATCTTGTCGTAGCGCAGTTTTTCGAGGTTCAGGGCCTTGGAGTCCTCCTCGGTTCCGATCGTGACGCCGAGGGCCGTGAACATGTTCTTGATCTCCTCGTTCTCCCACATGCGGTGCTCCTGGGCCTTCTCGATGTTCAGGATCTTACCGCGCAGCGGCATGATGGCCTGGAAATTCCGGTCGCGGCCCGATTTGGCCGTACCGCCTGCCGAGTCACCCTCGACGAAGAAGATCTCGGCGATCGAACGGTCGCGGCTCGAACAGTCGGCGAGTTTTCCGGGAAGCCCGGCGCCCGACAACACGGTTTTGCGCTGCACCAGTTCGCGGGCGTGGCGCGCCGCGTGGCGGGCCGTAGCTGCGAGGATCACCTTCTGCACGATGGCCTTGGCGTCCTTGGGGTTCTCTTCCAGATAGTCCCCCAGCGCCGAGGCCAAGGCCTGGTCGACGGCGGCCGCAACCTCGTCGTTGCCCAGTTTGGTCTTGGTCTGTCCCTCGAACTGCGGCTCCTGCACCTTCACCGATACGACAGCCGTAAGACCCTCGCGGAAGTCGTCGCCGTTGATGTCGAACTTCAGCTTGGCGAGCATGCCCGAATCCTCGGCGTATTTCTTGAGCGTACGGGTCAGCGCACGGCGGAAGCCCGTCAGGTGCGTACCGCCCTCGATGGTGTTGATGTTATTTACATAGGAGTGTACGTTCTCCGAGAACGAATCGTTGTATTGCATGGCCACCTCCACCGGGACGCCGTTCTTCTCGGTGTCGAGGTAGATGATCTGCTCGACGATCGGCGTGCCGCGCGTGGCGTCGAGGTATTTGACGAACTCCTTGAGTCCCTCCTCCGAGTAGAAGTGGTCCTCGCGGGTCTTGCCCTCCTCGTCGGGACGCTTGTCGTAGAGGTTCAGGCTGATGCCCTTGTTCAGGAACGCCAGCTCGCGCAGGCGGTTGGCCAGGATGTCGTATTTGTATTCGGTGGTATGCGTGAAGATCGAGCCGTCGGGCTTGAAGGTGATGATCGTACCACGGTCCGTACATTCGCCGACCACCTCGACCTGCGAGGTCGGGGCGCCCTTGCTGTATGTCTGGCGGTAGATCTTGCCGTCGCGGCTGTGGATCTCGGCGATCAGCAGCGTCGAAAGCGCGTTGACGCACGAGACGCCGACGCCGTGCAGACCTCCCGAGACCTTGTAGCTGCCCTTGTCGAACTTACCGCCGGCGTGGAGCACCGTCAGCACCACTTCGAGCGCCGATTTGCCCTCCTTCTCGTGGTAGTCGGTCGGAATGCCTCGGCCGTTGTCCCTGACGGTGATGGAGTTGTCCTCGTTGATCGTCACGTCGATGTCGGTGCAGTAGCCCGCCAGCGCCTCGTCGATCGAGTTGTCCACGACCTCGTAAACCAGGTGGTGGAGACCCTTCTCGCCGATGTCGCCGATGTACATGGCGGGACGCTTGCGCACCGCTTCGAGACCTTCAAGGACCTGAATGTTCGACGCGGAGTATTCTTCTTCTTGTTTTTTAACGTTTTCTAATTCGGTACTCATCGTAGTCTTTAAATATCGTACAAATATACGGAAAATTTCCGGATAAAACAAGCATCCGGAAACGGCTTTACGGACGATTGTTTGGTCTGTTCGTTCGCTTTGCGGCCTTGATGCGGAATTACGCCAGTTCGGCCTTGAGGTCCACCTCGCGGATTTTGCCCTTGGAGAAGAGCACGGCGCGGGCGGGGTAGTTCTCGATCAGGGCCGTGTTGTGCGTCGACATCACCACGGCGCAGCCCTGCGAGGCGATCTTCTGGAACAGCTGCATGATGCCGTCGGCCGTCACCGGGTCGAGGTTGCCCGTGGGCTCGTCGGCCAGCAGCACCTGCGGGTCGTTCAGCAGCGCGCGGGCGATCACCAGCCGCTGCTGCTCGCCGCCCGAAAGCTCGAAGGGCATCTTGTAACTCTTCGAGCCGAGTTCCACCAGCCCCAGCACCCGGTCGATGCGCTCGCGGATCTCCTGCTCGCGCTTCCAGCCCGTGGCCTTCATCACGTAGTAAAGATTCATAAAGACGTTGCGGTCGGTGAGCAGCTGGTAGTCCTGGAAGACGATGCCGATGCGGCGGCGCAGGTAGGGGATGTCCTTGCGGCGCAGGCGGCGCAGGTCGAAGCCCGCGACATATCCCTTTCCGGTAAGGAGTTGCATCTCGGCATATAAAGTTTTGAGTAAACTGCTTTTCCCGCTCCCGACACGTCCGATCAGGTATACGAATTCGCCCGGGGCCACTGACAGGTTGACCTCCGAGAGCACCATCTCGCCCCGTTGCAGGAGTTTCTTCTCCGAGCAGCTGCCGAAGGGATTGTCGGCATGGTAGATAGCCACGTCGCGGAGATTTACGACATATTTTTCATTCATAGCGTTTCGCTCTGTTTTCCGAACAAACAAAGATAAGCAAAATATCCGTATGCCCTTCATCCGTCCGGTAAAAAAGCGTTCCGGCAGGCGTCCGGAGGCGGGTGCGGCGCGGATTTTGCGCAACCCCTCGCGGGCGATGGACTGCGGCAGACGCTCCGCCTGCTGCTTCGGAACGGGCCGGCGGCGCGGTTTCGGCTGCCGAGGCTCCGAGTCCGGACAATCCGGCTCCGGTGCTTTCGGTCCGACGGGGCTGTGCTCGGCATTTGTCAAATAAATTTGCGAATGCCCGCGTTTTGTACTATCTTTGCACTGTTTCCGATTGACTTTGCGCGGAAAGACCGGGGGTGCCTGGTTTTGACAGCAGGCAGAGTTTGATTGTAAGCACGCCGAGCGCTGTGTGGCGGCTCGTTAATCCCGATGCTCAAACTACAAATGGCAATAACAGCCTTGCACTCGCTGCCTAATTTTCAAGGAAAATTGGCTTAATCGCCGAAGCCCAGGCGCTTTGGCGACGAGTATCCCGAAGGGACGTTCCGCTCTTTAACGGCTCTTCATACGGGGTATCATCCATTTAGAGATAGTGCGCCGGAGGGTTCCGGCCGGTGCGCGAAAATCAAGGAACTGGGCCTTGTGTTCGGTAGCTGCCTGCCAGGCACGGGGAGAAGGATCAAATGGCGGCTAAGCGTGTAGAAAGCTTTCGGGTTCCCTGTTTGGACGCGGGTTCGACTCCCGCCACCTCCACTGAAAACCGAGTGGTTATGAGAAAAATCCTGTAATTCTGCGAATTACGGGGTTTTCTTTTTGTGCCCTGCGGGTGCGTGCGGAGGGATGCGTGTAAGGGGCAGAACGAAAACTCCAAAAGGGAGAAAAGAGATGAAACGATTGTAAAGTAGATAGTTAGGAGAGAACAGCCAAATTTAGGCGCTTGAATTTAGTTGAATTTTTGATGTAGAAATTTCAAGAATAGCCTACCGGATTTAGGGGTTGCTTTAATTTTGGGTTGTGTCTGCCCGAAAAACGAGCCCGCACAGCCATTTAAACGTGGTTTGTGCGGGCTTTAATAGTATAGACCGACCTGTCCCCTATTTGAGCGAGTTCAGGCGCAGCGACGCCTTGATAAAAGCAAGCGCCCGGATGCGGTTGATGTGTATCTCCATCGGTTTGTGGTGCTCGTTATAGCTGACCAGCACGATGTGATCCGGTGTATCTGATTTTTGCAGGTATTTCACCGAAACGTACTCGTCGCCGTCAATGTCGAACGAAATCAGATACATTTCACCCCATATAATGCTGTGCATGATGTCATGTACCTGCTTGTAAAACACGATGTCTCCGCTTTTCAGCAGCGGGTACATCGAATCCCCTACGATACGCAGTCCTCCGTCGCATTTGGGGATCAGTGTCGTCTCCATGACCTCGACGATCGACTGGCTATATTGGTCTGCAAACAACGGAACAAGACCAGCGACGGCCTCCATGTCATATATAGGTATCTGCTGGCGGTCAATCAGACGATCGGTTCGCAACTTGAAAACCTTATCTACGGTAACATCGGCGACATTCTTCTCGAAGCTTTCTTCCCCTTTCGGGTATTCTGTATTTGATGGTGTTTTTTGGAGTTTTCGTTTACCATCAATTTCCCCATCAATTTTCCCATCATTTGATTTGATGGTGTTTTTTGGAGTTTTGGTAAGCAAAATTTCTCCCCGGCCTGTTAGCAACCAATCTGCATTCAAATCTTCGTACAAGGTCAAAACTTTGGCTATTTTATCTCCACCGAGTTCGCTGGTTGCCCCTGCTCCCTTAAAATTAGAGGCAGCAATCCCCGAAGCCTCGTAAAAAGAGGTCTTGCTTATACCTTTGATTTTGAGGTATTCGAATATTCTGCGCTTAATTTCGGACAAAATTTTTACCTTTTTATTTGGAATGGTCAAAATATAGACCTATATTTGCGTAAAGTTTACAACACAAAAGTATTCAATTTTTTTGATTATGAGCACAGAAAACCGAGAAAAACGACTTGAGGCCATTCGGAACGGTCTCCGGCGCGGGGATAAGAAGCATATCGCCCGCCTCGCGGGCGTGCATCCGGTGTGGGTCTCCTACGTGATCATGGGACGCGGAGTAAGTGAGCGAGTTCTGACGATCGCCGAGAGGGTGATCGCCGAACGGAACCAGCAAAACTAACGTTTAAACAATTTTTAACAATGACACGCGAAGAATTTACCGAAAGGACCGGAATGACCCCTACCTCCGAGGAGTATCAGCACATCGAGACCATGTATATGGCCGCCGGGAATATGGATAAGGACGAGTTTTGCAAAGAATATAAGAAGTACGGAATGAGCCGTATCCTTAAGGAGTTATTAGTAAGGATTCAAGGTCTGGAAAACTCCATAAACACGCTAACCGAGTGGCATGATGGTTATGTCAAAGCAAGCACTGAAAAGGACGCAGAACTTGCAATTTTCCTCACAGGAAAGGCTTGCGCCTATGATGACACCGATTTCTACAAAGAGGCGGTACGGCTGATCGGCCAACGCAAGGTTACGATGTCAAAAATCCGGATGGGGATGCCTCTTTGGGATGAAGATCGCGCCTACATTGAAAATAATCTCCAATAACCATGGAACAGCCAAAGCTCCGGTGCATCAAATGCAAGTGCGAAATCAGCGGCGCACATTACAATACCCCCGCGGGGCGGTATTGCTTCAAATGCTGGGACAAGGTTCCGGCCCGCAAGAAAAAGATGATGGAACAGCTGGCGATGGAACGGTTGGCAAATATGGGCCGCCTTTTCGAATAGCTAATCAGCGAGATAAGAGTAACGACAACAAAATAAAACAACTCAATACCGATATAGTTATGATACGTAAATGGATAAAAAGGCTTCTCGCACCGATCATGCGAGAAGTTCTGAAAGAGGAACAACAGTATTTTATTGAAATGCTCGATCAACAAGTTGCAGAAGCTCTTCGTCGAGCTCTTCCTCATGATGTCTGATATAGGTTTCTTTTCCGCGTCTCAAAGCTTCCTTAAATGCACCTCGTTGGTGTTCATCCAAAGCCTCAATTAAGGCATCTACTTTGGCAAAATAGGAGCTCATTCGAATGTTTACTTTTAAAAGTTCTTTACTGGTATCCATAATGACAAAATTTGGTTAAATGGTTTATTGCCTATAAAGTTAACTAAAAATCCCGTGAATGCAAAGGCATTGTTTCGGAGCGATACCGACACGGGAGCAGGAAACAATAACCAATAACTTATATTATGCCAAACATCACATTACATCTGTCCACAGAAATAATCACGGCCAAGAATCTGTCCGAATTAGTAGGCTGCATTCGACAGATACAAAACCGCGACAAAACCAATCGGATAATTACCCTTACATGCGCCGTGACTGTGGTACAAGAGGAATCACTTGAAAGCCTTCCGGAATGCAGCGTCTATCGCGTCTGAGACCTGCTTTGTTGCTAAATCCTCGGTCTTTTTTGTCAATTCCTTTTGAAATTGGTCGCAACAGCATTTGATATTGACCCCGTCGCGGACAATTGTGACCGTCGGATGCTCTCCATGCACACGGCAGGTCATCCTTTCGAGGGTTCTTTTGATTGCATTGTAGTCGATCTTATCCATACCAATAATTTTAGTTAATAAGGTTTGCACCCATAAAGTTAACTAAAAATCCCGTGAATGCAAAGGCATTGTTTCGGAGCGATACCGACACGGGAGCAACCTTACCGCAGGAAGCGGACATACGGTGAAGACGGCCAAAGGCCGGGCGAATGTCGCCATGATGCGGGCCGGGGAATACGCCCCGGCCCATAGTAGGGCAAAAACAAGGTTTTAAACGGATTTAAACACGGTTTTAATGATACTGCCAAACGACATACTGATACGCGCGACCTCGGACGGGCAAACCGTCTGGGTGTCGCAGCGTATGGTATGCGAGGCATGTGGTATAGATGAGGACTATTTTGAAAAAGCCGGTCGGCCACGTTACAAATCCTCCCTATCACCCTCGTGGCAGAAGGTCGCCGATCAGTCGGAGTTCTTCCTGGGCAAAAAGGAGGGCAAGGCGTGGCGTTGGGGCCGCAAGGGCGGGCAGTATTACTACGACTACGACCATATCCCGAACCGGAAACCGACCTGCTACCGGGACATGCTGCCCTCGAAAGAGGAGCTGATCGGCGCCGTCGAGGGGCAGAACCTTCGGGGCAGCCGCGAGCGCCAGGCCGAACAGCGTCGGATGATCCGGGAACAGGTGCAGCTTCTGATCGACAATACCGACATTGCCTATTACGAGGAGTACAAGGTCGGAGACCTGGCGGTCTACACGCAGGATAAGGCCCGGCAGATGGCTGTTTCTGTCGCCTGGTGCCGTTTTCTGAAACGTGCCCTGTCTCGGAACGAATACAAGCGGCTCGGATTCCCTACGCAGGCCGATTTCCTCGCTCTGTGTGTCGATCTTCTCGCCGAAGCGTCCCTCGAGGGGCTGCGGATCAAGAACGCTGACAGTTTGCGCAAGAAGATCGGCGGCATTCCGGAGGACCCCGGCCAGCTCCGGGAGTGGCTCGTCTCGGGCAAATACGGCAACGATAACCGCCGGATCATCGGCAAGTTCGAACTGGTAGACTACACCACGGGCGAAGTGATGAAGATGGACGCCCACGAGACGGCGATTATGACCTACTGGCTGAATCCCGGAGGCTCGGAAAAGGATACCAAGCGGGAACTGTGGCAACTCTATGCGGGAGACATGGAGGCGATGGGTATTGTTCCCGTGAAGCCTTCGACGTTCAATCACTACACGAACGCATGGAGCCGGAAAATGCTGTCGGCGAAGGAACGCCACGGCAAAAAGCATTTCAAAGATACCTATCGGCCCTATGTTCCTGCCAAACCGCTTGAGTTTGCCAACTCGCTGTGGGCTTCCGACGGTTCGGGCGTCGTACCATACCGCTATCAGGACCAATATGGCAAGTGGCGCATGATGAAGATATACGTGATGCTGATCTCGGATGTCGGCAGCCGCTACATCGCAGGCTATTCCGTGAGCCGGAAAGGTTTGCACCTCGAGGACGGCACGATGCTGCGGCAGGCGATGCGCATGGCGCTCGTCGACAACGGCAAGACCGAGGTGCTGGACTTCATCAGCGACAACCACGGCGCCTATACGGGCGAAGCCTCGAAGGCTTACCTGCAGCGCGTTTGTCGGAACTTTCGCACGATCGCACCGGGGAACTCTCAAGCGAACCCCGCCGAGGCCATGTTCCGGCTGTTTAAACGCCGTTTCAAGAGTTATTTCAAACTGCCTGAAACCTCGTGGAACGCCAGGAGCCTCGAAAGCATGGCGAATCCGGACTACTACGACATCATGGCCCTGCCGACCTATACGGAAGCTATCGAGAAACTGACGGTCGCCATCCGCGAATGGAACAACACGCGCCTGGAAAATGAACTCACTCCTTCGGAATGGTTCCATACACTGAAGAACGACCGGGCCGGACAATATACCGATCGGCAATACCGTCGGATCACGGGTGAAATGTCGAAGCGGGATTTAAGCTATCTGCGGTCGATTCTGACGCTCGAACGCGACGGCAAGGAGTACAAGTTCGACATCCCGACGGATGCTGGCACTGTGGCCCTGATCGCGCAGCACATGGGGTATGCTTCATCGTTCAAAACGCATGTCTATTGGAACTCCGAAGGGGCTGATGTCTACACGACCGACGAGGTTTACATGTTCACTTGTCCGCCTGCACCGCTGGCGTCGAAGTCCATGACCGAAGCAACCCCCGACAGTCTCCGGGCTCTGGCTTACTACAACCGCAAAGGTGCAGAGTTCGAGGAGATGGTCGACGGGTTCGTCGAGGATGTCGAAGCGGCAAAGGCGGTCATGGTCCGCGGCTATGACTTCAACATCCGGGACAACGCCACCAAGGAGGATTACAACGCCCTGCACGAGCAGATCAGCGCCGCCGAATATGAACGGGGCCGCGCGAAGCTGGAGGCCAAGAAACAACGCGCCCGGGAGCGGGAGCGAAAGAAGGCAGACCAGGTCCAACAGCAGGCAGTGATCGACTACCACAAAAATCACATTTCCGATTTGTCAAAATACATCAAATAACCGCCTTATGGAAAAAATCAAGAAAGACGAAATCATTACTGCCGCCAAGCAGTACATGCAGCGGCACGGCATGTCGCAGAATGCCTTGGCGAGGACTTGCGGAATCAGTGCGTCGTATCTTTCCAACCTGCTGAACGGGGTCTATGAATACAAATCCGGCCCTGACAAGGTTACGGAGATCGCCGACCGCTATTTCATTGCGATCGCATCGGTGATCGGCTTCGAGATCGAGCAAACCTTTTGGAAGGTGGAGCCTACGCCGCAGTTTGTGATCGCCATCTCGGCCCTCGAACGTGCGCATCTGAACTGCACCGCACGTTTCGGCGGCGTGAAGATGATCATCGGCGAAAAAGGCTGCGGCAAGACCACGGCGATCGACCAGTACTGCAAGGCCAATCCGACCAACACGTTTCGTGTGACGATCAACGCCGAGGACGGCATCCATGACATTCTCGAGGAGATCGGTCGCTTGCTCGACATCGACATGCCAACGAAAAAAGGCGCACGCCTGCGCCTGATCGGTTCCGAGTTCCGGCGCCGTGCGCTGTGCGGGGAGCGCAACATGCTGATCCTCGACGAGGGTGAGAACACCAAACTGCCGGGTATCCGGGCCTATAAAGCCATCTATGATATGATCAAGGGATATGCGGCCTTTGCGATCGCCGGAACCGCCGATCTGCTGAAACTGCTCGACAGGCTCGAACTGCGCGGTGTCAACGGCGTGCCGCAGTTCAAAAGCCGGATGAAGGCGAACACGATTATTCTGCCGCCGATCGACCGGAAATTCGAGAACTTCATGTATAAGGTCAAGGATGAAAACCTCCGCAAAATCCTCGTCGAGCTCTGCACCGATTACCGGGAGCTCAACGACTACCTCGAGCCTGCGATCATCGCCGCGCACAAGGACGGCGTGGCGCTCACGGACGACTATTTCAGAACCATGTACGGCATAATGAAAAACAACAACAATGGGACAGCAAAACGGTATTAAAATCAGCCCGGAACTGATCGCGGAATTGCGCAGGTTTGCCGGGACAGTCGCCCAAACCGGGGCAAGCATCAACGAGATTATGAGTGTCGCGGATGCGATGCGGCAGACCTTCCTCGACAATTATTCGAAGGAGGCCCTGAAAGCGATCAAAACCATCAAATCGTAATCAGTATGCCCGAGATCATCGAACTAACCAAATCATCGGCGGCAAGTCTGGACTGTCTTTCATACATGATCGAATTGCGCCGTAAAAACATTCTCAAAGCAGAAAGTTTTCTGATGCAACACAGGGACAGCCTGTCCCCGGAGCGGATCGCGCAGATCGAGCAAGACCTGGAAGACATGCGTTCTGGCCTGCATAACATGGAGACCGACTATTGCAGTATCGCCGGGGAACCTTACACCGACAAACGTAATTCTTAATCAATATCACTATGAAGGACGAACTGAAAGACATGACCGCCGACCAGCTGGAACAGCTGCTCGAGCAGAAGCGGGCCGAGGAGCGCCAGGCCGCAGACAAACGGCGCCGGGACTATGAGGAGACGCGGGCCGACTTCGTGAAGCGTATGGCAGCCGAAACCCGCAATATTACCGACCGGGTGCGCGCGTTCTACGACCTGGTCGTGGCCGAGACCGATGCTTTCCGCAAGATCATGCAGGAGTACGGAGCCACGCGCCGGGACGACCAGCTCGGCTACTCGGTGCAGGAGGGAGACTTCCGCCTCGAGGTGAAATGCAATCGGGTAAAATGCTTTGACGAACGGGCCGACGTGGCCGCCGCCCGGCTGATCGACTTCCTGAAGGCATGGATCGGCGG
>ULSD01017579.1_pt1 | contig 16103 bp, 8 predicted proteins | sample 1956051 | NCBI WGS metagenome assembly ULSD01 (sample SAMEA4835699, study PRJEB28245) | human gut metagenome | biome: gut microbiome; material: fecal sample | place: Denmark | collected 2008
TATATTTTTTAGCTGTAACCACTACCTCATCCAGTCTTTGTATACTGTCCAGCTTGCTTTGTGCCTTTATGGACAAAACTAAAGTACACATTCCACATAGACACAGGAACCGTTTAAACGTAGTATTTCCCATTAATATATCTATTTGATAGTTATTTTATCCATCAAATAGCTTTAAAGAGTACCAATTATGTATGAATAATCATTTCTGTGACACATCACTCGTGTACAGATGATTGAATCCATAGCTTGTCCTCGAAAGCTATTGAACGTATTGCATGGCAGGTCTTCTGACTCGTTTCCGTAAGTAAACGCCTTCCCAATCGACTTAAAGCCTTTCAGTGGCATGAAGTATGTGTTTACTACGCTTGAATGAAACATACAGCAACGGGACTGTTCAGGATTCTCACCTGATTCCCTTTTAATCATTTTCTCCGAATGCATGGAGAAGATGAACCTATGCGGGGGCAAAGTTAGAAATTAATTGGGTAATAATGAAAGAGAAAAGAGGAAATATTTGTTTGTTCTGAGGGCAGGACTTGAGATATATTCAAAACGTATGGACATGAGTAAAAACCACCACAGAGTAACACAGAGTTCCACAGAGTACTATTTATTTGATGAAACGCGGATTAACACAGATTAAAAGACTATAGTTCTTTATCTTAGATTTGTTTCCCTTTGCGGGAATCTGCAATCATCTGCGTTTCAATAAAGATTTAGACTCTGTGGAACTCCGTGTTACTCTGTGGTGAAATACCATACAATAACGAAGATGATGGCCCTATCTTTTCGATGGCGGAGGTGCCCATAGACGGTATTGTTAGCCTTGCCCGGTGTTGTACTTTGTCTTTCTCAGAAAGGAACGTTCCTTTCCCCGGTGAGCAGCATTGTTTTACATGTACATGTTTCACTGCTTTAGATGTACATGTTTCACAGCTTTACATGTACATGTTTTACTGCTTTACATGTACATCTAAAACAACGTTACATACCGAGGCTTCATACGTTACTCTACGGGAGGGGGCTTTATCAATACCGGAGAAAGAGACGGATGGCAATGACAAACACCATTAGGCTCAAAACTGGATTTATTTACGATTAGACGATTTACGATGTACGATTGGGAGTACTTTGTCTCTGACAGCGCTGAAACAGGCTTTTAAAAGAGTAATCCCAATCGTACATCGTAAATCGTCTAATCGTAAATAAATTCGAAATGAATCGAACTTGCACAGAGTTTTTTATTTGGTGAAACGTGGATGATCGCAGATTAAAAGACTGTTGTTCCTCATCTTATACTTATTGTCCTTTGTGAAAATCTGCGTTCTGCATTTCAATTAGCCATCGCCCGGCGTACCTCCCCGTGCGGGAAGCACCTTAATAGCTTATCACCTTCTGGTATTCGGCTACTGCCATTTTAGCGGCAAGGTGTGCATTAATAAGATTTGAGTGTGCCTGCGTCCATGAAAGCTGGGCCGAAAGAACATCTACCATACTCGCTTTCCCTTCATTATAAGAGAAAGTGGCCAGACTGAGATTTTCTTCTGCCAAATCCATTGTTTCTTGTGCAGTAGTCACTTGATGTTCCGTTTCCGTTAGTTTGGTAAGAGCGGCTGAGAGTTCTTCGCTGATATTATCTGTCACATAACTTTGCTGTAACTTCTGAATACCAATATATGCTTTCTGCTGGCGGTTGGTTTTGAAGCGTGCGCCCCAGCGGAAAACAGGAATGTTCACGTTTAATCCCAAAATCGGAGTGAAAGCAACGTCATAGCCCATGTTGGGAGATGCAGTAGCCCATCCTCCGGATAGGAACATGTTCACTTGCGGGTTGTACTGGCTAAGGGCGGCCTTTCGTTGTGCTTCGCTTTTTTCTATGTTGATTTCCGTACTGGCGTAATCGGAACGGCGTTGCAGTACATCGTCCAGGCTAAGGAGTGTAACCGCTTCGCACGGTATTCCAATTTCATACAGACTGTCTACAGGAGTATTGGGACTTTCTCCCATCAGTATATTTAGCTTTTGTAAAGCCAACGTATAGTTCTGGCGTGCTTTGATGTATTGCAGTTCCGCTTCTTTTTTGCGGGTAGAAATCATCAGCAGATCCGTACGGCTTATCATTCCGTCGTCAAAACGGTCTTGGATAATATTGAATTGTTGCTGCACAATGTCCTCATATTGTTTGGCGGACAGGAGCATGGCATGGGCGGCAGAAGCATTCCAGTATACTGCATCACTTTGATAATGAATCTGATCGAGGGTGAGTTCCGTACTGAGCCGGTCTAACTTCTCATCTGCCTGGGCTACCTTGTTCCGGGCTTGCAGGGAACCACCGGTATAGAGAGGCTGAGCCACAACAAACGCCCCCTGATAGGTATGGTTACGATATTGTCCGGCAGGGCCGTTCCAGGCATCCATTTCTTTGAGATTCAATGTACCTTCTCCGGTGATATCTATCTGTGGCAGAAATCCGGTGAAGGCGATTTTGCGTCCTTCGGTACTTGCCATACTTTTCAGCTTCTGTTGTTTTAGTACCTGACTGTAGTTCTCCACCCGGTCACGATAGGCTTCACGGGTGAGTTGTGCCGGTTGTGCCAGGAGGTTTAATCCGGAGCACAACCATGCGAATAGTATTATCTGAGTTTTCATTGTCATTATTTTAATCGTTTTAATGATGATGATGCACTATGTGCGTCCGGCAACTTTGCGGATACAAAGTTAATCCTATTTCACCAATCTTATCCTTTTATTTTCAGTATCGTGCAATAAGCTACCGGTAGTACAAACAGTGTCAGTGCCGATGCTACCAGTAATCCCCCCATAATGGTTGCTGCCATACCGCCAAACATAGCGTCAAACAACAGCGGGAGCATACCTAATATTGTGGTTCCCGAAGCCATTGCCACCGGAACAATACGGCTTACTGTAGCACTGACTACAGCGTCAAGAGGGGTTTTACCCGATTTTGCTTCAATGTCTATCTGATCTACTAACACAATTGCATTTTTGATATTCATACCAATCAACCCTAACAGACCGAGAACAGCAAAGAAGTCGAACGATTTGCCCAATACGAGTAAGCCTAATACGATACCGATAAAGATGAGCGGCAACATCAGCAGAATAACAATCGGTTTACGATAGGTTTTAAACAGCAGCAGTAATACGGTAAACATTAAGAAAAATGTCAACGGCATGTTTGCTGCCAGTGCTTCGTTGGATTCTACCTGGCTCTCTTGTTCACCAAAATACTTCATGGTATATCCTTCCGGTACTTGTATTTCCTTTTGCACTTGAGACCATACCTGGTTGAAGGCAGTAATGGCATTCACTCCGCGACGTGGATCACACTGTGCCATCATCACCATCTGGCGATTGTAGTCTTTTACATTCGAGAAGCGATATTGGAAATCAAACTCCGATACTACCTGTTCGAGACTGGTGGTTTCTGTGCCTGTACCGAATACGGGTAACGTGCGGAGATCATTGATTTTGAATGAATCCACGGTATTTCCTTTCAGTAATATGGGAAGTACCTGATCGCCTTTGCGATATTCGCCTAAGGGCATGCCGTTTGTACCGATTTGGATACTTTGTGCCATTCCCTGGCGGGATACACCGAGTGGTTGGGCACGTTCCTGGCTATATATCGGTTTCCATACCGGGATCTTATTTCCCCAGGAGTTACGTATATTGATCAGATCGGGATTACGGTGCATTATTTCTAGTGCTTTATTGGTGAGCATCACCAACGTATCGACGTTATTGCCGATAAAACCAATTTCAATGGCGGCATCCACAGCCGGTGATAGTTTGAAGAGGCTGGTGCGGGTGATGGCATTCGGATAGTTTGCCTTCATGTATGCATCGAAATTCTCTTCCTGCTCTTTGGTGTATTTGCTGTCTTTAAGTTCTACCAGTATATTGCAGAAGTTAGGTTTGGGTCCTACGGAAGTAGATGCTAAGTAGTAACGCAGCGGGGTACTTCCGAAAGTGATGGATACTTTATCCACTTCCGGTTGTGCCAACAGATGTGCTTCAACCGCTTCCATCTCTTTGGCTACTTCATTGATACTGTAACCGTCGGGGTAGAAGACGTCTGCCCGATAATAAGGTTTATCGAGAGAAGGAAAGAAGTTTTGAGGCATCATTTCCATTATCACTAAGGAGGCTACAAAAAGAGCAATAACGGCACTTAGTGTCAATGCTTTTTTTCGTATCAGCACATGCAGGATAGAAGCAAATTTGTGATAGAACGGCTTATCGTATGGATCTTTTGCTCCGTTGGCAGGCTTTGCTTTCAGAATGAAATTACCGAATGTAGTGGTTTGTGTCAGTGCCAATACCCAACTGAGTCCGAGTGATATGGCAAGAACCACAAACAACGGTTTCACGATTTCTGCAACGGCGGAAGGTGCCAGATACAAAGGTAAGAAAGAGCAGATGGCGATGAATGTGGCGCCCAATAGTCCCCATTGTGGTCCGGTAGCTCCGTTAATCAGTGCTTTGCGTCGGTCCACGCCTCGCGCAATAGCTATTTGGGCATTGTCGGTTACTACAATGGCATTGTCTACCAGCATACCCATGGCTATGATAAATCCTGCTAATGAGGTACGGTTTAGTCCTACTCCCAGGAAAGACATGATAAGCATTGTACCGCCGATAGAAAAGATCAGTGATGAACCGATAAGCACTCCGGCACGAAGCCCCATTACCAGCATGATGATGACGATAACGATAAGGATAGATTCTACCAGGTTGATAATAAATCCGTTGTTGGCCTCTTTGGCGATCACATTTTCCAGATAGAGTGGCTCCAGTTGCATTCCTACAGGTATGAGTGGCAGGAGTTCGGCAAGCTTGGCATCTACCATTTCGCCTGTTTGTACCACATCACGCTGCGGGTCGGTAGATACACCGATACCGATAGCGCGTTTTCCATTGACGCGCATAATGGTAGAGGCCGGATCCATATATCCACTTTCGATGACGGCAATATCACCCAGTTTTACTTGTCCGGCTTTAGTGGTGATCACCTGATTGCGTATATCGTCGACGGTGGTGTACATTCCGTTTGCTACAACCCGTAGTTGCTGTTCACCGGCACTGATTTCTCCAGTATTGATAATCTGGTTTTGTGATTGCAGTAAGGATGCAAGTTGTTTGGGATCGATACCCATTCCCACCAGTTTGTTTACGGAAATGAAGATATTGACAACTTCCGTTTGTACACCGAACAGAGCAACTTTCATTACTCCATCAGCAGTGACTACCTGCGTTTTGATTCGTTCGGCCCAGTCGCGCATCTCTTCATAGCTGAACCCGTCATCGGCGGTCAGCCCGTAGTAAATGCCGAATACGTCTCCAAAGTCATCCGATACAGTAGGTACGGATGATCCGCTGGGGAGTTGAGGCTGTATATTGAGTACTTTGCGTCGCAGTTCGTCCCATTTTTGTGGGATGGAAGAGGCGGACAGGGAGGGTTGCAGTTCAAAAGTGATCTTTGAAAGACCATACATAGATTCGGATTTTATCTTATATACTCCGCTCATACTTTGTATTTCGCGTGAGATAGGTTCTGTGATGAGCCGTTCCACTTCTGCAGGTTCAGCTCCTGGATAGCGCGTCATGATGACGGCTGATTTGATGACAAACGGTGCATCTTCTTTCTTTCCCAAATTGCTAAAGGAGAAAATACCTCCAAGTAGCAATACGGCAAGGAAAAAATAGATGACTTTGGTGTTGTCTAATGAATATTTGGCTAAATTCATGAAAGTAGTGTTTAGTAAATTAGTGATTAGTGAGTAGTGATTAACGATTAGTGATTAGTGAGTAGTGATTAGTGATTAACGATTAGTGAGTGATAAGTGCTGGATGGTTAGTAACACTATAATGCCGCATGGCACTAATCACTAATCACTACTCACTACTCTAATCCTCTCTCCCTCTACGAGCTGGTTAACTCCTGCGGTGATTATCTTTTCTCCGGCTTTCAGCCCTTTGGTGATGAATGCCTGTGCATCTCCGGTAGGAGACATGACGCTTACTTCGCGACGGTTTACTTTGTTGTCGTTTACTACCCATACATACATCTGTTTTCCATTGCCTTCACTAAACAGGGCGCTCAGAGGGATTACAGTCATACTTTCTTCCAGGAACGGACCTACATTGGCAGAGAAGCGGATGCTACACGTGAATCCCGGTTTTACGTCGTACAGTGCACGGTTAAATGCCGGATCGTCAATCGTGATTGTCACAGGAATACCTGTTCCGTCAGTTGATATATCCAGATATTCCTCTAATTTAGCATTGAATTTCTGTCCTTTATATGTATCGAATTCTACGCGGAATTTCTGATCGCTGGAACGCAACAGATAGAGGTAAGCATCCGGAATGGTGAATTTGATACGTAGCTTTTTGGTATTTACCAGTTGGACGATACCTTCACCGGCATTGACGCGCTGGTAATTTTCTACCAGTCGTGTTTCGATAGATCCATCGAAAGGAGCGGTCAACTTGGTATCGCGCATATTGTTGGAGGATAATTCGAAAGCCGATTTGGCCCGTTGGTAGTTTGATAAACTGATTTCGTACTCTTGTACAGAGATAGCCTGCCGTGCCAGCAAACGTTTGTTACGTTCTACCTGAGCGGCAGCTGTTTCATAAGAAGATTTGTCTGCAGCATATTGCAAGGCGATGTCTCTGGGATCAATGGCAGCTATCAGCTGTCCTTTTTTCACTTTCTCTCCTTCGATGACCGGTAGGTTGATAATCTGTCCGCTCACGCGGAAAGCAAGCTTTACATAGTCTACTGCTTCTACAATTCCCGAAAAATCCTTGTTGATTTCCGATCGTGATTCTACTATTGCTGTCTTTACAGGCCGGATTGTAGTGCCGTTGTCTTCTTGTTTCTGTCCGCATGCAGCCAGAAGAAGGGCCGCAGTCAAAGCGATTACATATTTTTCTTTCATACTCCCTTGGTTGGTTAAAGTCGTTTAAACAGGGGAGCGTGAGTAGTGATTAGTGAGTAAGTGATGAGTGATTAGTACCATGCGGTATGTAACGCAGCTATTAATCACTGATCACTAATCGTTAACCACTACTCACTAATCACTTTCACATCTCCTCTGGTGACATGATAAACAACTTTATGGATAAGGATGTTCAGTTCATCCCCTTCTATCATCGAGATTTTTATTTCGCTTTTTCCAATTCCTATCTGTAAGGTACATTGGCGGAAGTGGATTTTGAAGGTGTATCTGTTCCATTTTTCAGGGATGACAGGATTGAAGCAGAGCATATCGTCTTTTATTTGCATTCCTGCGAATCCGTGGACGATGGCAAGCCAGCTACCTGCCATACTTGTGATATGTAACCCCTGGTCCAGTTCATTGTTATAATCGTCCAGATCTAACCGGGTGGCATGGAGAAAAAGGTTATATGCTTTCGTTATATCGCCTATCCGGGAGGCGAGGATGGAATGTACATAAGGAGAGAGTGAAGACTCGTGCACCGTTCGTGGTTCATAGAACCGAAAATTACGTCGTACGGTTTCATCATCGAAGTTGGAATAATAAAGGTAAAGTCCCAATAGTACGTCACTTTGTTTGATGTAGCACGAACGCAGAATACGGTCCCACGACCAATGTTGATTAATAGGCATTTCTTCCGCAGGAATATCGTCTATTGTTTTCAGTTCCTTGTCCAGATACCCGTCGTTTTGTACAAATATTCCCAGTTCCCGGTCTTCGGGGAGGTACATGTTATCTATAATTTTTTGCCAGAGAGTCGTTTCCGGATATTGGAAACCGGTAACTCTACGGATGCGTGCATATTCGTCAGGATATTGATGCGCTACTAATTCTATGGTTTCAATAGTGGCTTTTAGTGTCTGTACACAAGAGTAATTGGTATACCAGTTATTGTCTACATTATTTTCATATTCGTTGGGCCCTGTTACTCCCAGTATCACATATTTCTGTTTAGGTTGTGAGAAAGAGACACGCTGGGCCCAGAAGCGCGAGATGGCTATCATTATCTCTAACCCATATCGGGCTATGAAATCAGTATGTCCTGTCATCGTTACATATTGCACTATTTCGTGCACGATGATATTATTGCGGTGTATCTCTTCAAAGGTGATCTCCCATTCGTTATGGCACTCATCTCCATTGAATGTCACCATAGGGTAGAGGGCTGCTCCGTCTTTAAAACCTAATTTCCGGGCATTGTCAATAGCTTTCGACAGTTGATTATAGCGATAGAGCAGCAGATTCTTGGCAGTCTCTTTGGGGCTGGATAGTAAGAAGAACGGTACGCAGCAAAGTTCTGTGTTCCATTGGGTGTTACCTCCGTATTTCTCGCCTGTAAATCCTTTCGGACCGATGTTGAGACGCGGATCGTCTCCACGGTAGCTTTGACTGAGCTGGAAAATATTGAAACGGATGCCTTGCTGTGCTTCCGGATCGCCTTCAATGGTGACATCTGTCTCATCCCAGATATGCTGCCATACATTTTGGTGGTCTTGCAGGAGTTTTTCCCATCCCTGTGCCTTGGCTTCTTTACTCTCTGCCACAGCGTGTTCTACGAGTTCCTGCCGGTCATAGTAGAGTGAGGAGAGGATAGTGGTATATTTGATAAGTGTAATTCGTTCACCCGGTTTGACGTCGGCACCGGCACTGAATCCGGTGAGTTTCTCTTTCTCTATTTTGATAGGACTGATGCTTAGCTCTTTACTGTTTTTGAAAACCTGATAAGTCATAGCGCAACACACTTGTGAGTCCTCTCGTTTGGTTTGTGTCCATAGATAAGCATATTCATTGGTGGTTTCGGCACGCAGTATATTCCACATCTTTTCGTTGAAGTTGGAGTTTTCGTGTTTCACATCTCCGTTAATGTAAGGGACAACGGAGATTTTACCTTCGTAATTGACAGAGGTTACGCTGTATTTAATGAGACACAAGTTCTGATGGGCCATGCTGTTGATATGTTCCACATGTATTTTCAGTGTATTCCCTTTGGGGGAAGTGACTTCAAAGTCGCGATAAGATATGCCCTTTTTCATGTCCAGCCGTCGTTCAAAGCTATCCACATCCCATTGGGCCAGATCTACTTCTTCATCAATGAGGCGCAGATGGATACCACTCCAGTTGGGAGCATTCGGTATACGTGAAAAGAAGTGGGGATATCCGTTTTTCCACCAACCAACGCGTGTACGGTCCAGAAAACTGATACCTGCCACATAGGAGCCTTGCAGACTGTCGCTGCTATAAGTTTCTTCAAAATTGCCTCGTTGCCCTAACCGTCCGTTGCCCAGGCTGAATATACTTTCTGATGCCCGAAGGTTATCTGCATGAAAACCTTCTTCTATAATGTTCCACTCGTCTGTCTTGAGGAATTTTTTCATAGCTATCTTCTTTATCATGTGTTTAATTGCGCAGAAAGATAGTGAAAAAAGTTGAAAGTTGAAAGTTGGGAGTTGAAAGTTAGCTGCACTGCCACGCTGTATAGCAACTTTTAACTTTCAACTCTCAACTACAACAGAGATGTTTTCAGCTTTTCGTTGAAAATGTCTCTGTTATGAAGTGTACACAAACAGCTCCTATAATTAATAGAACACCTGCCAATACAAGCATGTTGACCTGCTGACCACCTACCAGATGAAGTAATCCGCCGCCAATGATGGCAGCAACAATCTGGGGAATACAGATTGTCCCGTTGAATAATCCTAAGTATGCACCCATGTTCTTGCCCGATATTGAGTTGGTCAGGATGGTAAAAGGCATTGCCAGCATAGCTGCCCATGCGCAACCTATCAATAGATAGGAGATGAATAACAGATACTGGTTATCGAAGAACAAAGTAGAGATAAAGCCGATCCCACCTAACACAAGGCTCATTGAGTAAGCCAGTTTCCGGGCTTTGAACATAGGAAGGATAATTGCCCATATAACAGAACCAATGGCTTGTACGGCAAAGAGTACACCTACCCAGTTGCCTGCTTCCTGATATCCTGAAGCCTGTACGTCTGTTGTATTCCATACGGTTTCTGCGATGGCTCCGTTGGTATAAGTCCACATATACATAAATGCTGCCCAGCAGAAAAACTGTACCAGGCCAACTGTCCAGAACACTTTGGGGGCATGTTTCAGCAGATAGAAGAAATTTGTCTTTTCTTTCTTTTCGGCAGCGGTGATGCCATGGAACTCTTCAAACTCTTTGGGCGGCATTTCTTTTACCTTCAAAGTAGTGTAAATCACACAAAGAATGAGAATGGCTGCTCCAATATAGAAAGAATAGATTACAGAATCGGGGACGGTTCCTTTATCGGCAATGTTACTGATACCTATCCAAGTGAAAATAAACGGGAACAGGTAACCTACCAGACTTCCGGCATTGCAGAGGAAACTCTGAATGGAGTAGGCAAGTCCTTTTTGTTTTTCGTTCACCATGTCACCCACAAGCATCTTGAAAGGCTGCATAGCCATGTTGATAGATGTGTCGAGAAACATGAGTGACACAAGTCCGAATATCATAGCTGTACTGACTACCATGCCGAAACTTCCGGCATTGGGCAATAGGCACATAACCAATACAGCAACCAGTGAACCAACAAACAGATAGGGAATACGTCGCCCGAATCGTGTCCATGTTTTGTCACTGGCCGAACCAATGATGGGCTGTACAATAATTCCTGCCAATGGCGGTAATATCCAGAAATAACTCAAACTATGCGGATCGGCACCCAATGTGGCAAAGATACGGCTGATGTTGGCACTTTGCAGTGCATAGGCTATTTGTACGCCGAAAAAGCCAAAGCTGATATTCCACAGCTTCCAAAAACTCAGATCAGGTTTTACTTTCATGGTAATTAATAATGTGCCAATATGCCAATGTAGTAATATACCAATTGGGTGGCACTCGTTTTTTTAATTGGTTAATTATTTAGTTTCATTCTTTTTCCATTCAGTTTTAAATACAGCTCGCCACAGGTTTTCACAGATTTCTCACTGTAATCATCGCCTGGCGTACCTCCCTGTGCGGGAAGCACCTTATTTCGTTGTTCCTCTTACTACCAGGTTGGTTCTTACAATTTTGTTTGCACTTTTGGTATTGGGGTTCTCTTCTATTTTATCGATCAGGATATGTATGGCACTTTTTCCTACTTCCTCACCGTGCTGTTCTACCGTTGTTAGTTTAGGATCGGTACTTTGCGCAATTGCTCCGTCGGTAAATCCACAGATGGATACTTCATCCGGTACTTTCAGTCCCACCAGTTTGCAGGAGTATAGAATGCCCGAAGCAGTTTCGTCGTTAATGGCGAAAAATCCATCCGGGCGGTCTTCTCTTTCCAGTATATCGGGGGTAATGGCAATGGCTTGTTCGCGGGTATCACAAAGTTTTATCATGCTCTCGTCCACAGGTATTTTATACTTTTTCATGGCATCCAGATAACCGTTTCTCCGGTTTTTTGAAATTTCGAGGTGGGGTGCAGCACTATAAAAAAAGATGCGTTTGCAGCCTGTTTGTATCATATACTCCACAGCAGAAAATGAACCTGCGTAATCATCCACTACCACCCTTTCGGTATTAATACCCGTACAGATACGGTCATAAAAGACGATTGGAATATTATTGTCGAGTAATTCCTGATAATGATCATATTGAGAAGTATCTTTGGCGAGTGACGCAATAACACCACAAACCCGGGCTGCCTGAAAAGAGTGAACAATCTTAACCTCTTGCTCATATTTCTCATTGCTTTGTGCTACAAGAATGTTATATCCGGCCTGAGATGCAGTTTCCTCAATGCCACTCAATACACATGAAAAGAAATGATGTACCAGTTGCGGGATAATCACACCAATAGTATTGGAACGGCTGGTTCGGAGGTTTAGGGCCAGTGCATTTGGTTTATAATTATGTTCGCGTGCGTATGTATGTACAGCGTTTCGGGTTTCCTGGCTGATGTCCGGATTATCCTTCAGTGCCCTTGAGACAGTGGAGGGGGATACCCCCAATTCACGGGCTATGTCTTTGATGGTAATTTGCGGTTTGCTCATAGATTTCTATTAGTTTCAGCCAAAGGTACTTATCTTTGTCTTTATATGCAAAAATAGGAGAATTGGAAGGAAGAATTTTAAAGAATCTTCCGTTTCTGTATCAGAATTAAGTGCAAACGTTTGCATACTCTGCCGGATTGAAGATATAAATTTTATCTGAAATAGGGTATGTGCTTTTGTTGTTTTAGGTGCCCCCGACTTTCTTAATTGTATAAATACGTATTTAACTGTTACTTAAAATGCATATTAACAGTGTGTTAAAATGCATAGTTTGACCTTATAAAATACGTATTTTAATAATGTAGATTTACTAATGTTTTTTAAGAACAATCCTGTTTTCATAATCGTTTTATATTTGACATTAATAAAAATAAAATTGAATATGGAACAGTCATTTAAAAAAGGAGTTGTGCTCAATCTGGCTTCATTGGTAGAATATTCTGAAGGAGGAGTCGTTAGTAAGCAGCTAATAAAAAGTCCGGCTGGAAATGTAACATTGTTTTCTTTTGATAAAGGAGAAGGACTCAGTGAACACCGTGCCCCGTTTGATGCTATTGTCCAGGTGCTGGAAGGTGTGGTAGATATTGTGTTGGATGGAAAAGCATTTACCTTGAAAGAAGGAGAAAGCATTGTATTTCCGGCTAATGCTCCGCATGCTTTAACTGCTGTAGAAAAGTTTAAAATGTTGCTGACTATGATGAAGGGATAAATACTCCTTGTGCCTTATGTGGGTAAAGAGCACCTGTGTATCATAATAGTATATCTTTGTTTGCCTTAAATTGAATACTTATAAATAAACAAAGTACAAAGATATCTTATTAAAAAAAAGTACCTTTGTGCGCATACCTTAACTATATATCTCTTTCTGTTTTTGTAATGCAAACGATTGCGTAGTTGCACACAGTGTTTTTCATCTTTTTTCATTCGTTTGATTGACAATAAGTCTATTTTTGTTTCGTCGTAAGATAGGAATTTGAGTTACGTTCCTGTTTCGATAGAGAGAAATCATATTAATTTATATTGTTAACTTTAACTTATTAAATGCATGAAGCAAGTTAATCTTAGAATCTATCAAATGATTCTGCCCTTATTGTTGGGGCTATTCTTGTCATTAGGCGCTTATGCACAACAAATTTCTGTAAAAGGAAATGTGAAAGATGTTACAGGTGAACCTGTCATTGGTGCAAATGTCGTAGTCAAAGGTACTACTAATGGTTCAATTACTGATTTGGATGGTAATTTTCAACTACAGTCACCTCAAGGTGCAACACTCGTCGTTTCTTTTGTGGGATATCTTCCAGCCGAGGTAAAAGCAGCTTCTAGCGTAAATGTAGTGTTGCGTGAAGATTCTCAGTTACTTGACGATGTTGTAGTTATCGGTTATGCAACCGGTAGTCAGAGAACTATTTCAGGGGCAGTACAGAAGGTGGGGCGTGATGAAATGAATGCGGGTGTGGTGGTAAGTCCACTACAAGCCATTAAAGGAAAGATTGCTGGTGTAAATATCCAGAAGACCGGTGGCGACCCTACAGCGGGAGCCTCTATTCGTGTCAGAGGTACAACTTCTCTTTCCAGCGGTAATGATCCGTTAGTAATTATTGATGGTGTGTTTGGTGATTTAAACATGCTAAATGCTATTTCTCCCGCTGATATTGAAAGTTTTACTGTTTTGAAAGATGCTTCGGAAACTGCTCAGTATGGATCCCGTGGTGCAAGCGGTGTTATTGTAGTTACAACAATTAAAGGTAAAAATGGTACAAAAACATTAAGCTATGATGGTAGTTTCGGTGTTGAGACTGTTTACAAGAATCTGAAAATGCTTGACGGAAATGAATTTCGTAAAGTGGTTACAGACAGAGGTTATGCGAATGCTTTAGATGGGGGAGCTAATACTAACTTCATTGAAGAAATGCAGCGTATGGGTTATACTCAGAATCATCGCGTTTCATTTGGTGGAGGTACCGAAAGCTCAAACTACAGAGCCTCTATTGGTGTTATCGACCAGAAAGGTATCATCAAAAACAATTATATGCGTAATTATACTGCGAAGTTGGATGCTTCTCAAATGATGTTCAATAATAAACTGAAGATTGATTTTGGAATGTTTGCGGCAAGAAAGGATATGCGCTATCTTAATGATTATCAAAAGACATTCTATTCTGCCGCTTCTTTTAATCCTACACTTCCCAGTGTGGCGAATGCCGATGGTACATGGCCGGAAGATCCGAATGCAAATGAAACCCAGAACCCACTGGGACGTTTGACAATTGACGATCAGGAATCTAATTCGTATGTTAATGCAAATGCACGTTTGACGTGGACTGTTGTTGACGGTTTGAAATTGAGTGTATTTGGTTCGTATACTTATAATGTAAAAGAGAATTCCAAGTATGTTCCCAATAATATTAAAGAAGGAATTGGTACAAAAGGATTGGCTTCTAAAAATGACAATAAATCCAATATTCTTTTAGGTAACTTCACTGCTAATTATAAAAAATCTTTTGGAAAGCACTATATGGATGTATTGGGCTTGGCTGAAATACAGGATTATCAATATAGCGGATTTGGTTCGAATGCACGTTATTTTGCTACTAATTTCTTTGGTTTCAATAATCTGATGGCAGGAGCTGATATCAAACACGGAGATGCAACATCTTATGCCAACGGTAATAAACTGGTGTCGTTCATGGGACGTTTCAACTACTCTTATGCTGACAAGTATATTGCTACAATTAATATGCGTGGTGACGGTTCTTCAAAACTTGGAGCAAATAATAAATGGGGCTTCTTCCCTTCTGCTTCTTTGGCTTGGGTACTGAAAGAAGAAGATTTCCTGAAAGATGTAAGTGCTGTATCTAATTTGAAGGTGAGAGTTGGTTACGGATTGACCGGTAATCAGGATGCTATTTCTGCCTACAATTCTTTAATGCTCATGAGTCCTACGGGTACTACTACCGTTAATGGGAAGCCGGTGGTTACTTATGGTATTAATCGTAATGACAATCCTGATTTACGTTGGGAGGTGAAGAAGATGTTTGATGCAGGTATTGACGCTTCTTTCTTTGATAACAGATTGTCTGCTACATTTGATTATTATTACTCAAAAACTACAGATTTGCTTTATAATTATTCTGTTCCTGTACCTCCGTTTGCATACGGTTCTATGCTTGCCAACTTGGGTTCTATGATGAATGAAGGTGTTGAATTTTCGGTTACGGCAATACCTTTGAAAAAGAAAGATATGGAATTAACTGTTTCTGCAAACTTCTCATGGCAGAGGAATGAATTACTTTCTTTGGATGGAACTTATAATGGGCAGCCTTTGAGTGCTGAAAAATATATGTCGCTCGCAAGTATGAATGGTGCAGGCTTTATTGGTGGTAATAACAAAGTTGTTTATCAGATGGTAGGTCAACCTGTTGGTGTTTTCTATTTGCCTAAGAGTGATGGTTTGGTTGATAAAGAAGGCAATGGCGTATATACATATCACGTTGTAAACTTAGATGGAAATAAGAAAATTGAACTTGAAGACGGAAAAGACCGTTATATCGCTGGTCAGGCAATGCCTAAGTTTTATTTAGGTGGTAACATTAGCTTCCGCTACAAACAGTTTGATATCCAGACTCAGTTTACTGGTGCTTTTGGACATAAGATTTATAATGGTACTTCTTTGACTTACATGAATATGAGCCAATTCCCTACTTATAATGTAATGACCGGTGCTCCCGAAAAGAATATTCATGATCAGACGGTTACTGATTATTGGTTGGAAAGAGGTGATTATGTTCATTTTGACTATGTTACACTTGGATGGAATCTGAATACAAAGAATTTAAAGAACGTCAACGCTTTACGTCTTACTTTCTCTGTAAATAATTTGGCTACTATTACGAATTATTCAGGACTTTCTCCTATGATTAACAGCTCTACGGTAGGTAGCGATCTTGGATTGGATGATAAACGCTTCTATCCTTTAACCCGTACTTATTCATTAGGACTTAGTGTTAACTTCTAAAAAGAAATATATCATGAAAAAAA
>ULSD01013169.1_pt1 | contig 16035 bp, 24 predicted proteins | sample 1956051 | NCBI WGS metagenome assembly ULSD01 (sample SAMEA4835699, study PRJEB28245) | human gut metagenome | biome: gut microbiome; material: fecal sample | place: Denmark | collected 2008
AAAGGAGCTCGATCCGGCCGACTATCAAAAATTCCTTGAGGGCTATGCCAAGCTGAGCTCCAAGGAGCTTGAGATATGCGCCGCCCTGGCCAAGGGGCTCAGCGCCCGCCAGTGCGCCGAGCAGACGGGCAACGCACTCAGCACCATAGACACATACCGCAAAAGGGTCTACGGAAAGACGAACATCCATCGGGTGCGGCAGCTCCGGCTATGCTATGCGCTCATGCAGCTGGAGCAGGCGGAGCAGGATAAATAAGCACACCGGTGTCCTAAGGTATCCATACCGTGGGGCGCGGTGCCGTCCACAATAGCGGTGCCGATGGCGGGAAAAATTACCCCGTCGAGTGAATCCGGGTCGCCCGAGCAGTGGATGTATACGCTCTCCAGCCCGCGCTCCTCCATCGCCGCGGTCGTGCGGCGCATAAAGGTCGATTTGCCGCAGCCGGGGCCGCCCTTGAGAATGATCAGGTCGTAGAGCTTTGCATCAAGGAGCTGTTCATACAGCCCGTAAAAGCCCTCCGCGCTGTTCGCGCCGAGGAAGAAATGCGTATGCTTCATGGTCCGCCTCCAATGGTCTTAGTTTCTACTTCAACCTATACGCGGCGGCGCGTCCATGTTTGCGCAACCGTAAAATTGTTAGACGCAAATGAGAAAAGCGCCCGTCACGGACGCTTTTCTCATGCTTTTTCAGATGCCGAGCAGCTGGCGCTTCTTCGCCGCGAACTCCTCCTCGGTGATGACGCCGGCGTCGAGCAGCGACTTATACTGCTTGAGCTCCTCAACGGCGTTCGGCGCTCCGCCGGTCTGCGCGGGGGCAGCCGTCTGCGCGGCACCCGCTCCGGTCTCCGGCGCGCCGGGGGCAATGAGCTGCATCAGGTTAGAGGTCTTTTCCACACCACGTTTCCTATTGTAGTTGGCAACACTGCACCGCAAGCCGTTTTCGGTCATTGGCTGGTCTGCGTCGGATGGAAACAACGGCTCATGCGCCTTTCCCTCACGATATGTCAGATACTCCTGTAAGATAGCGACCATATCAGAGCAAAGAGGCAAAGGTTGGGGACGGTTGTTCTTGACATGACGTGCGAAGAGCAATCTGTTTTCCAAATCCAAATCCGGCACACCGTTTCCAAGGTGACAAAGGTTGTGGAAAAGGGCAAGACAAAAAGTCAAAGCAGCCGCCGCAGCTTTCCTCTGACGGATGAAGCGCGCGGGATATTCCTTGCAGCCAAAGCCGCAGAGGAAGAAAACCTCCGTTTATTCCGCAAGAGCTACAAAGTCAATGACTACATCTTCAAGTGGCCTGATGGTACACCCTTTGCCCCCGACTATGTGACACACCATTTTGCAAAGGTACTCAAGCAGAACGGTCTGCCGCATATCCGTTTCCATGAGCTGCGCCACAGCTGCGCAAGCCTGCTCATCAATAACGGCTGCGGCCTGAAAGATGTGCAGGAGTGGATGGGGCATAGTGACATTCAAATGACCGCAAACATCTATGGACACCTTGACACCGCCCGCAAGCAAGGCTTAGCGGAGAAGCTCACAAGCTGCCTTGTAAAGCAGCAATGAACCTGTTAGAAAAGTGATGGATTTTCTCACAAGGGCAAAAAAGAGAAAGTCCTGAAAACGCAAGCGTTTCAGGACTTTCTCGTTGGTCCGAGTGACTGGAATCGAACCAGCTGCCTCTTGAACCCCATTCTTTCTCCTTGATTATCCGTTGCGGAAAATAAGGAAATTCTACAATTATTCAGAGCTTTTGCAATTTTTAGAATTGTATTTATTTCGTATTTTCCATATATTCCGCTCGCATTCCGCCTCTATTCCGCTTCCGTGGCGGGAGAGGAACGGGTAACGACGCAACCATCCTTAGAGCGTATCCTCTTACACCCCCTCAGCAATAGGCGCGCAAAGTCTTTACTCCTTGTCGCACTTCTCAATCGAGCACTCATGCGCTTTCGTCTTTTCATCGTAGTTGATTCCAACTAACAAAATACTGCCAGTGTAGTCTCGGATCGAATCCGGGTATTTTTTTGCCTTAATTTGCCGTAATGCTGTTTCAGCCGATTTGTTCCATTTCAGTTCAATGACCATAGCCGGGTAGGTTAAACCGTATTCAGGCTTCGGGATAAAGACAAAGTCTGCAAATCCTCTGCCTGTTGGAAACTCGCGAATCGGTTTGAAATAGTACTGCATCGCACCGAGATACGCAATCGATAAGACACTGCTCAAGGAATTTTCGTTATGGTACTGAATGACGGATGCATACTCATTATGGATTTTTTCAATCTGCATCGCAACCGATGCACCATCCATATCCAATGTGGCGTTCAGCAGTTTGCTAGAATCCCGCTGAAATGCCGCCATCTCATCCCACTTTCGGCTTTCGATGGCATTTGCCAATTCCTGTCGTATTTCCTCATTTGGCACGAAGGCCGTCTTCGTTTTCTGGTCATACCCGAGATATCCCAAATGGATCATATAGGTCAGTACATCATCCTTACTTTTGATATTTACCGTATCATTCTTAAAAGTCGCTGTGTTGACCTTCACTTCTGCGCCTGAAAGCATTTCGATGATAGATGCTTTCAAGCCATCGTAATCCATATTTATCAGCGGAACAATCGCCTCATAGGAGGCCGTTTCCGACCAATAACTCTTAAATTCCCCTCGCAGCATTACGCTGACAACAGCTCTCGGATTATAAACCTGATAGTCCCTCAGCAAATAGCCATCGTACCATCTCTTCACATCGTCGAAATCCTGATGGTATACCTCTGCCAGCTTTTGAACCTCATCTTTTGTAAATCCAATATACGGAGCCAAATTGCTTGCACTCAACATTGTAAACTCATCGAAATTATTCAATGCCGACTGCGTTTTTTCTTTTATCATCGGAAGGATCCCTGTCAGGTATGCCAATTGAACATATTTCGTTGGCTCTGTCCCCTTAAACATTCCTCTGAGAAAGTTGATATAATCCTCCTGCGCCTTGGTGTTGGCTGACTCATCACGAATCAGGACGTCCCATTCATCGATGATAATGATAAATTTTTTTCCGGTTGCCGCATTGATCCGCGATAATGCTTCGGGCAGGGAGCCTGTATTTTCAGTCAATACATCGGAGTAATAGCCTTTTAGTTCAGCAATTGTCTTTTCGGAAATATAGGAAACCACCTGTTCCGGCCCACCGGCAGGTTCCATGCACCATTGAATATCAAGGTGAATGACATCATACTGATTCAGGTGCTTTTTGAAATCTGCACTTTTGCTGATTTCCAGTCCAGCAAAAATCGATTCTGAATCACAGCCTCTGCTGTAATAAGCCGTCAGCATATTTGCGGTAATGGACTTTCCGAAGCGCCTTGGGCGGCTGTTGCAAATGTACCCTTGCAGCGTATTCAGGACCCGGTTCGTATACTTAATAAGCCCGGTTTTATCAACATAAATTTCCGAATTCAAAGCAACTTGAAATGCGGAATTGTCCGGATTTACAAACATTCCCATGTTTCGATACACTCCCTTCCGAAGCAATACTCCCAAAAACAGATAACCTTATGCAAGGTGATTCCGTTTCAAGATACCTTGATTTTATCATTGAACACTATAAATATCAAGTCAATTGCCCATATCATTATATCTATGTATGAAAAAGTCCGACTGGAAATTGCAGTCGGACCCTTAAAATCATTCTGTTGTCTTTTCGAGCATTTGGTCTGTGAGGTTCTCCACGCAGATCAGAATTTCTCCAAATGATATGTGTATAATCACGCCACTTACCTCCTTACCCAGCGAACCCAATGGTACGATGGCACTCCGCACGCTGCGGGACCTCCCCAAAATCATCAGCGGTAAGGTAGCGAATATCCTCGTCCGTCACCTACTCGGCAGGCAGCGCCATCACGCGGCTGGCCTGCCGCAGCATGGCCTTCTCTATAAAAGAGCAGCGATGCCGCCTTTATCCAAGGTAGCATCGCCGCTCTTTTCAGTCTTGCCAAATCGGTGATGGCATCGTCCGCGCTTGAAAGTAAGATCCCCCCCACCTAAATTTACAGGTGGGGATCCGATTCAGACAGCTTGATAGGGGCTACTTATCCTCCTCCATGAGCTTTTCATGCTGTGATATTTCTCCGAACAATACTTTCATATAATCGCTGCGCCCATACAGAACACGGTCAACGTAGACGTCGCTGCCCTGCACACGGTAGAACACCATGTAACTGCCGCTGACAAGGAAGCGGTAGTTCGTCCCCATATCCGCAATAGAGGATAGCGGAGAACCCATCTCCGCAAAGGTTTGCAGCTGGTCAACCTCATCCATAACGCGACCGATCACCCGCTCTGCGGCGGTACGGTTTTGAAGCTCCGATACAATGTAGTCCCAAATATCATCCAGGTCACGGCGGGACTCCGATGAATAATGAATTTTATTCTTCATCCGCTCTTGCGCGGAAGTGCGCCCTCATATCATCTGGTGTCAGCCAGCCCTCTGTTTCACCGGAGTGACGGCCTTTTGCCAGTTCATTCATCAGGCGGATGATCGCCTGTGTTCTCTCATAGTCCTGCATATCCACGATGGCATATCGTCCGCGCCCATTCTTCGTCAGAAAGACAGGAGCGCCCACAGCCACATCATGCAGTACCTCGCTATAATTTCGCAGGTCGGAAACAGGTTTAATATTCGGCATTATCTATCAGCCCCCTTTAAGCATAGTATATCCTATTCTGCTGTAAAATTCAACAGCAAATTCTCAGCAGAATAATGTGTGTTTTCTCGCAGTTGTGCGGTTGACATATCCTGCCGGCTTTAAGAGAAGTATCACGTATTGAGCTGCCCTTTCTCTCGCACATTGACACAGTGGTTGGGGTCAGCTATAATTGAAGCCATACAATTCTTCAACTACTTGTAATTAGATTTGGACGAATAGGTATGCTTAGGCTGAAGGCTGTGCGCACAAGAGTTGCGGAATCACAGGTTAGGTTCGTGCATTCTGCATGACGAAATCACAGGTTTCGACAATTTTGAAAAAGCTGTACATTACGCACACACCGGAAAAAGATGAATTCCGGCAGTCAAGAGGTCAGCGGTTCGATCCCGCTAATCTCCACCACGAAAAACCTTGAAACCGCAACGGTTTCAAGGTTTTTGTATTCCGAAAACCACTCGCTGGGCGAGTGGTTCAAAAGAGGCTGCTGCCGATGAGGAAAAATAAAAAGATATTGCCGGCTGACTTCAGGTCTGCCGGAGCCTGCAAACAATTTTGCGCATAAATCTTGACGGGACCGACATTAGATAAATTTCCGACACAGGATGAGCTTGTGGCGAGATATTATGCTGAACTGAACGGCGGTAAGGGCATTTCTGATTTGGAAAAAAATTGTTTCACAGCCCTACTATTCCTCACAAAATACATCCGGAAAAAGGCGCTCAGATGGTGCTGTGCATGCTCTGCGTTCCCCTTTCCTCCGGCTGTCAGGATCGCAGCGGACTTTTTGGGCTTGAGCTGCAATGGCTTTTTCAGGAAAAACATGGCGGCGTGCCAAGGCTGCAGACGGCTCATCAGGCTCAGCACCGAACCGGGCAGAGTGCCGTAATACACTGGGGAAGCGATGACGATGTTGTCAAAATCATCGTCGTAAATGACCTGCATCCCGTCCTGTACCACGCACTTCGCCGTCTCCCAGCAACCGCGGCAGTCCACGCAGGGGGCAATGCCGGAGCGGAATGCAGAAATTTCAATGATCTCACCCTCAAGATGCCCCCGCAGCACGTCGATCAGATAGGCTGTATTTCCGTTTGGGCGGGGCGATCCGTTGATGATAATTGTCCGTTTCCCCATCACATTCTCCCTTCCGCAGAATCCAACAGTATACGGACGAAGTCCAACACCTGTGGAAACAACTCATCCCTATTTTCTTCCGTAATGTAAAAGCATTTTGCCTTGGGATGACTCCGCACCGCCTCCAAAAAGGGTGTGTTTTTGTTCTTCACTGCAGCGATTATCGGAATGTCCCCTTCCAGCAGATCAAGCACAGCGGCACAGAACTCCTCTGCCTGCGACTCCATAAAGCCCAATTCGTCCAGCAGCACGATGCCGCTGGACGGCACAGGTTTACGCAGTTTCGGCGCAAAGCGGTCAAACACTTCTGCCGCAGCGTCAAAACGGTGATTTTTGCAGTAACCCACCAGATTTTCCGTCGTCCGCACCCGCTCCTGCCAAGCGTCGTAGATATAGACGGGGCTCCCCCGCAGTTCATCTGCGAGGGAGTCCTCTTTTTTTTGTTTCAAATCCATACACAGGCCGGTCAAGCGCGTTCAGTACCCTGCCGATCAGGGTGCTCTTGTCGACACCGCGTTCTCCAACGATCAGCGTGTGCATTACTTGAAGAATGCGTTTGCAGTCAGCGTGGCGTACTGCTCGTCGGTCAGGGTCACACCGTAGAACAGCTCATAATATTCGGTGACCTCTTCCTGCAGGTCATAGTCGCAGTAGTCGGGATACAGGAGGGAGGGCAGCCACAGCAGGGCAAGATAACGCTGGCAGGCAGGAGGCGCCACAGTCCAGTTGTGGGGAGAATCAGGAGACTCAACATACTTACCGTTTGCAATGGCGCTGATCTGGCTCCACGCAGCGTCCTCAGTGACGGTGTCATAAACACTGCCGCCGCCGAAGATTCTTTTTTCTGGTGTGTGTAGCGACAAAGGTTTCCTCTGTGGGCTCTTTCGCCTTCACATTCTGCTCGGCCTCAGCCTCATTGAAGAGAGAAAGCTGGCCTTTCCCCAACACATACTCACTTTTCTCGCTGGACTGACCAAAACGGGCTCTCTGAGAATTGGCAAAGATTTCGGTCATATGACCCAGCTTCTTTTTCAGGAGTTCAATTTCGCTCTGATGGTCCAGCAGTCGCAGCTCCGCCTCTGATCGGGGCCACCGAAATCTTCCGTTGGACAGCCGCTTGTAAAGCAGGATATACCCATCACCGGACCAGTACAGAGCCTTGATCCGGTCCGTCCTCCGTCCACAGAAGAGGAAGAGGCTTTCTTCATCCAGTGTCCCTCAGTATTGCTGGGTCACGATCGAAGCCAGCCCGTCAATTCCACGCCGAAGATCTGTGTACCCACACGCTACGTAGTAGTTACGCACCCTGCTTAAATCAATCATAGCCGTTGAATCGATTTCAGCAGTGCCGCAACCGTATCCATGTCTGTGGCTCCGGACAGCTTCAAGGCCGCACCTCGGAAGTGAATTTCAAGGCAGCCTTCCAGGCTATCCCTCAGTTCGGTGCTATCGTTCTCCAACGGCACCAAAGAGGGCCGCTCAGATTCGGCTCGTAGGATTGCCGCTTTGCGTACCCTTCTCAACCAATAGCAGTAGGTTTTTTCACAGATGTCGTGCCGCCTGCAGAACTCGCGGTTACTCAGTCCACTGCATCGACACTCTTCAATGATCTGTGTCCATTGCTGAATTCGATACTCGGACCGTACGGCTAATACTTCTGACATACTATCCCTTCTGTGGCTAAACTGTGCTCAAAAGCTCCATTGCAGCTTTTGAGCACGGTTATATTCTCTCACATATGAGAGGTGTTTCACAGGCGGGCGGTTATTAAGCACTTACGATGGTTTGGCGACCGCATTACAGAATACAAAGGAGGCTTAATAACTTGGGAAAGCGGGAATGGTATTCAGAGTTCAGCACATGCTAAGTTTTGGTATCAGTATCACATTGTTTTTGCACCGAAATACAGCAGGAAAGTGATTTGTGGACAGTTGAAGCGGGATATCAGCCTTCACCTTGAAAGTAGCATGGCATCATAGTACGATGACGCCGTACTTACTGTCTGAGTGTGGATAAACTGAATGGTGAGAAATCTACAACTTATTTCCACCTATGAAACTTGGGGTGTTCCAATCCGAACTCGGCCATGACCTTTCCGACAATGTGTCGCGTCATATCTTCGATGGTTTGGGGATTGTTATAATATGTGAGCATGGGCGGAAGGATCACTGCACCTGTTTGAGTCAGTGACAGCATATTGCGCAGATGTATCTGACTGAGCGGGGTTTCTCGTGTGACGAGGACAAGCTTGCGCCGCTCTTTCAGTGTCACATCAGCAGCACGCAGAAGCAGATTATCAGAATACCCGCAAGCAATACCGGCCAAGGTTTTCATGCTGCATGGAATGATGACCATACCCTCTGTGCGGAAGGTTCCGCTGGACACAGATGCAGCCACATCATCCAGAGGGTAGACCTGATCGGCAAGATGACATACATCCTCGAGGGATAAGGAGGACTCATAAGCAAGTGTCTTTACAAAACTGCTGGAGTACACCAAATGGGTTTCCCAATCGGGAAAATACTGCATCCCACGGAGAAGTTCGATGCCCAGGGGAGCCCCGCTGGCACCACTCAGACCAATAACCAATCTCTTTTTCATAATCCACCTCATCTTATCTGTCAGTTTAATTTTGCCAAGGCGTGAAGCTCCATATCACAACGATGATGGAAGCATCTGAAATGCCGTGAATTACAGATATATTTTCATAATACTGAAATTATTATAATATAAGATTGAGAATATTGTCAATCAAAAACGAAAATCAATGAGAGGGACAAGAATGGAAAATGGTGAGGAAAGAGATGTAATTTAAGATATGATAGGATAATATTGAAATAATAATGCAAAAGATAGAAAAAAATGACATTTCTTAAATGATTCGACCTGTATAGATAGGAAAAATACAGCTTAATCCGTGATATACTTTCTTGACAATTTCACAATGGTTATTGTAATATTGAAATTACGAAAGGCGCTGTAAATCACGGTGAGTGTAGGTGGAAGGCTGTGAAGACATCTGCGGTTATTCCGGCGGTGGGTATTTCCACCCGCATGCTGGAGATGAAGCCATTACTTTGCTTTGAGAATTCACCGATTATTCGACACTCAATCCGTTCGCTGAAAAGCGTTGGGATCCAAGATATTGTTGTGGTGACCGGGTATCAAAGTGCCGTTCTGGAGCGGCACTTAAAATCAGAAGGCGTTATGTTTATTAAAAATGAACGATACGCTGAAACAGATATGCTGTCATCTGTAAATTTGGGGCTGAGGGCTCTTCCGGACCAAAAAAGACAGGTTTTTGTGACGCCGGCAGATACGCCACTGGTTTCAACCGAGGTCCTCCAACGTATCATGGACCAAGAGGGCGAGATCGTGTGTCCTGAATATCAGGAGAAGCTGGGACACCCGATCCTGCTACGGGAAGCCGGAATCGAAAAGATACTGCAATGGAATGGACCAGGAGGGATCAGGGGGGCTGCTGCAATGTTATCGTGATTTTCATCAGCACGTTTTGGAAGAAGCTCAAATTTTATTCGATCAATGTTCTCCAGATTATCTGAAAACTGCGGAAAGAGGAAAGAAGCAATGAAAGACTTATTCACGGCATTGGCCAATGAATTAAACAGGAAACGGGACCTGGTACTGGTTACGATTATAAGAAACGAGGGTTCCGCCCCCAGGGCTCAGGTGCGAGAATGTTGGTCTCATTGAATGGCTTATCCGCTGGAACGATAGGTGGAGGCGCTGTGGAGTATCAGTGCATCCAAGTTGCCAAGGAACTGATCGGAACCACAGAAGGCCGAAGCGTTTCCTTTTCTCTCAACGCAAAAGACAGTGCGAATTTGGGCATGGTCTGCGGAGGAAATCTGCAGGCGCTATTTACGCTGGTCTCCGGACAGGATGAACGGTAGACGACCCTTTGCGCTGATGTTCTGGAACGGTATGAAATGCAGCAGCCTTTCTGGATGCTGACGCCGATGGATGCACATAGCATCCCGGAACTCTGGCCCGCCGGGCGGAGAGAGGCAGACGCGGAACTGCCGGCAGCGCTAACTCAGCAGCTGGGTTCCCAGCCTGAAATCAAAGCCCTGGACGGAAAAGAATGGTTCTGCGATCAATTATTGAAGTCGGGAAGAGTGTGCCTTTTCGGCGGCGGCCATGTGGCTGCCGCACTGGCACCGGTTCTGATCCCTCTGGAATTTCCGTGTGTCGTATTGGAGAACCGTTCGGAGCTTGCAGATCCGGCTCGATTTCCGGAAAAGTGTCAGGTCCAGTTGATTGATTTTGAACGCTGTACCGAACAGTTTTCCTTCCGGACGGATGACTATGTCTGTATTATGACAAGAGGGCATCTGGACGATTTGACCGTACTGACCCAGATCTTGAAGACAGAGGTAAAATATATCGGCCTGATCGGCAGCGCACGGAAGATCAAAACAACATTTGAAAAACTAAAAGACCTGGGCTTTTGCGATGAGGATCTGAAACGGATTATTGCTCCGATCGGGATACCAATCGGAGGAAAGAGTCCAGCTGAGATCGCAATTTCAATTGCGACGCAGCTGATACAATGCCGCTGCGAGGCACCATCCAAATATTGGCTGAGAAGGGATAATACATGAAACTGATTGATACGAAGCAGGCGGTAGGACACATCCTCTGCCACGATACTGCAATGATGTTGTGCTGGAATTGACCCAGATCGGTAAAAAATGTCATTCCGGCTGCGAGATCTACAAACAGGTGGGCGACTGCATCATGCCCCGAGAAGGCGTGTTCACTCGCGTGCTTCACGGCGGTGCGATCTCGGTCGGCGATGAAATGACTGTCAATGAGGTGAGGTGATATGAGAGCTGCGGTGATCACAGTCAGTGACTCCGGTTGGCAGGGAACGCGGGAGGATCTGAGCGAGCCTGCCCTGTGCGAGCTTGTCCGGCAGCAGGGCTGGGAACTGGTTTCCTTTGGGTGAGCGTCATATGGTGGCGGAGGAATTGAAACGACTGTGTGACGAAGATCTCGCTGATCTGGTTTTGACCACGGGAGGGACGGGCTGTTCTCCCCGCGACAATACACCGGAAGCTACCCCGGATGTGTCGGAGCGGCTGGTACCGGGGATTCCGGAGGCCATGCGTTCAGATCACGCCCCATGCCATGCTTTCCAGAGCCGTGGCGGGGATCCGGAAGAGAACACTGATCATCAATATGCCGGGAAGCCCCAAAGCAGTGAAGGAATGCATGGAAACGATCCTTCCGGCGCTGCCGCACGCTGTCCGCATTTTGAGGGGCGAAAGAGAATAACTGCCTGGAGGCAGAAAATCAGATATTGCAACCAAATCGGAGGAGGAATAATATGAAACTGCATTACATTAAAGCAAATCCAAGCGGAAATACAACGGTCTTTATCCTGGATCCTGTGCCGAAAGAGCAGTATGCGCAGGTCAGCAAGGCTGTACTGTCTTATGAAAATGTAGGTGCTGAACAGTTGGGCTTTATCATTCGTGACGAGTCCTGTCCCAATGGCTGGCGGATGGAAATGGCCGGAGGCGAATTCTGTGGAAACGCTTCCAGAAGCTTTGCGGCCTGGCTGGGAATGTGCGGACAAGTCGGTACACCCAAAATGCTGTCTGATCCGGAAATGGAACTGACCATCTCCGTGTCCGGAAGCAGTCAGCCGCTGGTCACACAATTGAAGCGTATGGAGTGCGATAATTGCTGCTATGTGACAGTACATATGCCGCTGCCGCAGAGGATCCTGACAGGCAATGACCCCTGGTTTGGCGAGTATAGCCTCGTTATTTTCGATGGAATCAGCCATATGGTGTTGTGGAACCATGAAGAGCACTCGGAAGATGTGGAAAAGATGAAAGCATTTCTTTCTGCTGAGGGGCCCATGCCGGAAGCCTTTGGACTGATGTATTTCAATGAAGCGGAGCACAGGATGAAGCCGCTGGTGTATGTGGATAACCCGCACACCCTAGTGTGGGAAAACAGCTGTGGATCCGGCTCTTCTGCCGTAGCGTCCGCACTGGCACATCGAAAAAAGGACACGGTACAGGATATTTTGCTCAGACAGCCGGGCGGTGACCTGCGGCTGAGTGCGGTATGGGATAAGGAATCCGTAACGGAACTGATCCTGGGCGGCGTGATCCAGTTTACCGCATTTGGAGAGCTGTTTGCATAATAACCGGATTTCCGCTGCAGCCGATGTTAACAAGAATAGTTAGGAAAAGTAGTGCTTTACGATGAAAGAGCTAGCAGAAATTGTACTGACGGTGATCATGATGCTTTCACTTGCGGCCTGTGCCCCGAAAGATGAACCAACATCGGAAGAGCATGCCGACCTGGTTGTTTTTGCAGCGGCATCCATGCCGGAGAGCCGCTGGCACTCTTAGTAGGCGCCTCCGGAAGCGGAAAAAGCATGGCCCTGAAGTGTATCGCTGGATTGATCCGCCCCGATGAAGGGCGTGTGGAATTGGACGGACGTATCTTGTATGACAGTGCGTCTGGCATCGACCTTGCACCGCAAAAGCGCGGCGCGGGATACCTGTTCCAACAGCATGCACTCTTCCCCAACATGACGGTGAGGGAAAATATACTGGCAGGAACAAAAAAGCTGCCACATGAGGCACGCAGCAGCTTTGCGGAGGAGATGATCGAACGGTTTCATTTAAAGGGACTGGAGAACCATTATCCGGCGCAGCTGTCTGGCGGGCAGCAGCAGAGAACGGCCCTGGCCCGGATCACGGTGTCGAGGCCCGGTGCGATCTTGCTGGATGAGTCCTTTTCCGCCCTGGACAGCTATTTGAAACTACAAATGGAGGAGGAACTGCACACATTCCTGGAGGAATATCCTGGAGAGGTCTTTTTGGTATCCCACATTGGAAAGCGGGAGGAGGAAAAACTGACTGCCGGAGAACATATCGTGGTTTGCATAGATGGAAATGACGTGGCGTTTTTGAGTGAGCACTAAAGCTCCAACTGCCTTATTCTGAACAACATTGATCGGGAGTGATCCTTCCGTATGTATGTCGAATGATGCAATTATAAATAGAATAGTTGAAATACCTGAAGAATTGCAGCATAATACTATATACAGATAAATTATCGCGGTTGGGAGGCCGGTTGTTTCTTCAGATAGCTTTCGGCTTCAGCGGTGACCTGGGCGCAGTGTTTCCGGAGCTGACGAAGATCGTCGGGCGATATATGGTCGATGTGCAGGCCTGCGCTGACGGATACAGTATGTCCGCAGGCTATGCATAGCGTTTCTGCCAAGGGCTGTGCCACAAGATGGTCTTTGTGGGCAGTTACCGGATTGACCCAGCAGTCACAGCTCAACACCAGGGCATCCTTGAGAGAGGGGCGGGGAACGGCAAGCACCACCGCACCGATGTGAGGACGATCTCCACCACATAGGATCGCCTGCCAATCAAGTCCGCATGGAATAAGCTGAAGGGTAACTTTTGTATGGCTCGTTCCGGCTGAAAATAACATATCAATGCACTCCTTTTGTTGATCGATAAACTCATATGGAGGTAAAACAATGACAGAAAAATTAGGTGAGAAAATCAAAACTGCGCGACTGGCGAAAAAAATGACGCTGAAGGAATTGGCAGAAAAAACCCAGCTTTCCATTAGTTTTCTGTCCATGGTAGAGCGGGGACTGACATCCGCGGCAGTGGTTTCCTTGAAGAAAATAGCAGAGGCATTGGACATGGACCTGTCTGCGTTCTTTGCGAAAACAGAAGATGAACAAAAGAATGGGTTTGTGAGAAGCTATGAAAATCGGATCCGGTACACATCAGGCTATTATATCTATAAGAACCTTTCTGCCTGTACGGAAAAATGTGAAATGGATCCCATGATGATCATCCTTCTTCCGGGACAGAGCCGCGAGGATGTATCTCAGACGACCCATGCGGGAGAAGAATTCATCTATGTATTGGAGGGGGTCCTGACCTATTATCTGAATTTGCGCCCTTGAGATGCCCTAAGCTCTTTTGATTCCCATTTGCCTGTTTGTGGGCTGCTCCTTCCGCCTGTTTTGCTCATCTTTTTTCTGTATAGTATCAAACTATCTATTTTTCAGGAACCAGAATATGGTCCCTCCCAACGGCGAAATCCCGGCATTTCCAAACAAAGGGAATCATATATCTTTCCCACAATATGCTGAGTCATATCTTCAATGGTTTCTGGACAATTGTAATATGTCAGCACAGGTGGGAGAATAACAGCCCCCATTTGAGAAAGAGTCAGCATATTTTTCAAATGAATCTGGCTCAAAGGGCTTTCTCTAGTTACCAGTACGAGTTTACGTCTTTCCTTGAGCGTTACATCTGCCGCCCTCAACAATAAGTTATCGCTAAACCCGCAGGCAATTCCTGCTAGTGTTTTCATACTACACGGAACAATCACCATGCCGACAGTATAAAATGTTCCACTTGCAATCGCTGCTGAAATGTCGTTACAATCATACATCTTGTCAGCTAAATTATTTATATCTTCAGGAGAAAGATTGCTTTCTAATTGGAGCGTTCGCAAAAAACTTTCAGTATAAATCACATGCGTTTCAATATCAAAACACTTTCTTGCCATGTTTAGTGTGGCAATCCCTAATGGTGCACCACTTGCCCCGGTCATCCCAATCACCAGTCTTTTCTTCATCTTAAACACTCCTTTTCCAATTAATGACAATTATTTTAGAGATGAGCAAAACTCCGATTTGCTCATGAGACTATACAATAAATAGTGCCATCCAACTCGCTTAAAACCTATATATTGTGACTCGACTTTGCAAAACTCGTGTTTTGCTCAACCCTATTTTATTATAATACAGTTGTCCTTGCGGAAAATGCTGATTGCTCAAATTAAGCGGGTTATTTCAAGTTTGCGTGAATTTCGCCATTGAAATCGGCTATGCAATATCTATTTTACACTTGAAAAATGCAGTAAATTGAAATATACTTATATAAGTAACTACTCATTTTTTATTTGTACAAAATTTAATTCAAGAAGCAGGTATGATAGAATGGGAAATGAAGTTGGCAACATCATTAAGCAGATTCGTTCAAATAAGCATATGACATTGAAGGATCTTTCCCGAAAAAGCGGATTGTCTACAAGTTTTTTATCTATGGTGGAAAGAGGGGTTACATCTCCCGCTCTTTTGTCTCTGAAAAAAATTGCTGATGCTTTAGAAGAAGATATTTCTATTTTTTTCATCGGTCAGCAGCCTCAAGCCCACAATTGCTTCTGCCGTAGTTATGACAATAATATTCGTAATATATCTGGATTTTTTGTCTATAAAAGTCTTTTGGGGCAGCCTCTATCCAAGTGTACACTAGACCCAATGGAAGTTATTTTGATGCCCGGTCAGCAGCGTAAGGATGTGATTGAAATTACCCACTCAGGGGAAGAGTTCACTTACGTTCTAGAGGGGGTTCTTTCTTTTTTCTTAAAAGGAACGGAGCATGTGCTTAATCCTGGGGACTGCTACCATGGGTTTGGTTCGGATCCACATAATTTTGTAAATTTAACTAATAAAATTGTACGTGTGCTGTATATTGTTTCTCCTCCACTATCCAATGAGGACTATCGAAATATTGAGTTTCAGAAGAAGCCACAGTCTAACAAAGCAAAAGAAATCTAATTCTATCTATTTGTGAATGTCAATAAATACTCGAACCACCTGGCATTTTTGTACTAACAGGAATCTGAGCCACCCTGCGTAGTTAAAAGGTGGTAGGATTCGCCTTCTATTAACGCAGCAGTCATCGTGATATTTTTAAAAAGCTCCGTCCGTCAGGAAAACTGAAGTAATAGAGGCGTCGTCCAGAGCCGCCTCCAAATGCTTCATGTTCATGTACTTTTTGCCGCCCCACTGGGTGCCCGCCACATGGCGAAGCCTTGCGCAGACCAGCATCAGGGCGGAGTTGCCATCGGGGAATGTCCCCACCACGCGGGTGCGGCGGCGGATCTCCCGGTTCAGCCGCTCGATCACGTTGTTGGTGCGGATGCGCGTCCAGTGTTCGCTGGGAAAATCACAGTAAGTCAGAGTTTCCTCAATGCCGTCCTCGACCTTTTTGGCGGCCTCCTTCAGTTTCATGGCGCGCAGCTCGGCGACTACGTCCTTCGCCTTCTCGCGGGATGCCTTTTTACTCTCCTGGGCGTGGATCGCCTTGAGCATTTTTGCCACAAT
>ULSD01018997.1_pt1 | contig 15176 bp, 7 predicted proteins | sample 1956051 | NCBI WGS metagenome assembly ULSD01 (sample SAMEA4835699, study PRJEB28245) | human gut metagenome | biome: gut microbiome; material: fecal sample | place: Denmark | collected 2008
CTCGGACGCTACCCGAATAGCCGCACCCCACGACCGGGACACTTATGCCGCTAACCGACCCTTGCAAAGATGGATTTTCCGACGACGTCTTTTTGGTTGCAGATTGAAATGTTTACAGGTTCCATCATTTGAATATGTTAAGAATTACTTAAGCGAGTAAGAAAGGGGCATGGCAATACGACAATATCGTTTCTTTATAATCTTCATAATGAAAAATAAATTCAACGTTAAAGCATCCTAAATAACAGATGCATACCTATTACAGACGGGCGAAGGATATTCTCCCCCGCCCGTCTGTGAAAATTGCGTTTTATTTTAAGGTCAATCCTCCAGAAAGGTCGTTTCAAGAGGCGTGTCGCGAATACAACGGATACTGTATGCATTGGTACGCTGGTAAGGATTCACGATAACCTGCCCACTCATAAAAAGCAAGCGATTCGCATTATTGTAGTTATCGCCTTTTTTCGCAGCAGAGGAATTCGTCCAATAAACACCTCGCAAATTTCCATTTTCCGTATTTGCCGACGATGACGAGTAAAGCATATCGCCGGATGAAGGCAAATGCAGGTCTGATTCTGCAAATACGGTATTCGGATCGCTGATCGAATATTTCTTATTATAACTCAACGTCGTATTCAGGATCGCTCCGGCCATGGACAAGAATTCGTTGACAGTCGGTACCCGATAACCCTCCGGACAGGGATTGTTCACGTTCGTTTCATCAGTCAAAGGTGCATGCCATTCATAATCGGTGTATTTTCCACCCCAAAGCCCCGTTTCCTGCGTCGAAGACTGGGAAGCCCAGTCATTGGGTTCTGCATTCGTCGGAATAAATTTATCATGCCCGGCGTTCGCCCGATCGGGGACACGTTCATTGATCGGAGCAATGCCATTCACCAATACCCCCGCAGCAGCATCAGACCATGAGGTTTTTTCATGTCCGTCGGCTTTGCGCGACCATTGGAACAGCGAACCGTAAGCCTCGTAATCGCCCTTCGATTCAGCGACCTTCTTTGCGCCCAAATTGCGATCGAGCCAGGTCTGCGTCGCTTTCGTACCGTCAGAAAGCGTCACTTCGATATTCACAGGATAATAGATCAGCTTATAATATTCGTCCGCACCGTCATAATTACGGTCCTTGACGCCGCGCACCGTCACCTTGCACTCGGCTTTCTGCTTGCTGCCGTCGTTGGCTTTGGCCGTAATGATGGCACGTCCGTGTCCGACAGGCGTAACTACACCCTCCTGCGATACGCGGGCCACCCCTTCGTCAGACGAAAGCCACTCCAATGTGGGGATCGACGGATTCTCGGGTGTAACGGTCGCAGTCAGGGTGATCGGACCGTCAGTCACAAGGAAATCGTGAGAGATCGAGCTGAGCGTAATCGAAGTAATCGGCACATCGGCGATGAACGGCGTAACCGTCACCTCCACCTCCGCCGTACGGCGCATGTCGCTGGTCTGGATGCCGATGGTGGTCACACCCTCGGCTTTAGCCGTGATGACACCTTCGGAACTGACCGTCGCAACGTCGGGATTGGTGTTGTACCAGGTGATTTTCTTATTGCCACAGTCCTCGGGAGTGAAGATAATCTGCAAGCTGTACGTTTTGGTTTCGGGAAGGCTGAGCGTCGGAACGTCGAAACTTACACTCTCCACATGCACGAAATGCGGAGGCGTATCCTCCTTCTCCATACAAGATGAGAGCGACAAGACCGCCGTCAATGCCGTGAATAGACAGAAAAATCTTTTCATATCGGTTGGTTTAGGTTAATATTCCGATCGGAAGGCCCTGCAAGAGCCTTGCAGAAACAAATATATTCGGAATAAACCTTTTTCGGAGGCCGACGGCGGCAATAAATCAGCGGGAACGGTTTCGGGAACGATTTAATCTTTCGGAATCGTTCCCGAAAAGGAGCGTTACGGAGGTGGGAGGAAAGAACGGGACTACTCGCCGTCGAGCATCTTGGGATCGCTCGAACCCCGAACGTTGAGCAGTCCTTCGAGCACGACAGTTCGATTTTCCGACGCAGGGTCCTGGATCTTTTCCAGCAGGAGCCGCGCTGCGGTCTCCCCCATCTTATCCAACGGCTGCGCCACGGAGCTCAGCATGGGTTCGGTGACCAACGCCGACTGCGATTCGGTGAACCCCATCACCGAAACCTCCTGCGGAATGTGGAACCCCTTGCGTTTGAGTGCCTTCATAGCCCCGATAGCCAACTGGTCGTTGAATCCGAACAAGGCGTCGGGAACCATTCCCTGCACGATACAGCGGTTCATCAGCCGGAAGCCCTCTTCACGGGTAATGGATTCGCAACGAATGACCAGCGACGAATCGACCGGAAGACCATGCTTGCGCAGAGCATCTGCATAACCCCGGTAACGCAGTCCCGAGAGGTCAATCTCCGAAGGACCCTGAAAATGCATGATGCGCGGCATCGGCTGGCCCATCTCGCGGCGGATGTTTATCAGGTGCTCCACGGCAAAGAACGCCCACTTATAATCGTCGATGACAACGCGGCTGGCCGCGACGTCCGAAGCCGCGCGGTTGAAAAACACCAGCGGGATGCCGCTGCCGATCAATTCCTTATAATAATCGGTATTGCGTCCTTTCTCGGTAACCGAGATCAGGATACCCTCGACCATGCTCTCCTCCAGCAGTTGCAGGTTACGCCGTTCGGCCTCGGCGGATTCGTTGCACTGGGTGATGAGCACGTGAAAACCTTCACGTTCGAAAACCTGCTGTATCTGGATGATGATCCGGGCAAAAAACGAGTTGATAAACTCCGGAACTACGACTCCGATAATCTTCGTGCGCCGTTTTATTAGGTTCTGGGCAAACGGATTGGGCCGGTAGTGCATCTTCTCCGCCATCTCTATCACCGCTTTTTTAGTCTCAGGCTTGACATCGAAACGGTCGGCAAGCGCACGCGACACGGTGGACTTGGAAATTCCGAGCGCCCGAGCGATGTCTTTTATCGTGGTATTTTGTGCCATGGATACGAAAAAATTTGAAGCAAGATACACAGTTTATATTAAATATCAAATTCCATGCCCGTAATTCCGTATTTCCACGAACCGCAAAAGATGAACCGGAACGCCTATGGGAGCGATTGCATAAAATGGGAGCGTTCCCGAAAACGTTCCCGACGATTTTATGAACCCCGACTGGGGCGGAAACGGTCCGAATGGGATATATTTGTTCTGGGCTAACCCGAAAACGACCTAAATGAGAACCGATCCATGGGTACTTTAGACTATGTAACCATTTTGCTGTTTGCCGCGGGCGTGATGCTCGCCGGCATCTCCTTTTCCTCTACCGGTAAGAATATGAAGAGTTTCTTCGCGGGGGGGGGTAACGTGCCCTGGTGGATCAGCGGTCTTTCGCTGTTCATGGGCTTCTTCTCGGCCGGCACGTTCGTCGTCTGGGGTTCGATTGCCTATTCCCATGGATGGGTGTCGGTGACCATCCAGCTCACGATGGCCGCCGCGGGTCTCGCCGTCGGATTCTTCATTGCACCGCGTTGGAACCGCACAGGTTGCCTCACGGCCGCCGAATACATCACCCGCCGTTTCGGCGTATCGACGCAGAAGATGTATACTTACTTATTCCTCTTCATCTCGCTCTTTACAACCGGCGCCTTCCTCTATCCCATCGCCAAGATCATCGAGGTCACGGCCGACATTCCGCTTAACACAAGCATTCTGCTGCTGGGGGCTTTCAGCATTCTTTACGTCACGATCGGCGGTCTGCGCGCCGTTGTGGTGACCGACGTGTTGCAGTTCCTCATTCTGTTCGCAGCCGTCATCATTGTCATTCCGCTTTCGCTGATGAAGGTCGGCGGGGCTGAGGCTTTCCTCGCAAAGGTCCCGGAAGGATTTTTCCAGACCGTATCGGGCGACTATACCTGGGTGTTCATCATCGCTTTCATGTTCTACAACCTCTTTTTTCTGGGCGGCAACTGGGCCTATGTCCAACGTTATACCAGCGTCAGCACACCCCGCAACGCCCGCAAGGTGGGATGGCTGTTCGGCGTCCTCTACCTCGTCAGCCCCATTCTCTGGATGCTGCCGCCGATGATCTACCGCGTCTACAACCCCGGTCTCGAAGGGCTGGAAGCCGAGAATGCCTATCTGCTGATGTGCAAAGAGGCGATGCCCTCGGGTCTGCTGGGCCTGATGCTCGGCGGCATGATCTTCGCTACGGCCAGTTCGCTCAACGCCACGCTCAACATCTCGGCGGGCGTCTTCACCAACGACATTTTCAAACGCCTCTCTCCTTCCACTTCTGAAAAGGGGCTGATGCGGATCGCCCGCTGGTCCACCATCGGCTTCGGCGTGCTGGCCATTGTCGTGGCGCTGCTGATCCCCCTGATGGGCGGCATCGTGAACGTCGTCATCAGCGTCGCAGCCCTCACGGGCGTACCGCTCTACCTGCCGCTTATCTGGTCGCTCTTCTCGCGCAATCTCAACGGGCGGGTCATCCTCACAACGACTGTCGTAAGCCTCGCGATCAATGCGCTGTTCAAGTTCGTCACGCCGCTCATGGGCTTCTCGCTCGACCGCGCCGAAGAGATGCTCGTAGGCGTACTGGTTCCGGCGCTGTTGCTGGCTGGTTATGAAATTTACCACCGCATATGCCGTTCCGGCGAGCAGATCCCGATGATCGAAAAAGCCCCCGCCGCAACCGTCGAAGACGGAGACGCCTCCAACAACCGTTTCAGCATAATGGTCATCGGCATCGGTGCCATCCTCGCCGGATTGTTCATCGCCGTATTGGGAGCATTGGCCGACGAGCACAAGATGATCCCACTGGGCATGGGACTGCTGTTGCTGGCAATCGGAGTCACGGCTTATTCATACAGCAAAAAGAAATCTTGATCCAACTATGTTTACTTGCAATTTCGAAAAACAAAGGGCATTCCGCCACATCTCGCTCCGGGCCGACTACGTAATCGCCGGAGGGGGCATGACGGGCGTATGCAGCGCCATCACCGCAGCGAGGGCCGGCGTCAAGGTCATCCTGGTCCAGGACCGGCCCGTACTCGGAGGCAACGCTTCGAGCGAGGTGCGCCTGTGGGTTCTGGGCGCCACCTCCCATATGGGCAACAACAACCGTTGGTCGCGTGAAGGCGGCGTACTGGACGAGATCCTCGTTGAAAACACCTTTCGCAACAAGGAGGGTAACCCCGTACTGTTCGACATGGTGCTGATGGATAAAGTGCTCGCCGAACCCAACATTACGCTGCTGCTCAACACGGTGGTCTACAAGGTCGAGAAGAACGACACCCGCACGATCAGCCGTCTCACAGCCATCAATCCCCAGAACGGCACGGAATACACGATCGAAGGAGATCTGTTCGCCGACTGTACGGGCGACGGCACGCTGGGCTACCTCGCCGGGGCATCGTTCCGCATGGGCGCCGAGGAGAAAGAGGAGTACGGCGAAGGATTCGCCCCCGACAAACAGGAATACGGCGAATTGTTGGGACACAGCATCCTTTTCTATATGAAGGACACAGGCCGCCCGGTGAAATACACGGCGCCGGATTTCGCCATCAAGGACGCGGAGCGCCACATCCCCAAATTGCAGAATCCCAACTATTTCAACCCAGCCCAGCACGGCTGCAAATACTGGTGGCTGGAATACGGCGGCCGCCTGGACACGGTGACCGACACCGAACGGATCAAATTCGAACTCTGGCGCGTGGTTTACGGCGTCTGGGACTACATCAAGAACTCCGGCAAGTTCCCGCAGGCTGAAAACCTCACGCTGGAGTGGGCGGGACTCTTCCCCGGCAAACGTGAAAGCCGCCGCTTCACGGGACTCTACACCATCACCCAGCAGGACATCATCGAACAGCATACCCACTACGACGCCGTGGCTTACGGCGGTTGGTCCATCGACCTGCACCCGTCGGACGGGGTATTCAGCCCCAAAAACGGCTGTAACCAGTGGCACAGCAAGGGTGTCTACCAGATACCTTACCGCTGTTATGTGACCCCCGATCTGGATAACCTTTTCATCGGCGGCCGCATCATGTCGTCGAGCCACGTGGCCAACGGTTCGACCCGTGTCATGTGCACGGCGGCACTCGGCGGACAGGCTATCGGTATGGCCGCAGCGCTCTGCCTCGAAGAGGGTTGCAAACCGGCCGATTATGCAGCCCCCGAAAAGATCGTACGCCTGCAATCCGAACTCGTCAAGCTGGGACAGTTCATCCCCGGGCTCGACATCTCCGACGGTCGAAACCTGCTGGACAAGGCTTCGCTGCGCGTGTCGAGCGAACTTCAGCTCGACGAACTGCCGCATGACGGCACGTGGTTCCGGCTCGAATACCCGGCCGCGCAATTGCTGCCCGTCAACGGACGCATGCCCCGTATCGAGATCGTCGCCGAGGCTGATGATGCCACCGAACTCCGTATCGAGCTGCGCAGCTCCCTGCGCCAGGAAAATTACACCCCCGACCGTACCGACGCCGTCAAGGTCGTGCAGCTCGTCCAAGGAGAAAACCGCATCACGCTGGACTTCGGCATCGAATACGAGACGCCCCGTTATGTCTTCGTCTGTTTCATGGCTAACGACAAAGTGCGCTTGCCACAAAGCGGACGCTTCGTGACGGGCCTCACGTCGGTCTTCAACCACATCAACCCCGCCGTCTCGAACTTCGGCCGCCAGACGCCTCCCGAAGGCATCGGCGTCGACGCGTTCGAGTTCTGGTGCCCGAAGCGCCGTCCCGAGGGGAAGAATTTCGCCCTGCGTTTCACCCCGGGTCTCGCCGCCTTCGGTGCGGAGCAGTTGCGGAACAGTTATTTCCGCCCCTACCTCGCTCCCAACGGCTGGGCCGCCGCTGCCAACGACTTCGCACCCGAGCTGGAAATCGCCTGGAACGAGCCTCAAACTTTCTCGCAGGTCCGGCTCTTCTTCGACACCGACGCCGATCACGCGATGGAGAACGTACAGATGGGACACTACGACTCCGTGATGCCCTGTTGCATCCGCGACTACATTCTCTCGGACGACGCAGGGCGGGAATTGGCGCACGTCGAAGGTAACCATCAGACTGTCAACACGCTGACATTCCAGGAGCCGATAACGGCACAGAGAATCCGCCTGCGCCTCATGCGCCCGGAAGGCGACGTCTGCCCGGCGCTGATGGGCATTGTCATCGAATCGAAAACAACGAAATAAACCAACCAACTTCAGAACCTATGAAAAAAATCTACATGACCCTGGTGATGCTTTTCGCGATCGCGGCATCCATGGCACAGCCCAGGGAGATCAAGGGTGTAGTGCACGACGAGAACGACAAACCCATGTCGGGCGTCACCGTGTACGTGCAGGAAACGGGTGCTGGAACGATCACCGGCAGCAAAGGCACGTATTCGATCAAGATTCCGGGGCCCAAGAGCGAGATCACCTTCTCGTTCATGGGCTACAAAACGCTCAAACTGAAAGCCGACGACCCCAAGGCCAAATTCGACGTCATCAAACTGGTGCCCGACCAGCAGATGCTCGACGCCGTTGAGGTCGTACAAGTGGGTTACGGCACACAAAAGAAAGTCAACCTGCTGGGATCGGCCGAAAACGTATCGGTCAAGGACCTCGAAAACCGCCCCATCACCCAAGCCTCGATGGCCCTGCAAGGTACGATCTCGGGTATCGACGTGGTCCAGAACTCGGGACAGCCGGGACAGGACCAGGGTTCGATCCGCATCCGCGGCGTGTCGTCCATCGCCAACAACAACGAGCCGCTGGTGCTGATCGACGGTGTCGAGGGCGACATCAACCAGGTCAACCCCAAGGACATCGAGTCGATGTCGGTGCTGAAAGACGCCTCGTCGGCGGCCATTTACGGTAACCGTGCAGCTGCCGGCGTCGTACTCATCACGACCAAGTCGGGCGAAGGCTCGGGCGAGCTTAAAGTGAGCTACAACGGCAGTTTCTCCTTGCAGGAGACCACGGCGCTGCCCAAGCCGGTGAAAGTGCTCGAATGGCTCGACCTGAAAGAGGAAATGTTCCTCTACAACGGCGAGATCAAGAATTACGACAGCGACCGCGAAAAATACATTTCGGGCGAGAAAGTGTCCGTGAACTACTACCTCCGCCACTTCCGCATCGCACCGATGCACGACCACTACTTGAGTATGTCGATGGGCGGCAAAAACTACAACGGCAGCGTCTCGCTGGGCTACGGCAATCAGGACGGCGTGCTGAAAGGCACCGACAACGAAAAAATTTCGTTCCGTTCGAATGTCAGCATGTACTCCACCAACCGCAAGTTCTTCACGACGCTCAACCTCTCGGGTTATCGCAAGGACATGACCTCGACGGCCATGGGAACCAACCAGACCATCCAGGACATCCACCGCGCAGGCCCCACCAGCATCTTCAAGGCCTACAACGGGCTCTACGGCTTCTACGGACGCCACATGGGACAGCTCGAGGCCGGAGGCCGCACGAAGAACGTCTCCAACCAGCTGACCGCAAAGATCAGCGCCGGAGTCGAGCCTGTCAAGGGATTGAAAATACAAGGTTCGTTCGCCACGGTCTACTTCAATTCGCGCAACGACCAGTTCGTTGCCCCGATCTACACCGTGGGCGACCTCTACGGCGACGTGCAAAACAAGGTGGCCAGCTTCATCGAGATCAAGAACTCGACGACGCTTTCGACGACCACCGAACTTACGGCCAGCTACAAAAAGCGCTTCGACCGGCATGATCTTTCGGTACTCGTCGGTGCTTCGCAATACTGGTGGCGCAATGAATGGGAGATGGCACGCCGCGACAATATGTCCTCGTTCACCCCGTCGCTGAATATGGGCGATCCCGCCACGCAGGTCAACGACAACGCCATCAACGAGCGTGCAACCCGTTCACTCTTCGGCCGCGTGAACTACTCCTACGACGACCGCTACCTTTTCGAGGTCAACGTCCGTTACGACGGTTCGTCGCGTTTTTACAACAAGAAATGGGGCCTTTTCCCGTCGGTGGCCGCCGGATGGCGTATCTCCCAGGAGAGCTTCTTCAAGAACTCCGGCGTGACCGAGTATATCAACAACCTCAAGCTGCGTGTATCGTGGGGACGCCTCGGCAACGAGTATATCTCCTCGAATTACACCGGGTACCCGACCCTCTCGACCGACAGCTACTACGATTTCAACGGTACGCAGGTAGCCGGTGCGGCCATCACCGAGCTTTCGAACAAGGATACCTCGTGGGAGACTTCCGAACAGACCAACATCGGTCTCGACATCGGCATCTGGAACCGCTTCTCACTGACAGCCGACATCTTCTACAAGAAGACCACCGATATTCTGATGAAACTGCCCATTCCGCCGTCGCTGATCGGCAACGTAAACGGCGGCCCCTATCAGAATGCCGGCAGCATGGAGAACAAAGGTCTCGAACTGACGCTCAACTACCGCCAGACCTATCGCAACAAGATGTACGTCGACGCCACGTTCACGACCACTTTCCTGCGTAACAAGATTCTCGACCTGAAAGGCGTCAGCCCCGTGATCCACGCCTCGCTGCCCATCGTTCAGATGGAGGGTCATCCCGTGGGCGCCTACTACGGCTACCGGATGGCCGGCGTCTACCAGTTCGACGACTTCACGTGGCAGAACGACAGCGACCCCTCGGTGCCCTTGCAGGACCGTGTCTACAAGCTCAAAGAAGGGCGCCCCGTGCCGAGCGAGGGCAGCCCGCGTCCCGGCGACCTGAAATTCGCCGATCTCTCGGGCCCCGACGGCAAACCCGACGGTAAAATCGACCTCGACTATGACCGGACCATCATCGGCGACCCGTTCCCCGACGTCTCGATGTCGCTGAACCTCAACTGGGGCTGGAAGGGTATTGACTTCAACATGTTCTGGCAGACGGTGCTGGGCCGCGACATGTACAATCAGGGGCCGATGGTCGTGCCGTTCTACAACGACAACGGAAACGTCTGGAAAGACATGGTCGACAAGCGCTGGACCGCCGACAACCCGACCAACCGCCATCCGCGCATGAACTACGACTCGAAGACGGCCAACACCCGTTCGAGCTACTACATCTACGACGCCTCGTTCCTGCGCCTGAAGAATATCGAACTGGGTTACACGCTGCCCGTACGCTGGACAGCCAAACTGCACATGTCGAAAGTGCGCATCTATGCCGGTATCCAGAACGCCTGGACGCTCACGAATTTCCCGGGATGGGACCCCGAACGTCCCTCGACCAACATCGCGTCGGAGGTCTATCCCCAGATACGCATCTACAACTTCGGCCTCAACATCGGTTTCTAACACAAAACACGGACAAAGATGAAAACTTATCATAAAATAGCCGCATTCGTCGGTTCGGCGCTCATGCTGGGTTCCTGTGCGGATTATCTGGTACGCGAGCCGCAGGACGCACTCGACCCCGCCACCTTCTTCTCTTCGCAGGAGAACGCCGTCATCGCCGTCAACGGCATCTACAACGCCGCCCTCGAACCGGTCAAGGGCCGCACCTACGCCATCGACTTCGACTGTATGTCGGACAACATGTACAACTACTCGCGCAACCAGAACACGCAGGAATTCGGACAGGGCACCCACGGTTCGTCGAGCGTCTATGCGCTGAATTTCTGGAGCCGCGGCTACCGCGGAATCTCACGCGCCAACACCCTGCTGGCCTGGCTCGACCACTGCTACGAAATAACCGTCCCGACCACCAACATCAAGGACCGGCTGCGCAGCGAAGCGCTCTTCCTGCGTGCGTATTTCTACTCGGAGCTCATCGACTTCTTCGGAGATGTGCCGATGTACCTCGAACAGGTCGACCTGGCCGACAGCAAACCTCGCACGCCTAAAGCGCAGATCGTGGAGCAGATTCTCGGCGACCTGGAGGAAGCGGCCAGACACCTGCCCGTAACTTATGCCGCAGAGGATACCGGCCGCGCCACATGCGGCGCCGCCTTGGCCCTCAAAGGCAAAATCGAACTTTACAACGGGATGTACGCCCAGGCGGCCGAGACCCTCAAAGAGGTGATCGACCTCAAAGATGAGAACGGCGCACTCCGTTACGATCTTTATCCCCTCTACCGGGAGCTGTTCCTGCCCCAGAACGAGGACAACTGCGAAGTGATCTTCGACATCCAGTATATGAAGAACGCCTATTCGCAGGGACTTTCGCACCAACTCTACACCTTCACCTACGAGTGGAACTCCTACTGTCCGACATCCGCGCTCGCCGAGAGTTACTACACCAAGAACGGTTACCCCGTAAGTTGGAACGCCGAGACGCAACTCTATGAGAGCGCCGACCCGGCTTTCGACCCGACCTATCCCTACAAGGACCGCGACCCGCGCCTCGACCAGTCGATCATCATGCCGGGCACGGACAACGGCCGCGGCGCGATCTTCCTCCCGAGTTCTTCGAACCATACGGGCATGAAGATCCGCAAGTGGAACGACTACACCGAAACCGAGAAGAACAACTCGGAACACAACATCATCCTGATCCGTTTCGCCGACGTGCTGCTGATGCGCGCCGAGGCGCTCGTGGAATCGGGGACGTTCGACGAGGCCGAAGTCCGCGGGCTGATCGACCGCGTACGCCAGCGTCCCTCGGTGATGATGCCGAAAGTCGAGGACATCGAAGGCACGGAACTCGACGCCAATGCACTGCGGGCCATCATCCGCCATGAACGCCGCGTCGAATTCGCCTTCGAAGGCACCCGCGTTTCGGATATCCGCCGCTGGCGGATCGGTCCCGAAGTGATGACCGACGCCTACGGCTACAAATATCAGGACGTGCGTCTCAACCCGCCGAAATACATTCCCTACAAGGTTGACACGCGATCGTTCAACCCCAACCGGGATTACTTGTGGCCTATTCCGCAGAACGAGATCAACACCAATCCCTTTATCAACGCCCCGGACCAGAACCCCGGCTACTAAACGCAGGTTCACCGAACGCGCAGACAAGCAGTCCCGACCCGGCTGCTTGTCTGCCATAAACCCGAACAGCCGCAACGATGAAAAAAACACTCTGCATACTCGCCCTCCTCGGCCCGCTGACCCTCTTCGGAAACGGTCCGCGCATCGGCGATTCCCGGATCGGCATTTCGTGGCAGAAAAGCGGCGAAGGCTGGAAGCCCCGGAAAATGGAACTCCGCGACGGCGGGCAGACATTCACCTGGGGCATTCCCGACGGCGGTTACACTGTGCTCTACACACCGGAAACGCCGCCGACAGAAGGCGGGATCATCGTCAACCGGAGCGGCGATACGCTGTGCTTCGACATCGACCGTTTCCACTGCATCGCCCCGAGCTACCGCAAAGCCACCTCCTCCGTGCCGCTGAACCGCGCGGGCGAAGCCTTCCGGCTCGTGCCGCAGGAGATGCACCGAAGCGGCGACACCCTCCGTTTCGAGGCTATGGGCGAACCCGGACGACTCACGGCCGAATGGTGGGCTGACACGGCCCATCCAGGCGATCTGTGCGTACGGTTGACCTTCACCGCAGCGCAGGCAGGTTATTATTCCCTTTCAACGCCGGCAACAGCCACGCTCCCCGAAAAACAACTGGCCTGGGGCTGCATCCCGGGATTCTTTCAGGGCGATGCTATCGAGCCCGATTTCCACCTGGCCTACATGTATGGCCAAGGATTGCCGCACCTGCCGGTGGTCTGCAACGAGAACACAGTGACCACGATGGCGTCGCTCCTGACCGATCGACAGGGACTCACGCTGGCCGTCATTCCCGAACCGGGCTATGACCGGAAACCCTACGCGGGCGACCGGCGCACGCACGGAGAATGCTGGCACACGGGACTTTCGCACATGACACGCGACGGACAGCTTTGCCCCACGGCCTGGCACCCGGTGCTCGGCGAGGAGGGTTCATGGCTCGAAGCAGGCGGCCAAACCCGTTTTGCATTTCGTTACACGCTGCGCCGCACCGACTGGTACGAAGTTTTCAAACACGCCGTTTACGACATCTACGGGCTGAAAGAGGAACTCGCCCTGCGACGTTCCCGTTTCTCGCTCACCGACCGGCTCGAAGCGATCTACCGCTATGTCTGCGACGACTCGCTCTCGCTCTGGCGCACGGAACGCTGCGAAGGGATCGAAATCGGCGCACAGGCCTATCTGGGCAGCGTCGTCGGCTCGGAGAAAGACGCCATGAAGAACGCCGACGCCGGCGCGGTGTGGATGCTCGCGGCGATGACCGGCGACAGCCTGCTCCGGCACGGCCGCCTGCCTTACATCCGCAATTTCAAACTCATGCAACAGGGCGGACACGGCGACCGCAACCGCGGTGCGGCGCTCGGACAATACTACCTTTCGAAAAAAGGGACGTTCGTCGAGGAATGGGGCAACCATATCGAACCGATCGGCATCACCTATTACACGCTGATCGACATCGGCAACATCCTGCTCTTCGAGCCTCAGGACACGCTGCTGCGCGAAAAATTGCGCGAAGGCGCCGATCTGCTGCTCTCGCTGCAACATCCGGACGGAGGTTTCGATGTGGCCTATGACAAACTCACGGGCAAGGCGCTCTTCACCGACCTTGAAGACCTGCGTCCCACATTCTACGGACTACTGGTCGCCCATCGCATTCTGGGCAAACGAAAATACCTCGATGCGGCGCTCCGCGGCGCCGACTGGTATGTCGAGCATGCCGTCGACCGGGGACGGTTCCTCGGCGTCTGCGGCGATGCACGTTTCATCAACGACTTCGCCACCGTGCAGAGTGCCCAGGCGCTGCTCGAAACATACGAAACGAGCGGGAACGAACGTTATCTCGACGCGGCCATCCGCGCGGCGCGTCTCTACACCTGTTCCGTCTACACCCACCCGCGGTCGGAAAATGCGTCCGTCCGACGGAAAGGCAGCAAACTCCGCGACTGGCAACTGAGCCAGACGGGGCTTTGCTTCGAACACGGCGGAAGCACGGGATCGGCAACCAAGAGCGGTCCCATCCTGCTGACGAGCCATTGCGGACTCTACACCCGGCTGGCGGCAATGACCGGTGACAGTCTCTTCGTCGATCTGGCACGCACGGCAGCCATCGCCCGGGAGGAGTTCCTTAATCCCGACACGAAGATCGCCACTTACTATTGGTCGCAGTTCGACCGCGGCCCGGGACCCTTTCCGCATCATGCCTGGTGGCAACTGGGATGGATCGTCGATTACCTGCTTTGCGAAGCCGAATGCCGCAGCGAAGGGCTGATCGCCTTCCCACGGGGGTTCGTGACGCCCAAGGTCGGGCCGCAGCGCATCACGGGATTCGCACCCGGACGCATCGGGGATGACGAAGCAAACCTGATCTTCCGCCCGGGACTCGTCCGCACGGAGTGCCCCGACCTCGACTGTCTGACAGCGCTTTCGACCGACGGCCGACGGCTCTATGTCGTTCTGCTGGGCAGTTCGGCACACGAAAACCGGGGCCGGATCACCCTCGATGTCACGAAACTCGGCTGGCAGGGTATCGACCGGGTCCGTGCCCTGACACCGGAAACCGAGCGACTCTCGGACACGGAAGCAACCGACTGCACGATCGACGGATTCGGACTTAAACTATGGGAAATAACACGCAGATAAAATGAAATACGGATTAATGACAGCGGCGCTCGTCGCAACCTTATGCCTTACCGGCTGCGGCTCTTCGATACACCTTCCGGCGACGGACGGCGATGTCAGCGTCGCACCAAACGGCACGATCACCTTCCGGACGGAGGGCACGAAAAACAGCTATGTCCCGGTCTTCACGATCATCCGCACGCCCCGCGACCCGGAATTGAAAATGCGCCCCGCAGGGATTGAGAACGTACTCTACAACGCCGCCACCTGGCGTTCGGAGAACAGCGACGCCCGGCGCGTCGAGCGCACCGACGATCAGATCGGCGACGGGTTCGACACGAACATCCTCGAAGGAGCTGTCGAATCCCGGACCTTCTCGCTCTTCAACGTCGGCGAAAATATCGAAATGCACCCCTCCGGGGCCGTCGCCGACGGTGCAAAGGTCCGCTTCACCTACCCCGAGCATGAACTTTTTGCGCTCGAAGCCGAATTAAGCATCGACTCCGCATCGGGTTACCCGATGCTCTCCTGCACATTGCGTCCCAAGACCGGCGGTTACTACTCGGTAGGCTTCACCGGCTACGAAGCGGCCGACACGGCGCGTGTCACGGAACT
>ULSD01000703.1_pt1 | contig 14391 bp, 22 predicted proteins | sample 1956051 | NCBI WGS metagenome assembly ULSD01 (sample SAMEA4835699, study PRJEB28245) | human gut metagenome | biome: gut microbiome; material: fecal sample | place: Denmark | collected 2008
CAAACGAACAGCGACCTCGAACAAAGCGAACAAATGAACGAGTGAACAAGACAATTGACATAAAACACAAAATCAAGCTATTATGTCTTACGACAAAATGTATTACATGAATATTTTTAAAATTTTTGCAAATACTATTGACATATAATACAATTTGTAGTAAACTAAAATTATCGAAAGGAGTTGAAAACGAATGAAAAAAGTAATAATATTTATAACAATGTTTATAGCTTTCATTTTATTAATAGGAGAAAGTGAAACAATTACAATAGGAGTAATAGCAACAAAAATATTAAGTTTAACATATTTATGGATTGTAGCAAAAGCAAATAATTATTTTTATCAAGATTAGGAGGAATTAAAATGGAAAGAGAAATAATAAAAGACAAATTATTAAAATTAGGATTTAACATCAATTCAATTGGTTTTAATTATTGGATAAGAGCAATTGAAATATATCAACCAAATGCAAAAATGGAAAGTGTTTATTTTACATTAGCACAATTTTTTGGAAAAAAACCGTCATTAATAGAAAGAGGAATGCGAACAGCGTCAGAAACATCAAAAGAAAAAATAAAAGAATATTATAAATATGATGGAAAATTAAGTAATAAATCAATCTTAAATTTAATAACAAATTTTAAGATAGAGGAGGAATAACAATGGTTGAAGAAATAGAAGAAAAATTAAAAGAATATTATGAATTTTTGACAATAGAAGTTGAATATGCTAAAATTAAAACATATAAAATATTTATATCAGTAATATTGACGGATTATCGCAACAGCGATGTAATAAAAGGCGTAGAATTTTATTATAATTGGGAAGACCACTTGACATTTACGGCAAATATAGAACAAATGCGATATAACATAGAAAAAGCGATAATTAAATTTTTTAGAAAGGAAGATGTAAAATGACAAAAAATGAGTTTTTAGAAACTGTTTCAAAGTTAGTTGTTGAAGAAAACAACAAAAGGGGAAATACTTTATTTTCATCGGTAGTAATAGCACAAGCAATTTGCGAAAGTGGTTGGGGACAATCTCAAATTATGATGAAAGCAAACGCAATTTTTGGAATAAAAGCAACATCAAATTGGAAAGGTAAAGTATATAATGCACAAACAAAAGAATGTTATGACTGCGTAAGTTATACAAATATAAATGCTTGTTTTAGAGCATACAACAGTTTACAAGAGTCAATTTCCGATTATTTTGATTTAATAACAAAGGCGGAACGATACAGAAAAGCTTGCGTTGCAAATAGTCCGCTTGAATGTATAACAGCAATAAAAAACGGAGGATATGCAACAAGTCCGACATATATCAACACAATTATGTCAATTATAAATTCAAACAATTTGACAAAATATGACAATGTTGAAAATGTGCAAAACTCTGTTGATAATTCAAGCAGATATATTGTAGGAAAAAATTATACATTACAAGTTGATTTAAACGTAAGATATGGAGCGGGAACAAATAACGCAATTAAAAAATATAACGAATTAACAGTTGATGGAAAAAAACACGCCTATATACAAACAAACGCAGTTTTAAAAAAAGGAACTGTTGTCACTTGTTTAGAAATCATAAAAAATGGACAAGATATATGGTTAAAAATTCCTAGCGGATATGTTGCAGGATATTATCAAGGAAATGAATATATAAAATAGGAAGTGTAAAAAATGGGGTTAGAATTAAGAACTGGAACATATGGACAATATTATGGAAACACTTATAATTCATCAAATACATTAACACGAAGTCAAATGGAATTAAATGCAACATATATATGGAATTATTTACGATTGCAAGGTTGGACAATGAACGCGGTTGCGGGAATGTTGCGGAAATATGCAAAGTGAAAGTGCTATAAATCCAGGTCGTTGGCAAAGTGATATTGTAATGCCGTCCGACCCTACATATGCAGGGTATGGATTGGTACAATGGACGCCATATATAAAATATACAAATTGGATAGTAAATCAAGGATTTTCAGACCCGTCAGAAATGGACGCAAATATTTTTAGAATTTTGTATGAAGTAGCAAATAATTTGCAATGGATTGCAACATCTCGGTTATAATTATTCTTTTGAAGATTTTACACATTCAACTGATACGCCTTATAATTTAGGTATGGCATTTTTAGCAAATTACGAAAGACCGCTTGACCCGAATCAACCGTCAAGAGGTACACAAGCACAAGAATGGTATGAATTTTTAGGGGGAATTATTCCGCCGACACCATCAAGAACAAAAAGGAAAAAATATCCATGGGCTGTTATGACAAACAAAATAAGACAAAAGCGACTAATTTAAAAAATTGGTCGTTTTTTCTTGACAAAAAATAAAATAAATGTTTATAATAAAAATAGAATAAACAAAAGAGGGGGAATAAAAATGGATATTGCAACTCTTTTAGGAAGTTATGCGTTTCCGATTGTTGCTTGCATAGTAATGTCGATTTATGTAAAAGATATTACTAATAATAATAGAGAAGATACAAAACAATTAAATGAACAACATACAAAGGAAATGAACGCATTTAAAGACGAAATCAAAGAGGCATTAAACAATAACACAATTGCACTTACAAAGTTATGTGAAAAATTAGAAAGAGAGGAGGAAAGAAAATGAAGTTAAGTAAAGAAGAACTAAAAAAGAAAATTACAGAAGTTGTCGAAGATGAAGACACACAAATTGCATTATTAGAAGATATTGAAGACAGTTTCGTTGAGTCAGAAGACAGCGACAAAGTAGAAAAACAAGCCTATGAAGATTTAAAAATTAAGTATGAAGATATTAAAACAAAATACAAAGAAAGATTTTTAAAAGGCGAAGACGTCAAAGAAGATGAAGACAAAGAAGATGGCGAAGAATTAAAAGAAGAAGAAGTCATCGACATAAAAGAAATATAATTAAAAGGAGGAAAAGAAAATGCCTAGTAGAACATCATTATCTGCTAAAACAAGTGCAGAATTATTAAGTTACATTATAAATGTAACACCAGAATTAAAAGAAAATATTGATTTACCAGTTCAAGGCGAGTCAATTCAACCAATAGGAAAAATAATCATAAATAATCAGAGATATAGAAACGCTTTTATAAATACAGTAAATTTGATTGGATTAACTGTTATTAAAAGAAATGGTTGGGATAACCCATGGAATTTTACAAAAAGAGGAACTTTACGTTTTGGACAACAAATAAGAGAATTAATAAACGATTTATGTAACGTTTATGATTATAACGAAAATTTTTCAAACAAAGAAAGATTTTTACAAACAGTCGTTCCAAATGTATTTAACTACATTCACGAAATAAACTTCCAAAAATTCTATCAAACAACAACAAGTGACAGTCAACTTGCAATGGCGTTCGATAGTGAAGACAGTTTATTTGATTTTATTGACAATGCAATTGCAATGTTATATGAGTCATTAAAATATGACACTTATATTGTTGATAAATATATGTTATGTAGAAGGATATTAGATGGAACAATGACATCAATTAAAATTGATGATTATGCAACATTGACACCACGTCAAAGAGTTAGTGCATTAAAATCAGTTTCAAATAAAATGACATTTAGAAGTCCAAACTATAACCCAGCGGGCGTTAGACGTGCAACATCATTTGACGACCAAATAATGATAATAAACACAGATTTTGAGGCAGATTTTTCAACAGAAGTTCTTGCAACTTCATATTTTAGAAATGAAGCCGACATGAAATCAAGATTAGTTTTAATTGACGGATTCAATTCACACGATACAAATAGACTAACAGAATTATTGGGAAGTGCATTTGTAAACTTTACAAGTGCAGAATTAACACAGCTTGCGACAATTCCAGCAGTTTTAATTTCTCACGAATGGTTTATGGATTATGATTATGCACTAGATACAGAAAGCGGAGAAAAACAAACAGAGTTTTTCAATCCAACAACATTAGAAAATAATCATTTTTTACACGCTTGGAGAGTATTCTCAACATCTCCATTTGAGAATGGTGCAGTATTTACAAGTGATACACCATCTGTAACAAGTGTATCAGTTAGCCCATCGATAGCAACAGTAAGCAAAGGACAAAGTTTACAATTAAGTGCAACAGTTGTAACAACTGGTTTTGCAAATAAATCAGTTGGTTGGGGAGTTGATGAAACATCAGAACAAGCAGGAGTTACAATAAGTCAAGACGGAAAATTATATGTTCCATCTGATTTAACTGGAGTAACAACAATTACAGTAACAGCACAATCAATTTATGACGGTACAAAAACAGGAACAGCAACAATCACAGTTGCGTAAACCTAAATTAAGGTGCAACATATCACGTTGCACCTTTTATTATAGAAGAAAGGAGAAAAGCAAATGCAAAGAAAACTTATAAACAGTCAACTTTCAAATTTCAAAACATACGAAATGTATAAAAGACAATTATTGACTCTTGCCGAAAATGTCTTTGAATTTAAAAATATGCCATCTTTCATTGATACCGCATATTTGAATAAACAACTTTTACGTAAAGGTGCAATTGCATTTTTTAAAGATGAAATAATGGGATTGTTAGCTTTGCCTTTTACAAAAGTTGGGAAATTAGACGTATACGGAAGACCAACAGCAATTCAAGTTAACGCTAGAAATGGTTACACTAGAACATTAAAGACGGGCGAATTTATAATAATGTATGATAATAACGGTCGTTACCCTTTATGGCTCGACATTTTACAATATGCGGAACGTATGGCACAGGCAACAAGAACGATTGATATAAATATACGGTCAACAAAAAACACCGAGATTTTGGAAAACTAAAGCCGAAAAAGAAAAATCAGTAAAAGACATTGTAAACAATGTTGATGGATATGAAAATGTTGTATTAACTTATGAAGACATTGACCTTGATGACACGACCCTAGTATTAGAACCCGCACCATATGTAGCAGACAAAATTGGACTTGATAAAGATAAAATATACAACGAATTTTTACGTTTAATTGGTATTGCAAATTTATCATATCAGAAAAAAGAAAGAAATATAAAAGATGAAATTTCAGCAATGCAAGGCGGAACAGTTGCGAGTCGATACAGTCGCTTTGAACCTAGACAAAAAGCAATTGAACTGATAAACGATAAATTCAAAACAAATATTGAAGTGCAATATTATGACGGTATTCCAACAACAGCAAAAGAACTTGAAGAATTTGACGAAATAGAAGAGGAGGGCGAAGAAATATGATATTTCCATATATAGATAATAATTATTTTTTACATTTTCCTTTTATTCCAAATAATTGCGAAAAGCCACCTACAATGTATAGCATTTTAGAAAGTATCGTAAATTACGGAAAAGATGACAAAACAAAAATAAAAGATTTAGCTAAAATTGGACGTACTACAATATTTAATTTTGATTATCCTTTGACAGACAAAATAAGTAAAGAGGATTTTGAATGTATGATTTTAAATCATTTTCTTATGCGTCGTATTGGTTTTGATACTGTGACTGCATTTCGAATTCAATTGAATGTCAAAATTAATGAAATAATGCCATTGTATAATAAAATGTTTAACGCGTTAAACAATTGGGATATATTTAACGATGGAGAGATAACAGAAAAAACTGGAACAGATAACAGAACAATTGACAATACAAGTAATACTAAAAACAATACAAGTAATACATTAAACAATAATAGTAATACAACAACAGAAGAAATAAGCGACAGACGTAATTCGGAATTGCCACAAAATCAATTAAGTAGTTTACGCGATGGTAGTTATGTAACCAATTATAACTATGACCAAAATAATGCAAATTCAACAGATAGATCAAACTCAACTGGTAGTTCAAATTCAAATACAGATAATACAAGTAATACAAAAGATAATAATATTTATAATGAAACAATTAAAAGAAGTCCATCTGATAAAATTGCAATTTATAAAGAATTTCAAGAAAGTTTAAAAAGTATATATGGAATGATATTCAAAGACCTTGAATGTTTATTCTATCAAGTATTATAGGAGGTTTATATGAAAAGAGATTATAAAAAATTTATTTTTAAAAAATTAAATCCGTTCAAATGGTTTGTTCTTGAAAATTTTCCGTTCATTGAGGAAGATTTTGACTCAATTACAAATTGGCAATTATTTTGTAAACTAGGCGAATATATGAATAAAGTTATTTGTAAACTTAATGAAATCGGAGAACAAACGGAAGATTTAATAAGTGCTTTTATTGAATTACAGAATTATATAAATGAATATTTTGAAAATTTAGATATACAAGAAGAAATAAATAATAAATTAGATGAAATGGCAGAAGACGGAACATTAGCAAGTATAATTAACGAACAAATTTTTAACGATTTAAATAATAAAATTAAAGTTTTAAATGCTGAAAGTACTATTGCATTTTTAGCTCCATCAAGTTCAGAAAAAATAGATTTTGGAGATTGTGCTGTTATTACAGGAGTTAAAAATATAATTGTAGATTTAGGAAATCAACCAAACGCACAAATTTTAATTAATTATTTACGTGAAAATAATATAAATAAAATTGATTATATTGTTATTTCGCATTATCATGATGACCACATCGGAAGTACTGGTGCAAGTGGTTTAATTGCGCTATTGTCACAAACTGATATTGATTTTAGCGATTGTACAGTATTATTGCCACATAAAAATATTAATTATGGTTTATTTGTTCCAATTTCGGCTGGAACAGGCTATCAAAATTTAGAAAATACAATTATTAATATTTTAAATACTAATAATATTGTGTATAAATACCCAGAAGAAAAAGAAATCATAACAATAGATGAAAATACACAAATGCAATTTTTTAATTTATTACCAGAATATTATAATAATTATTATGGTATAACATATAATGCATATAACACAGAAACAGGAACAACCGATTATAATAATTTTTCAATGGTAATGTCATATACACACTTAAATCATGTTGCGTGGTTCACAGGAGATATAGAACCTGCGGCACAAGCCAATATATACAAAAATATAAAACAATGTGATATATTAAAAATCGAACATCACGGATTAAATTTTAATTCAAATAATAATTATTTGAATAATTTACAACCAAAATATGCAGTTGTATGTAATAGGGCTTATTATGATACACCTTTCGATTTTGCTAATAATACAACTATTAAAATATTATCGCAAGGCGCGAAATTTTTCGATACACGAACAGCAAACCAACCAATTAAATTTGTATCAAAATACAATGAAATTACTTGCTTAACTAATACAATATCACAAATAAATTATAATACTATAAACGGTTGGGGTTCACAAAATATCAAAGATGGCGATGATTTAAATTTATATACAACGCCACGGTTCATATTTTTGTCAATCTGCACCACATGCACGAACATTATTAAATGGACCAACTGGTTATTTTGGAAATACTATGTTTGGTAGTGGTTTTAGAATGTTCGTTTTTGAAACTGTACGTTCAATTAATAGATTATGTCAAATAATCATTACTTCTAATAATTCAAGAAAAGTAATATTTTTTAGATTATCGATAGAGGGGTCATTTGAAGGAACTGAATGGGCAAGTTTTGTACCGTCAAATATTTACGAATTAACTGGTCAAGATTTTATAAATGAAATCGATTTATTACGGTCACAATTTAACTTTAGAACCAACTGATAATTTAGCACGAAAGATAAATTATATAAGTACAATTTCAATATCATTTAGAGCTAATGAAAATATTAATGCGTATACAGATATTTTAAAAATACCAAAAAAAATATTAAATATAAAGAGCAATGTTAATATGTTGTTAGGAACTAAAACAGGAACTATAAGAGCATATTGGCATTCAATAGATAATAATTATTTTTCTTTAAGATGTCGTGCACAAATACTTGCTAATGAAGATTACTCGGGAATAATAACGTGTGTAAATACTCCAGCTGATAATATTTAAAAAAAAGATACCTATTATAGGTATCTTTTATTTTGGAAGTAAATTTATATAATAGCATTAGACAAACTATAATTTCCTAAATTTGCATGATTATGCCAAATTGTTACACCTTTTCTACAAGCATTGTTTATTGTTTCCATATATTTTGATGGAACATCACCAAAGCCAATCTCTTCACTTCCGCCAATTTCAATATAATTCCAATTTCTACGACCCGTTATATTCGGATTTTCTAATTTACATATTTTATATCCAAAACGTGTAAAATAATCATCTATAATTTGTAAATATTCTTTTTTTGGTCGCATATGAAGATATTTAAACCTATTTAAGTTAAATCCAAATGAAACATCTCCCGAATTTGCATTTCCCTGAGCTGTATTCGGTAACATTGACGCTTTGTCAATTGTTCCAATCATATTAGCTACACCAGTTGCAATCGTTGTTAAACCTCCAACAATAGAAAAAGGGTTTAGAGACATTGCACCACCGACCAATTGTGTTGAAGCACTTGCCGACATTCCTATAATACCGCCAATCATATTAGCATTATTTTGTGTAACCCAATTCGTAAATGCGTCACTTGACCAAGAAAGCATTGGATATTTTCCGAGCGACAAACTTTCATCTTCATTATTTGTAATACCTTGATAATATTTAGGTCGTAATTTTCCCGAATATCCTAAACAAGGTATTCCAATTAAATTAAATGACATATTATCTGTTGGATTATTGTTCAAATCTAATTCGTTAAAATCTTCTATTTTATAATCATTGTAACTTCCCATATTATTTGTAACACGACAAAAACTGTAGGGATATACAAATAATTTATTGTTTTTCGGTGTATAATCTGAAAAACGTCTAAAAGAAGATTTTGAAAATGTTTCAGTACTATCTAATTTTACACCCTTTCCATTTATTACTTTATGCGTTGTTGTGTCAATATCTTCTACAAGATTAAACGCTTGATATGGAAGAGCAAACATCGTTTGTATATCGTCAGCGTGTCCTTGCTGTGTTATATCATAAATCCATTGCGAAATGTCGTTTATTGTACTTGCATAATTCAACCTGTTTACAAGCCAAGCGAACCACATACACCCTTGCGGATATTCTGCATACATTCCAACTCCCGCTGTTCTCGTTTGACTTGATGGGTCATAATTGCAACCAATTACAAAATACCAATAACTTTCGGCTCCCAAATTTGTGTCATTTTTTGTAAAATCACTAATTAATTGCCCTATATCCAAATTTTCGGGTACTGTGTGTAAACCTACTGTATCATCGTTTACGTGTTGTCTATTTATAAAACATTTTTTTGCGGTCCATTTGTCAAACCACGTTGACCACGCGTCAACTGTGAATTTTATTTCAACGTTTCTGTCACCTTTATAAATGACGTCATCAATAAACGCAAAAAACCATTTATTTGAATAATCGGGATTTTGAAAAGCAATATAATTCGCTTGTAAACATTCTGCGTAAGTAAATCCCGCGTAAATTGTGCCAGTTGGTCGCAAAAATGAATAATTGCTTGCTGTTGCTACTTGATTTTGTCTACATAATGCTAACATTTGACTTTCTGTATAATTTAAAACATTTGTATAACTTTTATCCATACCAATATTTTTTACTAAAATAATTTGACTGTTCATTTTTTCATCTCCTTATTTGAAAATCAATAACTTGTTTGAAATCTGTTCCGCACAAATCATTTGCATAGAAAATTTTATTTTCTTTGAACGTCATAAACAAATTACGTAATTTTTCGTTTTTTATTGAAATATTGTAAATATCACTTTGCCAATATCTACTAACTTTTATTACATCTGAAAATACAATCATTTTATGATTAAATTCTTTATAAAATGGACGTATAAACCAACAAGGATTTTTTCTATCTTCTTTGTCAAGTAAATATTCACATAAAAATTTAAAACCTTGATATTGAAATCCAAAACGATATAAAATATCGTATTTTTTATATGATTTTGGCAAATGGGGTTGTGGTGCTGTTTCCCACGCCCCAGTGTTTATCATATTTGCATTTGTTCCAATTGTTCCAGAACTTACACCCGTTGATTTACAATATTCAACCGCAATTGTAATTGGTTTCTCATCTGTTCCGTTTATGTCAATTGTTTTTATTGTCCCTTGTTTCTGCGAACTGATTAAATTATGCAAACCCCAATCATTTATATAAGGGCAAACTCTTGATATTGTATTACCAACTAACCACATACGTGTTGTTAGTCTTTTTCTGTCAACAGTTGCGTAAAAATTCATTAATTTATTACTTTCATTTGCTATATATATTGACCTTGACATAAATTCTTCAAAAATTATATCCTCAACATCTAAATATGACGCACCAGCATAATTTTGTTCTGTTGATAATGCTACAACATAGCCGATTTTTTCATATCTTTTTGTTTTTCCTGTTTCATTATCATAAATAGATAAATACAATATTTTTCTATATAAAGTTATACAATTATATTTTCCATTTGTCAACTTTGAAACATCAACATCTTGAAAATATTGCTCGATTTTTTCTGATGTTATTTCCTCTTTCCATCTTCTCATCAAAATAAATCTTTTACCCGTTTTTAAATATTTTTCAATAGCTTTTTTATGTTTTACTTGATAACTTTTACCGTTTGAACGTTCGCCATATATAAGATTAAATCTTGCACCGATTTTGTCTATATTATCCAAATTATAATGAATAACTTTTTTATTACTCATCTTTTTTTTGCTCCTTTATATATAATTTAGCAATTTCGCTTTCTATTTCTTCTCTTACTATTTTGGCGTTTTTCTGTGTTGTTTTATTATTCAATAAATTTTGTCTATTAATTTTATTTTTTTCACAAATACCCGATATAGATATTTTTGAAAATTTTTTAATATAGTCTAAATCTTTCAATTTTCTTTCACTCCTTAAACCTTGCACGTTTACTTGAATTATCCGAAATTAAATTTGAATATTCCAAAGCTTTCCCTAAAATATAAGTTGTTGGAACAACTGAACAACCGCAAATATCTGTAACATTATAGTAATTACCTTGATAATCTTTCAAATTAAATTCAAGTTGATTTTCACAATAAATTATTAAATTTTTATTTGTATCTTCATATTTAAAAATAAAATCGTCCCTAAAATCATTTAGACTTTTTAATGCTTTCGCACCTTGTTTTGGAACTCCCGCAACTGTAATTTCTATTTTTCCGTCAATTTCAACCGCATATTTTTTAGCACCTTGCGTAATAAATTTATCGTATGTGTGTAATCTTCCTTTTTCTGTTTCACATTCAAAAAGTCCTAACATATGCTTTTTTCCAAATACGTCAGCTGGTTCAAATTTTTCAATTGGTATTTCTAATTTTTCAGAAACGTGTTTTATTTTATTTTCTACAAATTTATTATAATTTTCAATAACTTTTTTATTATATCCTTGTTTTAATTTCGCAGAGTCTGTATCACAATATACAACAAATTCATCTAATTGAATGACATTTTTTAATAAATTACTTCTTGCAAATGCTGTAACCCAAACACCATACGCAAAAGATAAAAATGATTTTTTCTTTTCATTTTCTAAAGACTCGATAATCTCTTCATTTGTTAGAGGTCGCTCGCTCCAACCGTTTTTATTATCGAAAATAACTTCATCACGTATCATATTAGTAACACTCATTCCATATAATGCGTTAAATTTATTTTTTTCTTTGGCATATTCAACTTCTTTTCCTTCAACATTTTTAAATTGTGTTTTATTTACATACTTTTCAAGTACAAATTCAATAAATTGTTTTGGTAGATAATCATATTTCGCATAATAATTTTCTATAATTTCGTATTGACATTCATAAGTTTCAAGTATAAAATAAAAATCAACATCGGTCAACGTCATTTCGAAAGACTCTGCTTGTATAATTCTTCCATTATCATATCTACCACCAACGATATTTTTACATTTACTTTGCGAAATAAAATTATTATAATATTTACATTTTACATTTGTGAATTTTACAACAAGCAAATATGCAAATCTTTTTGACATTTGCTCAACTTTCGTTATATTACATTTTTTAAATTCCGATGATGGAAATTGATGTGTTACTAAAATATATGGATAACTAGACGTAAAATCGTAACTATCTATATTTTCGATAATTTCATCGGTATAAATCCAATTTGCGTGTGTATATCCTCCCGCAAATGCGTCTTGTAATAAATTATAAATATGTGGGTCAGTATTTATCGCTTTTTTGACTTTATTTCTATAATTCCAATCATTTAATACTTTATTTTTTAATTCTCTTCTTACGTGTCCCGTTGAAGTCAACGGGATTTTATCAACTCTTTCGTATGTTTCAAGTTCTCTTTGTATATAATAATATATAACTAAACAATCATTTTCGCAATATTTTAATTCTTGCGAATTTAACTTTGTAATTGGCGTTCTTAATAATGAATAATCAAGGTCGCCAACTTGTTTTTCTACCGGTAAATTAAATATTTTCGGCAAATATTTCAATGCACAGTTTGACATCATATATGTGCAACGTAATTCGATGTTGTAATCTTCAAAAAAACATCTCATTAATTTATGTGATTTTCGTGCTAAAACGTCAGTAAAATTGAAAACACCTTTTAAAAATTGAAATTCAAATGATAAATTGTGAATAAAAACAATTTTCTTTTCGCAATTATACATTTCTAATCTATCTAAAAATTTTTTAAATTCTTCCCAAGTTCTTCCATAATAAACAACTTTATTAATTGAAAACATCCAAATATACATACAACTACAAAATTCTGCTCGTTTTTGTTCCTCTTTTGTCAACTTTTGATAATCAATTCCCGCCACTTGTTTTCCATCTAATATTAAATATGACGTTGTTTCAATATCAAATGAATATATTGTATTATCAATTTTTTTTCTTTCTCCTACAATATCCGCATAATGTCCTTTATATTCTGTATAATATACCATTTTTAAATCCTTATTTTACATATTTTTCATATATTATAATTAATTTGTTACGCATATCAACATCGTTTCCAAATTCTATATAATCAGAAATTCTTGAAATAAAACTATCTTGACTATCGCCCGCCTCTTTTGCGTCTTCTATTAATGCCAAAAAACTTTCTGAATCTGGAATATATTTCATAATATCTGTTACGTAATCATCGGATAACATCTTATATAATGTTTCTGCTTCCTCGTATGTCAAATCTTCTTCGTCTGTTCCAAGCGACTTTGCAAGCTGTTTTATTGTTGTCTTTCTTACTTGTTTTATTCCTCTTTTGGTTGATGTTTTGGAATTTAAAAATTGTTGTGTTGCTTTTATTGTAGCTTTCATTTGTATTACTGTCATTGATTTATTGACTTTTACACGTCCAGTTTTAGTCCAAGCTTGCAACGGTTCTGTTACAAGCTTGTCCCTTAACTTTTTTGTTGCCCAAGTATCCTTGCCGAACTCTCTTTCTAGTCGCACAATTCTTTGGTTTGCACGTTTAGAAAGTTTTTTCAATTCATTAAATAATTGTTGTTGTTCTGAATTTAACTCAATCTTTTTGGGCATTTTATTTCCTCTTTTCTACAAAAATTTTAGAATGGTAAATCGTCGCTTGTTTCATCACTCTTGTTTGTAGTTTCTTCTTTTTTCTTTGTTTTGTCATTTCCTAATACTGGTACTGCTTTATAAGTTTTACCTTTTTTTGTTTTTACTTCTGTCAATCTTACGTTTTCAACTTCTCCGTAATAGTCTGATACGCTTTCGGCAAATATTTCACTTCCGCTTGAAATTAGTCCGTATTCCTCTGTGTCAAAATAATATATGTCAAAATTCTTTTCATCTGTTACAATATTACATTTTGCATAACCAATTATTTTAACAACCATTCCCAAAACTTCTGAAAGTTTTATTGATGTAATATCGCCTTTCTTCGCCATTTTCTCAAATAATGCGTTGTCGCAAGTTCCTTCCTTTTCTAATACTGATACTTCATACTTTTTACTTCCCATTTTTTATTCCTTCTTTCTTGCTATTAGGTAGCAACCCGCTAAGTTTATATACGGTTTGTTTTAGTTGGCTTTCCGTACGCCATTTACAATATAATATTGCAATTTTCCCTACCTCTTACAACCATTCAAAAGGTTAGTACCGTTTTACTTTTTATGATAGGTTACTTCCTATCTCCTTTCGACAAATTTATCTTACTACAAATTGTATTATATGTCAATAGTATTTACAAAAATTTTTAAAAATATTCATATAATACAATTTGTCGTAAGACATAATATGTTGATTTTGTGTTTTATGTCAAATGCCTTGTTTTATCGTTCATTTGTTCGCTTTGTTCGAGGTCGCTGTTCGTTTG
>ULSD01008198.1_pt1 | contig 13982 bp, 8 predicted proteins | sample 1956051 | NCBI WGS metagenome assembly ULSD01 (sample SAMEA4835699, study PRJEB28245) | human gut metagenome | biome: gut microbiome; material: fecal sample | place: Denmark | collected 2008
AAGTCAGTCGTATCACTTATCTTAATCACAGAGGCGCACAGAGCTTTTCATTTTTTTGTGTTACTCTGTGTCTCCTCTGTGGTGAAAAGGTTTATTCCGTTATTTTGAGAGTTTTCCTAATGCCGATACAGATATGACATCATTTACTTGCAGGCCGGTTGTAGCCACGCCTGTAGTGGGGTCGATGCGGTAAATGGTCTGGCTGTTTTCGGAACTGGTCGTTACGATGGGGATATAGGCGTATCCATTGTCGCTACATGGGGTGCCGATGCTGGAAAGTGTATTGGCATCGGGTAAGCCGGTTACTACGGTCAGTGTGCCTTCTTCGCCTTTGAATACAGCCAATTCATTGCGTGGAGCACTGGTTCCACTCATATTTTCGGCTCCTTCGCTATACATTTGAAGCAGGAAATAATCGTCTGTGATGTGCCAGCAACGGAACATTGGGTTTTTGTTTCCCAGCATTTCCAGATTTACGTAATAGTTATCATCGAATACGGTTTCGCCTGCTTTGATACGCACTACTCCCGAAGGCAGCTGACCTTGCACGCGGTTGAACTGGGTACCGTCGTTATTGGTTACCGGTGTGGTGGTAGTACGTCCGTAACCCGGTGAGAATACATAGAGGTCGCCATTGTCTGCTGCCCAAATTGTCTGGTAATATTGAGAGCGCATACGTCCGCTGGCAAAACCGATTTTACCGGTACGGGCAATGACAGGAGTCTCGTTGAAATCGTCTCCACTATAAATGGCGACGAAAGCACTGTCCGGATACTGGGTTGTGGGAATCATTCCAGCGGTATATTGTCCCGAACCGCTTCCTCCGCTTCCATTTGCCACATACGATGGGTCTACGATATATTCGGGATAGGTATTTACGCCATAGTGGCTCATCCCCATGGGAACTACTGATGTGTAAAGGCGGTTGTTTGCTTCTACAAAACCAGCAAAACTTACCCGTTCACCATTACCCAGGAAGTTTTCGGCAATACGGCTTCCGGTAACGGTACTTCCGTCCAGTACGCTCAGGTAATTGAATTGCAGATAATAGGCATAATTGCCTTCGTTGTCTTGTTCGGCGGTGCCGGCATTGGTAGAGGCGGTTATTACATTGTCTCCCCACGTGCCGTATGTTGTCGTACGGTTGAATGTGTACTGGCGGTCTTCCACTACATTGCCGGCATCGTTCAGCTTAAAGGAGAAACCGGTTCCGTTATTTCCATCGTTGTATTGGAAGCTGAACAGGTAGTTTTCGCGATAGAATATCCAGTTGGAGGCTGTTTCGGTCTCGTATCCATTGCCCAAAGCCGTCACTTGACCTTCGTCCAGCGATTCGGACGTTACGAGGTAAGTTGCTGTGTTGGAGCCTTGACCTGCTTCTGCCACAATTACGAAACGGCTGAGGGTTTCGTCTGTAGGGGTATCGGGATTAGGGTCGGGTGTAGGATCCGGTTCTTCGGTTTGTACGGTTTCGTCATCACTGCAAGCTGTAGTACAGATACAGCCGAAAGAGAGGGCAGCCATCAGTGCCCATGAGAAATGTTTTTTCTTCATCCTTGTTTGTATTTAAGTTTAATAATTTCTGTTCCAGTCATTATCCTCCGAAGTATACGCGGAATTTGCCGTAAAAGGCACGGCCGGCTTTTTGGAGGCTGAAGTTATCGTAAAGTTTTTCGTTCGTCAGGTTCCGGCATTCCAGTGAGAGGTTGTACCGTCCGTTTTTTATCGAATAGCCGATGCTCAGGTTATGTGAGAGCTGTTCGGGTACTCGACTCTTGGTAGAAGGGTCGCCAAAGCGTTCCCAATATAAAGGGAATTCGTGTTGGTAGTATCCGTCGTACGATATGGTAAGTACATTGCCTTCGGCGAAGAGGCCGTGCCATGTGAAGGTGGCATCGAAGTTGGCAAAAACATATGGGAGGTTCGGCATACGTTGGCCGTACGTGGCACTTTGCTGCTGGGTATTTTCCGCAGTGTAACGTTCATCATCACGTACGTTGATGTTGTTGTATGTGCCTCCCAATGAGAACCAGCGGGAGTAATTGTAACGTGCCGATATGTTGAAACCTTTCGTCTTCACCCGTCCATGATTTTCGTAGATGCCGTAACTCATTCCACTTACGGTGCTCAGTCCGCGTTGGATATAATCTTTTGTGTCGCGGTAAATCAGCGTACCTTCCACATAGATGCCGTGCTTGCCGAACTGGCGGTTATAGCTGAGGTTGAAGTTCACGTTGTCACTTTTTTCGGGACGCAGATCGGTTTTACCGGCTTCCAGGTCTTCATCGCCGAATAGCTCATCGGTGGTAGGCAGACGGTATGCTTTTTCATACGAAAGCTTTGCCTGGAGCCCTTTGATGATGAAGTATGTGCCGGCGGCTCCGTATCCGAATGCGCTGGTATGCCTGTGCATGTCGATGTAATTGCCTACACCGTCTTCGCTTTGCGATACCGGGCCTTGGTTATACTGGTTGTAATATTTCCCGAAAGCTGAAAAGTTCCATTTTTCTGTAGGCATCAGGCGGTATGAGAGGCCCGTGATATTCTTGCGTGTGATTTTAGGTATGCTGAAGTCGGAAATCTTCGAACTCCCGTCTACATACGAACGGGTGGTGCGCCGGAAGGTGCTCAAGACGTGATTCAACGTAAATGTATGTGCCGTTCCGATGCGGTAGTTGGCGGTAAAGGTTCCGTTCCAGTTGGTATTCTTTGATTCGTTGTCTTGATACGACTGTTCGCCATGACTTCCGGTGAACTTGCGGTCTCCCAGCCAGTTGTATTTATATGTGGCGGTGTCGATGTTATTTGTAATGTTATGATTATAGTTGGCGGTCAGCATCACATCCAGTCCTTTGGTGAAGAGATTGCGTTTGCTGTATTCCAGTGAAGGAACGAACGAGTGTCCCTTGCGGTGTTTCTCACCAAAGACGATATACTGGTATACACCTGTCTGTATTTCTTTGTAGAAATTAGAGAAGGTGAAACCCAGCATCAGGCGGTCTGCCCATTTTTTGTCTACAAGACCCACTTTCCCGATGATGGCTTCGTTATGAAACTGGTCGTTGAAGCGGCGTACGTGATAGATTTTATTGCGGTCGGTATTTTCTGTTATGCCATCATCGCCGAATTCGGTAATATAGTTGTCGATGTAGTAATCGTTGTCCGAGAAGTTTTGGAAAGCGTTTATTTCATACATCAGTCCGTTGCGGAAGGTTTGTCCGAAGTTGATGTATGATTTGTGCGTATTGAATGATCCATACGAGTACGAAGCGTCCAGATGCCAGCTACGGCGACGCTTGTTGGTCACAATATTGATGACTCCTCCCAAAGCATCGGTACCGAAGCCTACGGGGACCACACCTTTATATACTTCAATACGTTCGGCAAAGTTTACCGGTATGTTGTTGATGTCGAATGCTGTACCAGCACCCTCCTGAGGTACTCCGTCGATGAATATTTTTACATGCTTGCCCGAGAAACCGTCCAGCATCAGTTGCATGTCTGAGCCTACGCCTCCCGATTCGCGCAGTTTCAGTCCGGGCAGTTGGGTCAGGGCATCGCTCAGGCTTTTGGTGGAGTTGTGTAGCTCCCGTGTGTCCAGTGCTACGGCGTTGAATGCCGATTTCTGCACACGGCTCACCCCGTTGGATACTACTACCACTTCATCCAGTTGGTGTGTAGCAGTCTTTAGCACGATGGTCTGCCGGGTACGCTCTTCATTTTTCAAGGTGATTTGTTCTTCGAATGTCTCAAATCCGATGGCGGAAACTACCAATGTATAGGTACCTGCGGGAGCTTTCAGATGATAGATGCCCCGTTCGTTGGTGGTACATCCATAACTGGTGCCTTTCAGATAAACGGTGGCGAAGTCGATGATGCTTTTATCTTCTGCCGAAATGATTTTTCCCGACAGCATGGCTCGTTTTTGTGCCGAAACAGTGAGAGAACACATTAATAAGCAAATTAATGTGAGGACGCAGTGTTTTGTCATTTTTTTATTGTTATTTTTAATGATTCTAATTACGCTGCAAAAGTACGGAGTCTGCTTTTGTGCTGCAATCCCCAAAAGTAGGTATTCCGCCTTTGTAATTTGCGTTTGTTTTTACCTACTTTTGGGGATATTGGTTTTATGAATGTGTTTTTTGTGGGCGAATTTTGGGTCATCTTCGCTTCTGCTTTTCGTCAGATAATCCGCTATTTTCTTCACCACACCAGCTAAAACGCCTCAAAAGCTCATTCTAAATCAGCACACGATAAATTCAAAGTAGTTTTCAGGATAGGAGTTTGTATTTGTTGGTGCTTTTGTTAAAACTATTTAATACTTTGGTTTCTCTTTCTCTATCATTGAACATTCCACTATATTTGCCGCCCGGAAACACTTTTATATTTTTATGGACGAAATTCTTATAATTGTCGGGTTGATAGTACTTAACGGTATTTTTTCCATGTCCGAGGTGGCATTAATATCAGCCCGAAAAACTCGGCTTTCTACAGATGCGAAAAAGGGAAGCAAGGCTGCCGGTGTAGCGCTCAAGCTGGCAAACGACCCCGACCGTTTCCTTTCGACGGTACAAATCGGCATCACCCTCATCGGTATTCTTACTGGTATTTATTCGGGTAATAAAATAGCGAGCGATTTTTCGGATATTTTGGTTTCGTGGGGTATACCTGTGAACTATTCTGCTACTTTGGCGCAGGGAATCATTGTAGTGATTGTCACGTATCTGACCATTATTTTTGGTGAGCTGGTTCCTAAGCGCATTGGGTTAAGCATTGCCGAACAGGCTGCAAAGACTGTTTCGCGTCCGATGAATTTGCTTTCTACGCTGGCATTGCCTTTTGTATGGCTTCTTTCGAAAAGTACGGAACTGATATTTAACCTGTCGGGTATTAAGGAAGCAGACAACAAGGTGACTGAGGAAGAGATAAAATCCATCATTCAGGAGGGAACTGAAGATGGTGAGGTGCAGCCGGTGGAACAGGATATCATGCAACGTGTGTTCTTGTTGGGCGACCTGAAAGTAAGTTCGATTATGACGCACAAGAGTGATATCGTATGGTTGGATACTGATATGGGAGCCGATGAGGTGAAGAAGTTGCTGAGCCAGAAGCTGTACGAATTTTATCCGATAGCCGAAGGCGACCTGGATCACGTGAAAGGCATAGTAAACCTGAAGGACTTGGTATTGCACCTTTACGAGCCTGATTTTAAGTTGGAAGCGCTTATTCACGAGGCTGTTTTTTTCCACGAAAGTATGAATGTATACAAGGCACTTGAGCAGATGAAGGCGCGCAAAATCAGTCGTGCGCTGGTGTGTGACGAGTTCGGTGTGTGCACAGGTATTATTACCTTGCGTGATATTCTGGAAGGTCTGGTAGGGACGATGGATGCTCCGGGTGAGGAACCGGATATTATAAAACGTGTATCAGGTGATGGATGGCTGGTTGACGGACAATGTGCATTGTATGACTTTTTGTGTTATTTCGACCGTCAGGACTTGTTTGAGAATGCCGAATATCATACGCTGGGCGGATTGATTCTCCAGCAGTTGCAACATATTCCTACCAGTGGTGAAACGTTGCAATGGAACGGCTTCCATCTTGAAATTGTGGATATGGACGGTGCACGCATTGACAAAGTGCTGGTTACGGTCTCACCACAGGGTACACAAAATAAATAATCATAATCGGGGCAGAGAAAAATACAAGAAAAATATTTTCCAGTTGTATATTATCTGTGGTGAAAAAGAAGATGAAAAGGAAACGGAAATACATAACACATTGGTTTTTGTTAGTCTGCATGGTGATGCAGATAGCTTCCGTTTTCCCTCATCATCACCATTCGGAGCTTTTTTGCTTGCATGCCGACCTGGCTACTTGTGCGGGTGAGGATTGTAATACGGCTGGCATGCACCACGAAGGCGATGGTGACCGCCATACATGTACGGTGGGATGTGTTACGCATTTCCAGTGTGCCACGACCGGACATCATCAGGATACAGTGGCTCCCGACTATACATTTTATTCTATTCTTTATACTTTCACGTATCTGTTGCACTTGGTGTACATGCCCGAAGCGGCTTTGCTTTCCGACGGGATGTACATCGAGAACCTGCACACGCAGGATGTAGCCTGCAATACGGGCTTGCGTGCTCCCCCTGTTTGCTGATTTTATTATAGTAGAACAAATGCAACTTAGTTGCCTTAGGGATGCGGTATCTTTGCCGCGTAAAAACAAACGGATAAAATCAGAAACAGATATGAACAGAACAAAAAGTTTATGGATGGGAGCCTTTGCCTTGTTGGCACTGGCTTCGTGTGGGGGAGGAGAGAAGCACGCCCACGGACACGAGGAAGAAACACATCAGGAGGAAGCCGCACACGGAGCTTCGGGAGAGATTGTATTGGCTCCGGAGAAAGCGAAGGCGGCAGGAGTGAAAGTAGAAACCGTAAAGGCAGGCACGTTCCGCCAAGTTATCCCTGCCAGCGGACAGATACTTGCCGTGCAAGGCGATGAGGCGGCGGTAGTGGCAAGTACGGCGGGAGTCGTCTCGTTTGTGCGCCCGCTTACGGAAGGCATGCGTGTAGCAGCCGGAAATGCCGTGCTGAACGTGTCGGGAAGTCGTATTCAGGACGGGGATGCCGTCAACCGTGCACGCATCGCTTACGAAACCGCCAAGGACGAATACGAACGTGCCTCTAAACTGGTAGATAGCCAGATAGTTTCGAGAAAAGACTTTAATGTGCTGAAAGAAGCTTATGAAAATGCCCGTGTTGCTTACGAAGCTCTTTCGCCCAGCCATGACGGAAAGGGCGTATCGGTGCAGGCACCCATTTCGGGTTATGTGAAGTCTTGCCTGGTGAAAGAGGGGGATTATGTGACCGTAGGCCAGCCCTTGCTGACGATTACCCAGACACGCCGGTTGAGGTTGCGTGCCGATGTATCGGAGCGTTATTATCCGGCATTGCGCAAGGTGTCTTCCGCCAATTTCCGCACTTCGTATGATGAGCGTGTCTATCGGCTCGATTCGCTGGGCGGACGTCTGCTTTCGTATGGCAAGTCCACCGGCGACACTTCTTATTATATCCCCGTCACGTTCGAGTTTGACAACCGTGGCGAGATGCTTCCCGGAGCCTTTGTCGAAGTCTGGCTATTGTCGGACGGGCGTGAAGGGGTGATTAGTGTCCCTCTTTCGGCACTTACCGAAGAACAGGGCGTAAAGTTCGTTTACGTGCAGATGGATGACGAGTGTTATCGGAAACAGGAGGTAAAGACGGGGCTGGACGACGGCACGCATGTAGAAATCCTTTCGGGACTGAAAGAAGGCGACCGGCTGGTGACTGAAGGTGCCATTCATGTAAAACTGGCTTCGGCAAGCAATGCCATCCCCGCACATACGCACAATCATTGATTTTATTTTTACTACCACAGATTACACAGATTTTAATTAACAATTAATAATTAATAGTGAATCTGTGTAATCTGTGGTGAGGCTAAAAACATAACAAATTTTTTTATGCTGAACAAAATCATTCATTTTTCATTGCAGAACCGCTTGCTGGTGCTGGTGGCATCGGTGCTTCTGCTCATAGGAGGAACCTACACCGCTTTCCATACCGAGGTGGATGTGTTCCCCGACCTGAACGCGCCCACGGTGGTGGTGATGACCGAAGCCGGGGGAATGGCAGCGGAAGAAGTGGAACAACTCGTCACCTTCCCCATCGAGACCGCGGTCAACGGTGCTACGGGTGTACGCCGGGTGCGCTCTTCTTCTACCACCGGTTTCTCGGTGGTATGGGTAGAGTTCGACTGGGATACCGATATCTACCTTGCCCGCCAGATTGTATCCGAAAAACTTGCTACGGTGGGCGAGAGCCTGCCTGAGAATGTGGGCAATCCTACACTGGGCCCCCAGTCGTCCATTCTGGGTGAACTGCTGATTGTAGGGCTTACCGCCGATAGCACTTCGATGCTCGACCTGCGTACGCTTGCCGACTGGACCATCCGTCCGCGCCTGCTCTCTACCGGAGGCGTGGCACAGGTGGCGGTATTGGGAGGCGATATCAAAGAATACCAGATTCTGCTTCATCCCGAGCGGATGAAACATTACGGCGTTACGCTGGGCGAGGTGATGGAAGTGACCCGCGGGATGAACCAGAATACCAACGGAGGTGTCATTTATGAATATGGCAACGAGTATATTGTGCGCGGAGTGGTGTCTACCGAAGATGTACAGGAAATGGCACGTGCGGTGATTAAGACCGCAGGAGGTGTTCCCATTGTGCTGGAAGATGTGGCGGATGTGCGCATCGGTGCCCAGCAGCCCAAGCTGGGACTGGCATCGGAGAAAGGGAAACCTGCCGTACTGATTACCGTGACCAAGCAACCCAATACGGGCACCATCGAACTGACCGAAAAGCTGGAAGCCGCCCTGAAAGACCTGCAAAAGAACCTTCCGCCCGATGTGCGTGTATCCACCGATACGTTCCGCCAGTCGCGCTTTATCGAGAGTTCCATCAGCAACGTGCAGCATTCGCTCTACGAAGGGGCGATATTCGTAGTTATCGTGCTCTTCCTTTTCCTTGCCAATGTGCGCACCACGCTGATTTCGCTCGTCACGCTTCCCTTGTCTTTGGTGGTAGCTGTTTTGGTGTTGCATTACATGGGGCTGAGTATCAATACCATGAGTCTGGGCGGTATGGCGATAGCCATCGGTTCGCTGGTAGACGATGCTATTGTAGACGTGGAGAATGTATGGAAGCATTTGCGCCAGAACCGGATGCTCCCGGCAGGCGAACGCCGCCCGGTGCGGGAAGTGGTGTTCAACGCCTCGCGCGAGGTGCGTATGCCCATTCTCAACTCTACGTTGATTATCATTGTGAGCTTCGTGCCCCTGTTCTTCCTGAGTGGCATGGAGGGGCGGATGCTGGTGCCGTTGGGCATCGCTTTCATCGTAGCCTTGTTTGCTTCTACGGTGGTGGCACTTACCCTTACGCCGGTACTTTGCAGTTATTTGCTGGGAGGCGGAAAGAAGGAAGGATTGCCTCGCGAAGCTTTCCTTGCCGTGTGGCTCCGTACGTATTACGCACGGGCACTGGAGTGGGCATTGGCTCACAAGCGGAGCGTACTGACGGGTACCGTTGCTCTTTTTGTGGTGGCACTGGGCTTGTTCTTTACCTTGGGACACAGCTTTCTGCCCTCGTTCAACGAAGGTTCGTTCACCATCAATGTCAGTTCTTTGCCGGGCATTTCGTTGGAAGAGTCCGATAAGATAGGGCGGCAGGCAGAGGAAATCCTGCTTTCCATCCCCGAAATACAGACCGTGGCACGCAAGACCGGGCGTGCCGAGCTGGACGAACATGCGCTGGGCGTAAATGTGTCCGAGCTGGAAGCTCCCTTCGAACTGAAAGACCGCTCGCACCGGGAATTGCTCGACGAGGTACGCCGCAAGCTTTCGGTCATTACCGGAGCCAATATCGAGATAGGCCAGCCCATCAGCCACCGCATCGATGCCATGCTGAGCGGCACGCAGGCGAGCATCGCCATCAAGCTCTTCGGGGATGACCTGAACCGTATGTTCGCTTTGGGAAATCAGATTAAGGATGCCGTGAAAGACGTAGAGGGCATTGCCGACCTGAACGTGGAGCAACAGATTGAGCGTCCGGAGCTGAAAATCGTCCCCCGGCGTGAAATGTTGGCGAAGTACGGCATCTCGCTGGCACAGTTCAATGAGTTTGTCACGGTGAATATGGCGGGCGAGACCGTGTCGCAAGTGTACGATAACGGCAAGGCATTCAATCTTGTGGTGCGTGCCAGCGAAGACAACCGTGGCTCTATCGAGCGCATCCGTGACCTGATGATAGACGATGCCGAAGGACGGAAAGTGCCCTTGAGCTATGTGGCGGATGTGGTGTCGTCAATGGGTCCCAACACCATCAACCGGGAGAACGTGAAACGTAAAATCGTCATCTCCGCCAATACCAGCGGGCGCGACCTGCGTAGTGTGGTAGACGATATCCGCAAGCGGGTAGACGATGAAATCCGCCTGCCCGAAGGGTATCATATCGAGTATGGCGGGCAGTTCGAAAGCGAGCAAGCCGCCAGCCGCACCTTATTGCTTGCTTCGTTGATGAGCATTGTGGTGATATTCCTGCTGCTCTATGTCCAGTTCAAGAACGGGGTGCAGAGTGCCATTATCCTGCTCAACCTGCCGCTGGCATTGATAGGAGGCGTGTTTGTGCTGCTTTGCACCACGGGCGAGCTGAGCATCCCTGCCATCATCGGGTTCATCTCGCTCTTCGGCATTGCCACCCGCAACGGTATGTTGCTTATCAGCCATTACAACTTGTTGCGCGAAGAGCAGGGCATGGGCTTGCGCGAGTGCATTGTCCACGGCTCGCTGGACCGCTTGAATCCGATTCTGATGACCGCCCTGTCATCGGCATTGGCATTGATTCCGCTTGCCTTGCGCGGCGATTTGCCGGGCAACGAAATACAGAGTCCGATGGCGAAAGTCATCTTGGGGGGCTTGCTCACATCGACCTTCCTCAATGCCTTCATCGTCCCCATCGTGTACGAACTGATGCACCGGAAAGAAATGAAGAATGAAAAATGAAAGGCTGAAACGCAGATTCACACAGATTGACGCAGATTATTTTATTTACAATTTTTCGATTGACAAAGTACGATTTAGGGCAAAATAGTAAATTGTAAATAATCCAATAGTCAATAAAAATAATTTGTGGAAATCTGCGTGAATCTGCGTTTCAAAAACATCAATCCATAAGAAAAAATCAAATGAAATACATTACATTAGCCATAGCCTGCCTTGCGATAGCGCCGATGCAGGCACAAACCATAGACGAAGTGCTCCGGCAGGTGGAGCAGAACAACAAGGAGCTTCAGGCACAACGGCAAAGCACGCTCGCCTCGAAACTCGAAGTGCAGGCGGAAAACAACCTCGAAGACCCTTCGGTGGAATACAGCCCGTTCTACACCCGGGGCATCACCGGCATGTCCAGCTCCGAACTGGTCGTGACACAAGGATTCGATTTCCCTACGCTTTACGGTGCACGCCGCCAGTCGGGCAAGTGGAAGCAGGCGGCTCTCGACCGCAGGCAACAGGCGGCACGCCGCGATATCCTGCTCAGTGCCAAGAACCTTTGCCTCGACCTGATAATGCTCAACCAGCAACACGCCTTGCTGGAGGAGCGGGCGAAGAATGCCGGCGAGCTGCTTGCCCTCTTCGAGAAACGTCTGGAAGAAGGTGATGCGGGCATCCTCGAAGTGAACAAAATCAAAATGGAACGGATGAGCGTGCAGACCGAAGTGGCGCAAAACAATGCCGCCCACCGCACCGCGCTCCAGCAGTTGCTGGCAATGAACGGAAACATGCCCTTGGAATTTACAGCAGACACCTATCCCCACGTGGAGGAACTGAAAGACTGCAATGCCTTTTACGATGAGGTGATGGCTACCGATGCCGGTTTATTGGCGGCAGATGCCGATGCGCGTGCCGCCGAGAAGGAACTGAAGGTGAACCGCCAGAGCTGGTTGCCCAAAATAGAGGTCGGTTACAGGCGCAACACGTCGCTTGACGAGAAAAGCAACGGTTTCCTGATAGGTGGAAGCCTGCCCTTGTTTTCCAACCGGAAAAAAGGGAAAATAGCCCGCTTGCAAGTGGAGAGTACCCGCCTGGCGCTGGATAATGCCCGCCTGCAAGCGGCGGCAGACGTGCATGCCCGTTTCAACGAAATGCAGCAGTTGCGCGAGGCGATGCAGGCGTACGATGTCGTCCTGATGCACCGCACCCTGGCTTTGCTCAACGAAGCCGTAAAGGCGGGCCAGCTCTCCATCATCGAATTTTATACCGAGGCAGACAACATCTACCGCAACCTTCAGGCATACATCGAGCTGGAGAACCGGTACCAGAAGCTGATGGCGGAGATTTACAAGAACAGGCTTTGAGAATGAAGAATCTTTTTTGAATGAAGAATGAAGATCGCTTCGCCCGCATGGAATTCTTCATTCTTCATTTTCTACGCCTTGAACTTCAGTTTTTGATAATTGTTATTTGTAACAATTGTAACGTAACGGCGGAATACCCATTGCCTCAGCATGCTGCTGGTGCCCTTCTCGCTCATGCCTGCTGTCCGGCGCGCACGTACCGCATCGGCATGCGTAAACTCATCGGGAAGCAGCTCCAGCAGGTTGCGCCTGCCCGGACGGTGCCTGCCGTACAGTGGGCGCTTGTCTTCGTCCATCGCTTCCTTTATCGCTTCCCCGAAAAACTCCAGCTTGCACCACATGTCGTAGTGGAACGACCAGCGCACGAAGTCTTCTATCGACTTTTCCCATTTCTCCCCGTTCGCCACGTAGAGCACGCATGCCTTCAAGTAGGCTATCACGTTGGCGCGGAACGAAAGGTTCTCGTACACACGGTCTTGCGAGAGCACAGCCCACTCCGCGTTTTCGGCGCTCATCTCTTGGGCGAGCTTGTACGCTTGCGGGCAATCAATCAGTCCCGTGGCACGGTTCAGGTTCTCGATGTACGGGCGAAGCTCCTCGTCGAAAGCCGCGTCATACTTGCCATATACCGGCATGTCCGCCCCGATTTCGCGTTCGGGAATGGTGCAGAAGTTGATGCGCGAGATAGGTCCGTCGGTCAGTACCCGTGCGAAGTATTTCTTCCCTTTCTGGATGGTGGTCGAAGCGTTCCAGTTGAAACGGATGGTGACCTTTTCCGTCACGGCTTGTGCGCTGGCGCGCGTCTGCCCGTAGCGGTTTCCGGGGTCGAACGCAAGGCACATGATTTGGAACTGCTGGCGTCCCCTTACCGACCCTTTCAGGGCATCGAACTGGTCTATCTCGTTCATTTTCGTGTAGAGGAAATGTCCTTCCGCCTCGGCGGTGCGCATCACGAATGCCGGATTGGTCATGTCTGCATCAATCTCCTGGATGATAAGCCCTTCGGGGCGCTGGCGTTTGTCCTTGTTCGCTCCTTTCGAGTTCACCTCTTCCTTCCATTCGCGCTCTCTGCGCAGGTTCACCTTATCCCTGCGCCGGATGTCTGCCATGATGCGGTTTATCGGCTCCGAAATGCAGTCTTTTCCGGCACCCGTCCCCGCCATGAGCACGTTCATAAGGGTCGCCTCGTGCTCCACATTGTCAATATACTTGAAGCGCACTTGATGCAAATGGGTTGCCAACGAAGGGAATACTGCATGCGCCACGGCAGGCCTGTACACTTCGGGCGTGCGGCTCACAAGAAGGCGGATAAGCTTGGGAAGACGTTTGGGCAATTCGGGGGGCACTGTAGCGTATTGCATACGCCCGGAAACATCCGCACACACATCCTCATTGGTGCCCTCGTTGGCGCATTCGGGCGTATGCGATACGCCCCTACAAGCCTCTTGCATCAGCTTCGGCACCGAATACCATTTCGCCGAGCACGCCGAATGAATCAGCCCCTTCATTTCCTTTTCCGGAAGCCCGTAACGCGGCATAATCTGCAAAAGGGTTTCTTCGTTGTTGTCCGTGATGTAGCGCAGGTGCGAAGCCAGGCGGTGCAGCTTGTCGTTGCGTTCTCCTTCTACAGGTTCGCCTCCGGCGAGCGAAAACCAGCGGTTGATAATGTCAGAATAGGGGATGCCCTTGAAACTCAGCGGGCAAGGTGTGATTGATTGGTCGGTCATAGCTATTACATTTAAAGTTTTATAATGCAAAGATATGCATTTTTTGTGAATAATCGGCAGAATAAAAAACGGTATGTGTAAAAATCTGTTAACAAAAAATAGATATTTTGTGTTTTCTATTGAAAATCAAATAGTTGCAGTGATAGAAATTTTTCTCTTTTATGCAAGGAATCTTATAGGTGCTGTCTGTACTACCCGTTACAATTGTTACAATTACAGTTAATTGAAATCGCTTTTTCAATCCCGTTGTCCGGAAGAGAGAAAAATCATTTAGAATATTATATTAT
>ULSD01017618.1_pt1 | contig 13754 bp, 7 predicted proteins | sample 1956051 | NCBI WGS metagenome assembly ULSD01 (sample SAMEA4835699, study PRJEB28245) | human gut metagenome | biome: gut microbiome; material: fecal sample | place: Denmark | collected 2008
TCATATTGACAGGCGACGAGTCGCACACTCTCCAGTTGCCTTCATCGCCCTGCCATGCCTGACATACGCTGTCGCGGCTGAACGAAAAGCAGTACACTCCCTTCTTGGGCGTTGTTGAGGAGACATCATCCGCGTCAATCATCAGGCGCACATTGTCGGTCTTCCGTCCTTTCTTTACAAAAGTGCGGTCGGATATCCGTGCGATGAAATAGAGCGAGTCGCGGTCGTGTGCGAAATCGGATATCACTCTGGTTCCGGTTTGTGTGCCAAGCATTATCTGCGAGGAAGTGGGTCTGAGATAACCTTCGTCTCTTGACACGACACCGTCTATGCGCGGCTTTCCGTACGGAGCCAACAGCATTCTGACAGGATATCCTTTTATCATTTCTATTTTCCCGTTCACTCCGCCTACCGCTACGACAGTCCCGGTGTCTATTACCGCTACCGAGTTCCACATGACTTTATCAGACAGGGATGTGATGAACGGATTCGACATAGCCTTGAAGTTGCGGGCATTCTCGTCTCCTACAGCCGTGAACATAGTCAGACTGGAGCCGTGGTTGTATTCAGACTGCCATGACAGGACCGTCTCGCCCCATGGCAGCACTCTCAGATAAGGCGCGCCGCCTTTAGCCAAAGGACAGAACGCAAGGTCGAGTGTCTTTTCCCTGTTCTTGCTGTTCCCCGACACATAATAGCCGTTCCAGTTTGTTTCCAGACCACATCTCACTGTCGTGGGGAAGAAATCGTTGTATCCGGACCAGCCGTTGTCTTCTATCGCCACCACTATCGTCTTGTTGTCTTTGAGCAATACCGGTGACGGCATGCCGTCTCTGTAGCCAGCCCTGAACGAAACAACGCTTGCCTTGCCCCATGTCTTTCCACCGTCATACGAGCGGCACAAGGATATCTGCTGTTCGTTGCTGCCGGTGTAAGGACCCTCATCCGCGAAATACACCTGCAGCTCTCCTGAGGGCAGCTCGAGCATTGACGGCTCCCAACATCCGTCGGCAAAGGTGTGCTTGGCGTCGTAGATGAATATCTCGTCGCTCCAAGTCATGCCGTTGTCGGTGCTGCGCTTGCATCTTATGCCGAACTTGCGGTCTGGCGTGTAAGGCTCCGCCGGGCGCGGGTTGTACGCCACGATGATAGTCCCGTCCCTAAGCTGTATGAGGTCTGGCACACTGTTGGGAGTGTTGTTGGTGTTTGTCACTATTTTCACCGGACTGCTCCACGTGTTGCCGAGATTGCTGCTGAACGCTATGTTTATGCCGTTCCCCTCGCAGACAGCCATCAGTCTTCCGTCCTGAAGCTGTATCATGCGTGAGTATCCGCCCGCGTTGAACACGGTCTTTCGTGTTGAAAGGTCCCATAATATGCGTGAGCCGCTGTATGGAGTCACATCCTCCGCCCTCGCGGAGAATGTGACCGATAAGAGGAATAAAGCGATAAATATTGTCTTGAGCATTATGTTCACATTTATTTATATATAATGTAGAGTCATTTATATGTGATGTTGAATATGACATCAGACACGGCATTGATGTCCGGATTATCCGTCCGGGCTCTCCTCAGAGAATATTTCACGTCTGTCTTCGTCAGGTCTATGGCTGTTCCCGGTTTTATTTCGGTGTCACCGGCGTAGAACCTTACGTCGTCATCCAGTCTGAATTCCGGTATCACATTACTTATATCAGTATTCTGCGGCAGGCTGAACGTGTAAGTCTGCAGGTTCTGATAGAACGCGTTTCGTGTGAGTGTAGCCTTCTCTCCGTTGATAGATATGGCTTTGAACTCCGGATATATGAGTGTGTAAAGCTTATAGTCGCGTCTGTCTCCGGAGTTTGCCGTAACGCGGATGTCGTGCACCTTTGTCAGGTCATAATAGTTGTTGATGGCGTAAGGCTCGTTGTCGACATATATTCTGGATGAGTCCGACGCTATCTCGAACGTCAGTCTCTGCCGCGTGGCGTTCAATGGTATCTCGCGGTTGTTGTAAAGCTGTTTTGCCGGAACCCTCATCACCCAGTTCACGTCGTCTATAAGCTCTGCGTAATATATGTTCGGAGTGATGCTCGACGACACCTTGTCTATTGTCGTCACATCGTCAGACACGGTCACCTCAAAGGTGGTTATGTCTGTCTTCATGTTGTCTCCCATATACGTGTCGTAGGTCGTCGCCACGCACACCACCTTGAATTTGCCAGGCACTGAGTACGAGTATGTGAAAAGACCCTTATTCATCACAAATCCGGTATTGCTCTCGTTTCTCAGGTCATAGTCGTGTCCGTTGTCACCGGTGAATATCACCACCTGGTCAGCCACGCCGTTGAAGCGTATCTCCATCGACTGGTTGATTTCCAGTCTGTCGGCATTCACCGTAATGCTGGCTACCGGAGTGCGAGCCTCCTGATTCTCACCGCTGCATGCGGCAAGCATTACTGCCATCATTGCAAGTATTATAATGTTCGATAATTTCTTCATTTTGATTTTATGTTGGGTTTCCTTTATCATGTTTTGAAACGTCATTCTCAGTATCCGGGATTCTGCTCCACCACGCTGTTTGACACGTCAATCTCTGTCTGTGGTATAGGGAACAGTTCGTTCTTTCCCTTTACGAAAGACATGCCACGGCTGTTGGGTCTGTTCCGTCCGAACGCGTGCAGCACCTCCGCAGCCCGTCCCTGCCTTACTATGTCGAAGAATCTGTCCCATTCGTATGCGAGTTCCATTCTCCGTTCCTGCCATATCTGGTCTCTCAGCCATCCGTATCCTCCTGCCGCATACAGCTTGTTGCTGTTGTTGATGGTGTTCACCTGCGCCTTGCATCTGTTGAGTTGCGCCAACGCGTTCTCACGGTCGCCGCATTCGTTCAGTGCCTCCGCATACATGAGCACCACCTCCACAAACCTTATTATCCTGCGGTTCCTGCCGTTGTCACCGGCATATTGCGGCTTGTCTTTCTTCGGAGTGTACCATTTGAGAGACACATATCGTCCTTCACCTCCCTGCCATATGTCGCCGTCGGGAGTGTTTCCCTGATGGTGAATGAGGAAGTCCTTGCGTATGTCGGTGCCGAACAGACTTGCGAGAATGCCTGATGTGGCATACATCTTCACCGTACCCACATCGAAGAACTCTATGCCCGCTCCTTCGTTGGTGTCGCCTCCGGTGCCGTCCGCGCTCTCCTTGAACACCGCCTCGAACACCGATCCGCGGCAGAACTCGCCGTCGCCATACCACTGGTACACATAAGCCCATTTGTCGCCGTTGTGCAGCGGTGCTCCGTAATAGTCGGTATATGACAGTGAATAGACGTTGTCCAGCGCGTCGAGCGGTGTCTCCGGAGTCTCATAAGGGTCGCCCGGCGTGTTCAGTCTCTCAGGCTTGAACCACAGCCTCTCCCTCAGCTTCTCCCAGTCTTCCTTTCCGTCATACTTCAGCATCTCTCCGCAGGTCATCGGCTCTCCCTTTATGAAATAGTCGCCCATGCGTTTCATCTCTCTCCATTTCTCTGAAGGCACTCCCGGCTTTGCCTGATACATGAGCACCTTCATAAGCAGAGCCACAGCCGCGCCTTTCGTTGCCTTGCCTGTCTCGCCCGCAGGATATACAGTAGGAAGAATCATCGCCGCCTCGCGCAGGTCTTTCTCTATATACGCATAGCATTCCTCCAGCGTGTTGCGCGGTATCACAAGCTTCCTCACACTCTCGTCCTCTGGTCTGACAGGCACCCCTCCGAATGTCTTCACGAGATTGAAGTAATAGAACGCCAGCAGGAATTTAGCCTGTCCGAGAATCCATCTTATCCCCTGATATGCCGCATACTCGCTTGTGGATATGCGCACTTTGCCTATGTTGTGAATCACCTGATTGGCACGGTGTATGCCTTTATAGTTTACGTTCCAGCGTTGCAGAATCCATGAGTTCGACGTGTTGAAACGGAAGTTCACCAGTTGTCCCATGTGCGACGACAGTCCCTCGTCGGTTCCGAGAACGTTGTCGCCGCACGCTTCCCCGAACCTCCACTCCTGATCATTGTACGAGTCGCTCTGCAGTATGTCGTATGCTGCGTTAAGCGAAGTCTGCATTTTATATTGCGTGTCGTAATAGTTCTTGTCGGTGGCATGCCCGTCCACGTCCTTGTCAAGGAAGTCGCTGCAGCCGCATGCCGTCATTGCTGATATTGCCAGAAGTGTCTTGCAAAATATATTTCTCATAAGATGACCGTTTTAATATTATATTCCAAATTTAACACCGAATGTGAACGAGCGTGCCTGCGGATAGTTTCCGTGGTCCACTCCCATGCTAAGGTTGTTGCCTTCGGTGCCCACCACCTTTCCCACTTCCGGGTCGAAACCGTCATATCCTGTGAATGTAAGCAGGTTGTATGCGGTGAGCGACAGTGCGAGGTCAGACAGTCTCAGCCTGCCGGTGATGCTCTTCGGGAAGGTGTAGGTGAGCCGCAGCTCCTTCAGTCTAAGGTAAGAGCCGTCCTGAATGAAGAAGTCGCTTGCCCTGAAGTTGCGCGCTTTGTCATTGTTGCGCAGGTCTGGCACGCTGGCGTTCAGGTTGAGAGGGAAGAACTCACGTCCTGAGGCGAGTTGTCCCGACCAGTGTTTGCCGCGTATGTCCGCGTAAACATTGCCGTTCGAAGCGTTGTACAGATAGTAGTCCATCACGTTGAATATCTTGTTGCCTGTCTGTCCCTGGAAGAAGATGTTCAGGTCGAAGTTCCTGTATCCCACCGACACCGGTATGCCGAAGATGAAGTCGGGCAGCGGCGAACCGAGATAAGTGCGGTCCTCAGCGGTGATGCGTCCGTCGTTGTTAAGGTCTTTGAAGCGGAAGTCTCCGGGCAGGGTGGACTGCTCCCAGTAGTTCTTTCCGGCGTCATACTGTGCGCTTGCCTTCACCTCTTCATATGTGTTGAATATCCCGTCAGTCACATATCCGTAGAAACTTCCTATCGGCTGTCCCACAGCGGTCTTCGTGACATAGTCCACGATGCTGCTTTCGCTCAGATAAGAGCCGTATATCGGTTCGTTGCCGGTGCCGAGACTCACCACCTTGTTCTTTATCCACGACAGGTTGAATCCCACTTCGTAGCGCCAGTCCTTGCCTATGTTGTCGCGCCATTTCACGTCATACTCCCATCCGTAGTTGCGCACTGCTCCGGCGTTTGTCATTGGTGCGGTGTCCAGTCCTGCCGAGCTGACGGTGGGCACTCGCAGAAGCATGTCGCTCGTCTTGCGGTTGAAGTATTCTATAGTGAGCGTCAGCCGGTTGTCGAACAGTCCGAGGTCGGCTGCGATATTGAAGCTCTCGCTCCTCTCCCATTTTATGCCGTCATTGCCGAGCGCGGTCGCTGTGGCTCCGTTCTGCAGCGTGTGGTGTCCCAGTCCGTAGGGATAGTTGTAACCGAATGTCAGATAAGTGTAGCGTGAGAGCACGTCTATGCGGTTGTTTCCGAGTATGCCGTAGCCCACGCGCAGCTTTCCGAGCGACAGCCATTTCCTCAGTCCCTGCATGAATTTCTCGTTAGAGAACTTCCATCCCAGCGATACCGACGGGAATATACCCCAGCGGTTGCCCTTGGAGAACTTCGAAGAGCCGTCCGCGCGTATGTTCGCCTGTAGCAGATAGGTGTCGTTCAGACTGTAGTTTATGCGTCCTATCAGACCTATCGCTGTCCATTCGTTGGGCAGTCCGTAGGTCTTGTCGCCTGTGTACGCGCTTGAAAGGAAGTGGAAGTTGTACTCGTTGCTTGGTGTGCCTTTGCGTTGCGACTGCTGGTAGTCATACTTATAGCCCTCCGCTGTCTGTCCCGCCAGTATGGTGATGTTGTGGTGTCTGTCGTTCCACATGAACGTGAGCAGGTTGTTTATCTCCCACTTGTCCGTGCGCGTCTGGTTCTTGTATACGGTTGTGAGGTCTGTCATGCCGAAGTCCTCGTTCAGTTTTCCCACCTCGTAGAAGTTGTCGTCAGTCTGCGGCACCATGTAGTATGACGCCTTGAACTGATAGGTGAGATACTTGCATATGCTTGCGTCGAGACTCATGTTCATGTCCAGACGGTTGCGGTGCATCCGCTCATGGTTGCGCGCGAGCACTGCCACAGGATGTGATGACGACCAGTAGCCTTTCGAGTTATACATATATGTCATCGGCGACTGGTAGAGAGCCTGCTTCAGAATGCTCGACGAGCCTTCCGGAACACCAGCCTGTTTCTCGTATGTGTACGCCATGTTGGCGTTCAGGGTGAGCCATCTTGCCAGCCGTGTCTTTACGTTGAGGCGTGCGTTGAAGCGTCTGAACTCCGACGTCTCCACTATTCCCTTCTCGTTGTAATAGCCCGCGCTTGCCATATACTGTGTCTTCTCCGAGCCTCCCGACACCGACACGCCGTGCGACTGCTTGAATCCTGTGCGTGTGATGGCGTCCCACCAGCTCTTCGGCGAGTTGGTCATTATGGTGTCGAGGAGGTAGGCTTTGTGCTCGTCGTAGTAATAGCCGCCGTCCGCGTCAGCCGACATGTACAGTCTGCCGTCGGTGGAATACACCTTCTGGTCGTTGATGTAGTCGAGCATCAGGGCATAGTCCTCCGTGCCCATCACGTCAATCTTCTTCCACGGTGATGATATTCCCGCATATCCGTCGTAGGTTATTTTCGTCTTGCCGCTCTTGCCTCCTTTAGTCGTTATAGCCACTACGCCGTTGGCGGCACGCGATCCGTACACCGCGCTTGAGGCTGCGTCCTTGAATATCTCTACGTTCTCTATGTCGTTGGGGTTGATATAGTCGATGTTGTCAACAATGAATCCGTCTACCACATACAGCGGGTCGGCGTCGTTCACCGTTCCTGTTCCGCGTATCTTTATAGTGGTGTTGCTTCCCGGCGCACCGGTGTTCTGTATGATGTTCACGCCCGCCGCTCTGCCCTGAAGAGCCTGCAAGGTGGAAGACACAGGCTGGCTGCTGATGTCCTTTCCCTGTATTGACGATATCGATCCGGTCACATCGCTCTTGCGCTGCACGCCGTATCCTATGACGACAAGCTCGTCGAGCATCTTCGAGTCAGCCTCCATGCTTATGTCTATTCTGGCGCGGCGGTTCACCGGTATCTCACGCATGACGAATCCCATGCATGTGAACTGCAGTGTGGCGTCAGCCGGAACGCTTATGGTGTAGTTGCCGTTGATGTCGGTTATGGCACCGTTGCCCGCGCCCTTCTCCTTCACGGTGACGCCTGTCAGCGGCTCTTTGTTCTGTCCGTCGGTGACAGTTCCCGTCACCTTTATCTTCTGTGCGTATGCCGTCATGGCGAACAGTGCCGCCACAAGAAGCATCGTAAGTCTTGTGATTATGTGTTTGTGCATATGAATATGATTTAGGTTCCCGCCCTGTGATACATGAGTCAGAAACGGGCGGACCACCGGATTCTGCCGCCGCGACAGGCTTGAAGCCGTGCCATGCCCGGTTTCCGGCGGTCTGCCTTAGCAGGAGACACGCCTGACGGCAGGCGTCAGGCATGTCCGTCCTTGACTTGTTAACGTACTATGACTTTCTTCTTTCCTACAATGTATACGCCCTTTGCCAGACCTTCGGTGGCTTTCGCGGCATCCGCCTTGGCGCGCAGCAGCACACCGTCGAGCGTGTATACGTCCACAGTGGAGCCGTCCTCAGCCTCGATGTCCTTTATGGCGTCCGTCCCGGCTGCAATCTCCGCCGGTGTGCGGTATTCCGGTTCGAGATATCCCATGTCGCTCTTGCCGTCCCATCCCGGTTTGGTGTATTTGTAGACATACACCTTCTTGGTGGCGTCTGACGCGAAGCATATCGTCCCTCCGAGGTTGCGCAGCGAGTGCACGAAGTCGCCTGTAGGCACGATGTGGGTGCATACCACCGGCACCTCGTCCTTGCCGTCGAGGCGGTAAAGCCCTGTGCCGAACCCTGCGGCTACGTCGTTAGACTCGTTCCACCAGTACATAGAGCCTCCGGCGACGGTCTGCTCCTTCACCCAGTCGCACTTCGTGCCCGGACAGAAGTCATACTGCAACACAACCTTCTCGCCGTCGAAGTAGTGCAGTTCGCCTCCGGTCTGTCCGAGGGCGGCGTCGAATCCTTCAGAGGCGCAGAACATGTAGACACCGTCGAATATGCATCCCGGGTCTGAATATGAGTTGTTGTCGCGTGACGGCTCGCGTGTGAAGATGTCGTATACGTGGTAGTCGCCTTTCTGCATGTTGGTGCCTCCGAACTCATATCCGGTCTCGGCGCTCCATGCGCGGAACCATATGCGGTCCTTGTATACCTCCCATCCCGTTCCGAACGTGCTTGAGCTGAAGCCTATGCCTCCGTCGTTCTTTCCGGCGTGGGCGTCGTATATCATGTAGGTATGCTCCGTTCCGCTCTCGCCCGGACCGTTGAGACCCTCGGCGGCAAGTCCGTCCGATGTCCACGGCTCAGAGCCGTAGTCGGGTGTCCACGCCTGAAAGAACACGCGCTCGTTATTGTAGTTCTCCAGATTGTCGAGTCCGCTGTTGCGCGTATAGCCCTCTTCATATCCGGGCTGACCCTCTCCGTAGCGTTCCCAATTGATGTCCATGACGCAGTATGTGCCCTCCGGCGTACCGTCGGTCACCCACAGTTCCTCGCCCGTTGTGCCGTCCTTGTCGTCTGCCTTGAAGAACACGCGGCGTCCCACACGCACGTATGCCGTGTGTAGTGTGGTATTGTCCTGTCCGGGCCAGCGCATGTCGCACTCGTAGAGGCGGTGTGTCCCCTCGGGCGTACCGTCGGTTATCCACAGCCACTGCTGCGCTCCTCGCACGAGATCGTATTCCGCGCTCTCGTCGTCGGTGGCTGCGAAGACGGCGTGTTTCTCGTCCATCTGTATGAAAGCCTTGGGGTCTCCGTCGCCGAGGATGTAGGTGTCGGCAAGCAGAATTGTTCCCTCCGCCGTACCGTCAGAGATGTATGTCTCCCGTCCGTACTCGTCGGTGTAAGCCGAGAAGAGCACTTTGTCGTTGAACCTTGATATGTAGCACGGCTCTGAGCTTATGGAGCCGGGTATGAGGTCGGCTACCATGTGCGTGCCCTCCTTTGTTCCGTCGGTCACCCACAGTTCCTCTCCGTGCTCGCTGTCGGTAGCCGCGAAGAATGCTTTGTATCCCTTCTCCGGCGAGCCAGCCACCACGATGTTCTTCTGTTTGTCCCACTTGCGTTCAGGATTGATGTTGGCTGTGACTCCTTCAGGCAGCAGATCGATCAGCTCGCCCGAATCCTGCGCGTTGGCATTGCCTGCTAATGAAAGCATGACTGAGAGTAGTAAAACTTGTCCTTTTTTCATGAATGTCAGTTTTAGTTAGTAATATTTGTTGTTATATTCAGCCTTATGAGTTGTTAACCGTACACGGGCTGATGTTTTTTCGGTCTGGTGCGCCGCCACGTGCCGGTTGTGTCCGGTGTGAATCTGACGCCATAATGAGGAGCCGGATGTGCCGGTGAGGTTTTTCGCATGCCTTGTGCTGCGATGGCAAATTTATTTATGATACAAATAATTAAAAGGTAATAATGTTTTTATTATCTGTCTTTTTGTTTCGCATGGCTGTTTTCCGGTGAACAGGTATTGCCGGGGCTGCCGGAGCAAGGATGTGTGCCGGACGTGCGGCTTGGTGTGAGCGCGGGTGTAGTGTGGTGACTGATGCACGACGGGGTGATGTGTGCAAGGAGGGGCGCAGAGCATTATTGTGTGTGTTTCCTATGTTTTTCATGCGTTGCGAGTAGGTATGTAGTACGATGAAATGGGCGTTTTTTGAAGTAAGACAGGTTGCATTCGGCAATATGAAAGCATGTTTTCATTGCCCTTGCTTGCGTTGTTTCACACATGACATAACGTTGTATTATACGTGTACTATCCAAAGTAGAGACGCAAAATCTTGCGTCTCACAAGCAACGAGACGCAATAAAATGAGGTGGGGAAATGCATGTCATTGCCGCACTTTTTGCTCGGGAGACGCAAGGAGGAGCAATAAACGGAGGTGAGGATATGAATGCCGTTACTGCGTTTTTTGCTCGGGAGACGCAAGATTTTGCGTCTCTACAAGGCTGGCGCCATCATTGTTTTAATGTAAAACAAGCCATTTCATCGTGTGTGTGACCTGATGGCTGATGCCGGACAAGTATGTGCCGGACAGGGCGTATATGCATGTAAAAGCCACGGCGTGTGGTGAGTGCCGTGGCTATTCTATAATAACTGTTTTTCGGACAGGATTTCTCAGAATGCCGTTTTCTTGCTGACGCTCCTGCCGTCGGAGAGAGTAAGCCTTATGACGGCGATTCCCTTGTGTGCTATTCTCGTGCTGAAGCGCGTGCCGGGATTCTCCTTTCTTGCCACTATCCTGCCGTCGGCGGAGCACACGGTCATCTCTCTCACAGCCTTGGAACTGCTTATGAAGAGCGTGCCGGCGCTCACCCGCATGTCCACACCGTCACCGTCGTGCGCGGTGGTCTTGTCTATGCCGTCGGTCACGGTGCCTCCTGCCAGACGGAACTCCATGTATGTCCACGACGCGTTGCGCTGCGCGTCGGGTATGCGTTCGGTGGTGGTGGCATCCTCGCCCACGTTCTCTATCTCCACCGTAGCCGCCATGCGCTGCCCTACAGGAGGCTCGCTCTTGCCCAGCGCGCTCCATGGTATGGCAGCCTCCACGGTGTATGACTGCTCTTCGGACGTCACTTTCATGTTTATCATGGATGCGTCTGTCTAATTCCAGCTGCCGTCTTCGCCGTGCCACGCCCTGCACACAGCGTCGCGGCGGAACGAGAAACAGTACATGCCTTCCTGCGGTGAGGTTGACGATACGTTGTCTGCGTCTATCATGAGCCTCACGTTGTCCGTCGTGCCTCTCCTGCTTACGAATGTCGGGTCTGCCGTCCGCGCTATGAAGTAGAGCGAGTCCTCGTCGTAGGCGAAGTCTGCCAGAGTCTGCGTGCCGGTCTGTGTGCCGAGCATTATCTGCGACGGGTCGCTCCTCGTGTAGCCTTCTCCCTCTGTCGCCACACCGTCGACGACGGGCTTGCCACAGGCAGCCTGCAACAGGCGTACGGGATAACCTTTAATCATCTCCACCCGTCCGTTGATGCCGCCAACGGCTACCACCACGCCGGTATCTATCACTGCGACCGAGTTCCACAGTGCCTGGTCGGTGAGAGACGTCACAAACGGGTTGGACATTGCCTTGAAGCCGCGCGCCTGTTCGTCGCCCACAGCGGTGAACATGGTGTTGGTGGAGCCGTGGTTATACTTCGACTGCCACGACAGCACCGTCTCTCCCCACGGCAGCACCCTAAGGTAAGGCGCGCCGCCGATGGCAGGAGGACAGAACGACAGGTCGAGCGTGCGGTCGCGGTTCTCGCTGTCGCCCGTCACGCAGAAGCGTTTCCAGTTGCGCTCCAGAGTGCATCTCACCGTGGTGGGGAAGAAGTCGTTGTAGCCCTGCCAGCCGTTGTCCTCTATCGCCACCACTATGGTCTGCCGGTCGTTGAGCAGCACCGGCGAGGGCATGCCGTCCCTATAGCCCGCGCGGAACGATATGCGGTTGGTGCCGCTCCACGTGAGTCCTCCGTCGTACGAGCGGCACATGGATATCTGCTGTTCGTTGCTGGTGGTGTAGGGACCCTCGTCCGCGAAATAGACCTGTAGCTCGCCGGATGGCAGCTCGAGCATTGACGGCTCCCAGCATCCGTCGGCAAAGGTGTGCTTGGCGTCGTAGATGAATATCTCGTCGCTCCATGTCATGCCGTTGTCGGTGCTGCGCTTGCATCTTATGCCGAACTTGCGGTCTTGCGTGTAAGGCTCCGCCGGTCGTGGGTTGTACGCCACGATTATGGTGCCGTCTGCAAGCTGTATGAGGTCGGGCACGCAGTTGGGCGTGTTGTTTGTGTTTGTCACAATCTTCACCGGACTGCTCCATGTGGCTCCGAGATTGCCGCTGAACGCTATGTTGATGCCGTTGCTCTCGCAAACCGCCATCAGCCGTCCGTCGTGCAGCTGGATGATGCGTGAGTATCCGCCCGAACTGAACACGGTCTTGCGTGTGGACTGGTCCCAGAATATGCGCGACCCGCTGTATGGAGCCACGTTGTCTGCCACTGCGGAGAAGGTGGCTGAAAGAATGAAAAAGACGATAAGTAAAGTTTTTTGCATTGTGTACGGTTGTTTATGAGTTATGTATTAAGTTGCGGTGTGAGTGCGGCTGTCATGCCCATAGGGCTTGCCGGTGGTGGTAATCGCTTCGGTGGGGTGCGGTATATAATCCGTCGGGTGACGGGATATATATGATAAAATAACGGAAAAATGTCATTTATATTTTGTCATTTGGCGTTTTTTATATCAAATCAATGCTGGCGTCAGCCCTGTAGAGACGCAAAATTTTGCGTCTCCCGAGGGAAAAACGCAACAACGGCAGGCATATCCTTATCCCGATTTATTGCGCCTCGTTGCTTGTGAGACGCAAGATTTTGCGTCTCTACTTTGATGGTGCATGTAAAATAACAGCGTCGAGTCATGTGTGAAACAACGCAGGTAAGGGCAATGAAAACCTGCTTTCAGGCAGCCGGGCGCAGCCCGTTTTATGCATAAAAATACAAAAACGGAAGTAAAAAATCTTGACAGTTGAAAATCGTGAAACAGAAAACGGAAAGTCTGATGAAGGCGTCATGATATGCGGAAAAATGCCATTCACGACACCACAGAAACTGTTTTTCGGGGTAGAGTGAGGAGTATTACGCTTCTAAAAAGCAGTTTTCGCACTGCGGAAAAGCCTTTGTAGGGTCACGGATAAGCCTGTCTGGCGTCGCGGAAAAGCCTTTTCGGGCATGCGGAACGGGCTTTCCGGTGATGTGGAAAAGGATGTCCTGACTTGTCGTTTTGTATAACCTGTTAATTGTCAATGTCTTATAAAAACTCCCGAAAACTCGCGTATTTGCCTTCAAATGCGCCCTTGCTTGGCAGGAGAGCGTTCTCGCGGAGTTGACACCCGGTGCATATGCATTTGTTCGCACGATTGTGTATAAATATGCAAAACGTTTTTCCGCGGATCCGTCATCGGAGGGCGCGTCGCCCGGTCGCACTTTTACATCAGCTGTTTATCTGTCTTCCGATGAGTCGGCGTCATATCCTTTCACGCTTTCTTACGGTGTGGCTTGCCGCATCCCCGATGAAAACACAGACCGGTGTGCCCCGCGTCCGCATGACATTCGGATGGAGTAAAAGGCGCGATGCGGTCGAAACGCTTTCCTGCAAACGTGTGGCTGCGACGGAGCCGGTGGGGCGCGGGAGTGTGGCATGTGGTGTGTTGATAAATGATGTTGGTATCTCGGGAATGGTAAAATATTTAAAATTAAATGTAATAAAATTAAAATCTGTAAAAATGAGCTATTTTTTTAGGCATATAAAAAGGTATAAGAGAAAGTTCTGTCTAATTTTGCACCATATATAAAGTGTAAAGCCAAGATATGCAAGAGAATTTAGTCATTGTGGAGAGCCCGGCAAAGGCGAAGACGATAGAGAAGTTTCTGGGTTCGGATTATAAGGTGATGTCATCCTACGGACACATCCGCGACCTGAAGAAGAAGGAACTGAGCATCGACGACAAGACGCTTACGCCCGACTACGTGATACCTAAGGACAAGCAGGAGATTGTCAGGAAACTGAGAGAAAACGCCTTGGCGGCAGGCAAGGTGTGGCT
>ULSD01027894.1_pt1 | contig 13629 bp, 18 predicted proteins | sample 1956051 | NCBI WGS metagenome assembly ULSD01 (sample SAMEA4835699, study PRJEB28245) | human gut metagenome | biome: gut microbiome; material: fecal sample | place: Denmark | collected 2008
GATATCAAATAAGTGTGACATATGTTTGACAAACCTACACATTTTATTACATAAAAAATAGATAATAGATTGAAAACCTACATGAGTTGTGATAATATATTATATATTTATTTATAAACCATAATGCTTTTAGGAGGTAAAATTATGGAAAATGGTAGATTGAATTTTTACAAATTTGTTGATTCATTAATAAACTATCGGAGTTTAGAAATTAATGCATACAAGTATAGCTACATTATAGTAAAACCTAATGGTGCTAGACATTTTAAAACATATGTTAATGAATTAGAAAAGAATGGATTTGATGTAACTGAATATTATGCAATTGTAGATTATGAAACAATTAATATGAAATTACATACAGATCCAGAGGTTCAGAAGTACATAATTCCTGTGAATAAAATGTTTAAAGATTGTTTTGGAAATTATGCGGTATTGGTATTGATAGCAAAGAGAAATCTGTCTTATTTTGAATTTGTTAAGCAAGTAAATGATTTTAAAATTTTTGTAAGAACATTGTTTAAATTGGATTATATTTCTAATGTTTTTGACATCAGTAAATTATTTGGAGATAATCAAGAACAAAGGTTAGTGATAATGGATAAGTTAGACAATGAAATTAGCAAGCATGAAATGAATGAACGGGGGACTTTTTATATATTCAGTGTAAATTCAATTCATGCACCAGATCCGGAAGTGAGTACAACAATTAGTGAACTAATGATTTTAATACAATCCAATATTATATCAGAGAATAACATAATTCCAAATAATTTGGTTGAGTGTATTGGCAAGTACAAATCGTTTGAGTTTTTGCAAGATATGTAGAAGGTATGCACTAAAAAATGAAGTAGGAATTTTATTATTTCTACTTCATTTTTTTCAAATCTTATATATTGCAATCATCCCTACAACTTAAAAGTTATAGAGAGAATATAAAACTGATAATGTATAAAGCAAAGGAAGAACGAGCATAAATCCTATAGAAAATTTGAAAGACTTAATAATATATCAAAGTCAAAACAATGAAAATATATTAGTAGAAGTTTTATACGATTAGGAATATATAGTTTATATATTATGAGAGAAAAAAATACGAATAATTTTTTGTTATGATTGGAGAAGAGTTATGTCAGAAAAAGATAAAATGTTGGCAGGAGAATTATATGATGCTAACTATGATAAAGAATTAATAAAAGATAGATATAAAGCTAAAGATATTTGCTTTGAATATAATAATTTAAAACCATCAGATTTTGAAAGCAAAGACAGAATAATTAAAAAATTATTTGCAGAAACAGGAAAGCAGATAATAGTTGAATAGAACTTTTGGTGTGATTATGGTTATAATATTTCTGTCGGAGAAAATTTTTATATGAATCATAATTGTATAATATTAGATGGTGCAAAAGTAGAGTTTGGTGATAATGTATTTGTTGCACCTAATTGTGGCTTTTATACGGCAGGACACCCTTTAGATTATGAAACTAGAAATAAAGGATTAGAATATGCAAAGCCTATCAAAGTAGGAAATAATGTATGGATAGGTGGAAATGTAATTGTACTTCCTGGAGTAACTATTGGAGATAATGTTGTAATAGGCTCAGGGAGTGTTGTTACAAAAGATATACCAGCAAATGTTGTTGCTGTTGGTAATCCTTGCAAGATTATAAAAGAGATTTAACCAAAAAACAAAAGAAGTATATATAAAATATTAGGAGGATTAATTATGGAAAAGTGGAAATGTCCAAAATGTAATAATGAGAAATTTGAAAGAGATCAATTTCAAGCTACTGGAGGAAATTTTGCAAAAATATTTGATGTGCAAAATAAAAAATTCATTACTATAAGTTGTACGAAATGCGGTTATACAGAAATTTATAAAACTGAAACAGAAGCAGGAATGAATATATTAGATTTTTTACTAAATTAGATAAAATAAAAGAAACAGTGAAAAGTAATTAATTGAAAAAATAGATACTTTTATGGTCTTATAAATCTATATTTTATATATAAGAAGTGAGGAAAAATGTCAAAAATATTAATAGTTGAAGATGATGAAAAATTACGAAATGAACTTGAAATTTTTCTTAACAATAATGGGTATGAAGCATGTTGTTTAGAAAAGTTTGAGAATCCAATAGAAGATATATTAAAAGAAAATGCAGATTTAGTTTTATTAGATATAAATTTACCTAATTCAGATGGAGAGTACATTTGTAAAGAGATAAGAAAATTATCAAATGTGCCAATAATAATGGTGACAAGTAGAGATAATGAAATTGATGAATTATTAAGTTTAAATAACGGAGCAGACCAATATGTAACTAAACCATATAATAGTCGAATTTTGCTTGCGAAAGTCTCTGGGCTACTTAAAAGAGCACAAAATATGGAAGCATATCAAAATAGAATTAATTATAATGGGCTCACATTAGATATTTCTAAAAGCATTATAGAAAAGGAAAACGAAAAGATAGAATTAACTAAGAATGAGTTAAAGATATTTCACTTTCTTTTATTAAACAAGGATAAAATTATATCAAGAGACGAACTAATGGATTACTTGTGGGAAAGCGAAAGCTTTATAGATGATAATACACTATCAGTAAACATGAAAAGACTAAGAAATAAGCTAGAAGATTTAGGAATGAAAGACTGTATAGAAACTAAAAGAGGACAGGGGTATATATTAAAATGAGTTTTAAGGAATATATAAAGGATAAAAGTATTTACATTTTAGTGTTATTATTTGTTGTAGCAACTTCTGAAATATTACTGATTCCATTTAGTATACACAAATTTGTAAAGATCTACATTGAGGTTATACCTGTTATAATGTTTTCTATTTGTTTCTTTATAGAATATTACAGAAAAAATAGATATTATAATAATTTGAAAGATAAGCTAGAAGATTTGAAAGAAAAATATCTAATAGCAGAAATTATTGAAACATCAAATTTTTCAGAAAGCAAAATTTTAAAAGAAATATTGCAAGAGACAGGAAAATCAATGCTTGAAAATGTAAATAAGTACAAGCATTTAACAGAAGACTATAAAGAATATATTGAGTTATGGATACATGAGGTAAAAATACCTATAGCTACAGGAAAAATGATTATAGAAAATAATAAAAACGAAGTAACAGAAAGCATAGATGAAGAATTAGACAAAATAGAAAATTATATAGAACAAGCTTTATTTTATGCTAGAAGTAATGTACCAGAAAAAGACTATTATGTAAAGAAACAAAATTTAAAAGAGATTGTAAATACAGCAATATTAAAAAATAAAAGAAGCTTATTGCAAAATAAAGTAAAATTAAATTTGCACGAGTTAGATGGTCAAATATATACAGACTCTAAATGGTGTACTTTTATAATAAATCAAATAATACAAAATGCAGTAAAGTACAGTAAATCTAGTAACAAAGAAATAGAAATGTTTGGCATAAATAATAAAGAAAATACAATTTTATGCATAAAAGATAATGGAATAGGCATAAAGAAAGGTGAAATTACAAGAGTATTTGAAAAAGGTTTTACTGGAACAAATGGTAGAAAAGTAGGACAAAAATCAACAGGAATGGGATTATATTTATGTAAAAAATTATGTAATAAGTTAGGATTGAGAATAGAACTAGACTCAGAAGAAAATATTGGAACAGAAATAAGAATTGCATTTCCCAAAAGTAGTTTTATACAAGATGCAATAGAATAATATGTAGAAAGGCTACCAGATTGAACTATACCCCAAAAAGTATAGTTCAAATGGTGGCTTTTTTCAAATCTTACAAAAAAGTAAGATTTGTGTAATGCAAATCGATGGCAAGAAATAAAAAAGGTAGTACAATTAATGTAATAAAACAGAAAGGGAGATTAAAAGATGGAAAATGTATTAGAAACTAAAAATATTGAAAAATACTATGGCAACAAGTCTAATCTAACAAAAGCTATCGATAATATTAGCTTTGAAGTGAAAAAAGGAGAGTTTGTTGGAATAATGGGAGCAAGTGGATCACGGAAAAACAACACTTTTAAATTGCATTTCTACAATTGATAGAGTTACAGCAGGAAAAATAATAATTGATGGAAAAGACATTACAAAATTAAAAGGAAATCAACTAAATAAATTTAGAAGAGAAAAACTCGGTTTTATATTTCAAGACTTTAATTTATTAGACACATTGACAGCTTATGAAAATATTGCATTAGCATTAACTATTTCAAAAGTGAATGCACATGAGATAGATAAAAGAGTAAAAGAAGTTGCTCAAAAACTTGGAATTTCAGACATATTAAATAAATACCCTTATCAAATATCTGGAGGACAAAAACAAAGAGTAGCATCAGCAAGAGCAATTATCACAAATCCAAAATTAATATTAGCAGATGAACCAACAGGCGCATTGGATTCGAAATCTGCAAAACAATTACTAGAAAGTTTTGAAATTTTAAATCAAAAAATAAATTCAACTATAGTTATGGTTACACATGATTCTTTTACAGCAAGTTACGCAAGCAGAATATTATTTATAAAAGATGGAAAGATTTTTAATGAACTTATAAAAGGAAATGATACAAGAAAACAATTTTTCGAAAAGATAATAGAAGTTCAAACCTTATTAGGAGGTGAACTTGGAGATGTTATTTAAATTATCAATAAAAAACATGAAAAAGAGTTTTAAAGATTATGCAATATACTTTATTACTTTGGTTTTAGGTGTAGCAGTATTTTATATGTTTAACTCCATTGATAGTCAAGAAGCAATGCTACAAGTATCAAGTTCTACTAAACAAATGATAAAACTTATGATTAATATGCTTGGCATGGTATCGGTATTTATTGCTGTAATATTAGGACTCTTAATTGTATATGCTAATAATTTTTTAATAAATAGAAGAAAAAAAGAATTTGGAATATATATGACATTAGGAATGGGAAAAAGACAAATCTCTAAAATTCTATTAATAGAGACAGTATTTGTTGGGATAATTTCTCTTGCAATAGGTCTTATATTAGGAATTTTCGCATCACAATTTATGTCTATATTGGTTGCAAAATTATTTCAAGCAGATATGAGTAAATTTGAATTTGTATTTTCGCAAAATGCTTGTATTAAAACTTGTATATATTTTGCAGTAATGTATTTGGCTGTATTACTTTTCAATGCACTTACAATATCAAGATATAAATTAATAAACCTACTAACAGCAATTAAGAAGAATGAACAAATAAAAATGAAAAATCCAATAGTATGTATTATAGTTTTTATAATTGCAGCAGTAGGTTTAGGATATGCTTATTGGGAAGTGACAAAAGAAATTTTCAACATGACAAATGTTAATGATACAACAAGAGCTATTGGAATATCAGTTTTACTTGGAGTAGTTGGAACAATTTTAATATTTTGGTCTTTTTCAGGATTAATATTAAGATTAGTTCAAGCTAAAAAAAGTACATACTTAAAAGGAACTAATATGTTTGTACTAAGACAATTACATAATAAAATTAATACAACTGTAATTAGTATGAGTGTAATATGTTTAATGCTATTTATGACAATTACCGCATTATCTTCATCAATTGCATTAAAAAATTCTATGCAAGCTGATTTAGAAAAAATGACACCGGTAGATTTGAATTTATACAAAACAGCTAATTTACCAGAAAAAACTGTAGATAGTAATGGAAAAGAAATTACTTATACACAAGAGTTACAAGAAGATTCAAAACAAACTATTTCATATACTCTTACTCAAAATGGTTTTGATATGAATAATTTAAAAGATGTTATAGAAACACCAATTTATGTGTTAGATGGATTAACATGGGAAACAACATTAGGAAATGCTTTCAACCAAGTAAAAAAACAGTTTCCAATGATGAAATTAGAAACACCAGAACAAGTAATGAAAATATCTGATTATAATAAGATTGCAAAGTTATATGGAAATGAGCAATATTCTTTAGAAGATGATGAATATATTATAATTTGCAATTATGAGAATATAGCAAATATCAGAAATTTAGGATTAAAAGAAAACACAGTAATTAACTTAAAAGAAAAAAATTATAAACCAAAATATAATGAATGTAAAGATGGATTTATACAGATATCAACAAGTCATACAAACGTAGGAATTATATTAGTTCCAGATAGTTGTAATTTAGGCGAAAAAGAACAGAATTTATGGTTTTTAGCTGCTAATTATAATGCTAAGACTGATGATGAAAAAAAGAAAATTGAAGAAAATTTTTCAAGGGAAGATTCTAGTTTAGTTCAGAAATTAAATAATAAAAATAGTACATTAGATGGAGAATCAAAAATAAGTATAGTTGAAGCAAGTGTTGGGTTATCAACTATAATAGTATTTATTGCTATCTATTTAGGAATTATATTTCTTATAGCAAGTTGTGCTATTTTAGCATTAAAGCAATTAACAGAAAGTTCAGATAATAGACAAAGGTATATTATTTTAAGAAAAATAGGCTGTGATGAAAAAATGATAAATCAGGCATTATTTAGACAAATAGGAATATTCTTTGGACTTCCTCTTGTTTTAGCGATTATTCACTCAATATTTGGAATACAATTTGCTATGTCTATATTTGAGACACTTGCATCTAAAGAACAATTGTTACCATCAATCATAGTAACTGCAATTGTTATAGGAATAATTTATGGATGCTATTTCTTAGCAACATATATAGGAAGTAAAAATATTATTAAAGATGAAGAGTAAATTTATATAAAAGGAGAGAACAAAAATGGAATATGAAAAAACAAAAAAGTATAACACAGATATAATAAATGAAAAAATTATGGGACCTAACCCATTAAAATTAGAAGAAGAACTTATGAAAGATAATAAAATAAAAAAAGGTTCTATTGTTATGGACTTGGGAAGTGGACAGGGCATTACATCAATTTTTTTAGCAAAGGAATATGGATTTAAAGTATATGCAGCAGACTTGTGGAGTAATCCCGAAGAAAACAGAGATTTTTTTAAACAAATGGGATTAACTGATAAACAAATAATTCCTGTAAAAGCAGATGCTACAGACTTAAAATTTGAAAAAGAATTTTTCGATGCAGTAGTTAGCACAGATTCATATAATTATTTTGGAAGAGATGAAAAATACTTAGATGAAAAGCTTTTACCTTTTGTGAAAAATGGAGGATACATTTACATAGTTGTTCCAGGAATGAAGAAAGATTGTCATAGTGACATTCCAAAAGAATTGCTTTTATCTTGGACTCCTGAACAATTAGACTATATTCACGATATTGAATACTGGAGAAACATTGTTTCAAAATCAAAGAACAGTGAAATAATTTCAATTTATGAAATGGAAAGTAATGAAGAATGTTGGAATGATTGGATACAATGCGATAATGAGTATTCTAGAAGCGATAGAAAAGCCATTGAAGCAGGAGCATGCAAATATTTAAACTTTATTGCTATTGTTCTGAAGAAAAAATAAATTCTTATTAAGAGGGTCACAATTCAAATTGTCACCCTCTAATATTTTTAAGGAGGACTAAAAATGACTATTCCAGAGAAAAAAATATATCCTCGTACAGGTGATAAACAAACAGAACAGAAACTTTGTAATTTATGCTATCGTATGACAGAAAAGTGAAGTACTGTATTGCCAAATTTATTCTTTTTATGATATAATATTAGAATAAAACTTAAATGGTTGTATCTATACAAAGGAGGAATATTAAAATGAATGAATTTAAGGTTATTGTTGTAATGAATGAAACAATGTTAAATGTTCTAAAAGACAAAAATTCTGATTATTCATTAAATTTAAAAATTCAAAAATATTTAAAAGATGAAGCTCTCTTCTTTAAAATAAATAAACAAAATGCTTATAAAATCTTGCAAGCGGTAGGAGTAAAACAGGAGCAATTGGAAGGGGTGTACAAGAAGTTAATAGAACCAAATATGTTTTATGATTTATTAAATAGAGGAAAAATAAATGCTGCTGATGATAGCATAATTATTAAATATGATACTTATCGGCTATGACGACTTATTTAAAAAAAGAAAATAATATATAAAAAAAGTAATGGGGGAAAAATAAATGCGTGATGAATATATAAAAAAATTTTATGACGAAATAAGCCAAGAACTAGAGGGGGATTATAAAATAATATTAGAACCTAATAGAGAACTTAAAGAAGATTGGATTGAATATGATCAAGTAAAATGGGAGATGGATGAGCCACTTCAGAATTTAGTGACCAAATTATTAAAAGAAGAATCAATGAATTTTGAAGATAAAGTTTTGGAAATTTATAAATACATATGTTTGAATTATATATATGATGATAATGTGTTATATTTCTTTAAAAAGGATTTAAGTGATATAAACAATATAAAATATATAGCAGTAGATTGGTATGGAAGAATAGTTGGTGATAAGTGGAAGGAAAATCGAAAAAAACATAATAGAAGAATATGTTATGAATTTTCTAGATTTTATGCAAAAGCAATAAATGAGTTACTAGAAGGAAATGATAGTTTAGAAGCTTTTATGTTTGGAGATAAAGAAAATTTACATTATGTTGTTGGATTAACAGGCGAAGAATATAGTGTTATTTTAGATTTAGATGATTTTAATAATATAAAAGATCTTACTAGAGTAAAATTAGGTCTAAAAATTAAAGGAATAAAAATACTTAGGGATAATTCAGGAAAATTTCAAAAAGCCGTTGATAAGTTTAATAGAGACAAAAAAGATGAGTTGACTGAGATAGAGGAAGCACAAAAAAACTTAAAAGACAAAAATCTTATTGAGTACTTTAAGAGTGTTGTAAAAACATTAAATAGTTATCAGATTGATTCACAAGGATTTTGTGAATATATTAAAGCAATAGTTGAGAATGAGGGAATTGAAGTTGAAAAAGTATGGAAGGAAGTTAAAGGAGCTGATGAAAAAAGATATGCAAAATGTATAATTTTCGACTTTGAGTCTAAAACATATTTAGTTGATAGTGTTGATAAAGAAATGAGTATAATAAACAAAGAAGATTTAGATAAAAAAATTTTTATATTTAATCCAGAAGAAAATGAATATCCTTATTATGGAGGGTAATTTAATATAATAATTAATAATCATTAATAATATAAGGAGAAATTAAAATGAGTATAAATATAGAAAAACTTGACAGATTAAATAAACTAGTAAGTTTATCTTTTAGAAGAAAACATTCAATTGTATTAAATCCAGAAGAAAAGATTAATGATAAAGACGAGCTTAATGAGGATATAATATATGATGAGGCAAGTTGGAAAATAACAAATGAACTTCAAGAATATATTGATAAGTTATCTGAAGATGATAAATTAAGTGTAGAAGATAAAATTTTATCAACTTATGAAAAATTATGTAAGGATTATGTATATGATGACAATTTAATATCTTATATAAAAAAGATTGATGATGATGTATTTAGTTTACCAGATTGGTATGGAAGAGATGTTGATCAAGAATGGGAAAAAAATAGAGAGCAACATAATAGAAGGATCTGTTTTGAGCTATCTAGATATTTAGCAAAAGCATTGACAGAATTATTAAAAGACAATAACGATTATAATATTTGTATTTTCTGGAATAAAAATCTTACACATTACTTTGTTGGATTAACTTGCAATGATTATAGTTTGGTTTTAGATTTAGATGACTTTTTTAACATAAAAGATCTTACAAGAATAAAAGCAGACTTAACTGCCGAAGGAATAGTAATTTTAGAAGATTATGAAAATAAATTTAAAAATGCACTTGATAAATTTAATGAAGGCAGAAGTGAGTATGCTATAAAAAAAGTAGAAGATGAAATAAACAATGATAATACCAATTCAAACCATAATACAGAAAAGGATTCTGATAAAAAAGAAGAAAATGAAGACATTGTGTTTTTTAAGAAAGCAATAGAAGTATTAACAAAAAAATATGATATTGATTCACAAGGCATATATGAATATATGAAAGAAATAGTTGATATTAAACTAGGACCAGATGGAAGAGAAAAGATATGGAAAAAAATAGATGGAAATACCAAGGAATCAACTAGGTATATAAGATGTTTAGTTTTGAATATAGATAATGAAAAGTATGTTATTGATGTTGATGAAAAGATAGTAAGACCATTTGATGAGAAAGAATTAACAGAGAAAAGGGCACGCTTCGTGCCATATAAAGAACTTTCTCGTGGTGGTTTTGACTATTATGATGGTACATAACAAATTTTAATATCAGTAGGGATGGTTACGTTTGACGAAAAAAATAGAAAATAATTAACAAGTGTCAAACAAAGCCATCCCTATTGACAATAATTGACATAATAATAAAGGAAGTAGAAGAAGATAGATGAAAGAAGAAATAATAGAAAATAAAAATTCATATGAAAAAATAGATTCCACTAGAAAAATTGGAGTATTTGATTCTGGAATTGGTGGAGTTACAGTTCTAAGAGAGTTAATTAAGATTCTTCCAAAAGAAAATTATATTTATTATAGTGATTCAAAGAATAATCCATATGGAGATAAAACTCAAGAAGAGATAATAAATATATGTGACAAAATTGTACAATTTTTTATAAGAAAAAGTTGCAAAGCAATTGTAATTGCATGTAATACTGCAACTGCTAATGCGGTTTCATATTTAAGAAACAAATACAATAACATTCCATTTGTTGCAATTGAACCGGCATATAAAATGGTATATGATTATGCTTATAATGAAGAAACTCTAGTTATGGCAACAAAAGGAACAATCGAAAGTGAAAAGTTTAATTTACTTTATGAAAAATACAATAATCACAAAACAAAATTGTTACCTTGTGTGGGACTAGCTGATGTGATAGAAGAGGGAGACAAAAAGAAGCAAAAGAAAGTATTAGAAAAAATATTAAAACCATATAAAGGAAAAGTGAAAAATGTAGTTCTTCGGTTGTACACATTATCCATTAATAGAACAAGAAATTGCAGAAACTTTAGGAGGAAATATAAAGTTTTTTAATGGAGCACCAAGACTTGCAAAACACTTATATGAAATTCTACAGGAAAATGATCTGATAGATGAAAATGAAGGAAAGATAGAATTTTATGATTCAAACCATTCAGAAAAAAAGAAAGAAAGATTTTTTAATAATGTTCTATCTTAAAAAATGAAGAAGGATAATGCTAAAAAATATTTGTAAAAATAGAAACTCAATATAAAAGATTAACTTTATATATGAGTTTCTTATTTATGCAAAATATTGTTTATAATTCATTAAAGTTCAAAGGTTGAATATATATCTAATAATCTATCTAATTCATAACTTTCAGTTTCCTGATTCATTGAAAGATCATAAAACTCAATTGCATTAGTTTTCATATCATACTCTAAGTATTCTATACATTTATTTTTCAGGTCTTTCAAATCTGTATATGAAAAGTCTTTATCATATTTTTTTACATGTTCAATAAGTAATGATTTTATTTCTTGGTGCAATATGTAAATACAGTAAGAATAGTCCCCCTGGTTTAGCCTTTTTTTAAACTCATTTTTATTAAAGCTCAATATCGTCACCTCCATTAGGATATTCTTGCATTTCTTTTTTATTAGAATCAATACAAGTAGAAAATGATTTTTTAATCTCACTTGGTATTTTCACATATTCATTATCTTTTTTTATATAAACTTGTAATGGCTTACCTGGTTCATATTCACCTAAATTTACATATGTTCTTATAAAGCTTTTTTTCTTACGTCCTTTATCATCAATTATAGTAGATTTAAACTTTTCTGGTACTTTAGATGAATCTCTAAGCCAATTAAGATGTAAAATGAAGTCTTTATTTAAACCATTAGGATTTGCAGCAACGGCTTTCTTTAACATTTTTTCTTGTTCTTTTGTAAAAGGCAAGATTTGTTGCGCTGAAATAATTTCTCCACTAGGAAATGTAAAGTCTGATTTACCTTCGTAGATAGGAATATATTCGTTTCCATTTTGCAGTGAAACCAAAAAGTCTTTTAAAACATTAAGCTTTATATGCTCTCTTACTGGAAATGTAAGCTTAGTATCTAATCCAAGGCAAACAAAATTTGGGTTCAACATTATTTGTGTTCCATCATCTAAAACTGAATCAGGAATTATACCGGCATTTATAATATCAGAACTATTATCCAAATTAGAAATTAGTGAATTTAATATTTCATCTTTCATGTTATAAATATTAATCACAGGACTAATTAGTTCTGCATATAATATTGCATTATTCTCTATAGTATTATTGGACTTAGATAACAATTGCGTAAAGAATTTTTGGTAATCTGTAGAATACAAAGATTTTAATTGTTTAGCTAGTGGAACATAAGAATAAGTTATATAATTTTTGTTTTCATCAGTAGTATATGTATTCTTAGGTAGTGTGCCTTTGTAATAAGCTTCTTGACGATCATTAATAAATCGTTGAGAATGTCTTCGTAACATCATACATTTAATTAGAGTTGTCTCAAGCGCATCTTTATTAATGTCGCTAATATCAAATGTATTATCTAATATTTTAGGCAATACACCTAAGGTTTTAATAGCAAATATACCATTGGCGTAGCTATCTAATTCTTTAGCATATCTATTTATCCAAAATGAATTTAAAATCATTAAATCATGAACTGACATATTACGAAGAATTTGAGGACTTGTAATATCTATATTCTTTTTACCAGAGATAAACTCTTTGAAATCCATCCTTTCAAAGTTTAGAGACTCAAGTTCAGTATATTTTTGAAATAGATTTAATGATGATATTTGCTTTGCAATTGAAGAAATTGAATCTGCAAGTATATTTTTAAGATTTTCAGCTAAAAGCTTTTCATCTTGTGGTAAAAATTTTTTTGCACCAAAAAGATAAAAACTAACTAATTGCATTGAGAATTCTCTATCATGTTTAGATGAAACATGTTTATTTATATAAGTTTGTATTCTTTTTATTTTTTCATCTTTTTTAAGTTCAGGGTTTTCTAAGATACTTTTTAATGTTAAATCATTCATCACAAATTTTTCACATTGCGTATATACATCTTTTTCAAAGGCCTTTGTCATAGATTGAGTGTAAAAAGTTAAATAATCTCTAAAATTGTTTTTTGATGGCATATTCATTTTAAGTGCATCAACTTTTATTTCCCCACTTTTTAATCCGATCATGTATTTCATCAAAAACTTTTGGATTTGATTTTAAATACTGACAAGAAATGTAAAGCATATAGTAATCAAATGCAAAGGAAGATTTAAAAGCAGTTTTACCCAAATCTAAATAATCTTCTCTAAGCAAATCTTCAAATTCTTCTAGTGTTAAGTCGGGGTTTTGACTTTGCATACTTTTTAGATATGGTTGTAGTGTATATATAATATACTTTTTTAAGTTTGATACATCATCTTTTGATATATATTTTTTTGCCTTTTTATAATCCTTCTCAAAAGCAGTCATAAATTTTCCTCCAATATATAAATCTAAACATTATTATACCATATATGAAAGAAAATTACAATTTTTTAAGAAAAGTAAACATAAAAGAAAGCAAATCGTCAAGTGAAAAAGTAAAAGCAACTTTGAAAACACATAG
>ULSD01018099.1_pt1 | contig 13512 bp, 10 predicted proteins | sample 1956051 | NCBI WGS metagenome assembly ULSD01 (sample SAMEA4835699, study PRJEB28245) | human gut metagenome | biome: gut microbiome; material: fecal sample | place: Denmark | collected 2008
TCCCGATAAGACGGACGGGAAAATGCTTGTGTCCTCTTTCGGCTGCTCATACGAAACAGCGGATATTGAATTTGAATATACCCTGTCGCAAGCTCTGGGAAAGGGGAACAATTTAGCGTTTCATCTGATACAGTCCTTTGAGCCGGGGGAAGTGGATTACGAAACAGCCCACAAAATCGGAAAGCAGCTTGCCGACGCGGTAACAAAGGGGCAGCATGAGTATGTACTCACGACGCACATTGACAAAGGACACGTCCACAATCACATTATTTTCTGCGCGGCAAACTTTGTAGACCACCGCAAATACAATTCCAATAAGCGCAGCTATTACGGAATCCGCAACATGAGCGACAAGCTGTGCCGGGAAAATGGATTGTCCGTCGTCGTTCCGGGCAAAGGAAGCAAGGGAAAGAGCTATGCGGAATATCAAGCGGAAAAGACGGGTACCAGTTGGAAAGGCAAGCTGAAAACCGCCATTGACGCGCTCATTCCCCAAGTGTCCAGTTTTGAGGAATTATTACAGCGTTTACAGGCGGCGCGCTATGAGGTAAAGCCGGGGAAATACATTTCCTGCCGTGCTCCCGGACAGGAACGGTTTACCCGCTTGAAAACCCTCGGCGCAGACTATACAGAGGAAGCCTTAAATGAACGGATAGAGGGCAGACGCACCCGCACGGCGAAAGCTCCACGCGCGGATCACGGCGTTAGTCTGCTGATTGATATTCAGAACAGTATCAAGGCGGCGCAGAGCCGGGGCTATGAACAGTGGGCGAAAATCCACAATCTGAAACAGGCGGCTAAGACCATGAATTTCTTGACGGAACACAAGATTGAACAGTACGCAGATTTGACCGCGAAAATCGCGGAAATCCAGACGGAAAGCGAACAGGCCGCCGACGCGCTAAAGAGCGTCGAAAAGCGGCTTGCAGATATGGCGGTGCTGATGAAGAATGTTTCCACCTACCAAAAGACAAAGCCTGTCTATGACGCATACCGCAAAGCCAAGAATAAGGAGAAGTACCGCGCCGGACAGGAGCGGGCAATTATCCTACATGAAGCTGCGGCAAGGTCGCTGAAAGCGGCGGGCGTTGTGAAGCTCCCCAACCTCGACGCGCTGCAAGCAGAATATGAAAAGCTCCAGACGCAGAAAGAAGCTCTTTACGCTGATTATGGCAAGCTGAAAAAACAGGTTAGGGAATACGACGTTATCAAGCAGAACATAGACAGCATTCTACAGGCAGAGAAACAGCCGGAACGGGAAAAGGAAACAGAGCGCGGATAAAGAATCACAAAAAAAGAACAGGACGCGGAAGCCAGTCAATGACCTCCGCGCCCTGTCTTTTTGTGGGTGTTTTTTGTTGGAATGTTACGCAGTAGAACCGCGATTTTGGCACTTTAAGTATAAAGTATCGCCTTAATGATTTTCACGCGCCGCAAGCCTTATAAATCAAGGCTTTTTTCGCCCCTATTGCGTAAGAAGAGCGCGTCGTTTCCTCATGCGCTCGGCGGCTTGTCTGCGGGTAATCCGCTTCCGGCAGTCCGGGCAGTATTTGACGCTGTTTGACTTTGAAGCAAACGCCGCGCCGCAGACGGTACACCGCCGCCTGTCCTCGCTCTGGAACAGTTCGGCATAGAGCAGCTTATCAAGGGGAAGCACCGCAATCCGAAACCACTTGCAGAGAAGCGAACAGGAAATAAGCTGCGGACATACGCACTCGTCCCCGTCGTCAAGCAAGATACAGTGTCCGTTGTCGCAGTTGCAGCACTCCCGGCGCACAAGGCTGTTTACTTTCCGGCTCTGGGGCGGCGATAGCCGCTTAATCCCGCTCATACTTCATCAGCGGCATACAGGGCAAGCTCCGCGTATTCTTCTTCGGTCAGCGCGTCTACTTTGGCAAGGGTGCGCTGTGCAAGCTCCCGCATATCCGCGTCCATGTAGGGCAGCGCGGCGTTGACATTCTCAATCAGCCCGCGCTTGCCGCCCTCGTTGTAAATGCTCAAAAGGTTTGTTTCCTCAACCGTTAATCTAATCATGCTCATACCTCCAAATCGTGATTTTTTGATTTTGCCGCCGCTTTCTTCGGGGTGGTCTTTTCCTTGTCTGCTTTAAGCTGCGCCCGGATAGAGGGGCGGGCTTTTCGTATTTCCTTATCCCTGTTTTCGCCCTTATCAATCAGCGCATACGTTCCGTGTCTGCCCTCGATTTTGGAAAAAGAAAGCGTCTTGTAGGGCAGCATGGAGAAAAGGCGGTCTAAGTCCTTTGTGTTCGCAAGCTGCATGAATGGGGTCGAAAGCTCCGCCATGAAATGTGTTTTGTTGGGGCTGTTCGGCGTATCGCGCCGCTTCATTTCCCCCACAATGCGCCGCGCTTCCGTTTCAATCAACCCGTCATGCAAAGCGGCGATATGCACCTTGAAGTCCCCCGGCGTAAGCTGCTCCCGGCTGCGCTTTTCCTCCTGTAAGAGAAATTGCAGCGCGTCCGGGTCGTTGGGGATTGCTTCAAAGCGTTCAAATTTTCCGTAGACCGTATCGGGATTGCCTGTAAAATACTGTCCGGCGGGTATGTCCCGCGTCCCATGCTCATAAACCAGACGCACCGTATCGGCGGCAAGCTCCCTGTCCTTGACGCGCTCATAATGCCTTGCATAGTCAAGCTCATAGAGATTGCCTTTGATTTTCCCGCGCTCCTTGCCTGTCAGTTCGATTGCGTAAGCAAGGATACGGTCGCTTGTCTGCTCCATGTAGAATCGCCATGTGTTGTGGGGTGCGGTGTCCTTCAGAAACACGTCGCGCTCCCTAAAGCAATGCGTCCCCATAGGTCGGCAGAACCACAAGAGGGTCTTATCCTCCCGGTTGGGGCTTGCCGCCGCCTTTGCGATTATCTCTTTGTCAATGTCAAAATCGCTCTGATAAAAGCCCGTGTTCTGCTTCAAAACCGCATTGAGGGAAGCGAACACGTCCACATCTTCAAATTTGCTCAATCTCCCCATGCGTCAGCTCCTTTCCAAGTCCTGTGACTTCTGCTTTGCGGGCTTCTTCTGTGCCTTTTCCTTATCGGCTTTAAGCTGCGCCCGGATAGAGGGCTTCCGTTTTGGCTTCGCTTCCTTTCCGTTCTCCTTATCCGCTTTGACTGCGTTAGCCAGGTCAACAAGGGAAATCTGTTCGCCCGCCTTAACCTTTGCTTCCAGTTCTTCAACGGTGGGCGTGGGCGACTCATTGTTGATGATACCGTCAATCATATTTTCGTTTTGCTCGGTGGTCTGCTCGGTCGCTTTCAGATAATTCTCCGGCTGTAAAAACTCCGGCACGTCCTTATAGCCGAAACTGTCTACATAGTGGGCGGTGTCCTGTCCGTTCTGATGAAGCACCACCACGTCGGAAACGGAAAGGCTGTGTCCCTTAAAATCTTTCGGGTGGTCGATATTGAAACGGGTGTAAATATCTTCAAGGGAAGTACCCGGCGTAAGCTCTGCGGAATAGACAAGCTCATAGTTTGCCTTATCCACCACATTCCCCGCCGCGTGTAGGCGGTCGTAAGGTTCAAAGCGAAAATCCCGCGTTCCGTCGCCGCCTTTTATCTGATAAATGGAAAAGGTGTCTTTGTCCGGCGCGGCGGTCTGTGCCGCTTCCTGTGCCTTTGCGTAAAGCTCCTTTACCTGTCCCTGTGTCAGTTCCCCGGCGGCAAGCTGCCCCATAAGCTCGCGGCATTTTTCCAGTGTGCCGATATACAGAGCGTCGCCCATTTTTGCGGTAGGATTTCCCTGTGTAAAAACATACTCCTGTAAGATATAGCTGTTTTCCCGGCTGTCGCTGTAAGGATTGCGGCGCACCTTATAAATGCTTTCTTTTTCCGGCTGCGCCTGTGCCGCTTCCTGTGCGGGGGTTTCCGGCTGTTTCTGCTCCGGCGCGTCTGCCTGTTCCGTGGCGGTTGGCTGCTCGGCGGTCTGCTCCTTGTCCTGTACCTTTTGGATTTCTGCGATATGTCCGTCAATGGAATTGATAATCTCGGCGGCTGCGCTGCGTATGGTTTCCAGTGAGCTTTTCAGTTCTGCAAGCTCCCGCCCGCTGCTCCACCCGGCGACGTAGCCAAAAGAATAATCCGACGTATCAAGCCCGTAATGTTGGCAGACGGTATAGGCGACGCTTTCCGCTTCGACTTCGCGGGTGTTGCGGTCAACACGGGGCTGTCCGTCTTTCGGGGCGTTTAGGTCAATGTCATGCAGCTTCGCGTGTGCGATTTCATGGATAGCGGTTTTTAGGGTCTGTAATTCGCTCATGCCCTCGTTGAGCGCGATCCGCTTATCTGCCAAGTGGTAATAGCCATGTGAGCCGCCCTCGATTTTCTCAAAGGCAATCGGAACGGGGGAAGTCTTTTCAAGGGCGGCGAAAAAATCCTTGTAACGGTCAACATCGCCTGTCAGCTCGTCCACCGCTATGTTCGGCAGCTCCTTTCCCTCGGTCTGCGACACGTCGAAAACCGTTACCACCTTATAGGCGGGTATCGTGATTTCTTTTTCCTCTGTAACCGGCTTCCCGTCCTTGCCGATAACGGGCTTCTGGGTGTGCGGGTCGATTTTCTGCATTTCCTGTTTGACTTTGAATGGCGACGGGGCAATAATTTTAATTCCCTTTTGCCCTTTCATCACGTTTCGCTCAAAGTTGTTTTTCCAAGCAGAAAAGCCCGCTACAAGGGAAGCGTCCGGCTTTTGCATGGCGATAAGCAGCGTATTGTTGAAGCTGTAATTATGGAATTTTGACATGACGCGCAGATATTCCTTGTAACGCTCGCTGTCAAAGAGTTCCGTAATGCCCTGTTCCAAGCGGTCAGTTATCTCTTTGAGCTTTTCGGCGGGCTTTTCGCTCGTCAGCACGATAGGGATAACCGGGCGCGGCTCGGTAGGCTGTTCGGCTGCCCTCACTTCCTGTCCCGGCGTGGCTGCGTCCATGTAAGATTGCTCCGGCTCTGTACGCTCCGGCTGCGGGAAGCTCATAACCTTATATTCTTTCGGTATGTCGTTCTCGCGTCCGTTGTACCACTCCGTAAAGGTGTTTTTGTTGTTGTAGATATAGCCCTGTTCGGTAAATCTGCCCCCGTCATTGATAGCAGCGTCGCGCCCGTATTCCTCATACATGAAATACTTTTTTACTTCTTCGGGCAACTCCAATTCGTCCAGTTCGTCGATAAGGTAATACCCGTAGTCTGCTTCATTCTGTACGGTGGGATAAATCCAGTAGCAGTCAAGATTTTGTGCAAGGTTGATAAGGTCTTTGATGTTCCCGGCGTATTCTCCAAGCGTGACCGCCGCTGCAAATTTCTCTCTGTCCTCGTCGCCTAACATGGAAAGCAGATTGCCTAAATAGTTCAGTTCGTCAAGGCTTGCGCTCTGGATAACGGGAAGCGGCACGTCAAAGGGCTGCTGTTCGGTGTTTGCAAATCCATTGATGAAAAAATCCTGTGGATTCTTTGCGGTAATGCCGACGCTTTTCATAGCTTCGTGAAGCTGCTCCGTCGTAGTCGGCATGGAGAGCCACACGCCGCCCGGTATGCCTGTTTCAAAACGGGTGCGACTGTCAATTAAAACGGAAAATTGTTCGCTCATCTGTTGTCTGCTCCTTTCTTCGTCGATTAGGCGGTGCATAAGTTCGTAGTCCTCAATGCTCATGCTCCCGTCAAAAATATAGGGGTCGGGTTCCTCCCCGTCCCGGTAGGGCTTTTCCGAAAAGGGAAGCCCCGCAGCGTGGGCGTCGGCTCTTGCTTCCTCGATAACCTCCGGCGGCAGTCTGTCGTCGTGGGCTTCCAGAAAATCGGAAAGCTGATTGTAGCCATTTTCATAGTGCCAGCGCACACCCGCCGCCAGTTCGTCAAGGTTCATATCCTCGCCCAAATGCCCGCAGTAGTAGGAATTGAGCATGACAGCGGCGGGGTCTGCTTCTCTGATTTCTTCCATGCGGCTCCGGTCAAGGGCTTGTATCGCGTCGTCCGGCTCCAGATAGAAATAGTCGGCGTTCCATGAACGCCCCTCTCTCCAGAACGCCACCCATGCGATACCGTCTTTTAGCTCGTCCTGATAGTCCTTTACGGTGTTCCGTAAACTTGCCATAAGTGAAAAACCTCCTTTCTTCACGCGGCTTTTTGCGGCTGCATAGCCTACAACGGAAGCGGCGCGTTTTTGCCAAAGATTTTTACAGGGTTTTATAAGGGTTTGGGATTATCCCAACAAGCAAAATCCCCGTCCGGCGCGTCGGCGGCAGAACGGGGATTTACGGAAACGGGTACCCGTTTCCTATGCTTGCTATTCCAGTTTTTACTTCTTCGGCAGCTCCACGCGGTAGTTGACGTATTTCCCGCCCGTATCGGCTAAAACAACCGTTCCGTCATAGGTTTTGCCTGTTTTCGGGGAATAGAGCTTCTTCACGTTCACTTTGCCGGATTTCAAGAGTGCGGCGGCAATCTTCGGAGAAAAGGCTATTTTTCGTTCCTCGAAAAAGCGGTCATTCTTCCACATGACAAAGGCGCAGTCCCGGTTAGAACAGTAATAGTTTTTCTTGCTCTCATGGACGGGAGAGCCGCAGCGGGGGCATTTGCCGATTTCCGGCTTTTCTGTCTTAAACAAATCCTGTTTCCCGTCCAGAACGGAAGCGTAGGTTCTCACAAGCTCCCGCGCCATGTCCTCGATACGCCGCATGAAGTCCTCCGGGTCGGCGGCTCCCTTTGCTATCTGCGTCAGATTGTTTTCCCATTCGGCGGTCAGCTTCGGGGAAGTGAGAACGTCGGGCAGTATGCACACAAGGTTATTCCCGTCTTTGGTGGGGATTAGCTGCTTTCCCTTGCGCTCCACAAAGCCGCTGTTTACCAGTTTTTCAATGACAGCGGCGCGGGTGGCGGGAGTGCCAAGCCCCCGGCGTTCCGCGTCCGGGTCGGTGTCCTCATTCCCGGCGCGTTCCATAGCCGACAAAAGGCTTGCTTCGTTGTGGGGCTTCGGCGGGGTCGTGTCATGCTCCGTAACCTTTGCGGAAAAATCAGAAAAGGTCTGCCCCTCGGAAAGCTCCGGCAGCGTGGAAGCGTCGCTGTCCCCGTCGTCGGCTTCGGGCTTCGTTTTCAGCGTCGCCCGGTAGCATCGTTCAAGGTCTTTCCACCCGTCGCTAAGTATGGTCTTTCCCCGCGCGGTAAAATTGGCTCCGGCGCAGGAGAAAACCGCTGTAACGGTTTCGTAGGCGTGCGGCTCGGCGGTGGCAAAGAGCAGACGCGCCCCCGCAAGGGTAAGGATATTTTTCTCACTTTCCGGCAGCGTCGCAAGGTCGGTCTTTGCAAGCTCCATTGTGGGAATGATTGCGTGGTGGTCTGATACCTTTTTGCTGTTCAGCACCCTTGCAATCTCCGGCGTGAAGCTCACGCCAGCCATAAAGGGCAGCTTCCCGCAAAGCAGCGCGGCAATGTCCGCCGCTGTGCCGCCCATGTCGTCGGTAAGATAGCTGCTGTCCGTCCTCGGATAAGTCAGCAGCCGCTTTTCATAGAGGGATTGCGCTAAGTCAAGGGTCTGCTTCGCGGTGTACCCGTAAATGCGGTTTGCTTCCCGCTGCAAAGAGGTAAGGTCAAAGAGCTTCGGCGGAGCTGCGGTTTTCTTTTCTTTTGCGACGGAAACGCATACCGCCTGTGCCGCTTCGCAAGCGGCTTTCAGTGCTTCGGCTTCCTCGGCGGCGCGGATCTTCGCGCTTGCCGCTTCCGCGCCGGGTAAGGCAAGCCGCACATGGTAGTATTTTTCTTTCTTGAATGTAGAGATAGCCGCGTCCCGGTCGGCAAGCATTTTTAACGTCGGGGTCTGAACGCGCCCCACGTTCAAGGTGCAGTTATACAGACAGGAGAAAAGCCGCGTTGCATTGATACCGATAATCCAGTCAGCCTTTGCGCGGCAGAGGGCAGACGCAAAGAGCGCGTCGTATTCCCGCCCGTCTTTGAGGTTATCAAAGCCGCTGCGGATTGCCCCGTCCTCCATTGAGGAAATCCACAAGCGGCGTATCGGCTTTTTACACCCGGCGACTTCATAGACAAAACGGAAAATCAATTCCCCCTCGCGCCCCGCGTCGCAGGCGTTGACGACTTCGGACACGTCGGCGCGGTGCATAAGCTCCTTTAAGATGTTGAATTGCGTTTCCTTGTCTTTGGAAACGGTGTACTGCCATTTCTCCGGCAAAATCGGTAAGCTCTCATAGCTCCATTTCCTGTACTGCTCCCCGTAGGCGGCAGCTTCGGAAAGCTGCACTAAATGTCCGACACACCACGAAATGAGGTAGCCGCCGCCCTCTAAATATCCGTCTTTCTTATTCTTCACGCCAAGCGCAGCGGCGATAGTCTGCGCCACGCTCGGCTTTTCTGCGATTACAAGCGGTATGCTCAATAAAATATCCTCCTTTCAGCGTTCCGGCGCGGTGCGCGTTTCCTTTGGGGGCTTCTCCTGTACCTGTTTCAGACAGTAGCCGATACAGGGGGATTGCGCCCGGTACGGACAGGACGCGCAAGCCGGGGATTTGGGAACGGGCGGCGCATTGTCGCGCCGCCCGCAAGGTCTTTGTATCATCATTTTTTCAAAGGGATTGTCGGTAAAGAGGGTCATGCTTCCCCGTCCTCCGTTTCCCCGTCGCCGCCCGTGCCCTCTGCGTCGTCGGCTTCCGGCTCGTCCTCGTCGTAATCCTCAAAGTCAAAATCTTCAAGGTCGGTGCTGCCTTTGACGCTCTGCTTCGGCTTCATAAACTTAAAGTAGTAGAGTGCGCCCCCGCCGCCAAGAAGTGCCACGATAAGGAATACGAAAAGCCCGCCTGTGTTGCTTTTTTCCTCCGGCTGCTCTGTGGCTTCCTCGGTTTCCGGCTCGGCTTCCTTGCCGCTGCAAGCGGTCATGTTCGTAGAGCATACGGGGCATGAAGTGTTGATTTTTCCCGTTTCGCATTTCTCCGTACAGGTGCAGACAGCGGGCGTTTCCGTCGTCGTTTCCCCGTCGTCCATGAGTGCCATAAGGTCGGCTTCGTCCACTTGATTAAGGAAATGGACGGTGTTTTCGCCCTCGTCGTCCCGGTCAATGAGGATATAGAAGTAGTTGCCGCTTTTGGTCGTTACCGTGATAAGCTGCTTGTTGCCGCCGAAATCGTCCACAAGGGTTGCGTTCCCGTCGGGGGTAAGGGGTGCGGTTTCTTCGGGTTCCTCGTAGATAACGCCGCTGTCGTCGGTGGTATCCTCCGGCGTTTGTGCAAAGGCGGTCATGGAAAAGCCGCCCATGAGCATAAGGGCGGCGCAAAGTGCGGTTACGGTTCTAAGGATTTTTTTATTCATTCTCGGTGTCCTCCTGTTCTTCGTCATAGTCTGCGGTTTCTGCGGGATAATCCGGCGCGGCGGTCATGCCGGGAATCCCGCCGCCAGACAACATAGCGTCAAGCTCGGCGGGGGTCAGCCGCATAGCGCGTACAAGCTGTACGATTTGCAGATTTTCCGCTTCGGTTTTCTGCGCTTCCAGTCCTTTCAGTTTGTTCTGGTACTCCGTGATTTTCTCACGGGTCTTTGCAATCTCTTTGTCGATACGTTCAATTTTGCTCATTGCCATAAAATATTGCTCCTTTCTTTGCTCAAAAATGGTTTAGTTCCAGTTCATCAGCCCGTACCCTTTGATACAGGCATAGTCAAGGGGATAGCTCTTTATCTTGCAGGCGTCGCCGGAATTGCCCTCGACGGTATAGACGCGCTGCCCGTCGGTGCCGATAACAAGCCCTACATGGTCTGCGCTCCCGTCTAAATCCCAGTCGAAAAAGATAGCGTCGCCGGGGGCGATATTCTCATAGCCCCTCGCGCCCCATTGCCCGCGTGAGGTAAACCACGGAATCCCCTGTGATTGACAGGCGGCAAAGCGCGGCTCGGATAAGCCCATCTGCCCGTAGCACCATGAAACGAAACAGGCGCACCATTCCACGCGGCTTGAAAATCCGTACCAGCTCCAATAGGGTCGCCCGCCCACGTTGCCGACTTGCTGCTTCGCAAGCTCCACAATGGCGGTGTTGCCCGGTCGCGTCCCGTTCACAAAATCCACGCCGCTTAAATCCTCGGACGCGGAAGTATCGGGGGAGCCGCCGCCGAAAATCAGCGGCTTGTTGCCGCTTGTTTCCAGATAGACGCGGTACATTTCAAGCTGCTCCGCGTTCAACAACTCCGATACAAAGCTGTCTATCTGATGATTTGTCAGCGTGACATTTAAGATGTAATACTCGTAGGGTACTTCCTCGCTTGTCGTTTCTCCTGTTTCCGGGTCGGTGCTTGTTTCGGTGCGGTAACGGATTTCCACTTCCTCGGTCAGCGTAAGCTCATACTGCCTGTTGAAAACGCGGTCAAGCTCTGCCTGTGCGCTCTGCGGGGTGTAGCTCTGCAAAAGGGCGGTCAGATAGGACGCTAATTCGTGCGGGTTATGCCCGATACTGTCAAGGTCATAGCGGTATTCGTCATAGCCGGGATAATCGCGCTCGATAGAATCAATCCGCTGCTGAAGCTCGTTCTCCTTTGCGGCGTAGTTGTTTTCCGTCGCCACAAGGTCGCTGTCCTCCGATGTGTAGGACGTTCCAAGAACGCCATTTGTCAAGCCGGAGAACATAGCCCCGCATGAGGACAGCCCCGCCGATACCATGATGAATAAGAGCAGCGCGGCGACAGTGATAGCGATACCCGCCGGGTGCCTTGCCGCAAACGCCGCCGCATTCCGCATTTCCTCGGCGGTTTTCTTTGCCGCCTTGCGGGTGTTCTCTGCGGCTTTCTTCGCGGTGGCTGCGCCGCCTGTCCTTGCGGCCTTTGCATACTGCCGCTTGATTTGCTGCTTTTGCAGGAAGCGGGAAAGGGGGTTGCTCGTAAGCTGCGGGTTGTCATGCAGCGTCTTGTGGTACTGGAAGTTGACGTTTGCCTTAAACGCCGCTTCCTCTGCCTTTGCCGTTTCCCGGTAGGGTTTCAGCTTATGGCTGCGGTAGCCCTCCCGTACCTTCCGCGCCCCGTACTTCGCGCCGCGCTCCGCCAGTTCTTCGGATTTGTGCGCCCCCTCCACGCCGGAATTGTCTTTCTCGACGCTGTGGATTTTGTTATGGACGAAAACGCCCGCTTCCTGTGCGGGGCGGGATAGCGGATTACTGTGGGATTTGCCGCCATTTATCGGCTTTTCCCGTTCCTCAAAACGTAGGCGGGTCTTGCCCTTGCCTGTGGCTTCGTCAAAGGTACGCTCCCCAATCAGTTTCTTTTCTTTCGGGATAGCTGCCCTTGCCGCGTCCAGACGGTCGGCGGCTTCGTTGGATTTTTTCACATATTTTTCAAGCTCCGGCGTTGCCAGTTCTTCGTCCGTGAATTGCAGACGGGAAGATTTCTCTTTCGCGGCAGCTTCGCGCTGCGCCCGCTGTGCGGCTTTCTTTGACGCTTTGCGGGTGTGCGCCGCGTCGATATGCTCCATGACGCGCTCGGCGGCTCCCGTGTCCTGTTGGTGGGGAAGCTCCGGCGCAGACGGAAGCGGGGAAGCGGCAGACGGTACGCCTTGAAGCTGCGCCGCGTCCTGTACCGCCTGTGGGGTGGATTCCTGTACCGGCTCGTCTGTCCGTTCCGGCGTTTGGGCGGCTGCGGGCTGCTCCGGCTGCTTCATGCGCTGCTTTTTCCGTCCTGTGGGCTGCTCCTGTGGTCGGGAAAAATCCGCGTCTTTTTCCCGGTTGCTCACGCGCTCGGCGGTTTCTTTGGTTTCGTTTACCTCGATAAGCCCGTCGCGGGTCATTTTCTGCGTGATTTTATCACGCGGCTTATACTGTCTTATGGTTCTACACCTCCAATCCGCGCCCCCGCAAGGGCGCAATACTCGCTGTTAATCTCAATGCCGATATAATGGCGGTCAAGGGATTTTGCAACCGCCGCTGTGGTACCGCTGCCAAGAAACGGGTCTATGACAACGCCGCCTTTCGGACAGCCCGCCAGTATGCACGTTTCGGCTAACTTCGGGGGATAGGCGGCGAAATGCCCGCCCTTATAGGGTACGGTGTTGATGTGCCACACGTCGCGCTTGTTCCGCATGGTCGGCATAAGCGCGTCGTCATAATAGCCGCCGCTTCTTGCCCGGTTAATGCCCTGTGCCTTTCCCTGTCCGGGTATGCCCTCCGCATACTTGTGTCCCTCGCCCCGCCCCCGGCGGTAACGCGCCGCTGTCCCCGCCGCTATCGGCTCGGCTATGGCGGCAGCGTCATAGTAATACTGCTTTGATTTTGTCAGTAGGAAAATATGCTCATAGCAGCGTGTCGGGCGGTCTTTGCAGCTTTCCGGCATAGGGTTTTCCTTGTGCCAGATAATGTCGCTGCGTAGATACCACCCGTCGGCGCGTAGGGCAAAGGCAAGCAGCCACGGAATACCGATTAAATCTTTCTGCTTGCAGCCCACCGCCTTTCGCGCGATTGACACGCTCTGCCCGTTTCTGCCTTTCGGGTTCTTCGGGTCTGTGCGGTTGCCCTTGCTCCCGGTGCCGCAGTAGGTGTCCGCGATATTCAGCCATAGCGTACCGTCGGAACGCAGCACGCGCTTTAACTCATGGAATACATCTACAAGCCTTTCAATGTACTGCTCCGGCGTGTCCTCGCGCCCTATCTGTGCGTCAAGTCCATAGTCCCTAAGTGCATAGTAGGGCGGGCTTGTGACGCAGCAATTCACGCTTTCGCCCGGAAGCTCCCGCAGCGCATAGAGCGCGTCGCGGTTGATGATTACGTCGGTTTTTAATTCGCTGCTCATGCTTCGCCCACTTCCTCCGGCTTCGTCGTCATAACGCGGTAAAGCTCGGTGTCTTTCGGGAAGCGGTCTACAAAGGGCAAAACTACGTTCCCGTAGAAGATAAGCCCTTCGCCCGCTTCGGTGTGGGTCACATACTTCATCTGCTGCGGGGAAATGTTAAGCTGCTTCGCAAGGATAGCCCGGTCGCCCGCCGCCTGATTGAGCATGAGGACAAAATCAGAGTTTTCAAAGATATTTTCCACTTCGCGGGAAGCAAGCAAATCTTTGACGTTCTGCGTAATGGCTGTGGGTATGCCGCCCCATTTTCTGAAACGCTTCCAAATCTCCACGCTGTACGCGGCGGTCTGTTCCTCTTTGAGCAGCAAGTGAAATTCGTCCATGTAGTAGCGGGTCGCTTTCTTCTCGGCGCGGTTGACGGTAACGCGGTTCCATACCTGGTCCTGCACAATGAGCATACCTAACTTTTTAAGCTGCTTTCCAAGCTGCTTAATGTCAAAGCAGACAAGGCGGTTATTCAATTCTACATTCGTTCTGTGATTGAATACGTTAAGGCTTCCAGACACATAAAGCTCCAACGCCGACGCGATCCGCGCCGCTTCCGGCTCCGGCTGCTTTAACAGCTCGTCGTAGAGGTCGCCCAAGATAGGCATTTTCGCCGGGTCGGGGTCTGCAAGGAACGGTCGGTACACATTCCTAACAGCGCGGTCAATGACGGTCTTATCGACGGGCTGCAAGCCCTC